>Ga0210409_10000037_pt1 | contig 310534 bp, 278 predicted proteins | sample IncBWH17MmetaG_FD_161649 | JGI IMG/M metagenome (GOLD analysis project Ga0210409, IMG submission 161649) | Forest soil microbial communities from Barre Woods Harvard Forest LTER site, Petersham, Massachusetts, United States - Inc-BW-H-17-M | ecosystem: Environmental > Terrestrial > Soil >...
ACCCGCGGCGCCGAATAATTGCTGGCGAAAGCATTGGCGCGCAACAGCATGGTGGCGCGGCTGACTTCTTCCGAAAACGGTTCGCCGATGCCGGCGCAATGGGCCTTGATCAGCTGGGTCTGGAACAGCTCGATATGTTCGACCTTGATGCGGGTGTCTTTCAACAAGCCGACGCCGGTGTTGAAGCTGTACATCATCGGCGCTTCGTCGTGCATCCAGGTTGCCTCGATGTAGTCGCGGCTTTCTTTCAAGGCGGCGCGTGAAGATGCGGCCAGGGCCACCGGCAGATGCGGGGCGCGGGCGACGTCGACTACTTGCTGGGCGGTCAGGTTGAAACCGTCGATGGTGATGGTTTGGGACATGAGAACTCCAAATATTTCTTAATTGAGGTCAAGCGCAGAAACCGATTGAGCGTGGCAACACGGCTCAATCAGCTTCCGGCTTTGAGAATGACGATGAGAGATCTGTTGCGCCTGACTTACTTGGCGCCAGCGGCGTACCAAGTGCCGATCAAGGCCCGTTCTTCATCAGTGATGTGGGTCATGTTCGCCAGCGGCATGGCCTTCAGTTGCACCGCTTGCTGATAGATCTTGTCGGCATGCTGACGGATCTGATCCGATGTCTGCAGTATCATGCCGGCCGGCGCCGTGGCAAATCCGGGCTGGGTCGGCTGCGCCGAGTGACAGCTGGCGCAACGCTGGCTGATGATTTCCTGGATATGCGCTATATCCGCCGTTGGCGCGGCTGCGGCTGTCGTACCTGCTGCGGCGTCAGCCTTGGCAACTGCTGCAACTGGTGCAACCGGCTGGATAGGACGCGGCGCAATCGCAATCGCCACGGCCAGCAGCAAGGCAACACCGGCAATCGGATAGCCAAGCGAAACACGGCCGGCATGGCGCAGATTGAAGAAGTGACGGATCAAAGCGCCGGCAGCAATAATCGCAGCCAGGATCAACCAGCTGTAAGCATGGTTATAAGTCATGCCGTAGTGATTGCTGATCATGATGAACAGCACCGGCAACGTGAAATAGTTGTTATGCACGCTGCGTTGCTTGGCCTTCTTGCCGTAGATAGGATCCGGCGATTTACCGGCCCGCATCGCTTCCACCAGTTTGCGTTGCCCCGGGATGATCACCATCAGCACGTTACCCACCATCATGGTGCCGATCATGGCGCCGACATGGATATAAGCAGCGCGGCCGCTCAGCAAATGCGTCAGCACATAGGCTGCGGCAACGATGAACAGATACATGATGATGCCGAGCAGGCCTTCACGTTTGCCCAGCGGCGAACGGCACAGCACGTCGTAGACAGTCCAGCCCACCACCAGCGTGCCAAGGCCGACGCCGATCGCTTGCCAGGTATTCAGATCGGCCACATCCTTGTTGATCATCATCGCCGAAGCGTTGAAATAATAGACGATGAACAACATGGCAAAGCCCGACAACCAGGTGGCGTACGCTTCCCATTTGAACCAATGCAGTTCCTCCGGCAATTCAGCCGGAGCCACCAGATATTTTTGCGGATTGTAGAAGCCGCCGCCATGCACCGCCCACAATTCTCCGGAGACACCGCGCTTAGCCAGATCGGAACCTGGCTTCGGCGGCCGGATCGAATTATCCAGCCAGACGAAATAGAAAGATGCGCCGATCCAGGCGATGCCCGTGATCAGATGCAACCAGCGGACCAGCAAATTGAGCCATTCGACCCCATACGAAACTAATAATGCATCCATGTCTTCCCCAACGATTGTCACTCGTTTGCCACTGCGGGCTCTGCAAACGATAGGGGTCATTGCCCCGGATACGGCCGCGAACTTTTTATAAACCCTGTTTTTAAACCTTGTTTTATATCAGCTCCGCTACGACCAACATGATCGGATAAAGCAAGATACTTGCCTGCCCATCCTTCATTTTCCTCTTCCTGCGTTCAAGCACACAAACGCCTCCAGATTCACGCAAGATATACGTATTGGGGAAGTAAAACATGGATATCCAGATATATTTGACATACTCATATCCATATAACAAAATGAACTTCACTATACCTATAAATAATTGTCGGAGACAACATGGCCAAGCTGCCTGACCACCTGGATATCCATCTGATACGTATCCTGTATCTGTTGCTATGCGAAAAGAATGTATCGCGCGTAGCCCTCAAACTCAACCAGCCGCAACCGTCGATCTCGGCCTCGCTGCGCAAGCTGCGCGAACTGACCGGCGATCCCTTGCTGGTGCGTGGCGCGCGCGGCATGGTGCCGACCCAGCACGGCGAGAGTCTGCTGAAACCGGCCAAGCGGATCCTGGAAGAAACCGAAAGGCTGTTCGTGCAAAAAACCGCTTTCGTGCCCCAAGCCGAAGCACGCACCTTTCATATCGCTGCGCCAGATTACATGAATACGCCGTTCTTCCTGGAAGTGGTGGCGCGCTTGCGCCGCGAATCGCCGAAGAGCCGTATCGTGATCCATGCGCTGGGGCCGGAAACCGACTATGTCCGCCTGCTGTCCGACGGCGATCTGGACCTGGTCATCGCCAACTGGGATGAACCGCCGCCGCATCTGCATCTATCGAAACTGTTCGACGATCCTATCGTCTGCCTGATGCGGGCCGACAGCGCCTATGCCAAACGTACCGGGCCGGACCAGATGACGGTGGAAGACTATCTGTCGCTGCCGCACGTGGCGCCGTGGCAAGTGCTGCCCGGCTATCACGGCATTATCGATTCCTTTCTCGACAGCCAGAACCTGAACCGCAACGTGGTGGTTGAATCCGCCTATTTCGGCATGCTGCCCTATATGGTGGCGCAGACCGACCTGGTGCTGACCACCGGCCGCCAGTTTGCCCGTTTTTACGAAAAAACCCTGGCGCTGAAAAGCTTCACCTTGCCGATCAAGTTTCCGCCCATGCGGTTTTACCAGCTATGGCATGAACGTGTGCACCAGGCGACTGAACATAAATGGCTGCGCGAGCAAATCGGGATAGCCGCAAAGGCAATGCTTGCCAAATAAAAAATAACGGCGAAAAAATAACAGCAAAAAAATAACAGTGTTTCTCCACGCCAAACAAATTTTGTCATATATCCAAATACATAAATCGACTATCAGTCGGTAAATATATTACGGAGAGCTGGGCAAAGTAGTATCGGACAGCACAAGCCCCGTCCGCACGGCGGGTGACTTGTGAGGCTGTAGCGCGCCGTCTGGCCGGCAGGAATAGCAAAACGCCGGATTGGTGTCGCTGCAAGCACTAAAATCATAATCCGCACTAGGAGACACACGATGACCAGCAGCACAGATCCGGTAGATGAAAAACTCCCCGTAGGCAAACTCGCTGCGCTCGGCATGCAGCACGTGCTGGTGATGTATGCCGGCGCAATTGCCGTACCGCTGATTATCGGCGGCGCCCTCAACCTGGCAAAAAGCGACATTGCCTTCCTGATCAGCGCCGACCTGTTTTGCTGCGGCCTGGTGACCTTGATCCAAAGCCTGGGCTTCTGGAAATTCGGTATCAAGATGCCGGTCATGATGGGCGTCACCTTTGCCGCCGTCGGCCCGATGGTGGCGATGGCCGGCAACCCGCAACTGACTATTGTCCATATCTACGGTGCGGTGATTGCCTCCGGCATATTCTGTGTCTTCGCAGCTCCTTACATGAGCCGTCTGATGCGCTTCTTCCCGCCGGTCGTGACCGGCACGGTGATCAGTGTCATCGGCATTTCACTGATGGGCGTCGGCATCAATTGGGCGGCCGGCGGCCAGCCGGTGATCGGCACCCTGGTCGACGGCGTCTTCAAAAAAATTCCTAATCCCGACTACGGCTCGCCGACCAGCCTCGGCATCGCGCTGGTGGTGCTGGTGTCTATCCTGTTGATCACCAAATACGTCAAAGGTTTTATCGCCAACATCTCGGTGTTGAGCGGCATGATCATTGGTTTCGTGATTGCCATGGCGATGGGAAAAATCAGTTTCTACGGCCTGGGCGATGCGGAATGGTTTGCCTTTATCCGGCCATTCCACTACGGCTGGCCGAAATTCGACGTGGGCTCGATTTTCAGTATGTGCCTGGTCATGATAGTGACCATGATCGAATCCACCGGGATGTTCATTGCCCTGGGTGAAATCGTCGGCAAAAAAATCGATGACAAGACCCTGGCGCGCGGTTTGCGCGTCGACGGCCTGGGCAGCGTGATCGGCGGCGTCTTCAATACCTTCCCCTACACCTCGTTCTCGCAGAACGTCGGCCTGGTGGGCGTCACCGGCGTCCGTAGCCGTTACGTCTGTGCCGCTGCCGGCGTGATCCTGATGATGTTCGGCCTGTTCCCCAAAATGGCGCACGTGGCCGCCTCGATCCCGCAATTCGTGCTGGGCGGCGCCGGCATCGTCATGTTCGGCATGGTGGCGGCAACCGGCATCAAGATCTTGTCGAATGTCGATTTCCAGCACAACCGCAATAACCTGTTCATCGTCGCCGTCAGCTTCGGCGCCGGCATGATCCCTATCGTGGCGCCGACCTTTTTCGACAAGATGCCGGTTTTCCTGTCGACCATCCTGCACAGCGGCATTTTGCTGGCTTCGACCATGGCGGTCCTGTTGAATCTGTTTTTCAATGGCAAGGGCTCCAGCGACGACAGCCGCTCGCATGCGTTGGCGGCGGCACAGAGCTCTGATCACTGAAACTGTTTTTGAAGTAAATTAAGGCATGTGGGTCCAACCCGTAATTAACAATAGAGCAGCAATAGCAGCGATTTAACCGAGGATAAAGCGGGCTGGACCCGCCGACGATACAAATGACAACTTTAGAACAATTGAATAACAGCGATGTAACCGCCTTCGTTGCAACGCTGCATGGCATTTACGAGCACTCGCCATGGATCCCCGAGCGAGCTGCCGCGCAACGGCCGTTTGCCAACATCACGGCCCTGAAACTGGCCATGCAGGCCGTCGTCAGCACGGCTACCCGGGAAGAGCAACTGGGTTTGATCCGTGCCCACCCGGAATTGGCCGGCAAGGCAGCCATCTCCGGCGAGTTGACTATCGAATCGACTGGTGAACAAGCCAAGGCCGGACTCAACAATTGCAGCCCGGAAGAATTCGCCACACTGCAAAAACTGAACGCCGATTACAACAAGAAATTCGGCTTCCCGTTTATTCTTGCGGTCAAGGGCGCCGATGGCCAGGGGTTATCGCGCCAAGCCATCATCGCTACCTTCAGCCGCCGCCTGAAGAACCAGTTCGACGACGAACTGGGCGAAGCCCTGCGCCAGATCGGCCGCATCGCAGAAATGCGCACTAACGACTTGCTCGGCTACACGCCGCAGTTGGGCAAAACCATCATGCAGTGGGCCGAACAGATCGGCGCCTGGAGCGATGACGAGAGCGGCCTCACCTGCGCCTACATGACCGATGCGCACCGCCGCACCGCGGCACAGATCGCCGGCTGGATGCGCGAAGCCGGCATGCAAGCCGAGATCGATGCGGTCGGCAACGTGGTTGGCCGCTACCTGTCCGACAATCCGGCCGCCAAAACACTCATGACCGGTTCGCATTACGACACCGTGCGCAACGGCGGCAAATACGATGGCCGCGAAGGCATCCTGCTACCGATCGCCATCGTCAAGCACTTGCATGAGCGTGGCGAAAAACTGCCCTTCCATTTCGAAATCGTCGGCTTTTCCGAAGAAGAAGGGGTGCGTTTCAAGAGCACTTTCCTCGGCAGCAATGCGATCATCGGCCAGTTCAACCTGGAGCTGCTGAACAATCTCGACCGCGACGGTATCAGCATGCGCGACGCCTTGCTGCAAGCGGGGCACGATCCGGCGGCGATTCCTGCCATCGCCCGCAATCCGGCTGATTTGCTGGGCTACGTCGAAGTGCATATCGAGCAAGGACCGGTGCTGCTGCAGCACGATCTGCCGGTCGGTATCGTCACCTCGATCGCCGGCAGCTGCCGCTATATGGTGCAGCTGAAAGGCGTTGCCAGCCACTCCGGCACCACGCCGATGTCGATGCGCAAGGACGCCGCCACCGCCGCTGCCGAAATCCTGCTGTATGTGGAACAGCGCTGCGCCCAGGACCAGCAAGCTTCGCTGGTCGGCACCGTCGGCCAGTTGCAAGTGCCTAACGGTTCAACCAATGTGATTCCCGGCGCCTGCATATTCTCGCTGGACATTCGCGCCGCCGACGACGCCATCCGCGACGCCGCGGTAGCTGATGTACTGGCCCATATCGACGCGGTTTGCGAACGCCGTTGCGTTGAAGCCAATGTCGAGAAAATGGTATCGGCGCCAGCCGCACCTTGCGCCTCGTGGCTGATGGAGCAGTTGTCCGCTGCCACCGAACGGGCTGGCGTCAAGCCGTTCAAACTCGCTTCCGGCGCTGGCCATGACGCCATGACCATCGCCAAAATAACTGACGTCGCCATGCTGTTTACGCGTTGCGGCAACGGTGGCATCAGCCACAATCCATTGGAAACAATGACTGCGGACGATGCCGAAGTATCGGCGCAAATCTTGCTGGATTTCCTACGCCGCTTTACGCCAAAGTCTTGAACCAGCGTCTTTGGATTTAACGCAATGTCTAAAACTTTATTAATAAAAAATGCGCGCGTGGTCGTCACCATGGATGACAGGCGCCGCGAAATTGCCGGCGGTGCAGTCTTCATCCGCGACAATGTGATCGAACAGGTCGGCAACAGCGCCGACCTGCCGCAAACTGCTGACGAAGTCATCGATGCCGCCAATCACGTCGTCATCCCAGGCCTGGTGAATACCCATCACCATATGTATCAAAGCCTGACGCGTGTGATTCCTGCAGCGCAAAACGGCGAGCTGTTCAACTGGCTGACCAATCTGTATCCAATCTGGGCCAACCTGACGCCTGAGATGATCCAGGTCTCGACCTTGACCGCGATGGCCGAATTGATCATGTCCGGCTGCACCACCAGCAGCGATCATCTGTACATCTATCCGAACGGCTGCAAGCTCGACCATAGCATCGAAGCGGCACAACAGATCGGCATGCGCTTCCATGCGGCGCGCGGCTCCATGAGCGTGGGCCAGTCGAAAGGCGGTTTGCCGCCGGATCGCGTGGTGGAAGATGAAAAGGCGATCCTGCAAGATACTCAACGCTTGATCGAGACCTTTCACGATAGCAGCCGCCATGCGATGCAACGCATCGTGGTCGCGCCCTGCTCACCGTTTTCGGTATCGCGCGACCTGATGCGCGAGTCGGCCAGCCTGGCGCGTCATCATGGCGTTTCCTTGCATACGCATCTGGCGGAAAACGTCAACGACATCGCCTACAGCCGCGAGAAATTCAACATGACGCCGGCCGAGTACGCTGAGGATTGCGGCTGGGTCGGGCATGACGTCTGGCACGCCCACTGCGTCCAGCTCGACGATGAGGGCATCTACATGTTCGCCCGCACCGGCACCGGCATCGCCCACTGCCCGTGCTCGAACATGCGGCTGGCTTCCGGCATCGCGCCGATCCGCAAAATGGTCGACGCCGGGGTTGCGGTGGGTATCGGTGTCGACGGTTCGGCGTCCAACGACGGCGCCCACATGCTGGGAGAAGTCCGGCAAGCGATGTTGTTGCAACGGGTCGGCTTCGGACCGGACGCCATGACAGCGCGGCAGGCGCTGGAACTGGCCACGCTGGGCGGCGCCAAGGTACTCAATCGCGACGACATCGGCGCCTTGAAACCGGGCATGTCGGCCGATCTGGTGCTGTTCGATCTGAATCAGGTCGGCTTCGCCGGTGCTTTGCACGATCCGGTATCAGCCTTGGTGTTTTGTACGCCGTCGGATGTCGCCTACAGCATCATCAACGGCCGCGTGGTGGTGCGCAACGGTCAGTTCACCACAGTCGATCTGGGCAACGTGCAGGAACGTCACAACCAGCTGGCATTGTCTCTGGCACAGGCGGCGCGCTAAGCTTTATTTGGCCATTCAGTTGCGTCATTCGGTTGCGCCATTCAGGTGCGCTCGGAAAATCAAAAACACCCCGCCCTGGTTTGACCAGACGGGGTGTTTTTTATCAGCTCGTCTTCAGCGCCTCCATCTGCTCGCGCTCCTGATCCAGATGCGCCAGCGCCTCCCTGGGGGAAATCGGGCAAGCCGGCGTAACCAGGCTGACGACGACGCCGGCCAGCAGCGCACTCGCCACTGCCGGAATGATGGGATTGCTCCAGTATTGCGTCCAGCCTTCGACCACCATCACGGTAATCGACATTAACGAACCGCCGGCCAACGCAGCCAATGCGCCCTGCCAGTTGAAACGCGGCCAGAAACGTCCCAGCAGGCCGCAGACGAACAGGCCCGACATGACCGTCGCAATCATCTTGGTGATATAGCTGATGATATCGTTGGACAGCAAAGCCAGCAGCAGCGCCAGCCCGATCACGGCGACCAGCGCCACGCGCGAATAGGTCAGCACCTTGTCGCGATCCGGCATGCGGCCGCTGCACATCAGATAAATATCGCGCAACAGGATCGAGACCCCGGCCACCGCATCCGAGCTGGCGCTGGACAGCGTAGCCGATAGGCCGGCAATCAGCACGATCATGCCAATCGCCATGGGCAACACTTCGGAAGCCAGATAAGGGAAGGCGAAACTGGCGTTCTCCAGGTTGGGATCCATGCTATGCGCGGCCATGCCGATCAGCGCCGGCAGCGCACTGAAAAACAGATACAGCACACCAGTCACCACGAACGAACGGCGCACTGAGGAGACGCTCTTCCCGGCATAAATGCGTTGCCGATAAGACGGCGTTGCCAACACTCCCACTGCAACCACTACGGCCAGCGATAGCGCGTGCACGCCGCCAAGTTTGCCGATGCCAAGCAGGGTCACGCTGGCCGGATCCATCGCATCGTAGATATGACTCAAGCCGCCGATCTGGTAAACCGAGATTGCCGCGATCAGAATGAAACCGATAAACAAGATGACAGCCTGCACGGTATCGGTCCACACCACGGCGGTATAGCCGCCGATCACCACATAAATCGCAAACCCAAGCGCCACTATCCATTTGGCAGTCGCCAGATCGATCTTCGCCATCCAGGCCAGATACATGCCGCCGCCCAGCATATGCGCTCCCAGCCAACCAATCGAGGCGATCAGCATCAGCACCCCGGAAATATTCTTGACCAGCCGGTTGGCGCCGACGTAATACGACAATTCCTCGCTCATGGTCATGAAGCGATGTTCGCGCATCGGCGCAAACCACCAGGCCAGCAGCAAAATACCGACCGCGCCGCCTAAACCGTACAAGGCGCCGGCCCAGCCATTGCTATAGGCAAAACCCACCGCGCCCATGCTGGAACCGGTGCCGACCATGGTTGCCACTGTGGTTCCCAGTGTCAAGAAAAAGGGAAACGAGCGCCCACCCAGTAAAAAATCCTCGCCACTCTTCTGCTTGCGGGAAACAAACCAGCCCAGCCAGATCATGGCCAGGATATAGACGAGAAATCCCGCCATGAACACTGTACTTTTCATCTCAATCCTCCGTTTTGAAAGGCAGCAATTGCCGCCGGACACGTTGATTGAGCATGGTGAAACCTGTCCACGCGCATCTTTCATTTAGTGAAATACGTGAGCGGATGCAGTGCTTTTGTATGCCTTGGGAACGAGAATTCTATTGCAAATAAATACACATATTTCATTGGCATCGTCTTTATGCTGAAAGACAAGACATCCCTTAAGAAATTGCGGATCTATTGGCCGGAATGGCTTTCGGCGCACTTGAAGCGTGAAATTTGCTCGCCGCCAACGCATGCTGTCGCAAAGAATGGCTAAGTTCCATCAGGCGCTGCAATGGGGAGTGGCGCCGGCCGATGCGGAGGGCAAACTGGAACTGGCGTGCAGGGAATTCACCGCTGCCATGCGGACCCTGAACAATGCGGCCGGCAACACGGCAAGAATCCGTCACGAGCTGCTGCTGGCGCAACAGCAATGGATGTTTTTTGACGGCGCACAGCACCAAAACGGGGGATCAGAGAAATCGTCAGCAAAACGCCAGCAATGTCGCCACCACCAGCGAACGCATACTTGAAGTGATGGACGACGTTACCGGCTTATACCAGCAACTTTCCTGATCCCGTTGCAAATGCGCAGATGCTCGCAGATGCTTTTTACTGCGGCCAGATTTCGGCCAGACGCAATAAATTGGTGCTGCCTGGCTGACCGAACGGCACGCCGGCGGTAATGGCGATCTGGTCGCCAACCTTGGCAAACCCTTCCTTGAAAGCGGTCTGGCAGGCCGCGGCCACCATCTCGCTTTCGTTGTGCACCTGATCGCTGATGGTCGAATGCACGCCCCACACCAGCGCCAGCCGGCGCGCCGTCGCCAGCTTGGGCGTGATGCTGAGAATCGGCGCCATCGGCCGTTCACGCGCTGCGCGCAAACTGGTGTGGCCGGAACTGGTATAGGTTACGGTGGCCTTGGCGCCGACGATGCGAGTGACATCGCGCAGGGCCGAGCAGATGGCGTCGCCGCGGGTCGGCAACGGCGACTCGTGTTGCGCATCCAGCAGGTTCTGGTACAAAGGGTCGCGCTCGACTTCGGTGATGATGCGTTCCATCATCGCCACTGCCGGAATCGGGTAAGCGCCGCTGGCCGATTCGGCCGACAGCATCACCGCATCGGCGCCGTCGTAGATGGCGCTGGCGACGTCGGATGCTTCGGCCCGGGTCGGCACCGGCGAGGTGATCATCGATTCCAGCATCTGGGTCGCAATCACGATCGGCTTGCCGTGCTGGCGGCAGACGCGCAAGATACGTTTTTGCACGCCAGGCACACGTTCAGGCGGCAACTCCACGCCAAGATCGCCGCGCGCTACCATGATGGCGTCGGACACCTGGACAATCGCATCCAGTTGGTCCAGCGCCGCCGGTTTTTCCAGTTTCGACAAGATGCTGGCGCGATCGCCGATCAAGGCGCGCGCTTCCAGTACATCCTCCGGCCGCTGCACAAACGACAGCGCAATCCAATCGACACCCAGCTCCAGCGCAAATTTCAAATCGCGCCGGTCTTTTTCCGTCAGCGCCGGAATCGGCAATACCGCATCCGGCACATTGACGCCCTTGCGATCCGACAGCGTGCCGCTGTTGACCACCCGCGTGTGGATAGCCTGGCCGTCGCATTTCAATACCTGCAAGCGCACCTTGCCGTCATCCAGCAGCAAAGCCTGGCCGCCGGCAATCACCTCGAACAATTCAGGATGCGGCAGGCACACGCGCTGATTGCTGCCCGGCGTGCTGTCGCGGTCAAGTATGAATTCCTGGCCGGCGAGCAGTTCGATCTTGCCGTCGGCGAACTGGCCGATGCGCAGTTTTGGTCCTTGCAGATCAGCCAGGATAGCGATCGGCCGGCCGACTGTTTTCTCGACTGCGCGCACGATCTCGTAGCGCTGCTGATGATCGGCGTGGCTGCCGTGGCTGAAGTTGAAACGGAAGACGTCGGCGCCGGCTTCGAACAAGGCCTGGATGGTTTTCTGGTCCGCGCTGGCGGGGCCGAGCGTGGCGACGATTTTTGCTTTACGTTGGCGGCGCATATTTAATTTTCTTTAAAAAAATCAGACGGTGGGTCAGACATGAAATGGCTTGTCAGACGTCATCCCCGCGTGCGCGAGGATGACGGCGTTTTTCCCCATTTCAAGAAAACGGCAAAAGCGGTTTTCTAGAGAATCAGGATGGCGCGGAAATCGTTGACGTTGGTACGCGTCGGCCCGCTGACGACAAGGTCGCCCAGCGCGCTGAAAAAACCGTAGCCGTCGTTGTTGTCGAGCATGGCGCGCGGCCGCAGCCCTAGTTCCGCTGCCCTACGCATCGAGTCCGGCTGGTAGATGGCGCCGGCGTTGTCTTCGGAACCGTCGATGCCGTCGGTGTCGCAGGCGATCGCATAGATATCAGGGAAACCATCCAACGCCGTCGCCAGGCTCAACAGGAATTCGGCATTGCGGCCGCCGCGCCCCTTGCCGCGCACGGTGACCGTGGTTTCGCCGCCGGAAATCACCACGCATGGCTTGCTGAACGGCTGGCCGCGCCGCGCAATCTGTCTGGCCAGCGCCGCATGCGCCAGGCCGATATCGCGCGCTTCGCCTTCCATTTCATCGGACAGGATATAGGGCGTCAAGCCGGCAGCGACAACCGTCGCTGCCGCCGCTTCCAAGGCGTCTTGCGCGGTGGCGATCACGTAATGCTGATTGCGCTCCAGGCGCGGATCACCGGGCTTGGCGGTTTCGCCAGCGCCGGATTCAAGATGCTTGCGGATCGCCTCCGGTGTTTCGATATTGTATTTGCGCAGCACTGCCAGAGCGTCGGCGCAGGTAGTCGGATCGACCAAGGTCGGGCCGCTGGCGATGATGCCGGGATCGTCGCCCGGGATATCGGAAATCATCAGCGTCACTACCCGCGCCGGGGCGCAGGCCAGCGCCAGCCGGCCACCCTTGATGGCGGACAGGTGCTTGCGCACGCAGTTCATTTCAAAAATAGTGGCGCCGCTTTTCAGCAGGGCTTTATTGATTGCTTGCTTCTGTTCGAGCGTAATGCCGTCGGCCGGCAACGCCAGCAAGGCCGAGCCGCCGCCGGAAATCAGGCACAGCACCAGGTCGTCGGCGGTCAAACCGTGGACCAGCTCCAGCATACGCGCCGCTGCCTTGCGCCCGGCTTCATCCGGCACCGGATGCGAGGCTTCCACCACTTCGATCCGTTTGCAGTCTGCGCCGTGGTCGTAACGCGTCACCACCAAACCAGAAATATCGCCCTGCCAGTGATCTTCCACTGCCTTGGCCATCGCCGCCGCGCCTTTGCCGGCGCCGATTACGAGGGTGCGGCCAGCGCCTGACGGTGCGGGAATCTTGGCCAGATATTCAGGCAGGCATTTGGCGGCGCTGACGGCGTCAACTGCAGCCTGGTACATATCGAGGAGAAGCTGGCGGGGTTTCAAGCTGGAATTGCTGTTCGCGGTAGTCATGCTGTTATACCTTGATCAATGAAGCGAAGTGTCTCGAAAATTATTCTGTCTTGTTCTTTTTATGATGCTGCCGCAGCAGCTTGAATCGGCTGCATTTATTTGTGTAAAACAATAACAGATATCGCGGGCCGGAGATTGCTGCATGCCGACCCGCGTGACCGGCTTAAGACGATATTTTACGCTTTGGCGATTTCATGGTTCGACATGATTTCAATCGCACGGCACAGCGCCGAGTGATCGAGCCCGCTCAAGCCGTTGGCGGCGCAGGAATTCATCAACTCTTGCGCTACTGCAGTGTTCGGCAACGAGACGCCGAGCGCCTTGGCGCCCTGCAAGGCCAGGTTCAAATCCTTTTGATGCAACTCGATACGGAAGCCTGGATTGAAAGTCCGTTTTACCATCCGTTCGCCATGCACTTCCAGAATCCGCGACGCGGCGAAACCGCCCATCAGCGCTTGCCGCACACGGGCTGGATCGGCGCCGGCCTTGGACGCAAACAGCAAGGCTTCAGCCACTGCCTGGATGTTCAGCGCAACGATGATCTGATTCGCTACTTTAGTAGTTTGGCCGTCGCCATTGCCACCGACCAAAGTGATGTTCTTGCCCATCAATTCGAACAAAGGTTTGGCGTCGTTGAAGGCTTCTTCCGAACCGCCCACCATGATGGTCAGCGACGCCGCCTTGGCGCCGACTTCGCCGCCGGACACCGGCGCATCCAGGTATTCGCAACCCAATGCGTTGATTTTCTTGGCGAAACCCTTGGTCGCGATGGGCGAGATCGAGCTCATGTCGATCACGATCTTGCCGGCTGTCAGGCCTTCGGCCACACCTTTTTCAGCGAACAAAACGGCTTCCACATGCGGCGTATCCGGCACCATGACGATGATGATGTCGGCACGTTTGGCAACTTCGGCGCCGGAAGTACACACGGTTGCACCGCCATCGATCAACGCTGCCGGTGGATTCTTCTGGTCATGCAGATACAGCTTGTGACCGCCGCGCTGCAGGTTTTCCGCCATAGGCGCGCCCATGATGCCGAGTCCGATAAAGCCTACTTTTGCCATGATAATTCTCCGTAATTTAATGAGTGCCTGATTCAACTACCAATCGTCAACTACAAATCCCCGATTTCAAATTGTCAGTTACAAACCGTGCGCAGCGCGCCAGCCCAGTCCCTCGACAGTGCCTGCCTTCGGCTTGTATTCACAGCCGATCCAGCCGTCGTAGCCGCATTCGTCGAGGAACTTGAACAGATAGTGATAATTGATTTCGCCGGTGCCCGGCTCGAAACGGCCCGGGTTGTCCGCCAGCTGCACATGCTTGATCTGCGACAGATTGGCTTTGATGGTGTTGGCCAGTTCGCCTTCCATGCGCTGCATGTGATAAATATCGTATTGCACAAACAGGTTGCTGGAACCAGTGGCCTTGATCAATTCCAGCGCCTGCTGCGTACCGGTCAGGAAGAAACCGGGAATATCGAAACTGTTGATCGGTTCGATCAGCAAGCGAATTCCCTCAGCCTGCAACTTGTCAGCAGCAAATTTCAGATTGCCGATCACCGTGGCACGCGCCAGTTCAGTGCTGACTCCCACAGGGACGATGCCGACCAGGCAATTCAGTTGCTTGACGCCGAGTGCTTTGGCGTAACGGATCGCATCATCGACGCCTTGCTGGAATTCGCTGACCCGGTCCGGATGGCAAGCGATACCGCGCTCACCGGCCTCCCAATTGCCCGCAGGCAGATTGTGCAAGACCAGTTCGAGACCGTTGGTCGCCAGCTTGTCGGCGATCTGTTCAGCGCGGAACGCATACGGGAACAGAAATTCGACTCCCTTGAACCCGGCCTTGGCTGCGGCGTCGAAGCGTTCCAGGAAGGGCAGCTCGGTGAACAGCATGGTCAGGTTGGCGGCTAGTTTTGTCATATCGTCTCCTCCTATAGATTTAATCGAGCAGGGAAATCGCGGTCGGCGCGTCCTTGCGGCCCTTGGCAAGTTCTTCGAACTCGTTGATGTTGTCGATCTCGGTGCCCATGGAAACATTGGTGACACGTTCCAGGATAATTTCCACCACTACCGGCACGCGGAATTCTTTCATCCAGCGTTTCGCTTGTGTGAAGGCGTCCTGGATAGCGTTCGGATCGGTGACGCGGATCGCCTTGCAACCCAGGCCCTCAACCACCGCGATGTGGTCAACGCCGTAGCCGTTGAGTTCTGGCGCGTTGATGTTTTCAAACGCCAGCTGCACGCAATAATCCATCTCGAAACCGCGTTGCGCCTGACGGATCAAACCGAGGTAGGAGTTGTTTACCACCACGTGCAGATAAGGCAGGTTGAACTGGGCGCCGACAGCCAATTCTTCGATCATGAACTGGAAATCGTAATCGCCCGAAATCGCTACCACTTCACGCTTCGGATCGGCAACGCACACGCCCAACGCCGCCGGAATGGTCCAGCCCAACGGGCCGGCCTGGCCGCAGTTGATCCAGTGGCGAGCGTGATACACGTGCAGGAATTGAGCTGCCGCGATCTGCGACAAGCCGATGGTGCTGACGTAGCAGGTATCGCGGCCGAAAGCGCGATTCATTTCTTCGTACACGCGCTGCGGCTTGACTGGCACGTTGTCGAAATGGGTGCGACGCTGCATGGTGCGCTTGCGCTCCTGGCACTCGCCCAGCCAGGCCGAGCGGTCAGGCAACTTGCCGGCTGCTTTCAATTCTTTCGCAACTTCGATGAACAAGGTCAATGCGGCCTTGGCGTCCGAGACGATGCCGTAGTCCGGACCGAACACGCGGCCGATCTGGGTCGGTTCGATGTCGACGTGGACAAACTTACGGCCCTTGGTAAACACTTCGACCGAGCCGGTATGACGATTGGCCCAACGATTGCCGATGCCGAGTACGAAGTCGGACGCCAGCATGGTGGCGTTGCCATAGCGATGGCTGGTTTGCAAACCGACCATGCCTGCCATTTGCGGATGATCGTCGGGAATCGCGCCCCAGGCCATCAAGGTCGGGATCACTGGCACGCCGGTCAATTCGGCAAATTCAACCGCCAGGTCTGCGGCGTCGGCATTGATCACGCCGCCGCCGATCGTCAGCAATGGACGTTCTGCTTCATTCAGCATGGTCAGCGCTTTTTCGATCTGCGCCCGCGATGCCGTCGGCTTATAGACTGACAACGGCTCATAGGTATCCGGATCGAATTCGATTTCAGCCATTTGCACGTCGAACGGCATGTCGATCAAGACCGGGCCTGGACGGCCGGAGCGCATGATGTGGAACGCCTGCTGGAATACGCGCGGCAGCAAGGCCGGCTCGCGTACCGTGACAGCCCATTTGGTGACTGGCTTGGCGATAGCTTCGATATCGACTGCCTGGAAATCTTCCTTGTACAAACGAGCGCGCGGCGCCTGGCCGGTAATGCACAAGATCGGGATCGAGTCGGCCTGGGCCGAATACAGGCCGGTGATCATGTCGGTGCCGGCCGGGCCGGAAGTGCCGATACAGATGCCGATATTGCCTGGATTGGCGCGGGTGTAACCCTCGGCCATGTGCGAAGCGCCTTCGACATGGCGCGCCAGCGTGTGTTGAATTCCGCCATGCCGTTTCATCGCAGAGTAGAACGGATTAATTGCCGCGCCCGGCACGCCAAAGGCTTGCGAACAACCCTCTTTCGCCAATACGTGCATTACTGCGTCTACTGCCTTCATCTTTGCCATGTTGCCTCCGGATTACTAGATATAAAGTGTTGCCAATGAGTGTTGCAAATGAGTTATTGCCAGCGGCCTGCCCTTGTCCAGCCTCGCTTTCCGTGTCATGCGCTACGAACGGGGAATGGGCTGAGGACTGCCGAGTGGATGAAGCACATCCTATAACTAAACATATTGTTTGATAAGACAACAAACAATCGCTTTATTCAATACACCAAGTATGGAATACTAGTAAAAATACGTAGAATGAATAGCTAAACAGGGGGGAGACATGGACAAACTCAAACAGATTGAAGCCTTCGTCAGCGTGGTGGAGAAAGGCAGCCTGGCTGCTGCGGCCTTAGAGCAAAACATCACTCCCGTGATGCTGGGACGACGCATAGACGCGCTGGAGAAACGGCTGGGCACCAAGCTGATGCACCGCACCACCCGCCACCTGACATTGACCGAACAAGGCACGGTATTCCTCGATCATTGCCGCAAGCTGCTGACTGAGCTGGATATTGCAGAAAAGATCATTTCGGAAGGCCGGCACAAGGCCACCGGCCATCTGGTGGTGTCGGCGCCGGCCGCGTTCGGCCGCAAACATGTGGCGCCGCATGCGCCGGCTTTCATCGCCAGCAATCCGGAAGTACAGATCTCCTTCAACCTGACCGATCGTGTGGTCGATCTGGTGCGCGAAGGCTACGACATCAGCATCCGCATCGGTGGCGCCATCGATCCGAATTTTGTTGCGGTCAAGCTGGCCAGCAACCGCCGCGTGGTATGCGCCACGCCGGAATATTTTCGTCGCCACGGCATCCCCAAGACGCTGGAAGATATCGCCAGTCACAACTGCCTGTCCTTCAACTTGCAAGGCGGCCAGCAACGCGGATGGTATTTCCAGCAAGGCGGCAAGCCGGTCATCATCAAGACCGCCGGCAACCTGGATTGCAATGACGGCGAATTGCTGCATCGCTGGGTCAGCGAAGGCCTGGGATTGGGCTGGCGCTCGACCTGGGAAATCGAATCGCAACTGGCCTCGGGTGAACTGCTGACGGTGCTGGATGAATTTGCGCTGCCGCATTACGACATCATGGCGGTCTACCCGCAACAGCGCCATCTGCCGGCCAAGGTCCGCTTCTTTATCGATCGCTTGAAATCGATTTATGCGCAGCCGGATTACTGGAGCAAGGGCTGACCAAGGGCTGACAAGTCAGGCTGGCAAACAGGACTGATTGCTGAAATGTAAGTTTCGTAACAATCCCGCTTTGCTCATGGGGCGCCGGTCAACCGGGCGGGAATGCAGACCGTTTTAGTGTGGTGAATCGCACATATGCAACAAGCGCGACGTACTACACTGAATACATCAACCAACACCATGAGGCTGCTATGACAATCCGTAAAACATCTCAACAAGCCATGCTGGCTGCAGTCATCGGCGGCACGCTGTTGCTCGGCGGCTGCGCAGTGCCGTATGGCGGACAGGGTTATGGCAACCAAGGTTACAGCAACCCACCGCCGCAAACTTACCAGCAAGGTTACCAACAGGGTTACCAACAAGACAATTACAGCAACTACGGCGTGGTTGACGCCATCGATGTCGTCAACACACCTAGCCAAGGCATAGGCGGCGCGATCGTCGGCGGCGTACTGGGCGGCGTGGTCGGCCATCAAATCGGCCACGGCACTGGCAATACCCTGGCCACTATCGCCGGTGCGGTTGGCGGTGCAGCGGTTGGTAATCAGCTTGAGGCACGCAACAGCCCCGGCTCCACCTCCTACAACGTGCGCGTGCGCATGAATAACAACAGCTACCAGACCATCAGTGTCAGCAATCCGGGCGATCTGCGGGTTGGCGATCGGGTACGCGTCGATAACGGCCAGATTTCCCGCTACTGATAAGCCGGCCCGATTATCGTGATGAAGCTTGGCGGCCGCCTTGATCTCGCAGCTGTTTCAGACCAGGCGAAGTTATGCACTTGAGCAATCCGTTTGCATCCGGCATCCCGCCGGATGCAAAAAAAACAAGGAGGCATCATGAACATAAAACTTAAACCGCTCTGGCTATCGCTGTTTATCGCCGCCAATGCTTTTGCGCTGCATACCAACGCGGCCGAAGAAAACGTAGAGCACAAGGATCCTCCGCGCTGGGGCATCGAAGACCGGACGCCGCAAGCGCGTTTCCAGAGCATGAAGAAGGAAAATACCAACGCCTATGCGCAAGCCATGAGTGATTGCCGCGCGATGCGCGGTCATGAGGCAGCCGACTGCCGCAAGGAAGCCCGCGCAAATTTTGAGCGCGACATGCAAGCTGCGCGTGAGATGACGGGTCGTCGATAGCAATCACTGAGCGCAATAAAAACTGCATCGCGAATGTAGAAAGTAGAAAGCCAAAAGGCCGCTCATGCGGCCTTTTGGCTTTCTGCGCAAATTGGCAGGCAACAATCTCCCCGGCCATCTTTACGGATGCATCATAGTATTTCATTGAAATTAACATTTTTACAATTTAATTGCGTTTTTTATAATTTAATACTTGCTATTTGGGCAATCTTAAAGCGATAATACGGCCGCAATAATTGTTTTTTAAGCATCATATACAAAGCTTAGAAATTGATGTTGTTGCACATGTACCCCACTGCAAGGCAGCAATGCCTCTGCTGGATCTTTCTCAATCTGAAGGAATAAATATGGCTATTCAGCAATTATCAACGAAAGAAATTAATGAAGTAAGCGGCGGCTGTCTCTTGTTCAAGGCCTGGGTGATCGGCAATATCATAAAAGCAATTTGTGATCATCATAAGACCCCTCCTACACCTACACCAGGCTAAAAACAGGTTTTGATACAAAACACGGCATATTCGTGTCGTGTTTTTTTGCGCCAAATAGCCTATGCCAACTCTGCTTATTAGTCGTGCGAAGTACAAATAACAGCGTTTTGATCACCCTGTTTTAATTTCACATACCGCGGCGGAGCGTCATCGCCAAGATCAAAACATATGTCTCTATTCCGCGAACAAGCGCTTGCCGCACAGCAGACCAAGTGGCTCAGCGATATCGTCCTGATCCGCCCGATTTCTTTCACACTCCTGACCACAATCGCCGTTTTGTTAGCCATGATTGTCTGCGCCTTCCTGGCCTGGGGCAGCTACACCAAGCACAGCACCGTCAGCGGCCAGCTGCTGCCCAATACCGGCCTGATCAAGGTCTATCCGCCGCAAACCGGCATCGTCATCGAGCAGCACGTCAAAGAAGGCCAGCAAGTCAAGGCTGGCGAGGTGTTGTATGTGCTGTCCAGCGAACGCCACAGCAGCACCTTGGGCGCGACCCAGGCCGCCATCAGCAGCCAGGTCGAGCAACGCCAGGTCAGCCTGCGCGACGAAATGCAAAAAACCCGGCAATTGCAGCAGGAAGAACGTGCCGGCCTGAATAATAAAATTGCCGCCCTCGGCAATGAACTGGCCAAGCTGGATAACCAGATCGCGGGCCAGCAGGACCGCGTCAAGCTGGCCCAGGAAACCTTGCAGCGTTACCAAGGCTTGCTGCAGCAAGACTACATCTCGAAAGAACAATTCCAGCAAAAGCAGGAAGACCTGCTCGATCAGAAGAATCGCCAGCAAGGCCTGGAACGCGACCGCATCAGCGTCGGCCGCGACTTGTCGGCGCAGCAGAGCGAACTGAACGGCCTGTCACTCAAACACCAGAACCAACTCGCGCAGATTGACCGCACCTTGACCAGCACCGGCCAGGAACTGACTGAAAGCGAAGCCAAGCGCCGCATCGTCATCACCGCGCCCGAAGCCGGTATCGCCACCGCGGTGATTGCCGACGTCGGCCAGTCGGTCGACGGCAACCGGCCTTTGGTGAGCATCGTGCCGGCCGGCGCCATGCTGCGCGCCGAACTGTATGCGCCGAGCCGCGCGATCGGCTTTATCCGCCCCGGTGACCAGGTCCTGATCCGCTATCAAGCCTATCCCTACCAGAAATTCGGCCATCAAAAGGGCGTAGTGGAATCGGTGGCGAAGACCGCCCTGCCCAACAATGAACTGAACACCATCGGTACTCCCGCAGGCAGCAACAACAGCGAACCCATGTATCGCATCAACGTCAGGCTGGCGTCGCAGCAAGTCACCGCCTACGGCAAGCCGCAGGCGCTGCAAGCCGGCATGCTGCTGGAAGCCGATGTCCAGCAAGAAAAACTCCATCTCTATGAATGGGTGCTGGAACCTCTCTATAGCCTGACCGGCAAGCTCTGACCATGCTCAATCGACTCTCCTTCGGCCTGCAGCCGACCCTGCCGCTGATGCTGCAAACCGAAGCAACGGAATGCGGCCTGGCCTGCCTCGGCATGCTGGCCGGCTATTACGGCTATCGCACCGATCTGGCGACGCTGCGGCGACGCTTTCCGGTGTCACTTAAGGGTTCCACCTTGCGCGACCTGATCGCGATTGCCCATCAACTGGAACTGGCGACGCGTCCGCTGAAACTGGATCTTGAGGATCTGGCACAGCTCAAGCTACCCTGCATCGTCCACTGGAATCTGAATCACTTCGTGGTACTGCAGGAAGTCGGCCCGCGCTCGGTGACCATCTACGATCCCGCCTTCGGCATCCGTAAACTGCCCATGGAGGAAGTGGCAAAAGCCTTCACCGGCGTGGCACTGGAAGTGTGGCCGAATCCTGGTTTCAAGAAAGTAGAAGAAAAGCAGACGGTGCGCCTGCGTGCTTTGTTGGGCCGCGTCACCGGCCTGTATCGCTCCTTCGGCCAGATCCTGCTGCTGTCGCTGGGGCTGGAAGTGTTTGCGGTGGTCAGCCCGTTCTTCCTGCAATGGGTGATCGACAACGTGCTGGTCTCCGCCGACCGTGACTTGCTGACTACCCTGGCGCTGGGCTTCGGCCTGCTGATGCTGATGCAGCAGGCAATTAACATCACCCGTAGCTGGGTCTTGATGTACATGAGCACGACCTTGAATGTGCAATGGCAAGCCAATGTATTTACCCATCTGCTGCGCTTGCCGGTGGCCTATTTCGAAAAACGCCATCTGGGCGATGTGGTGTCGCGCTTCGGCTCGGTCGGCACCATCCAGCACACGCTGACGACCTCCTTCCTGGAGGCGATCCTGGATGGCGTGATGACCGTCGTCACGCTGGTGCTGATGTTTATCTACAGCCCGTTGCTGGCATGGATTGCGATCGGCGCCATGACTCTCTATGGCCTGGGGCGCTGGGCCTGGTTTGCGCCCTTGCGCCACGCCACGGAAGAACAGATCATCCATGCCGCCAAGCAGCAAAGCCATTTCCTCGAAACCATCCGCGGCGTCAAGACCATCAAGCTGTTCCAGCGCCAGGACGAGCGCCGCGCCAGCTGGCTGAGCTTGCTGGTGGATCAGATCAACGCCGATCTGCGCACCCAGAAACTGAGCCTGCTCTACAAGTCGCTCAACGGCGTGCTGTTCGGCATTGAAAATATCCTGATCATCTGGCTCGGCGCTCGCATGGTCATGGACGGCAATTTCACGGTGGGCGTGCTGATGGCGTTCAATGCCTATAAAGGACAGTTCGACAGCCGCGTCAGCTCACTGATCGACAAGTTCGTCGAGGTCAAGATGCTGCAATTGCAAGGCGAACGGCTGGCCGATATCGTGCTGCAGCAGCCGGAAACCACGCATGGCCGTCTGCCCGGCGAGCAGGAGGCGCCGCTGACGCCGTCGCTGGAAGTGCGCGGCTTGCGCTTCCGCTACGCCGAACAGGAGCCATATGTGCTGGACGACGTTTCTTTCCAGATTGCCGCCGGCGAATCGGTCGCCATCGTCGGCCCCTCTGGCGGCGGCAAGACGACACTGATCAATATTTTGCTGGGGATTTTGCCGCCAACGGAGGGCGAGGTTCTGATCGGCGGCCAGAGCGTCAACCATGTCGGCCTGGATACCTTGCGCCAGATGGTCGGTACCGTGCTGCAGGACGACGTACTGTTTGCCGGATCGCTGGCGGACAACATCAGTTTCTTCGATCCGCAAGCCGATCATGCCTGGATCGCGGAATGCGCGCGGCTGGCGGCGATTCATCACGATATCGCCGCCATGCCGATGGGCTATAACACACTGGTCGGCGACATGGGCACCATTCTCTCGGGCGGCCAGAAACAACGGGTGTTGCTGGCGCGTGCGCTCTACAAGCGGCCGCAGATCCTGTTTCTCGATGAAGCCACCAGCCATCTCGATATCGAGCGCGAACACCTGGTCAACGCCGCCATCAAATCCATCGACATTACACGCGTGATCGTGGCCCATCGCCCCGAGACGATCAACAGCGCCGACCGCGCCATCGTCCTGGCGGACGGCAAAGTGATCGACGACCTGCGCTTGCCGGCGCAAGATGCCGAGGCACGGATGGAAGAAACACCGGCATGACGGAATCGGTAAAACACATCTTGCGTCTAACGATATGGGCGCTGCTGGCGCTGGCGTTTGCACCGGCATATGCCGAATCCATATGGTCCGATCCTTTGCGCAGCGCCAACGAGGTTTCCAACACACCGGCAAGCGCTGCCGTCACCGGTAACACCAGTTGTGGATTCAGCGCGCAGTTGCCCAGTCCGTTGACCCTGCTGGACGCGGTCGAGCGCGCACTATGCCGCAATCCGCAGACGCGCCAGGCCTGGGCCAATGTCAAAGTGCAAGCAGCAGCAGTGGGCGTGAACCGTGCCGCTTATTTGCCGAGCCTGACCGCCGGCGGCAGCTGGAGCAAAGCCGATAATCGCACCACCTACCCTGATTATCCGGCGGCTAATTCATCGCTCAAGACCCACAGTAGCAATCTCAACCTGAACCTGAGCTGGGTGCTGTACGACTTCGGGCTGCGCACCGCCAATCTGGAAAATGCACGGCAATTGCTGAACGCCGCCAATGCGACCCAGGACGATACCTTGCAAACAGTTTTTTTTAATGCCGTGCAAAGCTTTTACCAGGCGCAGGCGGCGCAAGCCATGCTGACGGCAACCGTGGACGCCGAACAAGCTGCACAACATAGCTTCAAGGCCAGCGAAGCCAAATATGTTGCTGGCGCCGGCACTCTGGCAGACAAATTGCAAGCCCAAACCTCCTACGCCCAGGCCAGCTTGAAACGGGCGCAAGCGGCCGGCGACCTGCAGAGCGCGCTCGGCAACCTGGCCATTGCCATGGGCTGGCGGCCCGACACGCCGCTGATACTGGCCAACCTCGATCAGCAAGCCAGCGACGCACCGTTGTTGCAGCAAGCCGTCAACGACCTGATCACCGACGCGGTACAAACCCATCCGAAGATCCTGGCGGCGCGAGCGCAATGGAAATCTGCGCAAGCGCAGATCGATGCTGCGCGCGCCGACGGACGGCCGACGCTATCGCTGTTTGCCACAGGCAACCGCAGCGACTCGCCGATCAACCAGGTATCCTCCAAACAAACCATCAGCAGCCGCAGCATCGGCCTGCAGGTCAACGTCACCTTGTTCGATGGCTTCAGCCGCAAATACAAGGTACGTGGCGCACTGGCGCAAGCCGAGGCGAAGCAAGCCGATCTGGCCAATGTTGAACAGCAGGTGATGCTGGAAGTATGGAAAAGCGATCAGGCGCTGCGTACCGAGACAGAGAATCTGAACACTACCGACATCCTGCTGCGCAGCGCCAAACAGTCCTTCGAGGTGGCGCAAGGACGCTACAAGGCCGGAGTCGGCACTATCCTGGAATTGCTGAAAGCACAAAGCGACCTGGCTTCAGCACAACAGCAGCGCATTCTTGCACTGAGCAACTGGCAGACCGCAAGACTACGGCTGGCGGCAAGCTTGGGGCGGTTGCGGGTGGATGGGATATGACGGTACAGAATGCAAAAAACAAAAAAGCCCGCTTGCGCGGGCCTTTTATTCTGGCGTCCCCAGGGGGATTCGCCTACATGCCGCAGGCCGCGGAATCGCTTGCAAGCGATTCCCTTCTCATCCCCCGCGTAAGCCGCGCAGGCGGCTTACTTGTGGCCGCCAAAACAAAAAGCCCGCTTGCGCGGGCCTTTTATTCTGGCGTCCCCAGGGGGATTCGCCTACATGCCGCAGGCCGCGGAATCGCTTGCAAGCGATTCCCTTCTCATCCCCCGCGTAAGCCGCGCAGGCGGCTTACTTGTGGCCGCCAAAACAAAAAGCCCGCTTGCGCGGGCCTTTTATTCTGGCGTCCCCAGGGGGATTCGAACCCCCGTACTCACCGTGAAAGGGTGATGTCCTAGGCCTCTAGACGATGGGGACAGTAATCTGTCCGTACTGCTGACCTTGCCTACCTTACTCATACTGTTGACAGAAACAATAAAGGCCGCATTGGGCGGCCTTATTGATTGTATCGAATACGCCTGATACCGAAAATCTGCGATCGGCTTTCTGATCGCTTACCTGTCGATACCAAGAAAATTCTGGCGTCCCCAGGGGGATTCGAACCCCCGTACTCACCGTGAAAGGGTGATGTCCTAGGCCTCTAGACGATGGGGACAATAATCTGTCCGTACTACGTTTGCTGCCTTACTACTTTTACTACTGTGTGCTGGTGGAGGTAAGCGGGATCGAACCGCTGACCTCTTGCATGCCATGCAAGCGCTCTCCCAGCTGAGCTATACCCCCGTTTGCAGAAGCGAGATTATAGCAAGCTTATTTAGAGCTTGTAAATCCCGATTTGCAGATTTATTGCAGATTTACGCCAGATACGGCTGCAAACGTCCGATCACTGTCTCGCGACCCAGCAATTCGAGCACAGCATCAATCGCCGGTGTCTGCAATTGCCCAGTCAACATCAGGCGCAATGGCATCGCGATCTGCGGCATCTTCAACTTATGCGCAGCCAGCACTTCCTTGATCATCGGCGCCAGGCTTTCCTTGTTCCACTCAACCGTTGTACAACGCTGCGCGAAATCAGCCAGCGCTGGCTTGATCGCATCGGTAAAGTGTAGTGTCAACAAAGCGCTATCCGGCGCCGGCTGGCGATAGAACAACATGGCCGCAACCGCAATTTCATTGACGGTATTAGCGCGCTCTTTCAGCAGGCCGATTACTTTTGACAATGCCGGGGCGTTGTTGAAATCAGCGCCGTTCTGCTCCATCAAAGGCTTGACCATGGCTGCCAGACGCTCATTGTCGGCCAGCTTGATGTAGTGATTGTTAATCCACGCCAATTTTTCCGGATTGAATTGCGCCGGCGATTTCGACAAATGGTCGAGATCGAACCATGTGCAAAACTGTTCCATGCTGAAAATCTCTTCGTCGCCATGGCTCCAGCCCAGGCGCGCCAGATAGTTCAGCATCGCTTCCGGCAAATAACCCTGCGCCGGATAATCCATCACACTGACCGCGCCGTGACGCTTCGACAATTTTTCGCCGTCAGCGCCCAGAATCATCGGCACGTGACCGTACAGCGGCAACTCCGCGCCCAGCGCCTTCAGGATATTGATCTGACGCGGCGTGTTGTTGACATGATCATCGCCACGAATGACGTGAGTAATCTGCATATCCCAATCGTCCACCACCACGCAGAAATTATAGGTTGGCGTACCGTCAGGGCGAGCGATCACCAGATCGTCCATTTCGCGATTCGAGATGGTGATATTGCCCTTGACCACATCGTCCCAGCTGACCTCGCCATCGAGCGGATTCTTGAAACGCACCACCGGCTGGCGATCAGCCGGCACCGGCGGCAAAGTCTTGCCTGGTTCCGGACGCCAGGTGCCGTCGTAGCGCGGCTTTTCGCCGACAGCGCGCATGCGCTCGCGCATCGCTTCGACTTCTGCCGGCGACGAGTAGCAGTGGTAGGCAGTGCCCTCTTGCAGCATTTGTGCGATCACTTCGCGATAACGGTCCATGCGCCGCATTTGGTAGAACGGACCTTCGTCGTGCTGCAGCCCCAGCCACTGCATGCCGTCGATGATGGCCTGCACCGCTTCGGGCGTCGAACGTTCCAGATCGGTATCTTCTATGCGCAGCACGAAAGTGCCGCCGAAGTGGCGTGCATACGCCCAGGAAAACAGCGCGGTACGGGCGCCGCCCAGGTGCAGATAACCGGTCGGACTAGGTGCGAAGCGAGTGCGCACCAGTTTGGATGATGAAGAAGTAGATGCTGGGGTGCTGGCAGTCATGGCAAATAAAAACGGCCTTGGATTGCCAAAGCCGTTATCAAGGAAAACTCCATTTTACCGCGTTGCATCAGCAGATGGAACCGCTGGTCGGGATTAGCTCGGGCGATCGTCTATTTGACGGTGACGTTGATGGTTTTACTCATTTCAGGACCATACGAGTGATGTGTGCCGTCGGCAAATTGCATGGTCAATTTATATTGACCTGGCGGCAGCGTCACACTGGTTTCCGTCTGTGCCTTGCCAAAATGCAAATGCTTATCGTCCATCGGAATCAACTGTCCGGCAGCCATGCTGTCTTCATTAATAAACAGATGATGGTGACCGACGCCCGGCGTCATATCGCCGGCAGGCCGGACTTCCATGCCGCTGACGCCAAACTTGACGGTGAACGGATTGCTGACTACGGCGCCGTCCACCGGTTCGATGAAGGCGACCGATGCGGCGTGGGCCATCTGCGGCAACAGGCCAGCGCTCAGCAAGGTTGCGGAAAGCAGTACAGAAAAGAGGCGTGGCTTCATCGTCTTGTCCTTTATGTAGGGAATAGATAATTTAAGGTCGGGGCAAAGCACTGAGTGCAATAATACATTGATACGCCAGCAACTCGCTGCCACAAGGAAACCACCATGCAAGCTGCCTACGGCAATTTACTGAACGAACTGCCGCTTGACGGTTCAGCGGAAGTGTTCGAACTTCTGCACCAACGCGCCGGCCTGAAAATCGAGCGCATCATTTCCAATGGCCAGGCCAGTCCGCCCGGCTTCTGGTACGACAATCCAGAGGAAGAATGGGTATTGCTGCTGAGCGGCCAAGCCGGATTGACGCTGGAAGGCACGACCGGCGAACATGTCATGCAGCCCGGCGCCTGGCTCCATATCCCGTCACATTGCCGCCACCGCATAGAATGGACCGATGCGACGCAGCCTACAATCTGGCTGGCGATACATCACGAAGTTTGCGACACGCCGCAAGAACCCCGGCATCCTCATCGCGAATAGAGGTTTGCGCCGAGGCCTTCCCTTTAGCCTTAGTCGTTCTTGATCACGATAGTAGGAAATTTGCTGCTCATATCCTTGGCTTTTTCCGCCACTTTTATAGCCACCTTGCGCGCAATCTCTTTATAGATATGCGCCACCGGGCCATCAGGTTCGGCCACCACCGTCGGCGTGCCGGAATCGGTCTGCTGGCGGATCGACATGGTCAGCGGCAAGGCGCCGAGAAATTCAACGCCGTACTCGCCACACATCCTGGCGCCGCCACCTTCGCCGAAGACGGCTTCGGCATGGCCGCAATTAGAGCAGATATGGGTGCTCATGTTCTCGACCACGCCAAGAATCGGAATGCCGACCTTCTCGAACATTTTCAAACCCTTGCGTGCATCCAGCAACGCGATGTCTTGCGGCGTAGTGACGATGACGGCGCCGGTTACCGGCACTTTTTGCGACAAGGTCAGCTGGATATCGCCGGTGCCCGGCGGCATGTCGACGATCAGGTAATCCAGATCGCGCCAGTTGGTCTGGTCCAGCAACTGCTGCAGAGCCTGGGTCACGATCGGGCCGCGCCACACCATCGGCTCGTCGGGATCGACCATGAAACCGATGCTGGATACTTGCAGACCGTGATTTTCCAGCGGCTCCATGGTTTTGCCATCCTTGGTTTCCGGACGGCCGCTGATGCCCATCATCATCGGCTGCGAAGGGCCGTAGATGTCGGCGTCAAGAATCCCGACCTGAGCGCCTTCCGCCGCCAGCGCCAGCGCCAGGTTGACCGCGGTGGTCGATTTGCCGACGCCGCCCTTGCCGGACGCTACCGCAATGATGTTCTTGATGTTGGACATCAGCTTGATGCCGCGCTGTACTGCGTGCGACTGTATTTTCGAATAGACATGGGGGCTGACCTTGCCAACCCCGTCCAGCGCACCGACTGCCGCTGCTGCTGCGTCCCCGATCAGTGCAAACTGGCTCTTGGCCGGATAATCCAGCTCGACGTCAAACAATACGTCGGAACCTTCCAGCCTGATATTTCTGGCCGACTTGCTGCTGATCAGATCCTTACCGGTATTCGGGTCGATCACACCGGATAACGCTGCCTTGACTGCTTCAATCGTGACGCTCATTACTTTTCCTCTGCACGTTCTTTATAAGATGCGCCAAGTCTAAACCAAATCGCCGGATTTCCGCTGCCGTCGCCCAGGCTCAAAGCAGGGTTGGCGCAAGGATTAGAGCAAGGACCGGCCCGTCACTGCTAAAATCACTCTTTTATTCCAATCAGCAGCGCTTGACGTTGCAAATTCATTGCCAAATGAGCATCATTTTGACTTCAACTCCCCGCCAATTATTCGTCACTACCGCCCTGCCTTACGCCAACGCAGCGTTTCACATCGGCCACATCATGGAATATATCCAGGCCGACATCTGGGTGCGGTTCCAGCGAATGCAGGGCCATGAAGTCAATTTCGTCGGCGCCGACGACGCCCACGGCGCGCCGATCATGATCGCCGCCGAAAAAGCCGGTATCACGCCGCAGGAATTCGTGGCGCAGATCGCTGCCGGCCGCAAGCAATACCTGGACGGTTTCCACATCGCCTTCGATAATTGGCATTCGACCGACGGCCCGGAAAACCACGAGCTGTCGCGCGATATCTATCGCAAGCTGAAAGCGGCCGGCTTCATTTCGACCAAGACCATCGAGCAATTCTTCGACCCGGTCAAGAACATGTTCCTGCCGGATCGCTACATCAAGGGCGAATGTCCGAAATGCGGCGCCAAGGACCAGTACGGCGATTCCTGCGAAGTCTGCAGCTCGGTGTATGCGCCTACCGACCTGAAAAACCCCTACTCGACGCTGACCGGCGCGACGCCGGTGATGAAATCGTCGGAACACTTTTTCTTCAAGCTGTCCGACCCGCAATGCGTGGAATTCCTGCGCGGCTGGGCCTTGGGTAATGCCGACGGCAAACCACGGCTGCAATCGGAAGTCGCCAACAAGGCCAAGGAATGGCTGGAAAGCGACGGCGGCATGGGCGATTGGGATATCAGCCGCGATGCGCCTTATTTCGGCATCGAGATCCCGGATGAACCGGGTAAATATTTCTATGTCTGGCTGGATGCTCCGGTCGGTTACCTGGCTTCGCTGAAAAACTATTTCGGCAAAATCGGGCGCGACTACGACGCCTTCATGGCCGATCCGAAGACCGAGCAATATCATTTCATCGGCAAAGACATCACCTATTTCCACACCCTGTTCTGGCCGGCCATGCTGCATTTCTCTGGCCAGAAAGTCCCGAACAATGTGTTCGTGCATGGCTTCCTGACCGTCTCCGGCGAAAAAATGTCGAAATCGCGCGGCACCGGCATTTCGCCGCTGCGTTACCTGGAACTCGGCATGAATCCGGAATGGATGCGTTACTACATCGCGGCCAAGCTGAGCGCCAAGGTAGAAGACATCGATTTCAATCCGGAAGATTTTGTGGCCCGCGTGAATTCCGACCTGATCGGCAAGTACATCAACATCGCCAGCCGCGCCGCCGGTTTCATCGCCAAGAAATTCGATGGCAAGCTCAGCACCGCCTGGGCTACCGATAGCGATCCGTTCCTGGCTAAGCTGCGTGCGGTTGCCGCCGACATTCAAGCGTTGTACGACGGCCGCGAATACGGCAAGGCACTACGCGCAGTGATGGAACAGGCCGATGTCATCAACGCTTACGTCGACGCCAACAAGCCGTGGGAACTGGCCAAGGATCCAAGCAAGGAAGCCGCCCTGCACGAAGTTTGCAGCCGCTTGCTGGAAGCGTTCCGGATCCTGACCATTTATCTGAAACCTGTGTTGCCGGCACTAGCGGCCGAGGTCGAAAATTTCTTGCAAATCGAGCCGCTGGTATGGGCCGACGTCGCCCGCCCACTGGCCGACGGCCATCGCATCAATACCTACTCGCACCTGATGACGCGGGTCGATCCGAAGATGCTGGACGCCTTGTTCGATGCACCGGCAGCAGTGGCGGCAACCAGCGAAGTTGCCGACACAGACAGCGCCGACACCGCCGCCAGCGCAATCGAACCGTTGGCTGCCGAAATCAAGATCGACGATTTCGTGAAAGTCGATTTGCGCATCGCCAGGATCGTCAATTGCGAACATGTGGACGGTTCCGACAAACTGTTGCGGCTGACCCTGGATGTGGGCGAAGGCCGCTTGCGCAATGTGTTCTCCGGCATCAAGTCTTCTTATCAACCGGAGGAACTGGTCGGCAAGCTGACGGTGGTGGTGGCTAACCTGGCGCCGCGCAAGATGAAATTCGGCATCTCGGAAGGCATGGTGCTGGCCGCCTCGGCCGCCGACGGCAAAACCAATCCAGGCATCTATGTGCTCAACCCGTGGCCAGGCGCCGAACCTGGCATGCGCGTCAGCTAAGAGGCGCGCTGGATGAGTCTGCAGGTCCGTGAAGCCGGCGCCGGCGATGCAGTACTGATCGCCGACCTGACGCGTGCCTGCTGGGCCGAGCGGGTCGCCGCCAGCTCCAGCGGCCATCGCGAAAACACCGAACGGGTACAGCAGGATCTGCAACGCGGCGGCGGCTTTGTTTTGTTGCTGGATGAGCAGCCCATCGGCTCGGTGCGCTGGCTGCCGTCAGACACCGAAACCGAAGTCTGGGAAATCCTGCGCATGGGCGTGTTGCCGGCGTATCGCGGCCAAGGTTTATCGCAGCATCTGATGGAAGCGGTGATCCATCGCGCCCGCAGCGCCGACGTCAATGAACTGCGGCTGGCGGTGCGCGCCGATCAGACCAGGGTGGTCGATTTGTATGCCGTATTTGAATTCGAACTGGCGCCGGAACTTGAATACACCCGCGCCAATCCGCTGGAAGAACCGCCGATCGTGATGCGGCGCTGGTTGAAACGTTAGTTTCACTGTTAATCAAAACGACGTCATTCAGTCAATATCCCTATCTGTTTCTGTATTCAGAAACAGAACCCGCGCAGCGCTACGCCCTACCCTCAGCTCAATGGCAATCCGCCCCCTCGGTATCAACAATCGCCGCAAAGTAATCCAGGCGAGCAGGTTTAAGCAAATTCTTGAATACCGAATTTCTCATGGATGAACCAACCAACCACACATTTTCTAAAGTAAGCTCATTTTCAATGGGCCGGCGCAAAACATGCTCAGCGACAGCTGAAGAAGTGTTCCCGCCATCGCGTCAAATGTAATTCCGTCTGAATGGGACGGCCTTCACAGCTGTCGCTGTTCAGCAACCCTGCATTCCCGCCCCTGTTACCAAGAAGATCGCGAACAACTTAGTAGAAAGCTACTCTCAACCTAAGGAACGACAATGAAAAAAAGAATCGTGGTGATTGGTGCTGGTCACATGGGAACCGCAATTATTCTAGGCCTCTTACAGAAATATCGTGTTGATCTATATGTTGTAGATCCAAATGAGTCGCGCCGCAAAACTCTTAAGGAGCGGCACGATCTGAACGTCGCCGCATCGCTCGAAATTATCGGAGATGACGATATATTGGTGTTAGCTATGCCGCCACAGGCATTCTCCAAATTCGCAAAAGACACACAGCTCAGATCTGACCGAACGGGCCCCGTGATATCGGTAATGGCTGGAATTACCGTCGCAACAATCTCAAAATTACTTGCCGTAACTCAGGTTATCCGCTCGATTCCAAATACGCCATCCGAAATATTTCAAGGGATGACCGTCTTCTGTGCTTCCTCAAATACCAATGCAAAGAATCTAGCCACGGCGGAGGAAGTGCTTCAATCTTTTGGGAAAATATTACGTGTCTCGGACGAGTCTCTTATCGATCATGCTACGGCTCTTTGCGGCGGCGGACCGGCATTTGTCGCTTATTTCGCAAACGCTATGCAAGATTTCGCGATGCAGTCCGGCTTTAATAATGCAGATTCGGCACTAATGGTTGCACAAGTATTGAGAGGGACTGCAGACCTACTCGATGCAACTGGAAAATCGGCAATGCAAATCTGCAACGAAGTAATGACTCCTCAAGGAACCACGGAAAGAGGGCTATTTCATTTCAAGGAAAACAATCTAGAGCTCATCATTAGATCTGGCCTCGCAAAGTCTTCAGCTCGATCCAGGGAGCTTGGTCAATTTCTTCACATGCAAACGTAGAGGACGATATGCTAGGTTTAAATGATAAAAGCTGGTTAGTTGAAAAATTTTATGAAACACATTATTCGAAATTTTCAGACCGGCACCAGGACAACCGTGAAAAGCTGAGTACATATGATACTTATTTTGGCATGGGGCATAGCATCAGATTAATTGATGAGCCTGGTGTTTTTAAAATCAGTCCAGCGGGATTGGCATTGGGTAACTACATGTTAAAAACGCTGCGTGACGATGAATTGAAGGGCGGCTGTCTTGATATCGGTACGGGAGGCGGTGTACTAGCCATACTATTACGGGACATGGGAGCAGAAGATATCGTCGGCACAGATATTTCGGCAGCTGCAGTTGACCTTGCCATACGAAACGAAATGTTGAACTTTGGAGACAATAAAATTTCCTTCGCGGTTAGTGATCTCTTCTATGATTTACCAAATAAATTACGAAAATTCGGCACGGTGATCTTCAACCCTCCAGGATGGCGAACGCCATCAGATGATTTATTGAAACATTTGACAGCGATCGACAATACTGAGGAACTTGCCCCCTCAGCAATGTTTTATGGCGATAGATTACTACTAGATTTTCTTCAGGAATTACCGTCCTATCTTCAAGAGAACGGGCGGGCGATTATTGGTTTGAATTCATTAGTGGGCATCAAGGATGTTTTAATGCGATATCGCAATAAGCAATGTGGCGCCTGTCCTCTTCAATTTCGTCTGCTAGAGCGCTATACATTTCCGCTGCTATTTTATTCAGAACATTGGAAAAAAATTGCCTCCCGGCTACGGGAGGAATTTTCTCAATGGCAAGAGCGACATCAGGCGGCCTATAGTTTGGACAGCAAGGGAAATCTGTATTGGTCATACGAACTTGTCGAATGCATCTGGAACAGAAACCGGATGGGTCGCATACATGGCTAACGGCGCATCAAGCAATGGCAGTGCTGCTGCCGTCATCATTACGGCAGCGGTAGCCGGAATTACAGCAAATGTTATTCTCGGTGCCTCATCATTATTTTGGCGTGAGCTCTCCATAATTTCATCTGAAACACTGCTTTGCTATCGAATTGTTGTGTCATTGGGCACCTTGATTCTTGCAATGAGCATTCTCGGTAAATACAGAAAATTAATCATTGTCATTTCTCCGAAAATAATCTCGCATCATGCAATGGCAGCCTTGCTTGTTGCAATCAACTGGGGAACGTTCATTTGGGCCTCAATCAATGGGCATGTTCTGGAAAGCGGGATAGGGTATCTCATCGCACCTTTTGTCGCGATTGGGGTGGGTGCTTTGGCATTTGGAGAGCGGGTCAGCAATATTCGTCGATTCGCGATCGCGGTAATCGTTGTGGGCATATTGCTCCTGTTATTTCGGAGTGGAGAACTTAATCCAGCGGTGTACCTCGTTATTGGTGCCACGTGGGGAGGATATGCGTACTTCAAAAAAATAACGCCGTTAGATCCATTCTCCGGGCTATTCATAGAAACTGCGGTTCTTTCGCTTCTTCTTTGTTTTCTTATCCCTATATCGAGTCTTTCTTTCCAGCTGCCGCATTCCTTACCTATCACAACCGTATTATTGCTCGCTGCAACTGGGCTGGTATCCATCATTCCTTTATGGATGTTTTCCTTCGCAGCCCAAAAACTTGCGTTGTCTGCGATGGGATTTTTTCAATTTATCCTTCCAACGACACAGCTCTTTGTCGCTTTGGTCTTTTATCATCAACCTTTATCCAGCAATACGTTGATTTGCTTTTCTCTCATTTGGGCAGCGTTGTTGCTCATTGTGGGTGAATCTTTTCTTAGAAGTGATCAACTAGGAATAATCAAACTTCGTCGGAGGAAGCAGAAATGAAAGACTACGATGTGGTTGTCGTAGGATTGGGCGTCATGGGCTCGTCAACAATTTTTCATTTAGCTCGCTCCGGAGCGAGTGTGTTAGGTATTGAGAGTTTTGGACCCACACATCAGTTTGGCTCATCTCATGGAGAAACCAGGATTCTCCGTCGCGCATATTGGGAAGGTGAAAAATATCTCCCACTGTTAAACCGAGCTCATGAGCTATGGACAGAATTACAGGCGACAAGCAACGAGAAATTAATAGTACCTACTGGCGGCATCTTTATGGGCCATCCATCTACCGGAATAGTTAAAGGAAGCAGAAATACTGCGGAAGCTGGCGCAATCGCCTATGAGGTACTAGACACGGCACAAATTCGAAGACGGTTTCCAGCATTTCGTGTTCCGGATGACATGGAGGCAATATACGAACCTGGCGCCTATATCATCATGGCAAACAAAGTACGCTTGCAGATGATCGATCTAGCCATTCAAAGTGGGGCCGAAACCCGTTTCGGGCGAACGGTTCAGAAAATAGAAAAATGCGGCGAATCAATTTTGTTAACCATGACCAATAATGACGAAAAATTTCGAGCACGCTCTGTGGTCATCACGACCGGGCCCTGGATGGCACACGATCTTTTACCAGAGTTGAGTAATCATCTTTCGTCAAACAGAGTTCCGATCTACTGGTTTGATAGCCTGGATAAACGCAGGAAAGAATTTACCAGCGACAACTTCCCTGCTTTTTTATACGATCACCCAGATGGGCATTTAATTTACGGTATTCCGGCCGGAGTAAGTTCGGAGCGAGGGGTCAAAATCGGCTTCCATAATCGACAGCATGTTCCTTGTAAGCCAGACGGCCTCAAACAAAGCGTCTCGACGCAACATATTGGTGAAATATCGCGATATATAAAACAGCTTCTTCCTGGGCTCAATCCAAATCCGATCGCTTCCAGTTCTTGTTTTTACACCATGAGTACGGATGAAAATTTCTTAATTGGGGCTTCGGAAAAGTATTCAAACGTTTTTTTTGCGTCTGCCTGTTCAGGCCATGGATTCAAATTTGGATCCGCAATTGGTGAGTCTCTGGCCCTATTGGCTCAAGGTAAGAAGCCACCAACCGACCTATCCGTTTTTGCGGTCTCACGCTTTAGTTTTTGATGGGAAATAGATTGCGCTTGTTTACATCGATGCAAACTTTAACGTTAGTGCCCGCCAATATCCGATCTTGAAGTGCCTGTTACCACCCCGCTAGTGATATCCATGTGCACATTGAAGAATGCTTGGCTGGCGTCGCTGGGGACGTAGCGCCAGTCCCACACTTCCTCGTTCTTGCGCGCAAACTGCACCACGCTGCCCGGCCTGCCCAGCATCCTGCGTACCTCTTCCTTATTCATGCCGACTTTGATCCTGGCAAAATTCTCTTCGGTCAGAACTTGTTTGTAATCGCTCAGCTTGCCGTCCTTGCCGATATAGAAAATCCAGGTACGCGCACCGGCCGGCCCTTTCGGATATTCCAGCGAGCGTTCGCCGCTTTCCGCTTCCCAGACCGTATCCGGCTGGCCCATGGCGTTGCGCACATCGGCTTCCGACGATACCCCGCGACTAAGTTTTTCCAATCCAGGCTCCTGTGTGAAATTGCCGTTCTGATCACAAGCCGCGACAAGAAACGGGACAATCAATATCAAAATGCTGCGTACCCATGGTTTCATGCCGTTTCCTCTGTCTGATGATGGTTCTAGTCCTGGCGTCAAGTATATCGCCCCTCAATTGTCTGATGGACACTGAGCCCAACGACAAAGCGGTCGGGCGGCTGCGAAATAGCATAAAATAGCGCCTATTCCCATCGGATTATCAAAGCAACCATGAAATTCTCCAAGCAAATCACTGGCTACCAATCGGACATCACGAAGTTCGTTGAAGAACTCAAGCAAAACAATCCAAAACTGGAAGAGCAGCAACTCGCCGGCCGCGCCCTGCTGTGGGACAAAACCCCGATTGACCTGGACAGCCAGCTGCGCACCCAGGAATCGCGCGTTCAGCAACAACCCTACGTGTACCAGAACAACCACTAAGTTCCTCCCCGGATCGATCAGATGAGCCAGAATTTGTCGGATGCCGCTGAACTGACGCTGGAGGGCCAACCCGATTCGACACCGAATGTGATCGACGGCGTGGCTTTTGCGCGTCTATACGGCGAGCCGCTGTTCCGCATGCCGACCGATCTCTACATTCCGCCGGATGCGCTGGAAATCTTCCTGGAAGCATTCGAAGGCCCGCTCGATCTGCTGCTGTACCTGATCCGCAAACAGAATTTCAATATCCTCGACATCCCGATGGCGCAAGTCACCTTGCAATATCTGGAATACGTCGACCAGATCCGCATCACCAATCTGGAGCTGGCGGCCGAATATCTGCTGATGGCGGCGATGCTGATCGAGATCAAATCGCGCATGCTGCTGCCGGTCCGCAAGACCGACAACGAAGAAGCCGAAGATCCGCGCGCGGAACTGGTGCGGCGCCTGCTGGAATACGAGCAGATGAAACTGGCGGCACGCGAGATCGACGCTTTGCCGCAACTCGGGCGCGATTATGTCCGCACCCAGATCTACATCGAACAAAGCATTGTCACGCGCTGGCCGGACGTCAACCTGGACGATCTGCAGGCAGCCTGGGCCGATGTCATCAAACGCGCCAAGCTGACCGCTCACCACACCATCAGCCGCGAAGAACTGTCGGTGCGCGAACACATGACCGGGATTTTGCGGCGTCTGCAATCGTCGCGTTTTGTCGAGTTCGCCGAATTATTCGATCCGGCGCGCGGCGTGCCAGTGCTGGTGGTGAATTTCATCGCCATGCTGGAGCTGGCCAAGGAAACCCTGATTGAAATCACCCAGGCCGAACCGTTCGCGCCTATCTACGTAAGGCTGGCCTACTCGCCGACTTATGCGCCGGCATAAGTCGACATAAGCGTCGGTTTGCTTCTACACCAGCAATACGCCGCATCCCGATATAAAAATAACTTACCTCCGATTCAGACATGAAAATCATTTCCTCGATTGAAGAGCTACGCGACCAACTGCGCGGCCAACTGCGTACCGCCTTCGTGCCGACCATGGGCAATCTGCATGAGGGCCATCTGTCGCTAATGCGGCTGGCCAAGAGACATGGCGACCCGGTGGTCGCCTCGATCTTTGTCAATCGCCTACAGTTCGGCCCCAACGAGGATTTCGACAAATATCCGCGCACCTTTGCCGCTGACGTCGCCAAGCTGGAAAAGGAAGGTGTCTACGTCTTGTTTGCGCCTACCGAAAAAGACCTGTATCCGGAACCCCAGGAATTCCGCGTGCGCCCGCCGGACGGTCTTGGCAATATGCTGGAAGGTGAATTCCGCCCGGGCTTTTTTACCGGCGTCACTACCGTTGTTCTCAAGCTGTTTTCCTGCGTCCAGCCACGGGTTGCGGTATTCGGCAAGAAGGATTACCAGCAGCTGATGATCGTGCGCAATATGTCCAAGCAATTCGCCTTGCCGACTGAAATCATCGCCGCCGAAACCTGGCGCGCCGACGACGGCCTGGCGCTGTCTTCGCGCAATATGTATTTGTCCGCCGACGAACGCGCGGAAGCGCCGAATCTGTTCAAGACGCTTAACCAGGTGGCCGACGAAGTACGCGCCGGCCACCTCGATATCTTCGAACTGGAAAAACAGGCGATGGCGCAACTTGGCAGCCGCGGCTGGCAGCCGGATTACATCTCGATCCGCAAGCGCAGCGATCTGCAGCCGCCAGCTGCGGGCGATCTGGCGCAGGGCGAAAAGCTGGTGGTGCTGGCCGCCGCCAAGCTGGGCGGCACGCGCCTGATCGACAACCTGGAAATTTGAAGCTGGCCCCGACCTTGCAGCGGCTGCTCCGCAACAGACGAGCATGCATCTGGCTGACCGCGGCCGGAGCAGCTGTTGCGGCGTCGCTCGCCACTGCTGCCAACGCACAGGTCATCACCGTGCAAGACGATGCGCAACACAGCGTCGTCCTGCCCCATCCCGCGCATCGCATCGTCAGCCTGGCGCCGCACGCTACCGAGCTGCTGTTTGCCGCCGGCGCTGGCGCCTATGTGATCGGTGTCAGCGACTATAGCGATTACCCGCCGGCCGCAAAAAAAATACCGTCGATGGGTAGCAGCAGCGCACTCGATATCGAACGGATTGTTGCTCTCAAACCGGATTTGGTAGTGGCCTGGAGCAGCGGCAATTCAACCAGCCAGATTGCCAGGTTACGCGCTATCGGCATTCCTGTATTCGAAAGCGAACCGCGCCAGCTGGACAGCATCGGCTCGTCGCTGCTACGGTTGTCGCAACTGGCCGGTACCGAAGCGAGCGGCGCTGCGGCCGCCGCCGCTTTCAAGACGCGCCTGGCGCAACTTGATACGACTTATCGGCAACGGCCACCGGTGCGGGTGTTTTATCAGATCTGGCAAAAGCCGTTGATGACGCTCAACGACAGCCATATGGTGTCGAGCGTGATTGCTTTATGCGGCGGCGAAAATGTATTCGGCAAACTGCCGCAACTGGCGCCGACGGTCAGCACCGAAGCGGTGTTGCAAGCCAATCCGGAAGTGATTTTTGCCGCCGATGGCGGCGCCTCGCCCGATACAGGCTGGCGGCGCTTTCCGAAACTCACCGCTGTGGTAAGCAATAATCTGTTTGCCTTAACGCCGAACTGGATGAGCCGCCCCGGGCCGCGCATACTGGATGGCGCTGCAGAGTTATGTCAGAAACTGGATCTGGCGCGCAGCCGGCGCCGGTGATTTTTTTTGTGAGCTAAGACGCAACCGGCATAAACAAACGCCGTGAACCGTTTTCCACCACTTCAAACGAACAAGAAAATGCAGCCTGCAAGACCTCCGGCTGCAGCACGCTGTCGCTGCTGCCTTGCCACACCCGGCCATCTCCCAGCAACAACACGTGGCTGGCGTAATGCGCCACCAGATTGATGTCATGGCAGGCGGCGATCACCGCTTTTTGCGGCGGCAAACGGCGCAGTAATTCCATCACCACGATTTGCGCCGCAGCGTCTTGATGTGCGGTCGGCTCATCCAGCATGAATAACAGCGGGTCCTGCGTCAGCAAGGTTGCCAAGCCCACCCGCTGCCGCTCGCCGCCCGACAGGCGCATCACATCGTGGCTGCTGAAGGCGGCCATCCTGACCTGCTCCAGCGCCTGCATTGCCGACGCCCGGTCATCTTCCATATCCCAGCCGAAGCCGAATTGATAGGGATGGCGGCCAGCGACCACCGCCGCCAGCACGCTGCTGGAAAACGCATCGGCCTGTTGCTGCGCTAGCAAGCCGCGCAGACGCGCCAGCTGCTGTGCCGATGTGGTTTGTATATCACGGCCCTGGATCAGCACGCGGCCGCCAGCCGGCCGCTTCAGACCAGCCAAGGTATGCAATAAAGTGGTTTTGCCGATACCGTTACGGCCCAGCACACACCAGAACTGGCCCGGCGCGACTTGCCAGTCCAGCCCGCTGCACAAGACTTTGTGGCCAACGCTCACGCTCAGTTGTTCGGTGCAAAGCAAAGGATTTGTGGATGCGCTCATGGCCTGCCTCTCATGCCTTGCTGCGCGAGAGCAGCCACAGGAATACAGGCACCCCGACCAGGGCGGTGATCACCCCTACCGGCAATTGCGTCGGCGCGACTGCGGTACGCGCCGCCAGGTCTGCCAGCGCGAGCGCAGCGCCGCCGGTCAGCACGCTGGCAGGCAACAGGATGCGCTGATCGTTGCCGACCAGCAGACGGATCGCATGCGGCACCACCAGACCGATAAAACCGATCGTGCCGGCCACTATGACCGCAGCAGCGGTCGCCAGCGAGGCCGCACACAGAGTCAGCAAGCGCAGGCGCAATACCGGCACTCCCAGCAATTGCGCGAAACCCTCGCCGCGCGCCAGCAGATTCAGCTGCCGTGCATTCAATCCGCTCCATAGCAAAATCAGCAACAGCAGCACTGCCGCTGGCAACAACAGGCGCCCGTCTTCCAGGTCGCCCATCAGCCAGAACAGCATGCCGCGCAACTGGCCGTCAGGCGCCAGCGTCAACACCAGGGTCACGATCGCGCCAAAACCGGCAGCGATCATCACGCCAGTCAGTATCAAGCGATGACCGCTATGCTGGCCAACATCGGGCAGACGGCGCAAAGCCTGGCGCGCCAGGCCGAACAGCAACGCTACCGCCAGCCCCGCCCCCAGCGCTGCGCCCAACGCTGCAGCAACATCACCCATGCCGCCAAAATGACTAGCCACCAGCAAGGCCGATAAAGCACCGGCGGCAGAACCGCCGGACAAACCCAGTACATAAGGATCGGCCAGGGGATTGCGCAGCAAGACCTGCATCAACGCCCCGGCCAGCGCCAGCAAACCGCCGACCACGAACGCAGTCAGCGCACGCGGCAGGCGCAAGGACAAATAGATTTGATCGGCCGCCAGCCCACAACCACTGCTGCCACAAGAAACCGCGAGCGCTAGCGCCAATGCTGCGAATACTGCCAGGCAGCACAGGATGGCGATGGCGCGGCGTAATGTGGTGATGCTAGTCAATGGTGTGAGCGATGAGCTGGTTAGTCGGCCGATTATCTGATTACTGCTGCCAATTTACACCTACAAACAAACCTCGTGAGGGCTGATTGTAGCCATAAGCTGTCTGATAATCGCGATTGAACAGATTATCGATACGGCCGAACAAAGACACTTCCTTATTCAACTGATAGCGCGCATTGGCGTTAGTCAGCCAATAGGGAGCCAGCTTAGGATTGCCGGGAATATCGGTGCGGCTGTCGGTGTATTGCACATCGGCGCCGAGACGCCAGGCGCCGAAGCTCTTTGCCGCTCCCAAAGAGCCCAAAGTCTTGGCGCGTCGCACCAGGACTTTATTGCTGCTCTCATCCTTCGGATCTTGCAAAGTCAGGCTGGCGCGCCAGTCGATGGCCGCCAGAACGGTGCTGGCGCTCAGCTCCAAGCCCTGGTTCTTGGCACGCGCAATATTGATGGTTTGGAAGGTCAGCGGATCGAAGCCGAACTGGTCGTGAGTGCGGGTATCGAACAGCGTGGCGCGCAAGATGGTCGCGCCGGCGGCGTATTGCGCACCTATTTCATACGACTTCGAGCGTTCAGCCTTGAGGTTGCGGTTGCCGTAAATCGGCTGGAACAGCTGTGCCGGGGTCGGCGCATTGAATGCTGTGGATGCATTGGCGATCAGCTTGACGCTGTCGGTCAAGGCAAAGCCATAACCCAGGTAACCGGTATTGTCGGAGCCGGAACCGCCGGCATAGTCGTGCCGCAGGTTCAATTGCAACTGATGCGGGCCGATCTTGCCTAGCGCGCCGGCATATACGCTGGAGGTCGAGCGCGAGAAGCTGTCGCTGGAATTGCCAAAGCTGCTGTTCGAGCTGATGTCCGCCTTTTCGCGGCCGGCGTCGACACCGGCAGTGGCTGTCCACAGCGGCGACAAACGCAATTCATTCGCCCACTGCAACAGGTTTTGCGTACTCTTGTAGGCATTGCTGCTATTGCCGAAAGTACTCTGGCCGTCGAGATTGTCGCGGTTGACGTTTTGCGACAAAGTCAGGGTCGAGGTCCAGTCCTGGGTAAAGCGATTCTTGCTGAACACTGCCAGCGACTGGCTCTTCGAGTGGCCGTTGTTTTGATCGGTAGGCGTGCCAAAGGCGTCGTCGTAAGTATATTTTGCATCGTTGGCATAAACCCGCACGCCGATTTCATTGCCAGTGCGCCATTCCTGCGATACCGAGCCCGAGACGCTGGTATTACCGTCGCCATTGCGGTCTGGATTGACGTTCGGGTTCTGCAAAGGATTTTGCGCCGAGAAGCCATTGGTCTTGAAGCGTGTCAGCGATAAGGCATAACGGGTATCGCCGCTCTTGCCGTTGACCCCCACATTGCCTTCATAGGTGCCGCGCGAGCCGGCTTCCACCGAGGTGTTGAACTTTGCTGCGCCATCGCCGCGTTTGGTGAAAATCTGCACCACGCCGCCGATCGCGCCGGAACCGTAAATCGCCGAGACATTGCCGCGCACGATTTCGATGTGGTCGATCTGATCCGGCAAGATATTTTCAAGCGCCGGCAAACCGAACGAAGCCTGGCGCCGGATCGGTACGCCGTCGATCAAGATCAGGGTTTCCGAGGAATTGGCGCCGCGCATGAACAAGGACGCCTGCTGGCCGGGACCGCCGGTGCGGGTAATCTGCAAACCTGCCTGGCGTTCCAGCAGTGCCGGCAGATCCGGCGCTTGTGAATTGCGGATGTCTTCGGCGCTGATCACGGTAGTGTGCGGCAAGGCGTCGGTTTGCGGCTGTTCGACCCGGGCTGCGGTGACTACCACCTGCAACTGGTCCGGAGTGGGGGTGATTTGGGCCGATACTGTCGCGGCAGAAAGAAGGGCTGAAGCCAGCGCGAGCGGCTTCAAGGTCGCGCCGCAGCGGCGTGATAAAGATGATGTCATGGTTGATTACAATAAGAGTCCCCAGCCTGCCTCCCCGCAAGCCCGGTTAACGGTAGTAGCCAATAAACAGCTTGCTGGCTGTCTATTCTTTACTCCACCTGCTTTGGCCGGTATCCGGGCTAACAAGTCGGAGCGCATAACCTTCCCATGCCAAGCCAGCACACAGTGGTAGTAGATGCGTTCTGTCGGCGCGGTCAGCATCCAGCGATGGATTGCTTACCGGCGACGCTTGTTTTACCGTTGCGGGGGCAGCACACGTTGGCCGGTGCTCTTGGCGAGCACATGACGCCGTGTTTCCCGTTTAACTGCGGACATGGACATGTCCGCGTGCACCAAAACCCCGCCATTGTACGGCCCGCGCCGGTTTGCAGCAATTGCAGGATGAGGCAAATGCTTCAGGGTGTGGTTAAATTCGCATTCCCGCGATACAGAGCCGCCACCATGTCGGACTGCGTCACCATGCCGACCAGGCGCCGCTGGTCATCCACAATCGGGATGTGGTGTATGCCGGAATCGGACAAGGGTTGCACCAGTTCGACGATATGGGCGTCGGCCGCTGCACTCTGAACAGCGCTGGTCATGATCTGGCCGACCACTTCCGGCTTGTCGGAATGGCTATTGGTGGTGCGCCGGATGAACTGTTTCAGTTTCTGGTCGAAACCGGTGTACACCTGCAAATTCACCTGCCGCATGAAATCGGTCTGGGTGATGATGCCGATCAGGCGCTTGGCAGAATTGATGACTGGCAAAGCCTTGATCTTATGCTTTAGCAACAGCCCCCAGGCATCTTCCAGCGAAGTGCCGAACTCGACGCTGATGACATCGCGCGACATGATATCGGCGCAGGTAATCGCGCCGAAGCGGCGCTGGTAGGCATGCAGCTCGGTTTGCAGGATCAGGCTTTCCAGATCGTCGCGGCTGACATCGAGCACCTGATTATATTGATGCAATACATAATCCAGGTCTTCCTGCGTGAAGCCGATACGTCTGCCGCTGGGCTGGTCTTTGGTCTGATGCAATTTGCCCGGATCGGCGTGCGCCACATGCGGATAGCGGCGGCGGGTCGCGTTATTGAACAGCAGCGCCACCAGCAACAGCAAAAAAGAATTCAGCAACACCGGCGTCAGCACGAAATGAAAACCCTGGCTGGTCACGGCCGGCCCGCCCAGCACTGCCGTCAGCGCCACTGCCCCGCTGGGCGGATGCAGGCAGCGCAAGAAAAACATGGCGCCGATCGCAGCAGACACCGCAACGGCCGGGGCCAACACCGGATCGGGAATCCAACGCGCGCAGCTGACGCCGATCAACGCCGCAACCAGGTTGCCGCCGACGATAGACCAGGGCTGCGCCAGGGGACTGCCCGGCACCCCGAACAACAATACCGCGGAGGCGCCCATCGGCGCGATCAGCAACGGCAGCGCCGCCGTCGAACCCAGCGCCCAGTGGCTCACCAGCCCGGTCAGCAAAATTCCCAACAAGGCGCCGCAACAGGCACGCATGCGCTCGGTAGCGTTGACCATCACCGGCGCCGGGACAAAACCGCGCACCCACAAGCCAAACAGCTTCATCTTCTTTTGCTTTCTTTTTTTTTTCGCTTAGCCGCCGTAAGCGTAGGTAAATTTATTGTTCACGATCCGCCCCATCACGCGCGAGCGCTGGTCCAGCCCCACGTGATCCTTGGGATTCATGTTGACCACGCCCTGCGGAATAGTCAGGTCATGGGTGTTTTCCAACGCACTCCGCAGCGCCGTGCGGAATTGCTTGCTGCCAGGCTGGCCGGATTTCAACGCTTGCGGCACCGCGTTGGCGATCAGCATGTAAGCGCCCCAGGCGTCGGCGGCGAATTGCGTCATAGTGTCAACGCCGTAGGCAGCTTCATAGCGGCGGGTGAAATCCAGTGCCGTTTTCTTGACCGGATTCGAGTCTGGCAATTGCTTGGCCACCACCGCCGGTCCGGTCGGGAAAAAAGTGCCTTCGACATCCTTGCCGCCGACTTTCAGGAAATCCGCGGTAGCGATGCCGTGCGTCTGGTAGATGCGGCCTTTGTAGCCGCGCTCGACCAAGGTCTTTTGCGGCAGGACAGCCGGCGTCGCCGATCCGGCGATCAGCACCGCATCCGGCCGCGCCGACATGATCTTGAGGATTTGCCCGGTGACGCTGGTGTCATTGCGGTTATAGCGCTCGCTGGCGACAATCTTGATTTTCCTGAGCTCGGCCAGGTGCGAAAACTCGCGCCACCAGCTGTCGCCGTAGGCGTCGGCAAACCCGATGAAAGCTGCGGTCTTGATACCGTTGTCCGCCATGTGCTGGGTCAGGATGGTCGTCATGTGGGAATCGTTTTGCGGCAGCTTGAAGACCCAGGCGCGCTTGGCGTCCTGCGGTTCGACGATAGAAGCCGACGCCGCCAGCGCCACCATCGGCGTTTCTGCCTCGGCCACCACATCCAGCATGGCCAAGGCCGCCGGCGTGGTATTCGGGCCGACGATCAGGTCGACTTTTTCTTCTGTGATCAGTTTGCGCGCATTGCGCACTGCGTTGGTCGGATCGGAGGCGTCGTCCAGGATGATGTACTCGACCTTTTGTCCGGCAATCACTTTCGGCCATAGCAAGATGGCGTTTTTGGTCGGCGCGCCAATTGCCGCAGCCGGGCCGGTGACGGCGATATCCACGCCAATCCGGATTTGCGCCGAGGCCGCAGCGCTCCATATGGACAGCAGAACAACAGACGAAATCAGATAAGCGCGTGTGATTTTGTTCATCGAATTTCTCATCGAATTTCTCATCAACTATCAATCCTGACGTATGACATGGGAATATTTCTACAAGGACAGGATTCTAACTCCTGTTGCGTCAATCCCGCGAACGCGAGAATCCATCTTGGTTGCAATCTTGGTTGCAATATTAATCACTAACTTGGATCCCCGCATACGCAGGGATGACAGCCCGTCTTTGAAACAAATCTTGATTTTTCCAATAATTCGTATGATGATATGGTCACATTACGATAAAAATATGCCGCTGGAAGAGACAAAATGTTCAATAAACTGAATGCCAATCGGACTTCTTTGAGCGATACCGTCGCCCAGGAATTGCTGAAAAAGATAGAAACCGGCGAGTTTGGCCCGGGTGCAAAATTGCCTACCGAACCGGCCCTGTCCGAGCAATTCGGCGTCAGCCGCACGGTGGTGCGCGAAGCGATTTCCCGTTTGAAGAATGAAGGTGCGGTCGAGCCGCGCCAGGGCAGCGGCGTCTATGTCAGCGAACAAGGCCATGTGCGGCCGTTGCGGATCCAGTTCGACCAGGCCTCGTCGGCCGATGCGGTGCTGCAGATTGTCGAGCTGCGGCGCGCCATCGATGCCGAAGTCGCGGCACTGGCCGCTACCCGCCGTACGCCGCGCCAGTTGAAAGCCATCGAAACCGCGCTGAAAGGCATCGCCGCCGATGTCAACGCCGGCGGCGACGGCGTGCCGGCCGATGTCATGTTCCATCGCAGCATCGCCGAAGCCACCGGCAATCCCTTCCTGTTGCAAACGCTGGCCTTCCTCAGCCAGTACCTGGAAGCCGCCACCGCCGTTACCCGCAGCAACGAAGCCAGGCGCGATGACTTCATGCGCCAGGTCTATGAAGAACACGCCGCCATTGCTGCTGCGATTGCAGCCGGCGATGCGCTGGCGGCGCGCAACGCGGCGCAAAACCATATGTTCAATGCGGCACGCCGCATGGCGCAAGGCGCCGCCGATACCAAGGCCGCTCAGGAAAGCAAGAGCGCCAAGAGCACTCCGAAATCTCGTTAATCCCGCTAACTATTAACTCGCTTATCAGGTTCAGCAATGACTATCAATGTAGGTGTAATCGGCCTTGGCGCCATGGGTTTGGGCGTTGCCCGTTCTTTGTTACGCGCCGGCTTGCGCACGCATGCTTGCGATGTCCGCGCCGAAGTATTGCAGCAGTTTGCCAGCGAAGGCGGCATCGTCTGCAACAGTCCGGCCGAACTCGGTGCGTCATGCGAGGTGGTGATTACGGTGGTAGTCAACGCCGCGCAAACCGAGCAGGTGCTGTTCGGCGAGCAAGGCGCTGCGGCCGCCATGCGCCCCGGCAGCCTGGTGATTGCCAGCGCTACCGTGGCGCCGGAATACGCCGTCAAGCTTGGCGAGCGGCTGGCTGCACTGCAATTGCTGTTCCTCGATGCGCCGTTGTCAGGCGGCGCTGCGCGTGCAGCTTCCGGTGAAATGACCATGATGACTTCCGGCCCGGCCGCCGCTTACGCCAAGGGCGAAGCGGTGCTGGCAGCGATCGCCGGCAAGGTCTACCGGCTGGGTGAGGCGCATGGCGTCGGCTCCAAAGTCAAAATCATCAACCAGTTGCTGGCCGGCGTGCATATTGCGGCGGCGGCGGAGGCGATGGCTTTGGGCATGCGCGAAGGCGTCGATGCCGATGCCCTGTACGAAGTGATTACCAATAGCGCCGGCAATTCGTGGATGTTTGAAAATCGCGTGCCGCACATTTTGAAGGCCGATTACACACCATTGTCTGCGGTCGATATTTTCGTCAAGGACCTGGGCCTGGTGCTGGATACCGCACGCGCCAGCAAATTCCCGCTGCCGCTGTCGGCTGCTGCGCACCAGATGTTCATGATGGCGTCCACCGCCGGCCACGGCGCCGAAGACGATTCCGCCGTGATCAAGATTTTCCCAGGCATCACGCTACCGACAGCGCAGGAGTAACCGATGTCAGCACAACAGAACGCCGCAACAAAACCACTGCTCGGCTGCATCGCCGATGATTTTACCGGCGCTACCGATCTCGCCAACATGCTGGTGCGCGAGGGTATGCGCACCGTACAGACCATAGGCGTGCCGGACAGCGCACCACAAGAGGTGGACGCCATCGTGGTGGCGCTCAAATCACGCACCGTGCCTGCCGCGGAAGCTGTTGCCGACTCCCTGGCCGCGCTGCGCTGGCTGCAGCAGCAAGGCTGCCGTCAGTTTTTCTTCAAATACTGTTCCACTTTCGACTCGACGCCGCAAGGCAATATCGGCCCTGTCACCGACGCCCTGCTGCAGGCGCTGGGAAGCGACTTCACCATCGCCTGCCCGGTGTTCCCGGAAACCGGCCGCACCCTGTATCGCGGCCATCTGTTTATCCAGGATCAGCTGCTCAACGAATCGGGCATGCAAAATCATCCCTTGACGCCGATGACCGATCCTAATCTGGTGCGCGTGCTGCAGCAGCAAACGCCGTCCAAAGTCGGATTGATCGGCTATCCGGCGGTTTCCCAAGGGGTGGATGCGATCCGCGCCGGAATGGATGCGCTGCGTCAGCAAGGCGTGCGGATGGCGATTGTCGACGCCCTGGAGAATCAGGACCTGTACGCCATCGGCGCTGCCTGCGCCGACTTGCCGCTGGTCACCGGCGGCTCTGGCGTCGCACTCGGACTGCCCGCTAATTTCGTGCGCGCCGGTTTGCTCAATCCGCAGCAAGGCGCCAAGGCGAGTGAATTGCCTGCGATCGACGGCTTGTCGGTCGTCCTGGCCGGCAGCGCATCGAAAGCCACCAATGCCCAGGTCGACGCATGGAAAGAGAAACGCCCGGCATTCCGCATCGATCCGCTGGCGCTGGCTGGCGGCGAGCCGGTAGTGGCGCAGGCCTTGGCCTTCGCCCAGCAGCATCTCGATAAGGATAAGCAGCCGGTACTGATCTACGCCACCACCACACCAGAACAAGTGAAGCAAGTGCAGGCAAAACTCGGCGTCGAACGCGCCGGCCTGCTGATCGAACAAGCTCTGGCCGACATCGCCGCCGCCTTGCTGGCGCGCGGGGTGCGGCGCTTTGTGATTGCCGGCGGCGAGACCTCCGGTGCAGTAGTCAAGGCGCTCGGCGTGCATGCCTTGCGCATCGGCGCGCAAATCGATCCGGGCGTGCCGGCGACGGCGTCGATCGGTGCGACACCGTTGGCGCTAGCGCTGAAATCCGGCAACTTCGGCAGCATCGATTTTTTTGAAAAGGCGCTGCTTCATTTGGGTGAAAATCAGTTGGGTGAAAATCAGTTGGGTGAAAATCGACTCGGTGAGACACGTCTATGACCATTCCAAAAAATCCGGCAAGCGCTAGCACTACGCTTAAGGAACAGGCGCTGCGCGAAGAAATCTGCGAGATCGGCGCTAGCCTGTATCAACGCAATTACACGGTGGGCACGGCCGGCAATATCAGCGCCCGCCTGGATGACGGCTGGCTGATCACGCCGACCGACGCCTGCCTCGGCAGACTGGCGCCGGCGCAGATCGCCAAGGTCGATCTGAATGGCCAGTGGGTCAGCGGCGACAAACCTTCAAAGACCCTGACCTTGCATCGCGCGGTCTACGATAACAACCCGCTGATGCAAGCGGTGGTGCATACCCATTCGAGCAATCTGGTAGCGCTCACGCTAGCCGGAGTCTGGCATGACAGCGCCGTGCTGCCGCCGATCACGCCGTATCAGGTGATGAAGGTCGGGCGGATTCCCCTGATCCCGTATTGCCGCCCTGGCGATTCGCAGGTGGCAGAGCAAGTCAAATTGCTGGCAACCAGCGTGCGCGGCGTATTGCTGGAGCGCCTGGGGCCGGTGCTGTGGCATGAAAGTATTTCGCAAGCAGCGTTCGCACTGGAAGAGCTGGAAGAAACAGCGCGTTTGTGGCTGATGGTGCGGGATAAACCTGAGCCGCTGAGTGCGGAGGCTTTGGATGAGTTGTATCGGGTATTTGGTGCAAGTTGGTGAGTTGGTAAGTTGGTAAGTTGGTAAGTTGGTAAGTTTCAAATAATAGAAACGGCCAGTTAATTTCAAAACTTTTTAGATGGGTGGAGACGAGATGTCAGCAACAATCACGCAGGCTAATATCAGCCTGCCGGCCGAACAAGCCGAAAATCTGTACAAGAAAGTATTCTGGCGCTTTGTGCCATTCATCATGCTGTGTTACGTGGTGGCCTATCTGGACCGCGTCAACGTCGGCTTTGCCAAGCTGCAGATGTCGCAGGACCTGGGCTTCAGCGAAACCATTTTCGGCCTCGGCGCCGGTATCTTTTTCCTCGGCTACTTCCTGTTTGAACTGCCCAGCAACCTGATCATGAACCGCGTCGGCGCCAAGTTGTGGATCGCCCGCATCATGATTACCTGGGGCATTCTGTCTGCGTGTTTTGCCTGGGTCCAGACCCCGACCCAGTTCTACGTCCTGCGCTTCTTGCTGGGGCTGGCCGAAGCCGGCTTCTATCCCGGCATCATCCTCTACCTGACTTACTGGTTCCCCTCGCATCGGCGGGCCAAGGTGGTCGCCACTTTCATGGCGGCGATTCCCGTCTCCGGCATTTTCGGCAATCCACTGTCGGGCTGGATCATGCAATCCTTCCACGGCTCCAGCGGCTGGCACGGCTGGCAATGGATGTTCATGATCGAAGCGATACCGGCCATCCTGGTCGGCATCGCGGTGTTCTTCGTGATGGACAACAGCATCCGCAAAGCCAAGTGGCTGACCGAAGCCGAAAAGGATTACCTGGAAGCCGAAATCCGCGCCGACCAGAAGGACAAGGAAAGCCCGAAGTCGACCGCCGGCGTGTTCAAGGACATCCGCATCTGGCATATGTGCCTGATTTATTTCTGTATCGTCATGGGCCAGTACGGCCTGACATTCTGGCTGCCGACACTGGTCAAAGCCTCCGGCGTGGTCGGCGATTTCAAGATCGGCCTGATCAGCGCGATTCCCTTCGTCTGTGCAGTGTTCGCCATGATCCTGATCGGCCGCCGTTCCGACCGCTTGCGTGAACGGCGCTGGCATCTGATCGTGCCGGCCTTGCTGGGTGCGGTAGGTTTTGTGATCTCCGCCATCGCCGCCGACAATACCGTGATTGCGATTGCCTTCCTGTCGCTAGCGGCGATGGGGGTGCTGACCTGCTCGCCGCTGTTCTGGTCGCTGCCGACGGCTTTCCTGTCCGGCACCGGCGCCGCTGCCGGCATCGCGGTGATCAACTCAGTCGGCAACCTGGCCGGCTTCGTCAGCCCGTTCCTGGTCGGCTGGTTGAAAGATACTACGCACAACAATCAAACCGGCATGTTCATGCTGGCGGCCATGCTGGTGATTGGAGCGATTGCGATCCTGAAAACACCGGCGAAGATGGTCAACCGCTAAGATATTTTTAATGCAGTTTTTTACCGGCGCGCGCAGAACACATCGGGCGCGCCGGTTTTCAGTTCAGGAGTTTTGTGATGCCACGTTTTGCCGCCAATCTGACCATGATGTACAACGAGCACGCTTTTCTGGACCGTTTTTCGGCTGCGGCCAGGGACGGTTTCAAGGGCGTCGAGTTTCTGTTTCCGTATGAGTACGCCGCTGCTGAACTGCAGAAAAGATTGCAGGACAACGGCTTGACGCAGGCACTCTTCAACGCCCCTCCGGGTGACTGGGCAGCCGGTGAGCGCGGTATTGCCTCCTTGCCTGGTCGGCAAGATGAATTCAAGCGCAGCGTGGCGACCGGCCTGGAATATGCGCAGGTGCTCGGCAATAACAAATTGCATGTAATGGCCGGCCTGATTCAGCCGCAGCAGGACCGCGCCCGCCACCGCGCCGTGTACCTGGAGAACCTGGCTTATGCCGCTGCTGAAGCCGCCGCGCATGGCGTCACCATCGTGATCGAACCGATCAATACTCGCGACATCCCTGGTTTTTTCCTGAATCGCCAGGACGATGCGCAGGCTATCTGTGCCGAAGTCGGCGCCCCTAATCTGCAAGTGCAGTTCGATCTGTATCACTGCCAGATCGTCGAGGGCGACCTGGCAGTCAAGCTCAAGCGCGACATGCTGCGGCCGCAGGCCGGCATCGGCCATATCCAGATTGCCGGCGTGCCGGAGCGGCATGAACCGGATATCGGTGAGATCAATTATCCGTATCTGTTCGAACTGATCGACAGTCTCGGCTACCAGGGTTGGATCGGTTGCGAATACCGGCCGCGCGGCGCCACTTCCGACGGACTGGGCTGGCTCAAGCCGTGGTTGTGAGCGGCACCCGGACAACACGCGGCCAGCACTCAACCAGCAACTTCAATAAGGAATCATCATGCAAGTAGTCATCACCGGCGGCGCCGGATTTTTGGGCCAGCGCCTGGCCCGCAGCCTGCTCAAGCAAGGCAGCCTGCCAGACAGCAACGGCCAGTTGCAAACCATCAGCAAAATTACTCTGGTCGATGTGGTCGCCGCCACCGGTTTCGACGATGCGCGCATCGAACAAGTCACCGGCGACATCACCGACAGCGCTTTGCTGGAACGCGTGATCACGCCGCAAACGGCAGCGATCTTTCACCTGGCGGCAATCGTCAGCGGCCAGGCCGAAGCGGATTTCGATCTCGGCATGCGCATCAACCTGGATGCATCGCGCCTGTTGCTGGAACGCTGCCGCGCCTGCGCGCATGTGCCGCGCGTGATCTTCACCAGTTCGGTGGCGGTATTCGGCGGCGTGCTGCCGGCTGTAGTGCAAGACGACACTGCACTCAATCCGCAATCTTCCTACGGCACGCAAAAGGCGATTGCCGAATTGCTGCTTAACGATTTCAGCCGCAAAGGTTTTGTCGATGGCCGCGTATTGCGCCTGCCGACCATCAGCGTCCGTCCCGGTAAACCCAATCAAGCTGCTTCGTCTTTTGCCAGCGGCATCATCCGCGAGCCGCTCAACGGCCAGTCCGCGATCTGCCCGGTTGCGCCAGACGTGCGTTTGTGGCTGCTGTCGCCGCGCAAGGTGATCGCCAGCCTGATCCACGGTTATACATTGTCCGCCGAGGCATTGGGCAAGAGCCGCACCATCAATCTGCCGGGGATCTCGGTCACCGTGGGCGAGATGGTCGCAGCACTTGAGCGAGTCGCTGGCAAACGGGTCGCGGCACGGGTTGAATGGACTCACGATCCGGTGATCGACCGCATCATCTCAAGCTGGCCGGGCGCCTGGGACGCCAGCCGCGCCACCGCGCTGGGTTTCGTCGGCGACGTTGATTTCGACGACATTATCCGCACCTATATCGAAGACGATTTGCCTGCGGCCTGAACCTGCAGCCGCTAAATGCGATGCGCCGGCGAGCCTTTGAATGTTTTTTTGACATGCGCCGGCAAGGACTTTTCTTGTGAAAGATACGACAGCGGTACGGTAAGATTGTCACTTTATGACTTTTGCCAAGCCGACATGAAGACCAGTTTTTTTCAGCCCACAGCGCATTTGCTGACAGGCTTGCTTATGGGCTTGCTGTTTTGCTTGCTTTTGGCTAGCGGCACTTCGGCTTACGCGGCAGCGGCGGCTGCAAGCACCGCCGCCAGCAGCGCCAGCACCCCGCCGGCTCCTGCGTCGGCGCCTTCTGCGCTGGATTCCCTATCCAAGGTTCTGCAAAGCAATCCCGCCGCCGGCAGCCTGGTGGCCACCCTGATCCAGGCGGAGCAACAGAACAGCAAGACGTCACCGGCGCAAAAGGGCTTTATCGGCCTGATTTCCACTAGCCTCGACACATTCCAGGCACATCTGCATCAGGTAGTCACACCGGAAAAATACTGGAAGCAGCAATTTTCTCTGGCTTGGCAAGACTTGTCGACGATACTCGAGCGCCAGGATTCAGAGAGCGGACTGCAGGTGCTGGCCAATTTCCTCGAAATGCTGGCCCTGTTCAGCGTGGTCGCCATGACGCTTTACTATGTCGGCAGGCGCGTGCACCAGCATTTCAAAGTCGACACCAAACTGCCGCCCGACCCCAGCATCAAGGAATTGCTGCTGTATATCCTGCGCCATATTGCACCGATACTGCTGGCGCTGGTGCTGGAAATCTCGGTAGCGGTCAGCCTCGACTCTTCGCAAGGACCGTCGCTGGGACGGACGCTGGCCACCGTGCTGCTGTATACCCTGATCGGCGCGCGTTTGTTTCAGGCGGTATGCGCCATCATTTTTTCGTTGTGGCATGGCGGCCACCGCAGGGTCGCCGTGCAGATCCTGTATCAACGCGCCTTTGGCTTGCTGTATGTGATCGGCTGCGCCGGCTGGCTCGGCGACGCGCTGGATAATCCGCAAGTCAACCAGATCATCGGCGTCCATCTGTCAGACGTGGCGGCAACCCTGGCTAGCCTGATTGCAGCGCTGCTGGGCGGCTGGTTCGCTTTGCGGTTCCGGCGGCCGGTGGCGCATATCATCCGTAACCGGCCGCTGGCGGTGCGTCGTGATCATCCGGCACGGATGGAAACGCTGGAGGTGATCGCCGCCTTCTGGTATGTGCCGGTGCTGCTGTTGAGCCTGAGCGTCAGCGTTGCCACCATCCTTGCTCTGTCGAGCAACAATTCGGCGCTCAATCATGCCTTGGGCAGCGCCGCCTTGCTGATCGCGATGTTTTTTATCAGCGCGCTGCTGCGCCGTGTACGCAGCCGCAAATCGACTGCCGTGGCGGTACGCCGGCAATCTCCTTATATCCTGCGTCTCAGTAGCGTCGGTTTCAGCTTGCTGCAATTTTCCCTATGGGTAGGCTTCTTCGAACTGCTGACCAGGATCTGGGAACACTCTCTGCTGGATTTTGCCAACGCCACCCTGATCGGCCAGATGATCGTCGCCGCTCTCGGCAAGATCGGCGTCACGCTGGTGGTTGCCTGGCTGGTCTGGATCATGCTCGATACCTTCATCCAGGAAGCCATCAACCCGACCCGCAACAGCCGTTATGCGCGCAAGAATCCGAGCACACGCATGCGCACTATCCTGCCCTTGCTGCGCAATGCATTGATGCTACTGATCCTGACCATCACCATCATCACCACGCTGGCCAACCTCGGCATCAATGTGACGCCGCTGCTGGCCTCGGCCGGGGTGGTCGGGCTGGCGTTCGGTTTTGGTTCGCAGTCGCTGGTCAAGGATCTGATCACCGGGGTTTTCATCCTGATGGAGGATTCAATGTCGGTCGGCGACTGGGTCGACGTCGGCAACGGCCATGCCGGCACGGTGGAAAACCTGACCATCCGCACGGTGCGTCTGCGCGATAGCAACGGCTCGGTGCATAGCGTGCCGTTTTCGCAGATCACGGCGATCAAGAACGATTCTCGCGAATACACTTACGCCTCGCTCAAGCTGAGCATCAGCCACGATTCAGATGTCGACCAGGCGCTGCGCCTGATGCGCGAAACCGGCGCCGAGATGCTGGAAGACAGGCGTTTGCGGCGGCTGTTGCTGCAGCCTATCGAGATTTACGGAGTCAACGGTTTCGATTTGAACGGCGTGGCGCTGCTGGCCGGGATCCGCACTAAACCGCAAACCCAGAATGAAGTCGCGCGCGGCTTCAATCTGCGCATCAAGAAAAAGGTGGATGACGATCCGAAGGTGCACTTCGCCACGGAATGGGCGAATTTCCCGCTGACCGCGGTGGATACGGCCAGCGGCACTACAACATTAGCAGCGCCGGAAGCGCCAGCAGCCGACGCCAAGAGCTAACCCTGCCTTATTTGATGCGGCAGCTTAGCAACCAGTAATATTCAAGCCGCAAGATGCGCAGTTCGCGCGTGATGGGCGCGAGCTTCTTGCGCAGGCCGCTGTCGGTCGGGAAATTCTTCATGACTTCGTAACGCTCGCCGTTGGGTAAGGTGCGGAACTGGTAAGTATTGCCGTGCACATCGGTACGGGCGATGGGCGTGCTGTTTTCTTCGACGTAACCGTTGTCGATCATTACCAGCAAAATATCCTTGCCCAGTTTTTCACGCAGCTGGGCGATGAAACGCACCTGATCCTGACGCCCTACATGCGACCACCAGAAACCCAGGAAGCAGGCGGTAAACTTCTGCTCCGGCTGGAAGGTGTTGATATCCTGCACCGCAAAAGTCGCTTTGCCGGCCGGCAGTTTCTTAGCGTTTGCCAGAGCAATCATTTCCGGATTGATATCGGTGGCGAATACCGATTTCGCCGAAGCGGCGATTTGCTCGGTCCAGAAACCGGTGCCACAAGCTAGCTCCAGCACATCGTGGCCTTCCATCAATTCCTGCACCCGCACTTGCAGGGTCAGCAAATCATCCTGGCGCTCCGGGCGCTGGTAAATCTCTTCATAAGTCGAAGCACGTTTGGCGTAGTAAGCCACCATATCTGTATTAATCATTTTCCCAACTCATTTTCTAATTGCTTAACTTCTGTTTGCTTAACTTCTGTTTTTTTAAATTGACAAGCGCTGCGCTGGCAGCGACCCGATAACGTTCTGACAGCGCGTCGTACAGCGGCGGCGCAAAAAACCGCGAGACCCGGCTGGCAATCAGGGCCGTCGCCATCAGCGAGATCACCAGGGCATGGCCATTAATCATTTCCATTACGATCACGAACGCGGTAATCGGCGATTGGGTGACAGCCGCCAGGTAACCCACCATCGCCAGCGCGATCAGCATCGGCAACGAGGTGTGATCGAACAACTGGTGCAGCAAATTGCCGAAGCCGGCGCCGATCGACAACGATGGTGCAAAAATGCCGCCGGGGATGCCGGGCAGATACGACGACACCATCGACGCCATTTTCAAGAACGGATAAAACACCGACAAGTGCTGCTGCCCTTCCAGCACACCCTTGGCCTCGACATAACCGCTGCCGAAAGTGGCGCCGCCGGCGATCACGCCGATCAACGCCACCAGCAAGCCGCACAAAGCGCCAAAGGCGATCGGGCGGTTGCTGCGTAAATGCTGGATCCGGGCCGGGATCCAGCGTTTGGTATTCAGCAGCAGCCAGCAAAACATGCCGCCGGCGACGCCGGTAAGGATCCCTGTAACCAATACCGCCAGCGCCAGCATGTCGGTCAGTGCGCTGTCGATTTGAATCGTGCCGAAATAGGTGTAGTTGCCGTTCAAGCCCAGCGCCACCGCACCGGCAAAAATAATCACGGTAATCACGACGCCGCTGGCGCGATGTTCGAAGCTGCGCGTCAGTTCTTCAATCGCAAACACAATCCCGGCCAGCGGCGTGTTGAACGCCGCCGACAAACCAGCCGCCGCTCCCGCTAATATCAAGCGCCGCTCCAATGCCGCGCTGGCGCGCGGATAGAGGCGCCGCAAGTTGAACATCAAGGCAGCGCCGACCTGCACCGTAGGGCCTTCACGGCCGATGGTGAAACCGCCCAGGATGCCGATGAAGGAAACGCCGATCTTGCCTGCCAATATTTTCAGCGACAACAGCGCTTCGCCGCGTTTGCTGGTGTCTTCTTCCAGCGTCGCAATCACTTGTGGAATACCGCTGCCTTCAGCGCCTGGAAAATAACGCCGCGTGGCCCACACGCACAGTGCGCCGACAGCCGGCGTAACAAACAGCGGCAACCAGAAATGCGATTGCTGCATCGAGCGGAACATGCCAAAACCAATATCCATCAGCCAGGCATAGAGCACCGCGATCAAGCCTACCAGTATCGCACCAAGCCATAAAATGCCATATCTGCGCCAAGCGCGCCGCGCCTGACGCAGCGTCTGATCGGAAAAACTGAGAGGCAGCGGATTCATCGAATTTGGGCGCAAAGACATGATTATAAATTATCCCCGCGCAATTCCCCCCAAACAGGCCAGCGGCATGTCGGCGAAACCGGCGCAAGGACAGCCGAATGCCGCTTATGGCCTTGATTGATTGCCGCTTGCCGGGGAAGCGGCCAGCCTAGAGATGATAGCTTTTCAGCCAGGCCTTGATGTTTTTGACATCTTCAAACGCCAGCAAATCGTTCTTGAGCGCAGCGATATGCTGCTGCATGCCCTTGATATCGCTTTTCAGGCGGCGCATCGCCAGCGCGGGCGACAACGCTTCCTGCGGCGCGAAATTGAAGCGTCTGCGGAAATCCGCCTCCAGTCCGGCAATCTCGGCGCGCAACTCGGCCGACTGCTCCGTCAGCACCTTGCTGTAGTGCTGCAGGCGCTGTTCCGACAAGGAATTGATACGGCTCTGGTCGATCTGCTCGATTTCCAGCTGCAGCTCCAGCAAGCCGAGCAGGTCTTGCTTGTCATAGGCGATATTCACCCTTTGCATCAGCGTCGTCTTGCGAGCCCGCTCCACAGGATCCTGCTCGCGGTCGGGATGCAGGGCGCTGGCCAGCTTGCGATAGACTTCGCGCACCGACTGACTGGCGTTTTGCAATTCTTCCTGCTGCTTGGCTTCCCTGGCCGCGGCCTTGGCCGATTTCCTGCCTTTGCCGGCGCGTTGGCGATCGCGGTCGACCGCCGCATCTTCGTCGGCATCCGCCTGCTGCGCGGAGTCTGCAGAGTCGTCCCGCTGCCCGTCCGCTGCATCGGCACCGCCGTGCATGCGATAGATCCGTTTCAAATCCGCGGCATCGCTATCGCCGACGATGGCGGCGCTGACCGAACAGATGATGTGGCTGATTTTCTCCTGATCGTGCCGGCTCAAGCCCTTTGCCGAATAAGCGTCGTCGAGCAGGCGCACCAGCTGCGCCACCAGTCCGTGGTAGCTGCGTATCAGAGGCTGGTACTGGCTGACATAGTGCTGCTGGTGCAGCGCGATCATTTCCTGCCAGGCCGCCAGCAGTTGGCGCTCGGCCTCCAGTTTCTTGATCAGCGCATTGAAGATTTTCTGGCCTGGCGACAGGCTGGCCTGTCCATGTTGTTCGACGATGTTGAGCGCCTTGGTTTCTGTTTTTTTCATCGCTTGCTTTACTGCGTGTCGGTGTGTGATTTTTCAGATGAAAAATGTGGCGTAGCGCGTGATTATAAGTTGCTGCCGGCGGCGCGCAGCAGAAAGCGGCCAAGGGGCGTATGATCTTGTCTCAGCAATAAGCATTCATCCGTATTCGACTGTGCCCCGCAGCACTCTTTTACAAATTTCCATGCCCTGTCCCACCACGCGGCGACTCCGCCGATAAACAATCATATGGCCATCCATTCCGCCTCCGCCCATTCGAGCGACCAGGTTTTGCCCTTCCGTGAGTCATTGCTTGCCATGCTAGGCATCGCCTTCGTGGTGATGCTGGTGGCGCTCGATTCGACCGTGGTCGGGACCGCGCTGCCGACCATCGTCGCGGAACTGAAAGGTTTCGAGCTTTACGCCTGGGTCGCCACTTCCTACCTGCTGACCTCGGTGATCACGGTGCCGATTTTCGGCCGCCTGGGCGATTTCTACGGCCGCAAACCCTTTGTGCTGGTCTCCATCATCCTGTTCACCGCCGCCTCCATCCTGTGCGGCATGTCCGGCAGCATGCTGTGGCTGGTGATCGCCCGCGGCCTGCAAGGCATAGGCGGCGGCATGCTGGTCGGCACTGCGTTTGCCTGCATCCCCGACCTGTTCCCGGGTGCCCACGTGCGCCTGCGCTGGCAAGTCATGATGAGCACCGCGTTCGGCATCGCCACCGCCGTCGGGCCATCGCTGGGCGGCTTCCTGACCCAGTACTGGGGCTGGCGCTGGGTGTTCTATGTCAACCTGCCGGTCGGCGTACTGTCGCTCTTCTTCGTGTATAAATACCTGCCGCATCTGCGCCACACCCACTCGGAGGCCAAGATCCGTCTCGACTGGCCGGGGGCTCTGCTGATCACCGCTTCGCTGGGCTGCCTGCAGCTGTTTGTGGAAATGCTGCCGCAGCACGGCTTGTCGCTTGGCATGCTGGGCTTGCTGGCGGCCAGCGTCGTCAGCTTTGTGGCGCTGTGGAAATGGGAACATCACACGCCGCAACCTATCCTGCCCTTCGATCTGCTGCTTGACCGCAAACTGTCGACTCTGTTCCTGTTGTCTGTGCTGAGCGGCTTCTCCATGTTTTCGCTGATGTTCTATGCGCCGCTGCTGTACCAGGGCGGCTTCGGCCTGTCGCCGCAGGAAGCCGGGCTGCTGATCACGCCGCTGGTGGCCTGCATCATGGTAGGCAGCATTGCCAACGGCCGCATCATCCCGCACCTTAAGAATCCCAACATCATGCTGTATCTCGGTTTCACCCTGCTGGCGCTGTCTTGCCTGGGCGTGGTGATTTCCAACCGCTGGACCTCGCACAGCGTAATCGTCGGCTTCATGCTGTGCGGCGGCCTGGGACTGGGTTTCATCCTGCCCAACCTGACCATCTTCATCCAGCAGGAAGCCGGCCGCGAACACCTCGGCATCGCTACCGCGTTGATGCAATCCTTGCGCATGATCGGCAGCATGCTGGGCACCGCCATCATCGGCACCCTGATCAATCGCATGTATGCCGGCAGCGTGCGGCAAGCGCTGGCGGAACAGAAAGCCGGCGACTGGTTCGCCAGTTTCGCCGACCCGCAAATCCTCATCAGCCATGAGACCCAGACTACCGTGCTGGCGCAGCTGGCCAGCGCCGGCCATCAGGGCCAGCTGTTGCTGGAAGCGGCGCGCGAGGCATTGATCGGTGCTATCCACATGGGCGTCGGACTGGCCGTGGTAGTCACCGGCATTGCCCTCTGGCTGGTGAGCAAGGTGCCGCCAATTACCTTGCACATCAAGCCCGCGGCAAGCGCAGTCGCCGAGTAGCGGATCAGCGCGGATCGGGACGGCAGCAAGCCCGCCCGGTCTGCGCATCTGATTTGACGCTGCCTCACAAAGCGTTACATATCACACCATCTGGAAGCACCTGTATCAATCCGGCGATGGCATCCTGAAGTCCTGGTCACTCACTTCACTCAGGACAATCATCATGAAAAAGCTCATTGCCTCACTGGTGCTTGGCACCATCCTCAGCACCTTGCTGAGCGGTTGTATCGTGGCGCCGATCGGCCCCGGCTATTACCACCCGCACTACTACCATCCATACGACCGCTATTAAGTAAGTAACAGTAAGCGGGCTTATGCAGGCAGGATTCGAGTTTCAGCTCGAATACTTCAGCTCGAATACATAGCCATACAAAAATAAACACGGGGCTTTTATGAAACTGATCCACAAACTCGTTCTTTCCATGCTGCTGGCGCCAGCGGTGCTGCCGCTTGCCGCGCAAGCCGACGAACCCGGTCATCACGGCGCCTATCTGCATGCGCTGGCGGATCTGCGCGTGGCGCGCTGGCTGATCGACCATCGTCCGGGCGACAACTGGGTCATGGGCCGCAGCGAGCAGATCGCCTTGGCCGAGATCGATGCCGCCAGCCGCGAGATCACCCAGCTCGGCCTGGACGTCGGCAAGGATGTCTATCGCGAGGAGCGGCCGGACGCCCGTCCGGATCGCCGCGGCCGCCTGCATGATGCGGTGGAGGCGCTGGAGCGCGCCCGCAATGACGTCAGCCAGCGTGAAGACGATCCGCGCGTGTTCGGACTGCAGCAGCACGCCATGCAACGCGTCGAGGCGGCCAAGCACGCTACCGAAGATGCAATACGCGACGCTGGTTATTGAGCATTGAAATTTTGAAATAAAAAAAGGGCAAGCCTCGCGCTTGCCCCTTTTCTTTTTACCGGCTGGACTACAGCTCGTACATATCCTTCTCGCCGTTCATCACCTGCTCGATCAGCTTGCGATTCATGGTCGGCGCCAACAGCTCGATGAAAGTATACACATAGCTGCGCAGATAAGCCCCCTGCTTGACCGCTGCCCGCGAGATATTGGTGCCAAACAGATGCCCAACCGAAATCGAGCGCAAACCGACATCGCGTTCCGCATCGAACGCCATGCCGGCAATAATCCCCACCCCCATGCCCAGCTCGACATAGGTCTTGATGACATCGGCGTCGATCGCCTCCAGCAACACATCCGGCTTCAGGTTACGCAGGGAAAATGCATGATCGATCTTGGTCCGGCCAGTGAACGCACTATCGTAGGTAATCAAGGGAAACGCAGCAATTTCTTCCAAAGTGATCGCCTTCGATTGCAGCAAGGGATGATCCGGCGGCACCACCACCACGTGCTCCCATTGATAACAAGGCAGAGTCACCAGCCCATCGGCATTGACGATGGCTTCGGTAGCCAAAGCCAGATCGGCCTGGTCGTTACGCACCATATCGGCGACCTGCTTAGGATTACCTTGCAATAAAGACAAGCGAACCTTGGGAAACTTCTGGGTAAAAGCCTGAACCACCTTAGGCAGTGCATAACGCGCCTGGGTATGCGTAGTGGCAATTGTGAAGCTGCCGCTGTCGTGCGCAGCGTATTCGTTGCCGATACGCTTGAGACCGTCGATTTCCTGCATGATCAGCTCGACCGACTTCAATACCGCTCGCCCAGGCTCTGTCAGTCCGCGGATCCGCTTGCCATGACGTGTAAAAATATCAACACCAAGCTCTTCCTCCAACTCGATGATCGCCTTGGAGACGCCCGGCTGCGACGTATACAATGCCTTGGCGGCCTCGGTCAGGTTGTAGTTCTGGCGCACCGCCTCGCGGACAAAACGGAACTGATGGAGATTCATGGATTTTCCTTGGGTTTTCTTTATAAGAATCTGTTCAGCACTACCGGGAAATTATCAAAACAATAAATCCCGCTGTATTATCAAATTACTAAAAAACAAAGACATATTGCAGCCTCTTGCCTAATCACTAGCAAGCGTATTTGCCGTATTTACATATATCAAATACGCATATAAGCAAATAAATAGTCTGTAGTTGGAGATAGATGTGAAGTTTATTACGATTCGAGGTGTTTCGTACGAGGTGATATGACTGTTTCTTATGTAGTGAGCGGTTTTGCCGTCGGATTATTAGTGGGATTGACTGGTGTCGGCGGCGGCTCGCTGATGACGCCGTTATTGACCCTGCTGTTCGGCATCCATCCCAGCGTTGCGGTTGGGACCGACCTGGCGTTTGCGTCAGTGACCAAGGTCGCCGGTACCGTCGCTCACCGCTCGCGCGGCACCGTGCGTTGGGATATCGTCAAATTGCTGTCGCTGGGCGCCCTGCCGGCCGCCATCGCCACCGCCTTGATCCTCAAATACCTGGGCGGCGTCAGCGCCGAAATCGGCCAGGTGATTCGCTATTCGATCGCCGTTTCGGTATTGCTGACGGTGATCGCCCTGCTGTTTAAAGGTAAACTCCAGCATTGGTTGAACGCCCATCCGGAAAAACATTTGCATGGCCGGCAACTGACCATAGCGACCATCTTTGCCGGACTGGTGCTGGGCGCCCTGGTCACCATATCGTCGATCGGCGCCGGCGCGGTTGGCGCCACTATCCTGGTGCTGCTGTATCCCCGCCTGTCGCCGGCGGAAGTTGCCGGCACCGACATCGCCTACGCCGTGCCGCTGACGGCGATTGCCGCTCTTGGTCACTGGTGGCTGGGCTCGATCGACTGGAATCTGCTGGGCGCGTTGCTGCTGGGCTCGGTGCCCGGCATCACCATCGGTTCGCTGGCGGCGCGTGCGGTTCCGGAAAAATTTTTACGCGCTCTGCTGGCGCTGACTCTGACCAGCGTTGCCGTAAAGCTGATTTATTAAGAGGTCGCACGGTAGCGGCCCGATACCTGTTTTGAAGCAAGGCGTGGCGAGCGAGTTGAGCAATCCAGAGTGACTCTGGCCACAACCCATAAGGAAGACGAAGATGTATCGCTACGATCAATACGATCACCAGATAGTCAAGGAACGGGTCGCACAATACCGCGATCAGGTAAGACGCCGCCTGTCGGATGAACTGACGGAAGAAGAATTCCTGCCGTTGCGCTTGCAAAACGGCTTGTACATGCAACGTCATGCCTACATGCTGCGCGTCGCCGTGCCTTACGGCATGCTGTCGTCGGCGCAGGTGCGCATGTTCGGCCACATCGCCCGCAAGTATGACCGCGGCTACGGCCACCTGACGACGCGCCAGAACATCCAGTTCAACTGGATCAACCTGGAACAGTCGCCGGACATCCTGGCTGAGCTGGCAACGGTCGAAATGCATGCGATCCAGACTTCCGGCAATTGCATCCGCAACACCACCTCGGACGAGCTGGCCGGGGTTGCCGCCGACGAAGTGATCGATCCGCGTCCCTATGCCGAAATCATCCGTGAATGGAGCACCTTCCATCCCGAGTTCGCCTTCCTGCCGCGCAAGTTCAAGATCGCCATCAGCGGCGCCGAACAAGATCGCGCCGCCACCGCCGTGCACGATATCGGCCTGCATGTGGTGAAAAATGCCGAAGGCGAAATCGGATTCCGCTTCCTGGTCGGCGGCGGCATGGGCCGCACCCCTATCATCGGCAGCGTGATCCGCGAATTCCTGCCGTGGCAGCATGCATTGACCTATCTCGAAGCGGTCCTGCGCGTCTACAACCAACACGGCCGCCGCGACAACAAGTACAAGGCGCGCATCAAGATCCTGGTGAAAGCGCTGGGCGCTGAAGAATTTGCACGGCAGGTGGAAGCCGAGTGGCTTGATATCAAGGACGGTCCGGCTACGCTGACGGTGGAAGAATTGCAACGGATAGCCCAGTATTTCACGCCGCCGCCATACGAAACACTGGCCGCCACCGACGCTGGATTCGAAGTGCAGAAAGCCGACAACAAGGCTTTCGCCAACTGGCTCAAACGCAACGTCAAGGCGCACAAGGTGAGCGGCTATGCTGCGGTCATCCTGTCGGTGAAAAAGACCGGCGTGCCGCCGGGCGACATTACTGCCGCCCAACTCGATTTCGTGGCCGACCTGGCCGATCAGTACAGCTTCGGCGAAGTGCGTGTGACACACGAACAAAACCTGGTGCTGGCCGACGTCAAGATCAGCGAGTTGTTTGCAGTGTGGCAAGCGGTCAAGGCGCAAGGATTGGCGACGCCGAATATCGGCCTGCTGACCGACATCATCTGCTGCCCTGGCGGCGATTTCTGCTCGCTAGCCAACGCCAAGTCGATCCCGATCGCGCAAGCCATCGCTGAAAAATTCGACAACCTCGATTTCCAGCACGATATCGGCGAGATCGAATTGAATATCTCGGGCTGCATCAACGCCTGCGGTCATCATCACGTCGGCAATATCGGCATCCTCGGCGTCGACAAGGACGGTTCGGAGTGGTACCAGGTTTCGATCGGCGGCTCACAAGGCAACAACACCAGCATCGGCAAGATCATCGGGCCGTCGTTCTCGTCGCAGCAGATGCCGGTTGTCATCGAGCGCCTGCTGCATGTCTATGTGCAGCAACGCCACGAAGAAGAATTGTTCATCGATACCGTGCAGCGTCTAGGCGTTGCGCCGTTCAAGGAATACGTTTACGCCAGCCCGATCCCGACGGGTCACACCCATGGAGAGGATGCCTGTGTCTAACATCATCAAGAATCGTACCGTCGTCACCGACGAATGGAGCGTACTGCGCCTGAACGAAGGCGAAAGCGCGGACAGCGTCAGCATCCCCGCCGGCCAAGTGATCGTGCCGTTCAGCGTCTGGCAAGCCCAGCGCGCGCAATTGCAAGACCGTGCAGAAATAGGCGTATGGCTGAGCAGCGATGCGCAGGCGGATGTAGTTAAGGACGATCTGGCGCATTTCGCACTGATCGCGGTGGACTTTCCTAAATTCACCGACGGCCGCGGTTATTCGATCGCCTACAACCTGCGCAGCCGTTTGGGCTACAAGGGCGAATTGCGCGCCATCGGCGACGTCTTGCGCGACCAGTTGTTTTACATGCAGCGGGTCGGCTTCGACGCCTTTGCGGTGCGTGCCGACAAGGATATCAACGACGCCCTCAAAGGCCTGACCGATTTCTCGGAAAAATACCAGACCTCGTGGGATGAGAAAACACCGCTGTTCCGTCGTGTACAACGTCAAGCCGTCACCCAGGATTAATCATGAGCAGCCCGACCTTATCTCTGCCAGATCTGATTACCGCCACCAAGGCGACACTGGAAAAAATCGCCGCCGAATATACGCCGGCGGTATTCGCTTCCAGCCTGGCGGCCGAAGACATGGTGCTGACCGACCTGATCCTGCGCAATAAATTGCAGGACCGGATTGCCATCTTCACGCTGGAAACCGGACGCTTGCATGCCGAAACGCTGGGCATGCTGGATCGCATCAAGGAAACCTACGGCTACGATGTCACGCCGTATCGGCCGCAGCCCGAGGCAGTGGCTGCCTATGTCGAACAAAACGGCTTGAATGCGTTTTACGACAGCATCGAGATGCGTAAGGAATGCTGCCGTATCCGCAAGATCGAACCGTTGAATCGCGCTCTCGCCGGCAACAAAGCGTGGATCACCGGCCAGCGCCGGGCGCAGTCGCAGACACGTGCTGAATTGCATGTGCAGGAACAGGATGAAGCGCATGGCATGGCCAAATTCAATCCGCTGGCCGACTGGTCGGAGGACGATGTCTGGCAATACATCCGTGGCAACAATGTGCCGTATAACCCGTTGCATGACAAAGGTTATCCATCGATTGGCTGCGAGCCATGCACGCGCGCCATCCAGCCGGGTGAAGACGTACGCGCTGGCCGTTGGTGGTGGGAAAATCCAGATTCGAAAGAATGCGGCTTGCATGTGGTCGACGGTAAATTGATCCGCATCAAAGCCATCGCGGCGGAACCGCAGCCGAACGCTTGAATCATTGCATCGTAAGATAAAAGATTAGAAAAAGAGCCGATATGAACACAGCTGTTGAAAAATTTTTCCTGGATAAGGCCGCCAACCGTCATCTGGACTGGCTGGAATCGGAAGCGATCCACATCATGCGCGAAGTGGCTGCCGAATGCAGCAACCCGGCGCTGCTGTTCTCCGGCGGCAAGGATTCCGTGGTGCTGCTGCGCATTGCAGAAAAAGCTTTCCGCCCGGGCAAATTCCCTTTCCCGCTGGTGCATATCGATACCGGCCATAATTTCGAAGAAGTCATCACTTTCCGCGATAAGCGCGTGGCTGAATTGGGCGAACGCCTGATCGTCGGTTCGGTCGAGGATTCGATCAAGCGCGGCACGGTGCGGCTGCGCAATCCGCAGACCGATTCGCGCAATGCCGCGCAGGCGGTGACCCTGCTGGAAACCATCGCAGAACACAAATTCGACGCCTGCATCGGCGGCGCCCGTCGCGACGAAGAAAAAGCACGCGCCAAGGAACGTATCTTTTCGTTCCGCGACGAGTTCGGCCAATGGAATCCGAAAGCACAGCGCCCGGAACTCTGGGACCTGTACAACACGCGCGTTCATCCAGGTGAAAACATGCGGGTATTCCCGATTTCCAACTGGACTGAGCTGGATGTCTGGCAATACATCGCCCGTGAAAAACTGGAACTGCCGCCGATTTATTTCGCCCATCAACGCCAGGTGATCCCGCGCAACGGCCTGCTGGTGCCGCTGACCGACCTGACGCCAGCGAAAGAAGGCGAAACCGTGGAACTGCGCGAAGTGCGCTTCCGCACCGTCGGCGATATTTCCTGCACCTGCCCGGTGGCGTCTGATGCGGCGACCGTCGAAGCCATCATCGCCGAAACTGCTGTGACCCAGATCACCGAGCGCGGCGCGACCCGGATGGATGACCAGACCTCGGAAGCATCGATGGAAAAACGCAAAAAAGAAGGATATTTCTAATGAACGCCGTTGTGAATACAGTTGTTGATACAGTTGCCGCCGGCAATGTGCCGCTGGAGCGCGGCCTGGAACGAGGCTTACTACGCTTCATTACCGCCGGTTCGGTAGACGACGGCAAAAGCACGCTGATCGGCCGCCTGCTGTTTGACAGCAAGGGCATTTTTGCCGATCAGCTGGACGCCATCTCGCGCGCCAAACACAAGCGCACGGTGGGCGACACCATCGACCTGTCGCTGCTGACCGATGGCCTGGAAGCCGAACGCGAGCAAGGCATCACGATCGATGTCGCGTACCGCTATTTCGCCACGCCGAAACGCAAATTCATCATCGCCGACACTCCGGGCCACGAGCAATACACACGGAATATGGTGACCGGCGCCTCGACCGCGGATGCAGTCATCATCCTGATCGACGTCTCCAAAGTGAAGCTCGGTGACGACGGCAGCGTTGAGCTGCTGACCCAGACCAAGCGCCATTCGACGATTGCCCACCTGCTGCAAATCGAACACGTGATCGTCGCCGTCAACAAAATGGACCTGGTGAATTACGATCAGACTGTGTACGACCGCATCGTCACCGCCTACCAGCAATTTGCCAAGCAACTGGGCTTGCGCGACGTCCATCCTATCCCGCTGTCGGCACTGGCTGGCGACAACGTAGTGGTGGCGGGCGACAACATGCCGTGGAATAAGGGCCCGACCCTGATCGAGCTGCTGGAATCGCTCAGCGTCTACGACGAATCGCATGACGAACCCTTCCGTTTCCCGGTGCAATTGGTAGCGCGCCACAACGGCCACGAAGCGAATGATTTCCGTGGCTACATGGGCCGCATCGAAGCCGGTAAAGTCCACAAGGGCGACAAGCTGACGGTGCAGCCTAGCGGCCAGAGTGCTACCGTCAAGGACATCCTGGTGCTCGAAGGCTCGTTGCCGTCGGCTGTGGTCGGGCAATCGGTCACTTTGCTGCTGGACGAACATCTGGATATCTCGCGCGGCGATATGCTGACTTCGGTTGAACGCGCTCCGGCTTTGCTGAAAACTGTCAGCGCCGATCTTTGCTGGCTGTCGGAAGACGCGCTCGACCCGCGTCGCAAATACTGGATGAAACACAGTACCAAACAAGTCGCCGCACGCGTCACCAAAGTGGATACGCTGCTCGATATCAACACCCAGGAACGGCGTCCGGCCGAGTCGCTCAAGCTGAATGATATCGCCCGCGTATCGCTCAATCTGCAGCAAGCCATCGCCGCCGATTCCTACGATGCGATCCGCGCTACCGGCGCCTTCATCCTGATTGACGAAGTTACGCACCAGACCGTCGCCGCCGGCATGATTCGGCTATAACCCGGGTTCGACTGACAGCACTAGATTGGATAGGCAAGCCATGCAAGCTACTCACTCCGGCAGTAAACCATCAAACGCCTGCGGCAAGGTCTATCTGATCGGCGCCGGCCCCGGCGCGGCCGATCTGATTACCGTGCGCGGCGCCAGATTGCTGGCGCAAGCCGACGTCGTCTTGCATGACGCGCTAGTCACCGAAGAGATGCTGGCGCTGTGCCCGCAAGCCTTGAAAATCGCCGTCGGCAAACGTTGCGGCAAGCTGTCCACAGCACAGCAGTTCATCAACAAGCAGATGGTCGACAATGCGCGCAAATACGCCGTGGTTGTGCGTCTGAAAGGCGGTGACCCGATGCTGTTCGGCCGCGCCGACGAAGAACTGCGGGCGCTGGAACAGCATGGCATCGAAGCCGAAGTGGTGCCCGGCATCAGCGCTGCGCTGGCGGCGGCGGCAACTTCCCAGCAGCCGTTGACCAAACGCGGCGTGGCGCGCAGCGTTGCTTTCTTTACCTCAAGCACCGCTCCGGGTGAATCGGATCAGGTGAATATTCCATCCTGCGACACGCTGGTGCAATACATGGGCGGCCGCGAAGCAGCGGCTACCGCGCAGCGCCTGTTGGCACAAGGCCGCGCCGCCTCGACGCCGGTGGTGGTGGTGGAAAACTGCAGCCGCGATAATCAGCGCATCCAGCGCTTGCGGCTGGATCAGCTTGAGTCAGGCTTGCAGCAGTGCGAAGGCCCGGTGCTGGTGATGATCGGCGAGGCATTAGCCAGCCGTGCACATCAGCCACTTGAGATCGCCGAGCAGCACGCTAGCCAGAACGTTGCTTGATTCTTTATCGGTTGTCGACGATACGGGCTTAGCGCACGAGCGGCTTGACGGGCGCCGGCGAGGCCAGCGCTTTTTGCAGAACCTGGCCGGATTGATCCGAACGCTCTTCAGGCGATAAAACATTGATCCAGCTGACCAAGCCGACGGCAACCACGGTCAATACCAGAAATACTGCAACTCTCTTATTCAAAAATTCCCATTTCATTTCTTACTCCTTACCTGCGACATCGGCTCGGCTATGCATCCTCTGATGCGGTAAAGCCGAACAAAATCGCATTCAAATAACAAGCCATTCTGTCGCCACAGGAAACGGCGACAGGAACAGCCTTTAAGCCACTATTACGATTACAAGATCACGCTCAACGGCCGCTGAAGCTACGCGTAGCGAGGACACCGTACACACCAACCTGGCGATCGTTCTGGCCGGCGTCACGTTTAGTGTCATGCTTAGTGTCGCGCTTAACATTCTTTGAGTTCGTTTTGCCGGAAAGCGCCGATGCCTGGCTTGGCGTCCAGCCAAAAGTCCAGTTACCTGTACCGCCGTTGCTGCGATTGTTACGATTGCCGGGCGCCATGCCCAGTAGTGTTTTGATGGTCATCATTTCACCTTTTCATGTGATGCTTCGCTCGCCACTTTGCGAGGAGCAGGTTCAACATGTAAAGCATTGGCACGGACGACTGCGACGAAGAGATTCCGCCAGTCGATTGCAAGCTGTCCAGCCTGGCCAATCGACACGGGAAAGTGAGGATGGCTAGAGCGGGTCAGACAAATGCAGGCACACAACTGCTTTACTATTTTTCGATACTGATTTTCTGGTCCGATAACTCGGACAACTGGAACAGTCCATTTCACTAACTCCTGGTTATGCCGGCAACGCCGTAGCGGCGTGCGCGGGACGAGATGCTGGTTTGGCCTGGACAGCCCGCGCCGAACGCTGGGGAATACTTTCCCAACGTACGCTGCGGACGCTGATTTCCTGGGCCAGACGCGTTACCAATTGCACCAGTCCGCCACGTTCCCGCACCGAACACATCACTTCAACCGTTATGCTAGTCAGATGCGCTTGCACCGCTGGTTCATTGCCCTGAAAAGTCACGTTATAGGCGGACAATAGCCGACGCATCAACTCCTCCAGCTTGGCCACTTCCGAAGTACGGCAGGTGGTCACGATGCGATAAGGCAAATCTGCCGCATGACTCTCATTGGATGCGGCGCTACGATGCTTGTTAAAAAATGCGTACAGTTTATTGAATGGCATGGCGATTTCCTTCCAATTTCCGTTAACCGGGATTGCCAGACGCATTGCTACAACTGGTGTACGGCCTATTCAGATTCTTGAGGCGAACACACAGCAGATCGCAATCCGCCCAACGGCAGCGCGAAAAACGGTCTTACGAAAAACGGATGGGAGTATCGCTACGGCACTGTGTAAAACAATTTGCCGCGATGATTTTGCAACGACGATTTTGCAATCGATACTACAGCTCGCATAATGCACAAGCTGTAGCGGAGGGAGGTCTGCTAAAGATTATGCGCTATGTGCCGGGCTGAGGACCCATCCACGTTTACTACTAGAACAACTGTCCAAGATATGGACCTCCATGTGATGCAATGCCGGGGATTATATTTCCTGCTAGCTATTCTGTCAAGTAAAAAAGCTTTACATTCACCAAAAAATATGTATTGCCGAACCCGCCTGATCACATCGCGATGGCAAGCGGCCAAATCCAGCGCCATCAGCGCCATCAATAAGAACCGTTTTTCATCACGCGCAATGTGTGCAACAGCGATCCGTGCCGACAATCCAGCACCTGCAGACGCCGCTCCAGATCCTCATGATCCAGGGCCGCTGCAAGATAAACCTGCTCCGCGTCCAGCGCGCCAATGCGACTTGCCAGCGCCACCTTTTGCAGCCAGGCGGAGGGAACAAAAGCCCGCAATCTAATATTAGAAAATATGTTGGAAAACATCATGCCAAGCTCCAATTGGTTAGCATACAGACTATTTTCATCGGGTATATTCCCGATGCAATGAATGTAGAATAGGCGGTTCCAGGCTTTCCTTAAAGCCACATTATCTATTTGAAATATAAGTTTTTTTAACATGAAAACACGCTTGCCACCGCTTAAGCCGCTACGCGTATTCGAAGCCGTGGTGCGTACCGGCAGTCTGACGCTGGCGGCTGCCGAACTGCACCTGACGCACAGTGCAGTGAGCCAGCAAATCAAATTGCTGGAACAGCATTTCGATCAGACCTTGTTTGTCAGAGGACAGCGCGGGGTCGAGCCGACTGCGGCGGCGCGGATATTTTTTGCCGACGTCAAAGCCGGACTGGATCGCATCTCATTGGCCGCAGAACAGCTGCTCAATACCGGCCAGATACGCATCATCCGCGTCAGTTGCACACCGTCGATGGCGATGCGCTGGCTGATTCCTCGGCTGTCGTCGTTTCAGATAGAGAATCCGCGCGTCGAGATTCGCGTCACCACCTCGACGGTTGCGGTCGACGCCATCAAGGAGCCGTTCGACGTACTGATACGACGCAGCCCCATGCATCGCGCCGAGTACGAATGCATACGTTTTCTGGACGATGTACTGACGCCGGTGGCGTCGCCGCGTTACCTGCAGCAACATCAATTCAGCAGCCCGGCCGATCTGCTGCAGGCATCCTTGCTGCATCTGTCGAGCCGCTCGGAAACATGGACCCGCTGGTTTGGCGAAGCCGGCGTGCCGATCAAAGGCCAGTTGCCCGGCCAGATCTACGAACATTTCTTTTTAAGTTTGCAGGCAGCGCTCACCGATCTTGGGGTTGCCATGGGTTCGCTAGCTTTGATCGAAGACGATCTGGCACATGGCGCCTTGCTGCCGCTATTTCCCGATTTGCGTTTGCAGGATAAAGGATTTCACCTGCTGTTCCGGCCCAGTCAACAAGACCCGGTGCTGGCCAACTTTATCGCCTGGCTGCAAGCCAAAGGCAAGCAGACATCCGCAAGCATTAGGGGAGAGGATTCGGGGAAGGCACAGTAGATATACAGTATTCGGCGATGGAGTTCAGCACATCCGGCTGCTCGCCAACCGCCTGCGCCACCGTGATCGTCAGATGCGGATGTTGTTGCTGAGCCTGCGCGATCAATCCCGGCAAATCACGCCGTACGTGGCCGCCCTGCCCTAGAAATACCGGCACCACGCTTACCTCGCTCACGCCGGCGGCAGCCAGTTGCTGCAGCAGTTGCGGCAGATCCGGTTGCATCAACTCCAGGAAAGCTAGTTTGACCAGCAACTGCGGCCGCTGCCGCTGGATCAACTGTTGCAAAGACTCGAACGGCGCAGCCCAGTTTGGATCGCGTGCGCCGTGGGCAAACAGGATAAGCGCTTGCTGCGATACCGGCTGAGGCTGAGGTTGAGATTCAGACATAGACGACCCGATCTAAACAAGGCGTGATGTGACGCTAATGCCGCTCAATCTTCCACAAGGCGCCAATGGCGATCAGCAGGAAGATGGTGCTCGGCAAGGCCGCGGTGAAAAAAGGCGGCCAGGTATTGAGCAGGCCAAGATGCGAAAACAGCGTGTTGACCAATTGAAAGCTGACACCGATCATGATACCGGTAAATATCTTCAGGCTGACGCCGCCGGTACGGAAATGCAGATAGGCAAACGGCAGGGCCAGCGCCATCATTACGAATACCGACAAGGGGTAAACCAGCTTTTTCCAGAACGCGATATCGTAGCGCTCGGTATGCTGGTTGTTCTCCGCCAGATGCTGGGAATAAGCCCATAAATTGTATGCCGACATATGATCCGGATCGGCAAACAGGACCGACAGGATATCCGGTGTAATTTCCGAAACCAGGTCTTTGCTTGGGAATTTCTTGGTGGCGATCGAGCCGGTGATGTCTGCCGTAGAAGCGCCGTTGACGAAATCGGTCTGCACCACATCATCCATACGCCAGATATGCTTGCCCTGATAATCGGCATGGCTGGCCAGAATCATGGCCGACATATGCATGTTGCGATCGAATTCGTAAAGTTTGACGCCCACCAGTTGCCCGTTCGGGCGGATTTCGCCGATATTGATAAAGCGCGAACCGACGATATCGCCGCTGGCGCCGTCGGCCCCGGCCCGTATCACATCCTTGCTCCATAAACCGGTCTTGAATTTTTGCGAAATCGACGCTCCCTTGGCTTGCAATTTCACCTTCTCGGCAAACTCGGCGCTTTTGGGGGCAACCAATTCTCCGATCAATACGGTGGCCACCACAAACAGCAAACCGATCTTGAACAGGATCTTGGCAGTCATCATGGTCGACATGCTGGAGACCCGCATGATGGTAAATTCGGAACGCGCAGCGAATTGCGACAAGGTGTAAATCGTACCGATCAGGGCCGCGATCGGCATCAGTTCATAAGCGTAGCTCGGCAAACCCAGCAAGACAAAAAAGAAGGCATGCTGCAATTTATAGCCGCCGTGACCGACCGACGGCAACTCGGTCGTCAAGTCAAAGAAGGCGAACAGCGCCAGAAACGCCGCCAGCGTGAACAAGACAGAGCGCACGATCTCGGAAGTGAAATAACGTTGCAAGACCTTCATGTTGCCGCCGTTCGTTTAATTTTTATCAGGCGCGCATGCTTGACAGCGGACCACATGACCAGCGGGTGGTAGCGGCTATTCACGTTCAGACGCCACAAGAACAGCAAGCCGATGATGATCAGCACCACCAGATGCATAGGCCACCAGGCCAGCCCGAACGAGGTCCGGCCCTGCACCACCGACGCTTGAAAAATACTGACCACATTGCTATAGGTGATATACAGCAAAAGCGCTATCACCAGGCTGCCCGAGCGCCCTACCCGCGGATTGACAAAACCCAGCGGTATCGCCAGCAACATCAGGATCAGCGCCATCAACGGCAGCGACAGGCGCCACAGCAACTCGCCCATATTGAAACCGTTGCGGTCTTTTAATAAATCGGCGGTAGGCAAGGCGCGCGCCGATTTATCGCCACTCACCGCTTGCGAATTACTTGCCACCAGCACCCCGTAACGTTCGAATTCCATCACCCGGAATTCGTTCTGGCTGGACAGCACGTCATAACGCCGCCCTTGCGACAAAATCAGGAATTTATCGCCATTCTTGTCCAGCTCGACGTTGCCTTCCTTGGCCACTACGATGCTGTTCTTGCCATCTTGCTGGGTATTCACGAAGACATTTTTGACTTTGCTGCTATCGCCGGAAAGTCCTTCCACAAAGAAGATCCGGTTAGCCGCCGCCGACTCTTGAAACTTGCCAGGCGAAACCCTGGAGATGTCTTCACGCTTTTCAAAGCGTTCGCGGTATTGCGCGCTCTGGCTGTTGGCCCACGGCGTCGCCACAAAACTCAGGATGGCGGTCAGCACAATGATGGGCAGGCCGAACCACAGCACCGGCTGAATCCAGCGCACCAGGCTCTGGCCGGAGGCAAACCAGACCACCATTTCCGAGTCCTGGTAACTGCGCGTGACCACCAGCAGCACTGAGATATAGCCGGTCAGGATCAACAGGATCGGCATGTAATTCAGGGATTGAAAACCGATCAGCGCGACCACGTCCTGGGACGCAATCTGTCCTCCGGCTGCTTGTCCCAGAATCTTGATCAGCATCACCGTGATGATAATTGTGAAGAGCGTAGTAAAAACTGCACCGGCGGTGCTAATTAATTCGCGTCGTAGTGCGCGCTGAAAGATCATTGGGGAATATAATTGCGGATCAAAAAAAGGAGTAAGTGATGGACTTTAGCATAAAAACCAATGACGCAAAAACCTCAATTGCCTCTCTGAAAGCCGGCTGTATCGCAGTCGGGATCTATGAAAACAAGAAACTCTCGCCACAAGCGCAAGCTCTTGACAAATCTGGTGAAATCACTGCTGCACTAAAGTCCGGAGATATTTCCGGGAAACCAGGCTCCACCCTGCTGTTGCGTAAAGTTGCAGGCGTCGCCGCTGAGCGCGTCCTGTTGATCGGCCTCGGCCCGGATGGCGAGCTGAACGACAAGGTTATGTCGATGGCGGCTCTGTGCGTGGCACGCGTGCTGTCGACTCTGGGCGGCAACGACGCCTTGCTGGCGCTGCCGTTTGACGGCGTAGTTAAGCAAACCCCTGAACGCGATCTGGCATGGGCGATCCGTAGCAGCATCCTGGTGCTGCGCGAAAACAGCTATCGCTCGGACACTCTGAAAAGTAAAAAAGAAACAACATTATCTGGCATCAAGAAAGTTGCATTCCTGGTCGCTGCCGCAAAGGCCGCTGTTGCCAAGGAAGCCGTGGCAGAAGGCCAGGCGCTGGCCAACGGCATCGATCTGACCAAGGAACTGGGCAACCTGCCGGGCAATGTCTGCACCCCGACTTACCTCGCCAACACCGCCAAGAAACTGGCCAAGGAATTCAAGCTGACGGTCGAAGTACTCGACCGCAAACAGCTGGAAGCCTTGAAGATGGGCAGTTTCCTGTCAGTCGCGCGCGGCGGCGGCGAAGCGCCGAAGTTCATCATCATCAAGCATCTGGGCGGCAAAGCCAAAGATGCGCCGACGGTATTGGTCGGCAAGGGCATCACCTTTGACACTGGCGGCATCTCGCTCAAGGGCGGCTCCGGCATGGATGAAATGAAGTACGACATGTGCGGCGCCGGTTCGGTGCTCGGCACCATCCGCGCCATCGCTGAACTGAAGCTGAAGCTGAACGTGATCGGCGTCATTCCGGCCACCGAGAACATGCCGTCCGGTACCGCCACCAAACCTGGCGACATCGTCACTTCGATGTCGGGCCAGACCATCGAGGTCTTGAACACCGACGCCGAAGGCCGCCTGGTGCTGTGCGATGCGTTGACTTACGTCGAGCGCTTCAAACCAGCTGCGGTGGTCGATATCGCGACACTGACCGGTGCTTGCGTCACTTCGCTCGGTCACCACAACTCGGGACTGTTCACCCGTCACGACAGCGCGCATGATGCGCTGGCGAACGAGTTGCTCAGCGCCGGCAAGGCGACCGGCGACACCGCCTGGCGCATGCCTATCGAAGATGCCTATCAGGAGCAGTTGAAGTCGAACTTTGCCGACATGGCGAACATCGGCGGCCCGGCCGGCGGCAGCATTACCGCAGCCTGTTTCCTGGAGCGCTACACCAAGAAATACACTTGGGCTCATCTGGATATCGCCGGTACTGCATGGAAGAGTGGCGCAGCTAAGGGCGCGACCGGACGGCCGGTGGCTTTGCTGACTACCTTCCTGATGAATCGCGCTGCTGCGGCCAAGTAATCAGCAGCTAGCATGGAAAACGGGGTGTCGGCATTACTGCCGACACCCCGTTTTTATTTCCGCATCTGCGAAACTCAGGCTTAGCCCAGCGTAGCAATCACCGGCGCATGGTCCGACGGTTGCTCCCATTTGCGCGGCACCCTGTCGATCACACAAGCGCTGCACTGCGCTGCCAACGGCGGCGACAACAGGATATGGTCGATCCGCATGCCGCGGTTCAGGCGGAACCCCATCTGCCGGTAATCCCACCAGCTGAACAATTTCTCCGGCTGCTCAAACATACGGAATGCATCGGTCAGCTCCAGCCCTTGCAAGCGCGCGAACGCGGCGCGCTCGGGCGGCGACACCAGGTTCTGCCCTACCCATGCGGCAGGATCATGGACATCGCGGTCTTCCGGCGCAATATTGTAGTCGCCCATCAAAGCCAGCTTCGGATGTTGCTTGCACTCGTCCTGCAGCCAGTCGTGCAAGGCGTCCAGCCACTTCAGCTTGTATTGATATTTCTCAGAATCGGGCGACTGGCCATTAGGAATATAGGCGCAGACAATCCGCATGCCGTCGATGGTGGCGGCGATAATCCGTTGTTGCAGGTCTTCGTATAACGGGTTGTTCTTGACCACATCGGTGATCGGATGGCGTGACAGGATGGCCACGCCGTTATAGGTCTTCTGGCCGCTGAACACCACGTGATATCCGGCCGCCTCGATTTCCGCTGCGGGGAATTTATCGTCGGTCAGCTTGGTTTCCTGCAGGGCCAATACATCCACCGGATTATCAGCCAGCCATTGCAGCACTTGCGGCAGGCGGACCTTGAGTGAGTTGACGTTCCAGGTTGCTATTTTCTGCATATTTAATTTCTTCAAAATATTAGGGGGCTACGCATATCCCGCACTTTACTACAAGCTGCGGCTGCATCCCCAGCCGGTATCGGAAGCACTCGCCACCATCTCGGCCTATGTCAACTTTATTTGCTTCCGAGGAATCCCCGGAATCCGGTAATATTCCCATATCAATTCGGCATCAACCATTTCTAATGCTGTTGCTGTCCATACGCAATCCGGCTTATATCCTGCTTATCCGAGCTCACTTAGCAGGACTCACTTATCAAGGGATTACATGCGAGTTAACCGATTACCTGCCGGACTCTCCCTCTGCCTGCTGGGCCTGCTCAGCCTGTTGTTGACGGCATGCTGCCGCACAGATCAAACCAGTTGCGCGACTACTACGCCGATTACCCAGGCAGGCAGCAGCGACGGCAGCGGCAACAACGCGCGCTTCAACCAGCCCAGCGCTATCGCGATTGACGCCGGCGGCAATCTGTTCGTGACCGACACGGCTAACAACACCCTCCGTAAAATCACTGCCGACGGTGTCGTCAGCACCCTGGCTGGTAGCGCCGGTAATGACGGCAGCGCAGATGGCAGCGGACAGCAAGCGCGGTTCAGCCATCCCGGCGGCATCGTTATCGATGTGGCCGGCAACCTGTATCTGGCCGATACTCTCAACCATACAATCCGCAAGGTGAGCTCTGCCGGGCTTGTCTCGACTCTGGCCGGGAGCGCCGGACAAGCCGGCCAGGACGACGGCACGGCGGGAAATGCCCGCTTCAATCAACCCTGGGGAATTACGCGCGACTCCGCCGGCAATCTGTACGTGACCGATACCGGTAACCATACCGTGCGCAAGATCACAGCTGCGGGCGTGGTGACAACATTGGCGGGAGCAGCAGGTAATCCGGGAGATACGGACGGTAACGGAAGCCATGCGCAATTCAATTTTCCGCGTGGTATCGCAATCGACAGCGCAGCAAATCTGTACATCGCAGATACCAATAACAATACGATTCGCAAGCTGAGTGCCAGCGGCGACGTAATTACCTTGGCAGGAACAGCGGGCGCCGCCGGCAGCAATGACGGCAGCGGGCAACGCGCCCGCTTTAATCAACCGTACGGCATTGTGATCGATAGCGCCGGCAATATCCACGTGAGCGACACCAGCAATCAGCTGATTCGCAATCTGTCCCAAACCAGCGTGGTCAGCACCCTGGCGGGCGCGGCCGGAATGGCGGGTAACACCGATGGCGGCGGCAATAATGCGCGATTCGACCAGCCGATGGGGATCGCTAGCGATACGGCGAACAATATATTTGTTGCCGATAGCGGCAACAATCTGATTCGTAAAGTGACGCCCGCTGGACAGGTCAGCACCTTATTAAGAAGCAGCGACTCCTCGTCCTGCTTATGTCTTTTTAAATTTTAAGCACGTCCACCGGGCCAGATTTACAGGAATTGCAAATCTGGCATGATCCTTCTCTCAAACGTCTCCTCTCGCATCAAATTACAACAAGTCAGTTGACATCTCCCAGATCCAATCTGTAGTATGCATATACATAGATGTATGTGCACAAAAAAAAGGAAAGCAAATGGAAAGCCAATGCAGCTGCTCGACGCTGCGACAGCTTACGCGCAAGATGACCAATATCTACGATCACTATCTTGCCGCTGACGAACTCACCATCAGCCAGTATTCCTTGCTGGCCAGGATCGGCAAATACGGCCCGATCGGCGTGATTCCGCTGGCGCACAGCATGGGCATGGATCGCAGCACCATGAGCCGCACGCTCAAGCCCTTGATCAGCGCCGGCTGGATTCAGACCGTCGATCTGCCGCTGGAAATGCTGACCGACAAACGTTCGTTCGGGGTCAGCCTGACTAGCGACGGACAACTCAAGTGGAAGCAGTCCAAGCCGAACTGGCGCAAAGCACAAGACGTAATCAATACGATATTGGGTGATCAGACCCATCATGCCTTGATGAGCCTGGTCGATGACGCAAACGCGAAATTTGAACAAAACGAAAATGCCATCTTATGAACCAGACCATACAAGCAATCATGTCGCGCACACGTTTCAGCTACGTGTGGATCATCGTCGGCGTCACTTTCCTGGTGCTGCTGAGCGCCGCCGGCATCCGCGCCACGCCATCGGTGATGATCCTGCCGCTAGAGCATGAATTCGGCTGGAGCGTCACCACCATCTCTTTCGTCATCTCGGTCAACATCGCCCTATATGGTTTGATCGGGCCGTTCTCGGCGGCTGCCATGCAGCGCTACGGCATCCGGCCGATGGTGCTCGGGGCGCTGGTGCTGCTGGCGGTCGGCACTTTCCTCAGCACTTTCATGACGATGCCTTGGCACATGGTGCTGGCCTGGGGCATTCTGGTAGGAGCCGGTAGCGGCGTCGCCGCCAACACACTGGCGGCCACCATCGTCAGCCGCTGGTTCGAAACCCGGCGCGGCCTGGCGATGGGCCTGCTGACTGCCAGCTCGGCCACCGGCCAGATGGTGTTCCTGCCGCTGATGGCGTATATGGTCGAGCATTTCGGCTGGCGTTCGGTGGCCATCCTGGTGGCCAGCGTCGCCGCCTTGGCGATCCCTCTGGTGGCGATCTTCTTGCCGGAACGGCCACAAGATATCGGCATGAAACGCTACGGCCAGTTTGAAGATCTGCCGCCGGAAGCCGCCGGCAAATCTAAAAATCCCTTGACGATAGCGTTCGAAGCTTTAGGCAAGGCCGTAAAAATCCGCGATTTCTGGCTGTTGTTCTTCAGCTTTTTCATTTGCGGCATGAGCACCAACGGCTACATCGGTTCGCATTTCATCGCCATGTGCGGCGACTATGGCATTTCAGCAGTCGGCGGCGCCAGCATTCTCGCCACCATGGGCCTGCTCGATCTGTTTGGCACCACCATGTCGGGCTGGCTGTCGGATCGTTTCAATGCCCGCGTGCTGTTGTTCTGGTATTACGGTTTGCGCGGCATAGCGCTGATTTTCCTGCCGCATGCATTCGGCCTCAGCTATTTCGGCTTGCCGGTCTTTGCCCTGTTTTATGGACTCGACTGGATTGCCACCGTGCCGCCAACCGTGCGCCTGGCCAACGATGTATTCGGCCGGCTGGCTGCGCCTATCGTGTTTGGCTGGATCGTCGCCGGCCATCAACTAGGCGCCGCCAGCGCCACCATGCTGGCCGGTTCGCTGCGTAACAGCCTGGGCAGTTATACCCTGTCGTCGATGCTGATGGGCGCGGCTTGCATCGTGGCTGCGGTGATGGTGTTGCGGATCAAAGGCCATCACGTTGGTGGCGACCTGATACCTGCCGCACCAGCAATGAATCGTTGATAGCACGGCTTCTTTCCTTCGTAAGCGGGGGAAAGAAGCGGAACGCTGCTTGTACCGCCTGCCGCGCCCTGCCAAAGGGTCTGAAAAAATTACAATACCGAGTGCTTTCCCGCAATGCGAAAGCCAATTTGTAACTCACCTCGCTGTCACCCCTCAATTGCTACAAATCGATGCAAATCAATACGGTCTGTTACCGGCTAGCGGAATCGTGCACGCTAGAATTCGTATAAATCATATCGACATAAATATTTTTGTACTTGGTAACGTTACTCAAGCAAAAAATAGAGGTTCCTTTGGCTAACCGCTTCAACAATCTGACGATCGCCCGCGACACCAATCTGCAGAGCGGATATCGGGCGAGAGAATTGCACACGCAACTCTTCGCCATTACTCAGGCCGATCGTGAAAAACTCAACGGCCATGCCGCCAAGGTGGTATGGCTCACTGGCTTACCCGGATCAGGAAAATCAACTATCGCCAATGCCTTAGAGCTGAAGTTGCATGCGATGGGTAGACACTCCTACATCCTCGACGGCGACAATGTTCGCAAAGGCTTAAACAAAGACCTGGGATTCTGCAAAAGCGGTCGTGCGGAGAATATACGCCGTACATCCGAGGTCGCCAAAATGATGATGGACGCAGGGCTAATCGTGATAACCGCGTTCATTTCGCCGTTTCATAAGGAACGGGAAATAGCCAGGGAACTCATTGGCGCTGCGAATTTTATTGAGGTCTATATCAACACGCCATTAGACGTGTGCGAACAGAGAGACCCAAAAGGTTTATACAAAAAAGCCAGGTCAGGTCAACTTCACAACATGACCGGCATTGACAGTCTCTATGAATCTCCCGAAAACCCAAATGCAGTTATCGACTGCAGTTTCATCGCAGTTGAAACAGGGGTTCAGATGATCCTGAACTTGCTCGATTCATCATCGATATGAATAACCCTCATTTAACCCAAGGGAATGTGGATCGTCCCGTAATTATTCATTACCATATCTTCAAAAACGCAGGTACCAGCGTCGATATGGCCCTGCAACAGTATTTCCACAGCCAATGGACAAGTTACGAGGGCAGTCACGCGCATGATCTGAGAACCAGCGCGGACCTGCACGAATTCTTGAAAAAAAATCCAACGATAAAAGCGCTATCCAGCCACCTGGCGCGGCCTCCGCTTCCACATCGCAATGCGCTGCCGATAGTTTTTTTGAGAAATCCGCTTTTACGAGCTCGGTCGGTATACGAATTTACTCGCAAAGACCCGTTGCAACCGTTCAGGGAAGCAACTTCCGGCACTTTCGCAGACTATTTGGACTGGGCTTTATCTGGCGCACCGGGTGGTGTGGTGATTCGAAACTATCAGGTCGTTCACTTGTCTTCGGCCTCCTTTACCGATCAAGGCATACTTGCGGCACAGGCAACGGAAGCGAATTTTCTGGAAGCGCGCACACTATTGGAAAGTTGGCCGGTAATTGGCGTAGTCGAGAAATACGCGCAATCACTCCAAGTAATTGAACACGCGTATCGCGCAATTTTCCCTCAGTTAATGCTACGTCCGGAACATGCGAATCGTTCAGACACGTTCAGCCAAGAAGAAACCATCAGAAGCGAAATCGGCGAGCGCTTGTACCAGGAGTTCAACCGGCAGAACCAGCTCGACAATCAACTGTATCGATACGCGACCGGGAGGCTAGCCGATTTACGCGAGGTCTACAAAGCCGGTGAAGCTTGCGAAGTTGCCTAGCCGGGAAACCCGTCGTCCTCTGAGCCAGTCTGCACGACTGTCACGATGTCAGCAGCCACCTGCCGCGAATTCATGATGATGGTATGGATGGTCGGCAGCAATTGCACCGGTATTGTGCCCAGTTGTACTTCTTTCACCGACAGGACGCCGTCGTTCGGTTCATCGCCAAACGGCGTCCAGCTGCCGCGCGGGCCTTTGGTGCCGGCATACACGCGCAAGGGAATCTGCGGGATTGGCAAGCTATCCATGAAATCCTGGCGCGCCAGCAACTGACCCATTTCACCTGTAATCAGGCGGAACAAACGCCACTGCGCCAGTTTGATGGCATAGCTGGAGGCCTTGGTCGGTGGCGCCAGGAACACGCCAAGTTCCGGCGCCCGCGCCAAGTGCGGTAATACCGCCCGCGTCAATACGCAGCCCAACGAATGGCCGATGATGATGAAGCGTTGCTCGCCGACCCTGGCCGTGATGAATTTACGCAGGCGTTCGACACAAGGCAACCAGCGTTCAAACGCAGCCGAATAGGCAAACAGATGGGTGCTGATCCCCGCCGCGCGCAAGCGTTTGGCGAGCAGCAGCATAGACAGCGGCGTGCGCCCCATGCCATGCACCAGGATGGCATGTACCTTCGCACTCTCGGGCCGCTGATCGCTCATGACGCTGCCTAGTCTTTTTTCTGCAGCTGCTTTTCAAACGCGACGTCGAGCTTGCTGATGCGCTTTGGCTTTTGCGGGCCATAGGCATTCACGAACTTGACGAAAGCATCCAGCTCAAGCGCCTCGCTGAGCCGGATCGGTGCTTCAAAGCCGGCGTTCTGCGTCAGGTAAAACAGCTCCTCGGCGGTCCTGACCATCGAATACCGCACATCGGTGCTACGGGCATTGAGACGTTCGACTGCCGCAGTGGCTCGGGTTGATCTCATTGCGTTCTCCTGATATTTCTCATCTGTTCCAATATTATTTAAAGTTCACGCTGGCTGGCGAAACGGCGCTGCCGCCCGTCCAGCGGGTCGACAAAGGCAATTTCCCGCGCCAGCAACTTCAAGGGCGCCGACAGATCGTCGCCTTTGCAGGGATACACATCGGGGTAAAAGGTATCGTTGATAATCGCTATCCCCAATGCTGCCAAATGTACGCGCAGTTGGTGTTTTTTGCCGGTCAGCGGGCGCAGCCGGTAGAGGCTGCATGTCTCGCGCCGCTCGATCAGCTCGATGCGGGTCTCCGAATTCGGTTCGCCGGCCACTTCCTGCATGCGGAAAAACGGCGTGCCGTCCACCATGCGGCTGCGGTACACCAGGGGCAGCACCAGATCCGGCCTGGTCGGCGCCAGCGCCTCGTAGGTCTTGTCGACCAGCCGTTGCTGGAATAGCGATTGATACGCGCCGCGGCTGGCCAGGTCGTGGGAGAAAATCACCACTCCGGCAGTTTCCCGGTCGAGTCGATGAATTGGCGTCAAATGCGCCAGGCCGGTTTTTTTCTTTAGCCGGACCAGCAGGGTTTCGTGCAAAAACCGCCCGGTCGGGATCACTGGCAGGAAATGCGGTTTGTCGGCCACCAGTATCCGCTCGTCCTGATACAGGATAGAAGCTTCAAATGGGATCGGCGTCTCGGCTTCCAGCTCGCGATAATAGAAAATGCAAGTACCGCGCTGGTAAGGACTATCCGGTGTCAGGCGCAAGCCGTTGCCGTCGACCACGTGGCCGCGCGCCATGCGCGCCACCCAGTCAGCGCGCGCTACAGCCGGGAAACGGTGCTCCAGGAACTCCAGCAAATTTGGCCATGCGCCCGCCGGCAGCCATAGATAACTTGGTGCAACGCCATCGACAATCGGCAGCGGCGGCGACTGTGCCATCACAACACCCGTTGCCAATACCCGACATCGATCCAGCGATCGAATTTCCTGCCGACCTGGGCGAAGTGTGCTACTTTTTCATAGCCCATCTTTTCGTGCAAGGCGACGCTGGCCGCGTTCGGCAAGGCGATGCCACCGATCACGACGTGCACCGGCAGTTTCTTCAGTTCTTCGATCAAGGCGCGATACAGCGCGCTGCCGAACCCCTTGCCTGCCGCTGCCTCAGACAGATATACCGAACTCTCGACCGCATGCTGGTAAGCTGCGCGCGCACGCCATTTAGTGACGTAGGCATAACCTACGATCTGCTCGTTCTCGACACATACCAGCCAGGGAAAATTGGCCGTGATATCGATGATGCGATGGCCCATCTGTTCGGGCGTCACCGGCTCGGTTTCGAAACTGATGAAGGTGTCGCGGATATAGGGATTGTAGATGTCGCAGATGGCGGCTGCATCGGCGATGGTTGCCGGGCGAATGATGTGGGTCATGGCGAAAGGTCAGGTTACACGGGCGAATGCACAATCATACCGTGCAATCGCCTGTGCTTGGCGGCGCCAGCCAAATTAGCCGCATGCAACTAGCCATGTGCACTTAGCCATATGACCACCCTTGTCCGATACCGGATCAGCCAAGCAAGGCATCCTTGATCTGCTGCAAGGAAGACGGATCTTCGATGGTGGTCAGATCGCCTGGATCGCGCCCTTCGCAAATGGCCTGGATCGAACGGCGCAGCAATTTTCCGGACCGGGTTTTCGGCAACAAACCCACCACATACACCCGCGCCGGCCGGCCGACGCTGCCGATCTGCTGCTCGACCACACGCATGATCTCCGCCTCCAGCGCAGCTCGCCCCTGCGCCGTATTGTCCGCCACTTTGGGAATCACGAAAGCCACCGCCACCTGCCCTTTCAGCTTATCTTCGACGCCGACCACAGCTACCTCCGATACATTCGGATGGCTGGAAATACTCTCTTCTATTTCGCGCGTGCCCAGCCGATGACCGGCGACATTGATGACATCGTCAGTGCGCCCGAGAATAAAATAGTAACCGTCGTCATCGCGGATACCCCAGTCGAAGGTCGAATAAACCGGGCGTCCGGAATCGGGCAAATGCGTGGCCCAGTAAGTATCGACACAACGCTGGTCGTCGCCATAGATGGTTTGCATGCACCCCGGCGGCAATGGCCATTCGATCACCACCACGCCTTTTTCATTGGCGCCGCATAACTCACCGCTGGCCTCGTTCAGCAACTGCACTTTGTAGCCGTACATCGGCACGCCGGGGCTGCCTAGCTTGCTCGGCTTGTTCTCGATGTTCTTGGCGATGGTCATGATCGGCCAGCCGGATTCGGTTTGCCAATAGTTGTCGACGATAGGCACGCCGAGCGCCGACGAAATCCAGCTCGATGTAGTTTCATCCAATGGCTCGCCGGCCAGATATAGCGCCTGCAAGGACGACAGATCGTATTTCTGCATCAGCTCCGGCGGCTGTTTTTTCAGGACCCGGATCGCAGTCGGCGCGGAGAACATGCGCGTCACCTGGTACTTCTCGACGATGCTCCACCAGACGCCGCCATCCGGCCTGATCGGCAGGCCTTCGTACAACACCGTCGCCATGCCTGCAATCAAAGGTCCATAGACGATGTAGGAGTGTCCGACCACCCAGCCGATGTCGGAAGTACAGAAAAATGTCCCGCCCGGCTTGCTGCAAAAGATGGCGTCCATCGAGGTCGCCAGCGCCACCGCGTAACCGCCGACATCGCGCTGCACGCCCTTGGGCTTGCCGGTGGTGCCGGAGGTGTACAAGATATAGGACGCCTCGTTCGACTCCAGCCAGACTACCGGCACCTTGGCGTCGATATGACGCTGGCGTTGCTCGGCATAGTCGACATCCCGGCCCGCCACCAACTCCATCGCAGCCAAACCGCGATTAACCAGCAGCACATGCGCCGGCTTGTGCTGCGCCAGCTTGATCGCCTCATCCAGCAAACCCTTGTAGGGCAGTATCTTACCGCCGCGTGAACCGGCGTCGGCGGAGACGATCAGCTTGGGTGTCGCATCGTCGATCCGGCTCGCCAGGCTGTTTGATGCAAAGCCGCCGAACACCACCGAATGGATGGCGCCGATGCGGGCGCACGCCAGCATGGCAAAGGTCGCCTCGGCGATCATCGGCATGTAGATCAAGACCCGGTCGCCACGCCCCACGCCTAGCGACTGCATGATGGCGGCAGTGCGATTGACTTCGGCCTGCAGCTCGCGGAAGGAATAGGTTTTTTCGGTATTGGTTTCGGTCGAAATCGCGATCAGGGCCGGCTGCTCGCCGCGCGTTGCGACCCAGCGGTCCACCGCGTTGTGACACAGGTTGGTAGTGCCGTCGACAAACCATCTGGCAAACGGCGGCCGGCTGTCGTCAAGTACTTGAGAAAACGGGTGATGCCAGTCGATCCGCCTGGCTTGCTCGGTCCAGAAGGTCGACGGATCGCTGATCGAGCGTTGGTAAAACGTGGCGAAACTCATGCTGTCTCCTTGCTTCTTATAAAGAACCACAGGGCGCAAAGGTACACATGCTTCTGTGGCATGTTTCCGGCACCTATCGCAATTGCGCCCCGTCAAGGCGGGGCGCAATTTTTATCAGATCACATACAAATCAACATACTCGTTGACTGCCATCTCTTCCAGCTTTTTCTGATCCAGCGAGACATCCAGGATTTTCTGCTGCTGCTTGACCGATAACTGGCGCGCCAGGTTGATCTTGAACTTGGCTTCCAGCAACGGGATGCCGTCTTTGCGGCGGCGCGCGTGGCCGATCGGATATTCGACCACGATTTCCTTGAGCTTCTTGCCGTCCTTGAATTCAACTGTCATGGCATTCGCAATCGAGCGCTTCTTCGGATCGTGGTAATCCTTGGTGAACGCCTTGTCTTCGACGCAAACGATCTTGTCGCGCAGGACATCGATACGCTTGTCGGAAGCCACCTTGTCTTCATAATCGCCAGCGGTCAGGCGGCCGAAAATCAGCGGCACGGCAACCATGTACTGGATGCAGTGATCGCGGTCGGCCGGATTGTTCAGCGGCCCCTTCTTGTCGATGATGCGGATGCAGGCTTCGTGGGTGCGGATCGTGATCTTCTTGATGTCATCCACCGACTTGCCGGCCTTGGCCAATTCTGCGTGCAAGGTCATGGCGGCTTCGACTGCGGTTTGCGAATGGAATTCGGCCGGGAAGGAAATCTTGAACAGCACGTTTTCCATCACATACGATTCGTACTTGCGCTGGAACTTGAACGGCTGGCCTTTGAACAGCACATCGTAAAAACCCCAGGTCTTGGCGGTCAGCACCGATGGGTAACCCATTTCGCCGCTCTTGGCGATCAAGGCCAGGCGCACCGCGCGCGAAGTAGCGTCGCCGGCAGCCCAGGATTTGCGCGAACCGGTGTTCGGTGCATGACGATAGGTACGCAAGGACTGGCCGTCGACCCATGCCAGCGATACCGCATTCAGAATTTCTTCGCGGGTCAGGCCCATCATTTCTGCTACCACCGCGGTCGACGCCACCTTGACCAGCACCACGTGGTCCAGGCCCACCTTGTTAAAGGAATTTTCGAGCGCGATGCAGCCTTGGATTTCGTGCGCCTTGATCATCGCGGTCAGTACGTCTTTCATCTTCAACGGCTTTTTGCCGGCGGCGATGGCGTTGCGTGAAAGCCAGTCGGCGGTGGCCAGGATGCCGCCCAGATTGTCGGACGGATGACCCCATTCGGCGGCCAGCCAGGTGTCGTTGAAATCCAGCCAGCGGATCATGGCGCCGATGTTGAACGCAGCCTGGATCGGATCGAGCTGGAATTGCGTGCCTGGCACTTTAGCGCCGTTTGGCACCACGGTGCCCGGCACAATCGGTCCCATCAGTTTTTTACAGGCCGGATACTCCAACGCTTCCAGGCCGCAGCCCAAGGTATCGATCAGACAGTTGCGCGCGGTGTCGTAGGCAAGCTTGGAGGTGATCTTGTATTTGGTCACGTAGTCGACGATATCGACCAGCACTTTGTCGTATTTTGGGCGGACGTTGGAGATGTGAGCGGACATTGTTTTCCTTGATAGATATAGATTGAAGCGTAATTATTAAAATTATTGAAATTAAAGATTGAAGCAAAAAAACATCTAAAAATTGCATCTGCTAAGCGGAGCTCAAAGTGCAAGCTCCGCGTTATTCGGCAACACTGTCATCGACTTACCGCACGCCTCACATTCAAGGAATCAGCCCAGCTTGCATTCGTTCGCCAGCTGTTGCCCCAGCTTGGAATTTAGCAGCATCGACTTGGCTGGAATCTGAATCCACACCAGGCCGCTAGCTTTATCTTCCAGGCGCACCGCGCCGGTGGTGGTGCTGACCGTTGTCATCGGATAGCTACGGCCTTTCCAGGTCAATTTGACCTCGCCGTTGCCGGCGCTGGCGAGATCAACCCGGTTGCTCAATTCGCAATGAAAATTGCCGGTGAGCAGAGTCGCCGCTGGTGCCGGCGCCAGATTCAAGAGATTCGGCGAACTGGCTTGCGGCTTGCTCTCTTCCAGCGGCACGCTGGAGCCGCAAGCTGCCAGCAAGGCGGTCAGTGTCAAAGCAGCAGCAGTACGGTAGAAATTCGATGCGCAATTCGTTGCGCAGTTCAATGCATTAGCAATCATGTTGTCCCGGCCCTAAGGCGTTAAATAAGCGGTGGATGAGTCCCATTGCTGGCTAAAAAAACAACTCCGGTAACAATGGGACAATCTATTGGCTCGCTCAAGCGCCGGTATTGCGTGTTGCGGCGTGTTGCATACAGGCGCTATTTGCGTTTGCCAATCGGGACAAATTTTAAATCTTCTGGGCCGACATAATTCGCCGATGGACGAATAATCTTGTTGTCTATCCGTTGTTCGATAATGTGCGCGGCCCAGCCGGAGGTGCGGGCAATCACGAACAGCGGTGTAAACATGGCGGTCGGTACGCCCATCATGTGATATGAGACGGCGGAGAACCAATCCAGGTTAGGAAACATTTTCTTGATGTCCCACATCACCGTTTCCAGCCGTTCGGCAATATCGAACATCTTCAGGGAGCCGGCATCCTTGGATAAGTTACGCGCGACTTCCTTGATCACCTTGTTGCGCGGATCGGAGATGGTGTACACCGGGTGGCCGAAGCCGATCACCACTTCCTTGTTTTCGACGCGCTTCTTGATATCGGCTTCAGCTTCATCCGGATTGTCATAACGCTTCTGGATTTCGAAGGCGACTTCATTGGCGCCGCCGTGCTTCGGGCCGCGCAAAGCGCCGATAGCGCCGGTGACCGCCGAGTACATATCGGAGCCGGTGCCGGCAATTACACGGCCGGTGAAAGTCGATGCATTGAATTCATGTTCGGCATAGAGAATCAGCGAGGTATGCATCGCTTTTTCCCACAACGCGCAAGGTTTTTCACCGTGCAGCAAATGCAGGAAATGGCCGCCTATCGATTCGTCGTCGGTTTCCACTTCGATGCGCTTGCCGTTGTGGCTATAGTGATACCAGTACAGCAGCACCGAACCGAGCGAAGCCATCAAGCGGTCGGCGATGTCGCGCGCGCCGGGCGTATTGTGATCGTCTTTTTCCGGCAGGATGCAACCCAGCGCCGAGACCCCGGTGCGCATCACATCCATTGGATGCGATGCGGCCGGCAACCATTCGAGCGCGGCCTTGACGTTGGCGGGCAAGCCGCGCAGTGCCTTGAGCTTGGTCTTGTAGGCTTTCAGTTCAGCGCTGGTCGGCAGTTTGCCGTGTACCAGCAAATGGGCGATTTCTTCAAACTCGCAACTGTCGGCGATATCCAGGATGTCGTAGCCGCGATAGTGCAGATCATTGCCGGTCTTGCCGACGGTGCACAGTGCGGTGTTGCCGGCGGTGACGCCGGACAGGGCCACCGATTTTTTCGGCTTGAAGGCGGCTACTACTGGCTGTTGTTCACTCATGTATATCTCCTATTCGATTTATTTGATCAGGATTCAAATACTGAATCTCACTTATGCATCGCTTATTTATCGCTTACTTCGCCTTTTGCTGCGCAAACAAGGCATCCAGCTTTTGCTCGAACTCGTGATAGTTGATGCGTTCATACAGTTCGGCGCGGGTTTGCATGGTGTCGATCACGTTCTTCTGGGTGCCGTCGCGGCGCAGTGCGGTGTAGACGTTTTCGGCAGCCTTGTTCATGGCGCGGAAAGCCGACAACGGATACAACACCAAACCGACATCGGCCGATTTCAGCTCATCCACCGTAAACAGCGGCGTCGCGCCGAATTCGGTGATATTCGCCAGCACCGGCACCTTGACCGCCGCCGCGAATGTTTTATACATATCGAGCTGGGTGATCGCTTCCGGGAAAATCATGTCGGCGCCGGCTTCCACGCAAGCTACCGCACGTTCCATCGCCGCCTCCAGGCCTTCCACCGCCAGCGCATCGGTGCGCGCCATGATGACGAAATTGTCGTCGGTGCGGGCATCGACCGCAGCCTTGATCCGATCCACCATTTCCTGCTTGCTGACGATTTCCTTGTTGGGACGATGGCCGCAACGTTTGGCGCCCACCTGGTCTTCGATATGCATGGCGGCAGCGCCGAACTTGATCATGGCTTTGACGGTGCGGGCGACATTGAACGCGGAGGAACCGAAGCCGGTGTCGACATCCACCAGCAGGGGCAGATCGCAGACATCGGTGATGCGCCGGACATCGGTCAGGACGTCGTCCAGATTGGAAATGCCCAGATCCGGCAAACCCAGCGAGCCGGCCGCAACGCCGCCGCCGGATAAATAAATCGCCTTGAAACCGGCGCGCTTGGCCAGCAAGGCATGATTGGCGTTGATCGCACCTACCACCTGCAACGGCGATTCTTCGCGAACGGCTTGTCTGAATGCGGCGCCTGCGGAATATTGCGTCATATCGTCACCTTGTCTTGAATTCAACGGTTTAGCGGTTTCATGGAAAAACCAATACAGCAATATTGCAAGCGTCATGCCATCGCTGCCGCAGCCACCCGGAATTCCCCTGTCTTTCACTCGATCATGGCAACTATTTATTTGAAATCAGGCACTTGCGCTTGCGCCGCAACACCATCGGGATGATTGCGCGATGGTTGCATTGTGGTCCTCGATGTTCCATACTGCGTTTCAAATACCTTATTTGAAACAATCATGAAACATCAATGAAACATCGATAACATATGGCCCGCCCCTTGCCCTCCCTCCCGCCCTCTCCGTCCAACGGCCGCGACAATAACGACCTGCCGGTCATCTGGACCGTCTCGGTATCGCGTTTGTTCGATCTGTTCCGCGACATCACGCTGGAATTTGATCATCAAGCCAATATCGCACCTATCCAATTAGGTTTCGAAGACGCCGTCCAGCACATCCGCGAACGGCTGGCGACCGAACGCTGCGACGCCGTGATCGCCGCCGGTTCCAACGGCGCATATCTGAAAAGCCGCTTGTCGGTGCCGGTCATCATCGCCAAAGCCAGCGGCTTCGATGTGATGCAGGCGCTGGCGCGGGCGCGCAAGATCACGCCGCATGTCGGCGTCATCACCTATCAGGCGTCGATGCCGGCGCTGGCAGAGTTTCAAGCGTCGTTCGACCTCAACATCGAGCAACGCAGCTACGCTACCGAAGAAGACGCCCGGGCCCAGATCAACGACTTGAAAGCGAGCGGCATCAAGGCCATCGTAGGCGCCGGCCTGATCACCGACCTGGCCGAGGAAGCCGGGCTGGCCGGTATCTTTGTGTATTCCGCCGCCTCGATCCGGCAAGCATTCAACGATGCGCTTGAACTGGCGCGCTTGACTCAGCTCCAGCTGGAATCGACGCGCGGCCGTGGTTATCCGGTCATCGACACATTACGGGCCAAACACGGCATCAATGATTTGCGTGGCAGTTCGGACGCGATGGAAGCGATACGCAGATCGGTGACGCTGTTTGCGCGTTCGCCGGCGACCGTCTTGATTCATGGCGAAACCGGCAGCGGCAAAGAACTGGCGGCACAAGCGATCCACCGCGAACATCCGGTAGCGCAAGGCACCGCCGGCGGCAAAAGCAACCGTCCTTTTGTTGCAGTGAACTGCGGCGCGATTGCTGAATCGCTGCTGGAGTCCGAGCTGTTCGGTTACGAAGAAGGCGCTTTCACTGGATCGCGCCGCGGCGGCCGTGCCGGCTTGTTTGAGGCCGCCCACCGCGGCACGCTGTTCCTCGATGAAATCGGCGAAATGCCGCTGGCGCTGCAAACCCGTTTGTTGCGTGTGCTGGAAGAACGTGAAGTGGTCAGGGTAGGCTCGACCCGCCCGATCGCCGTCGATGTCCGCATCATCAGCGCCACCCATTGCGACCTCGAACAACGGGTGCGCGACGGCAGTTTTCGCGCCGACCTGTTTTATCGCATCAGTGTCTTGCGCCTGAATCTGCCGCCGCTACGCGCGCGACCGGAGGATCTGGTAGCGCTGGCGGAATGGTGTTTGAAGCATGCGCTGGCGTCGCTGGAAGTGCGGCCGCACGCCAATCTGCACGCCGAGGTAGTGGCTTGCGCGGCCTTGCTGGAAAGTTATGCATGGCCCGGCAATGTGCGCGAACTGCGCAATCTGATGGAGCGGGTTGCCTTGTTCCTGGCGGCAGAACCATTGCGCTCGCTGACGCCGGCTTTCCTGTTGACGGTAGCGCCGGAGCTAGCGAGCGCCGGGGCCGACGCCGACGTGGCGACACCGGCAGCAGCGCCGCCGCTCACTGAATCGGCGGTGCAAGCATTGGCAAGATTTGATGGAAATCGTGCGGCAGCGGCCCAATACCTGGGAATCAGCCGCACTACTTTATGGCGTAAATTGAGAGAGCTGCAGGAGCGATGAATTTGGCTACGAATTCAGCAACGAATCGGCCAACCTCACTCCGCAATCAATCGTCCTTGGCGCCGGCTATGCCTAATTCCTGAATCTTGCGCGTGATGGTATTGCGGCCGATGCCGAGACGTACCGCCGCATCGTTCTTGCGGCCATGCGTATGACGCAACGCCATCTTGATCAAGGCCGATTCAAATTGCCGCCCCAGCACATCCATCACATCCGCATCGCCATTACTGAGCATCTGCGCCGCTTCAGCCTCCAGCAAAGCAATCCAGCTTTGCTTGTCGCCGCTGCTGGCGGCTTGAACTGCTGCCGGCTGCGATGTTTCAGGATATTGCGCGGCGGCGGCAACCGGTGCTGAAAGATGCGGATCAAACGCTACCGGCCGGTTGGCCGGGCTTTCCAGCTGCATGCTTTGGTCCCGGCCCTCGACCAGATCCTGCGGCAGATCCTTGATCTCGACGGTCTGCCCTGGCGCCATCACAGTAATCCAGTTGCACAGGTTTTCCAGCTGACGGACATTGCCCGGCAATTCCAGGCCGCTCATGAAACGCATGGCGTTGTCAGAGACGCGTTTGCTTTCAACCCCTAGCTGCTTGGCGCTTTGGCTAAGGAAGTAGCGAGTCAGGATAGGGATGTCTTCGCGCCGCTCGCGCAAGCTCGGCAAGCGCAGCCTGATCACATTCAGACGGTGATACAAGTCTTCCCGGAACAGGCCTTCTCGTACCCGCGTTTCAAGATTCTGGTGGGTGGCGGCGATCACGCGGACGTTGGCTTTCAAGGACTGGTGGCCGCCAACCCGATAGAAATGGCCGTCAGATAACACGCGCAACAGACGCGTCTGCAGATCAAACGGCATGTCGCCGATTTCATCCAGGAACAAAGTGCCGCCTTCGGCTTGTTCAAAGCGGCCGCGGCGTGATGCCTGGGCGCCGGTGAACGCGCCGCGCTCATGCCCGAACAATTCCGATTCCAGCAAATCTTTCGGAATCGCTGCGGTATTGAGAGCGATGAACGGTTGCGATGCGCGCGGGCTGTGCTTGTGCAAGGCACGCGCGACCAGTTCCTTACCGGTCCCCGATTCGCCGGTAATGAGCACCGTCACGTTCGATTGCGACAAGCGGCCGATGGCGCGAAACACATCTTGCATGGCCGGCGCTTGTCCGAGGATTTCCGGGGTCTCGGCAGAGGCTTGCTCGACATTCGCTTCGCGCAAGCTTTCTTCCAGCGCGCGCCGTATCAGTTCGACAGCCTTGTCGACATCGAACGGCTTGGCCAGGTATTCGAAAGCGCCGCCTTGAAACGCCGCAACGGCAGAATCAAGATCGGAAAATGCGGTGATGATGATCACCGGCACGCCGGGAAACTTGGCTTTGACGGTTTGCAGCAACTCCAGCCCTGATGCGCCGGGCATACGGATATCGGAGACCAGCACCTGCGGCGTGCTCGATTGCAGCGCTTCGATTGCATCGCGTGCATTGGAGAAGCTCTTGGTGCTCAGGTTTTCGCGGGCCAGCGCTTTTTCAAGCACCCATCGAATCGATTCGTCGTCGTCAACAATCCAGATTGGTTTCATGTATTTTCTGCTGCACGCAGTCAGTTAAGCTGTTGTCATCATAATGACGCCACAGGTTTCAAGGTAGTGGTATCAGAATTCTGAAATCTGTGTATCCCGGCCGACTTTCGCACTCGATGACGCCCATGTGTTGTTGCACAAAAGTTTGCGCCAGCGTCAGGCCCAAACCGCTGCCGCCATCGCGTCCCGATACCAGCGGATAGAAAATGCGTTCTTGAATCTCGACCGGAATGCCAGGTCCATTGTCGATGATATGCAAGTCTAGTGCCAGCCGGTAACGCACCTTGGCCAGCGTCACTTGCCGCACTATCCGGCTCTGGAAAATCAGCTCGGCGTCGCCCGCTTTGATGCGCTCTTGCAACGCTTGTGCCGCATTGTGGGCAATATTCAGAATTGCCTGGATCAGTTGCTCCTTGTCGCCGCGAAACTGCGGGATCGACAAATCGTAATCGCGCTTGATGCTCAAGCCGCTCGGGAATTCGGCTACGATCAGGCTGCGCACCCGCTCGCACACCTCATGGATATTGACGTCGCCGACGATCTGCGCCAGCCGGTGCGGCGCCAGCAGGCGATCCACCAGAGTCTGCAGGCGATCGGCTTCTTTGATGATGACTTGCGTGTATTCGCGCAATTCCTTGACGTGGCGCTCCGGCAGTTCGAGCTCCAGCAGTTGAGCAGCGCCGCGGATGCCGCCCAGGGGATTCTTGATTTCGTGCGCCAGGTTGCGGATCAGCTCTTTGTTGACCTGGCTCTGGTCGAGCAGGCGTTCCTCGCGCTCCAGCTTGAGTTGCTGCACGTTTTCGCGCAACTCGATCAGTACCGGCATCTCAGGATTGTCGAGCGCGGTGACGATGGTGTCGACCCACAATGGTTCGCGCCCCATGCGCTCCAGGATCAGGTCCTGGCGCGAATCGTCGAACTGATGTTGCAGCGCTTGCTGAAAAATCGCCATCAGTTGCTCCGGATTGAGGAACAGGTCCGACAGGGTTTGCTGCAACAGCAAGCGACAGGAACTCTCCAGCAGATTTTCGGCAGCGGCGTTGGCAAACACCAGGCGTCCGTGCTGATCCAGCACCAGTACCGCGGACGCCAGCAGATCGAGGCTGGCGAGTGCGTTTCGTTCGGTAGTTTTTATTGGCATCCGGACATCCTCATTAAAAAATCCGATCCTGACGGCCACGGCTGCCGGTCAGCGCTGGCATTGAGCAGCGCGACGCATGATGTGGCTGCGCCGGCGTCAGGAGAAGTCTGTGCGTGATTGAAATGGTGCATTTTCCGAGCATAACAAGCTTTGTAAGCGATGTCGGTGGGCAATATGCAGGAACGCCACATTATGGTGCGTCCGGCCTGACTCTATCTTAAACCTGATGGGCAAAAATAAAGGCCGCAGTCGCGGCCTTATACATTAAGCAAAGTTGATACCATGCCCGGGATTACTTGAGATTCGAGAGTTCCCGGTTGAGTGCATCGATATTTTTTTCGCTGCGAGAAATATCATCTTTCATGGACGCTACCCGCTCCTGGTACTTGGCGTAATTACGTTCGTTGCCTTGCCGCTCGGGCGTACCGTCGTTGTAGTCTTTCTTGAGATCGGCCAGGCGCTGCTGCTCGTTCTTCAATTCATCCTGCAAGATCTGGCGGCGATCGTTGTCGCGCGCTTTTTGCGTACCGTTATCCACTTTTGGGAAATCCGGCGGGGTCGGGCCTGCCGGTTTGCTGGCGCTAGCCGCGCCACCACCACTCGGCTTGCTGCCTGAGGTGACGGTCAGCGGCGGCAGACTGACGCGTTTGCAGCCCTTGGTATCGCCAGTGTTCTTGTATTCCTTGACGCCGTTCTGGTCTACACACAGAAAAACCTCGCTTTGGGCGTAAGCAGTGCCGGCAACCATACCGACTGCCGCGAATAACAGAAATCCCGGTAAAAGACGCTTCATAGATTTTCTTCGCAATGACAATTCAATCGAGCCGCTAGTTTATGTCAAGAAACAAGCAATGACAAACCATCCCGCGCAATATAGTTTGCAACGCACAGATGGCGAAAACAAGTATGCCAAAAAGACAAAAGGACAGGGAGATCCCTGTCCTTTATCTTGAAGTCCGGTCTTGCGCAGTGCAAGACCGATCACTCAAACTTTCGAACCGACTTATACCGAATAGTACATATCGAATTCGATCGGGTGAGTCGTCATGCGGTAGCGTTGAACTTCTTGCATTTTCAGATCCAGATAGGCATCGATCATGCTGTCGCTGAATACGCCGCCACGGGTCAGGAACTCGCGATCCTTGTCGAGCGCTTCCAGTGCTTCTTCCAGCGAAGCGCAAACGGTAGGAATCAGTTTGTCTTCTTCCGGCGGCAGATGGTACAGATCTTTCGATGCTGCTTCGCCCGGATGGATCTTGTTTTGCACGCCGTCCAGGCCTGCCATCAGCAACGCTGCGAAGCACAGGTATGGGTTAGCCAGTGGATCCGGGAAACGGGTTTCGATACGACGGCCCTTTGGATTAGCTACGTGTGGAATGCGGATCGAAGCCGAGCGGTTGCGTGCCGAATACGCCAGCTTGACCGGTGCTTCGTAGCCAGGAACCAGACGCTTGTAGGAGTTGGTGCCTGGGTTGGTGATCGCGTTCAGTGCTTTAGCATGCTTGATGATGCCGCCGATGTAGAACAGCGCGAATTCGGACAGGCCGGCATAGCCGTCGCCAGCGAACAGGTTCTTGCCGTCTTTCCATACTGATTGATGCACGTGCATGCCGGAACCGTTGTCGCCAACGATAGGCTTAGGCATGAAAGTGGCTGTCTTGCCGTAGGTGTGGGCAACGTTCCAGACCACGTATTTCAGGTTCTGGGTCCAGTCGGCGCGCTCAACCAGAGTCGAGAACTTGGTGCCGATTTCATTTTGACCGGCGCCGGCCACTTCGTGGTGATGCACTTCAACCGGGATGCCGAGCGATTCCAGGATCAGGCACATTTCCGAACGCATGTCTTGGAAGCTGTCGACCGGTGGCACTGGGAAATAGCCGCCCTTGACGGTTGGACGATGGCCGGTGTTGCCGCCTTCGAGCTTGGCGCCGGTGCTCCAGGATGCTTCTTCGGAACCGATCTTGACGAAGCAGCCCGACATGTCGGCGCCCCAACGGACGTCGTCGAAAATAAAGAATTCTGGTTCCGGACCGAAATAGGCGGTATCGCCCAGGCCGGAAGATTTCAGATAGGCTTCTGCGCGCTTGGCGATGGAGCGTGGATCACGGTCGTAACCCTTGCCATCGGATGGCTCGATCACGTCGCATTGCATGAACAATGTAGTTTCTTCCATGAACGGATCGATGTTCGCGGTGTTTGGATCCGGCATCAACAACATGTCGGAAGCTTCAATACCCTTCCAACCAGCAATAGAAGAACCGTCAAATGCATGACCCGACTCAAATTTATCGATATCGAAATGAGAGACAGGGACAGTTACGTGCTGTTCCTTGCCTTTGGTGTCAGCGAAGCGAAAATCAACGAATTTGACTTCGTTGTCTTTTGCCATTTTCAAGACTTCTGCGGCCGTCATTGCCATGTGAATCTCCTAAATATGAAAGGTACTGCAATTTTTAAATTGTGCGACCTGCTCAGGATCTGTTGCACGCAGAATTCGGCGTCGCAGTAACATCATGGACAGGTAGTGAGCAAACTATGACCGAACAGCAATTCAGTACGACCAGAACTCAGTGCAGGATGATAGCAGAATCCATGCCACCGTCCTTTCTTCAAAATATGCTTATTCGGCCTTGTAATTAGCTTGCCTTGAAGGCTGCGTTACCTTTTTACATTGTTAGACTTACCATTACGGCAAACCGAAATCACCATATCGGTGCAATGAAAAATACAGGCACCATTTTCGTGCATTCGTTTCAGAAAGATAAAAACTCGCACCATATTGGTTCGCAAAAATATTAAGTAAATAGCCACATCGGAAAACCACGACTTTCTAGGAGAAACACCATGACCACCAATAGCGAAATCCTGACCACTGCCAGACAACGTGGTCAAAATGATCACCTGCCCTACGCTGGCGCCGTTACCCCGAGCGAGGCATTTTCTTTATTGGAGGCGGATGCCGCCACGATTCTGGTAGATGTCCGCACCAACGCCGAACGCGATTGGGTCGGCCGGGTGGCGATTCGCGAAGCGCAGCATGCTGCTGTGCAATGGTCGCAATATCCAGGCGGCGTGCCGAATCCCGATTTCCTGGCGCAACTGGCGCAGATTGCAGAAAAAGGAACACCATTGCTGTTTCTGTGCCGTTCCGGCGTGCGCTCGCAACACGCAGCCAGGTTGGCCACCGAAAACGGTTACGGCAATTGTTTCAACATTCTGGAAGGCTTCGAAGGCGACAAGGACAACAATGGCCATCGCAAGAACGTCAACGGTTGGTGCAAGGCTGGTTTGCCTTGGCTAGGGGCTTGAGGCAGTCTTTTAATTTGTGGGCGTGAATCCGGTGTAGCTAGCGTAGCGCCGGATTCATCTTCTTTGCAAGGCAAGTATCCGGTTCTCGTACTTCTGTTCTTCAAATTCATGCCAGGTGATACCAACGTCGACGAAACCATAGCTGTTATAGAAGGCCAGCGCCCGTACATTGCCGGCCCAGGCCGTGAGCCAGAGCCTGGCGCCGACTGTTTCGATCGCGTGATCCAGCAATGCGCGGCCGATGCCGCGGCCATGAAAATGTTCCTGTACGTACAGCGTATCGACCTCAACCCCGCCATAGTTTTCTTCCGCACAGCGCGAATCCAGATCGAGCAGGATGTAGCCGAGCAGATTGTCGCCATCCACGTCAACCAACAGCCGGTAATCGGAATCGGCGATGAGGCTTTGGAAATAGGCTGGCGTAAAAGTCGACAGCGCCTCGCGCGCCAGGTCATCACTGACGCCTTCCGTGGCATAGGTATGCAGCCAGACCTGGATCGACAGCGCGGTAAGGCTCATGCAATCGGCTTCTACTGCTTTGCGAATCACATTGCCTCCGTCATGCAAGTCCAAGCGATGCAATCGCGACGCGCGCCGCCGCCAGGTCCCAGGCAGCCTGGCCGACGGTTTTATAGACCGGCAATAGCGCCTGCTGGACAAAACCGTGCGCCAGCACATCAGGCAATTCACGCACTTTGCTCCAGTCGATCTGCGCTTGCAGCAAATCGCCGGCTTCATGTTTGGCGCCCGCCAGGCAGTCGACCACCACAGTGCGGCTGTGCAACAACTCAGCCGGAAATTCCACCATATCCGGTTTGAAAGCACCGACGCCGATTGCCAGCGTAGTTGCCGCGATATTGGCCGGAATCACAGCGCTGCGCGAGGTGGTCAAGGCAATCAGCACATCGGTGTGCGGCAAATCGGCGGCCAGCGCTGCAGCGGCCAGAGGCTTGATCACAATCTGCGGATGACGCAGTTGCAAGGCCTCGCAAAACGCCTGCGTCTTTTGCAGATCGCGGGCGGCTACCCAAAATTCATTGACGCCGAAATATTCGACCAAACCATCGGCATGGGCGATGGCCTGGACTCCGGTGCCGATCAATAGCGCAGATTTTGGCTTGACTGGCAGCAGCGCTTCGATACCAAGCAGAGTTACCGCAGCAGTCCGCCTTGCAGTAACGGTCGGACCATGCAACAGCGCCAGGCGGCGGCCGCTGGCCGCGTCGAACACCACCACTTCGCCCTGGATCGCCGGCAATTGATATTGCGCGTTATTGGCATGCACGGTGATCAGCTTGGTCATGCCGATATCGGCAGCCACGGCGGGCATGCACAGCAGCACGCTGGCCTTGTCTATTTCGACCGCCATGCGCTCGGGCGCGTTGATCTTGCCTTCGCGCAGTTGCTGTGCGACCTTTACCAGTGCCGGCACCAGTGCGGTATACGGCAAGGCGGCTGCGGTGCTTTCGGCGTCGAGAATTTGCATGTCGTTTTCGTAACTGGAAATGGATCAGCGCAAGAAAAAACCTTGCGGGAACGGGTCGCTGTCTTCCAGCACCCACTGATTGAAACCCATGATGTGGGCGTTGCCGGTCACTTCGGTGTGAACCGCGTCGAACTCGCCGACCTTGGTGGTCCCGGTCACCCGTACCCGGAAACAACTGCCGACAATGCTTTCATTCACCAGTACCTGATTCAGGGCCAGCTTCTGGCGCAGGAATAATTGCGCGGCGCGGCCCGAGGTGCCGGTGCCGGTCGGCGAACGGTCTACTTCACGGTCGGCAAAGATGCAGACGTTGGCTTGATCTGCGTTGGCGTCATTCGGCGCGCCGTCGATGATGGTGCCGTACAAGGTATCCAGGCCAGGCTCGAGCGGATGCTGGATTTTCACTTTGTCTTTGACCGCCTGCTTGGTTTCCGCGCCCAGCTGTATCAGGCTGCGCACCTGCTCCGGCTTGATCTTGAGCCCGGCCTGGTCGGCATTCATGTAGTAATAAAAAGCGCCGCCGAAAACGATGTCGCCAGTCACCTTGCCGAAACCCGGCGTCTCGACTTCGACATCGCGCTGATAGATAAAGGCTGGCACATTGCGGAAAGTAACGGCGCCGGCGCGCTTGCCATCCCATTCGACCTGGGCTTCGATGAAGCCGGCAGGCGTGTCGAAACCGATGCGCGTCAACGGCATGGTGCGCTCTACATGATTGAGCTCCACCAGCACTTTGCCGAGCGCGATGATACCGTGGCCGCACATATCGCTATAACCTTCGTTGTGAATGAAGATCACGCCGAAATCGGCTGCCGGGGTGACCGGCGGCAGCAGATATGCACCATACATGTCGGCATGGCCGCGCGGTTCGTTCATCAGGAACTGACGCAGGTCGTCGCGCTGCTCTTTGAGCCAGCTGCGGCGCTCAAGAATGGTCTTGCCCGGCACCGGCGGCAAACCGGAAATCACGATACGCAGCGGCTCGCCGCCGGTATGTGCATCTACGGTATGTATTGTGCGTGTGTAACTTAGCATGGGGATTTTGTATGAGGGAGCCAGGAGTATTATCAACCTGCATTTTGATGGCCGGCGGCAAGCGCACAGCGCCTCCCGCCTGATTTACTTCTATGACGCGTTATCGGCCTTGCCGGCCGATAACGCTGCTTCTAAGCCTGCTACTAAGTCTTGTTCTTAGTCTTAGTAGCTCGTCACTGCTTCCGGCGCACCGCCCTTGAAGCGGAACACCGTTACCGGCGATTGCTTCAGATCGTGCTTGGCGTCAAACTCATAAGAACCGGCAACGCCTTTGTAATGGATTTTTTCCAGCGCTGGCATGTATGTTTTTGGCTCTACCGAGTTGGCCTCTTTCATCGCTTGGGCGATCAGCATCATGCCGTCGTAGAACGATGCCGCATAGGTTTCGGCAGGACGATTGAAACGCTTTTGATAATCCGCCGCGAAAGCTTTGCCGGACGCCAGCTTGTCCAGCATGGCGCCGCCTTGCGTGCAATACACCTTATCGGTAACCGCATCGCCGCCGAGACGACCCATCTCCGGTGCGCAAATGCCGTCGCCGCCCAGCAGCAAGGTATCCAAGCCAAGCTGTTTCATCTGGCGTGTCATCGGGCCGCCCTGTGGTGAATAGCCGCCGTAGAAAATCGCATCAGGTTTTTTTGACTTGATGTTGGTCAGGATGCCGTTGAAGTCGGTTGCCTTGTCATTGGTAAACTCGGTACCGACAACTTGCATGCCGTTGGCTTTTGCAACCTTGGCGAATTCCTCTGCCAGGCCTTGGCCGTAGGCGGTGCGGTCATCGATAATCGCAACCTTCTTGACCTTCAATTCCTTGGCTGCGTACAGCGCCATCTTGCCGCCCAGTTGGCTATCGCTGGCAGCTACCCGGAACACATAGGGAAAGCCTTGCGTAGTTACTTTTGGATTGGACGCTACGGTGCCCATCACGATGCCGGCATCGTTGTAGATGCGCGAAGCAGGGATCGTGACGCCGGAGTTGTATGGACCGACAATCGCCTTGACGCCCATGTCGACCAGCTTTTGCGCCACGGTGACGCCTGATTTAGGATCGGCCTGGTCATCTTCCATCACGGCTTCAAACTTGATCTTTTTGCCGCCAATCACCATACCCTTGGCATTTAACGCGTCAATTGCCATCGTCAAGCCGCCTTGGTTGTCTTTACCTGCGGATGCCTGGGCGCCTGTCAGCGGGCTGCTAAAACCGATCTTTACAACTTGTGTCTCCTGCGCCATTGCGAGCGCTGGGAATGCAGCCAACATAACCATCATAAGTTTGGTCCGTGCGTACATGGCTTTTCCTTTCGTCTGTCTTTAATAGTAGTGTTTTTTTAATATCGGCACCCATCGTCGGGCGTGCGTACCGGGACGTCTCTTGCAGATCGAATCCTAGCAGGGACACCGCCACATTAAATTCTCTTATGCGGCGGCTTCCCCGTAGATTCGTTGGCAAAATGGCGTGTTCCTACTTGCATTTTAGTTACTATCCAGCGCAGAGGGAAATTAATTAGTTGGGCGTCGCAAAGGTGCGCTACCAACCGGACCGCCAACTGCCGTCAGTGGCAATCGGGCACGTTCTGGTCCAGGTAGACCTCAAAAGCGACATTGGCGATCCATTTTTTCCGATTGCCGGCCCAGTAAGCGCTACGGTCCCATGTCTTGCTCAGCTGTTGCAGATAGGCGCCCAGTTCGATGTCTGCCGGCCTTATCACAAAGCTCAGCGTGGCCGCAGGCCGATTCAGCGGCAAACTGGCTGAAAACTTCTTCCATTCAGGTAAATCAAGCATGCCGTTCAAGACCGCATCGTCCTGCACGGCGGCGTCGCAAGCGCCTGTCCTGAGCGCCAGCAATACGTCGGCCGGGGCTTTATAAACTTTTTCAACAGCGCCATAGCTGGCGGCCACGGCGCCGACATAAGCTCCACCTTGCGCCACGCAAATGCTACGGCCGCGCAATTGCGGCAAACGTTTGATATCAGTATCGCTACGCATGATCAGCTTGGGGTGCGCCAGATACCTGGTCGGCAGCAGTCTTGCATGAGAACCGAATGTCCCGGCATCGGCCTGTGTCAGATTCAGCAGCAACAGATCAACCTTGCCTTGCGCCAGCAATTGCTGCCGATTCTGTGGCGTCACTTTTACCGTAAGCAGCTTGACGCCCAAGCCTTGCGCCAGATCCTCGGCAACCGGGTTGGCGAAACCTTCGGCAGTGCGATATTTTGCGCCAGCAACATGTGTGGGAATGATATAGCTGACGCCGACCACCAATTGGCCGCGTTGCTTGATCTGTTGCAAACCGGCCGCTATCGCATTGATCTGCAGCGTGCACGCAAACAGCAATAGCGCAGATCGGAGGAGGAATAAGGCAAGCTTCATCGTCATGAGTCAGACGCCAGGACCATCAGACGTACTGATAGCGCAACACCCTATGCTTCAGGTTTTCCAGAATCAGCTGATCGATCAGCGCCGCCAGAATCGCAATGGCGAGGATGTTGGTCATCACACCGACCATGTCGGCGGTCTCCCCAGCGTAAGCCAATGTCCGTCCCAATCCCTTACCGAAACCAATCAGCATTTCCGCCGAAATCAGGGCCCGCCAGGCATTGCCAAACGCTAGTTGGGCGCCGGTAATCAGTTCCGGCATGACGGCTGGCAGATACACTCGCTTCAACATATCCCAACGCGCGGCGCCCATCACCCGCGCCGCCGAGACGTGCACTTGCTGCACGCTTTCGGTGGCGTTCATGACACTTAATGCGGCTGGAAAAAAAGCCGCCAGCGCCACCACCACCATGATCGGCAAATTACCGAAACCCATCAATATCAGGAACAGCGGTACCCAGGCAATCGACGGGATCGATTGCAGGATGATGATGGCTGACTTCAGCACTTCTCGGAAGAAAAACAGGATCGCGCCGATCAGGCCAAAGCCAATCCCGAACAGCATCGCCGCCGCATAACCGCCGCCAAGCCGGGTCAGGCTGCCCCACAAGGCGGTGCGGAATTCCGGCGTCAGCGCTTCTTGCCACAAACGTCCCAGCACCGGCAGCACGCCCGGCATCAGGAAATCAGGTAACGACCAGGCCGCGACTTGCCACAGTAAGAAAATCAGCAAGATAGCCAGCAGCATGGCAAGTTTTTTGCGGTAACCGAGCAACCGGCTTTGAGTACTCATAGATAAATCAAAACAATCCGTATTTATTAGAAAAAGCTAGTTGCTGAATGATCAGAGCTTGCGGTCCTTTTGCCAGTCCAAGTCAATGATCGCATTCACATTGAACGGCTTACCGTCGCGCGTTTTCAGAGAGCCCTGTTGTTGCAAGATATTTGCCAGCTCCTGCATGCGCGCCAGTTCCTTGGCGGTCAGCACAGCGCTGAAAGTCTGGCTCTTGATGGCGTCACGGATCACGGTTTCACGCGGCAGATCACCTTGTTTCAAAGTTTTCAAGGTCGGATCGGCGATGAAATAGCCGGCGATCAGTTTCGACGCCGCAGCCGGATTTTTTTGCAACAGATCGATTGCTTCACGCTGCGCATCCAGCGATTTCCAGACTGCCTCGCGGCGCTTCGCCAGCGTCGCGCCGGAAGTGATCACCACCATGCAGGGGAAAGGCCAGACTTCGCCGACCTCGTAGATTTGCTTGACCGGGGCCACCAGTTTCGCAATGCTGGCTTGCGGTTCGAACAGGAAAGCGGCATCGACGCGCTTGCCCACCAGCGATTGCACCGCCACTTGCGGACTGACGCCGAGAATATTGACATCGTCGGCTTTCAAACCGGCATTCTTGAGCGTCACGCCTTTGAGCACGGTGTCAGCAGTGCTGCCTTCGGCCTGTGAGGCCAGGGTGTGTCCCTTCAATCCTGCCACATCCTTGATGCCGCTATCCTCACGCACCACGATAGCGTGATAGCCATGCTGGGCGCCGGCCACCACCTTGAGGTCAGCGCCTTTGGAAGCCCAGGCCGCGGCATTGGTAAAACCCAGCACGCCGCTATCGAGCTGGCCGCCGACGATGGCCTTGATCAGATCGGTGCCCGATTTGAATTCGACCAGTTCCACCTCCAAGCCATGCTTCTTGTAAAACCCGCCCTCAAAAGCAGCAATCGCCTGTGCATCGTCCATGACCCGCAAATAGCCGACCTTGAATTTCTCGGCAGCACCAGCCTGCCCCGCCAGCAACAGCAGTAGCGCAGGAAGTAGCAATAGCGGTGTTAGTTTGGTGTTGGCGAAGTTGACGCAGTTGACGAAGTTAAATTTCATGCAGCGATTCCCTCAAGTTTTTTTGCGAATGCATCCTGCTCTGCGTGAATCCCGAGCAAGCAAAGAATTTCCCGGCGGATGGCGGAAAACTCGGATAGATCATGGGTTTTCTCGTGATGGTTCAAATTGAACTCGCGCAGCACCTTGGCTGGGCGCGGGCTGAATACCAGAATCCGGTCAGCCAGGAACAAAGCCTCGTCGACATCGTGCGTGACTAGCAATACAGTCGGGCGCTCTTCGCGGATCAGCTGGCGCAGGGAATCCTGCAAGGTCATCCGCGTCAGCGCATCGAGTGCGCCAAACGGCTCATCGAGCAACAGCACTTTCGGCTTCGTGATGAAGGCCCGCGCCAGCGCCGCCCGCTGCCGCATGCCGCCGGAAACCTGGTGTGGATAATAAGCCTCGAATCCTTGCAAGCTGACTTTTGACAGCCAGTCGCGCGCTTGCTGACGAGCGCTGGTCTTGCCGACTTTTTGCAGCTCCAGCGCCAGCGCCACATTCGCTTCCAGCGTCAGCCACGGATACAACGCATTTTCCTGGAACATCAGCATGCGTTCAGGATGTGGGCCTTTGATCGCCTGGCCATCGGCCAACAACGCACCGCTGCTGGGAGCGCCAAGGCCCGCCGCCAGATGCAATAAGGTCGATTTACCGCAACCGGAAGGACCGACCAGGGCGACCAGCTCGCCTTCTTCGATTTCGCGGCTGAAATCGGCGATCACCGGCAAGCCGGAGAATTGCTTGTTGATGTGCTGAAAAGATAACTTCATGGGGAGATGGCGGCCTTTGCGTCGTAAAGCAACGCTGCGCCTCAGTTGGCAAGCGTATATAAAGTGGTTTTTTTATTAGTTTTTCACTTTATCGATCAACTTTCCGCCTTACAACAACTTATAACTTCTATGCTTATGCGAAAAACAAATATAGAAGCCTGTTATAGGGTTATCAATGCGTTATCAACGAGTTATCCATGATCTTCATCCCATTCATCCGCGACCATCGTCAGCAAAGCCGTTGCCACATCGGGATAACGCAAGCGCACGCCCAATTCCAGCTTGATGCGCTGGTTCTGCAAACGACGTGACTCCGACATAAAAGACAGCAACATGGGCGACACCACTTGTTCCAGCTCGGAGCGCGGCAGCCGGGGCGGCAGCGGCAGGCCGAAAGCCTGGGCCACCAAGTCAAAGTATTCCGCCATCTTCAATTGCGAATCGTCGCTCGCATGATAGATGCGCAGTGGCGACACCTTGAAGATTGCCGCCACAATAATCCGCGCCAGGTCGTCAGCATGAATATGGTTGGTATAGACATCGTCTGCGCCGATCAGGGCCGGCGTCCCTTGCCGCAAACGCGCCAGCGGCAGCCGTTCGGCGGCGTAAATCCCTGGCACCCGCAAAATCGCCAGGCGCCCGCCACGGCGCCGGGCCCAGGCCCGCAGCACCTGCTCGGCATCGACGCGGCGTCTGGCGCGACCGTTGTGCGGCGCCAGGACTTGGGTTTCATCTATCAGCGCACCGCCGCAATCGCCGTAGACGCCGGTGGTACTAATGTAAACAAGAGTGGCCCGCTCGGGTAAAATGGCGGCCAGGTTGCGGCTGCGCTGGTCTTTTTCTCCCGCGGAGTGTGGTGGCGCCAGATGGACAACAATCTGTGCCAGGCGCGCCAATCGCGCCAATGTTGCCGGTTGATCAAGATCAGCTACCAAGGGAATCGCCCCGGCGGCGCGTAATTCGGCACATCGGGCTGGCTGGCTGGTGACCGCGAACACGCGAAACCGGTGTTTCAGCAACGCCAGCAAGCGTAATCCCACGTCACCGCAGCCTAGAATCAAGAGACGCGGCTTGCCAAGCTTGTCGCCATGGTTTTGTTTTATATTTTTCATTACAGGATTGTATGAGTTTTCAGATAACCGTTCAGCCTAGCGGCCACCAATTCAGCTGCGACGAAGGCGAGACCATTCTCAGCGCTGCCATACGTGCCGGCGTCGGCCTGCCTTACGGCTGCAAAAACGGCGCTTGCAGTTCATGCAAGGGCAAGTTGCTGGACGGCGAGATCAGCCACGGCGCCCATCAGGAAAAAGCCCTGCCGGTCAAAGAAGAACAACTGGGCTTCGCCCTGTTCTGCTGCGCCACGCCGCATTCGGACGTCACGATTGAGGCGCGCGAAGTGGCCGGTGTCGGCGAGTTCCCGGTGCGCAAGATGCCGACCCGCGTCGCCAAGATCGACAAAGTCGCCGATGACGTGATTATTTTATCGCTGCAATTGCCTGCCAGCGAGCGCCTGCAGTTTTTAGCCGGCCAATACGTCGAATTTCTGTTGCGCGACGGTAAACGGCGCAGCTACAGCATGGCCAATGCGCCGTACAAGGACGATTTCCTGACACTGCATATCCGCCACATGCCAGGCGGCTTGTTTACCGATCAGGTATTCACCACTTTGAAAGAACGCGACATCTTGCGCCTGGAAGGGCCGCTCGGTACTTTCTTCCTGCGTGAGGATTCGGACAAACCGATGGTGCTGCTGGCCTCGGGTACCGGCTTCGCGCCGATCAAGGCTTTGGTCGAACAATGCGCGCATACGGAATCGCAACGGCCGATCACCTTGTATTGGGGCGGACGGCGGCCGCAGGATTTGTACATGATGGCGCTGTGCGAGGAATGGGCAGACACGCTGCCGAATTTCAAGTTCGTGCCGGTGATTTCGAATGCGCAGCCGGAAGATGAATGGCAAGGCCGTAGCGGCTTCGTGCATCAGGCGGTGATCGATGACTTGCCGGATCTGTCCGCTTACCAGGTCTATGCCTGCGGTGCGCCGATCGTGGTGGAATCGGCGCAGCGCGATTTCGTCGCCCTGTGCAAACTGCCGGCCGACGAGTTTTATGCGGATTCGTTTACTTCGGAAGCCGACCTGGCGCTGTAACAGCAAAGTTTGCGGGGGCAGCCAAGTCCCCCACAAACTTCATTTACTTCTTGCCGATTTTGCTGTCGCCAAAAACGCCGTTATCCAACTTGATCTGCTGCTGTTCCATGAAGCGGATACGATTTTGCAGATCGCGCGATTCTCGCTTTGCGGCCTGCGCATTTTCACTCAATAATTGCGCACGGCCGCGTGCTTGCTCTTGTTGAGCGCTAACAATTTTTTCTTGCTGCTGCCGGATCGCCGCATCATTTTGCAAGACCAGCAAACGTGTTTGCCCGGCCGCGATCTGCCGCTCGGTAAATTGCATGTCTGCTTCAAGCTTGATGCGGCGATTCTCTACCTTCGCCAGCTTCTCGCTTTGCCTGACGAAACTCTGATAGATCCGGCCTGCTTGCGTATCTGAGGCTGTTTTTACCACGCGCCAGAATTTCTTCCCTTGAAATAACGCGACGTAATAATTACGCTCATCCTTTTGAAACAACAAACTGGCGCCATAGCTGCCGTTATAAGTGGTGCGCAGCTCGCTGACGCTTTGGTCTTGCATCATCTGCCGTAATTCGCCGAAAGTACTATTAGTACTGTCATTGACGCCTGCCAGCCGATCAGCGTCGGTTTTCGCGACAGGTAATGAAGCCGCTGCCGGCGCAGGATTGTCGCCTGAAACCTGAGCCCATGCATAGCCCGACACACTGGCGATGAGCACCGCTAATCCAACACCATACACAACGTTCCGTACATTTACTCTCATCCACCAACCTCTTTTGTATTCATCAATTTTGCTGAGTCAATTTTTGCCGATCGCCACATTGCCGATTTTCTGCTAGCCGCTGTTCGACGATGCCGCATCACTATCAAATATGTCATTCATCAAGCGCACATGACGTCTGAAAGTCACCTCTGGGATGACAACCCGTGGTTGCACCTGATTTTGCATTTCCGCATTTTCTTTCGGCGCTGAAGACAGGGCTGCAGAGTCGGTATCAACATGGTGTTCGACACGCTTGCTCTGAGGCAGAGTCGCAGGAACAGCACGAACATAATTGACTGCCGGGCTTACACGTGGCGCAACTGCGCGTGGCGACGGACGCGGCCGTGACGGCGACGGCGACGGCGGCTTATTATTCTCCTCTGCGCTGGCCACGGGAGCGCTAACTGCCTGAGCAACAACCACGTCGCTAGCACTTTCTGTTGGCCGCGTGATCTCGCGCGGTTTAGTCACGACGATATCGGCCTCGTTTGGCGTCCAGAATTGATAGCCCTGAAACGCCAATACTCCTGCCACCAACGCCACCGGCACCACTAAAGGGATCCGACGCGTTTGCGGCTGGACAAAATCCAGTTGCGGGCTGGTATTTGCCGAGCTCATATTGTTGAGCCATAGGCGAAAATCACTCATGACAGCTCCTTTTTCCACCACGAGGGTGGCGCATCCAGCCAAAAACAAATAGTTTGACGAGCGGAACTCCCCATTGGACGACGCCACGCCTGAATGTTCCATTCGCCATATTGACCAGACTGCCCAGGCAAATCGTGCTGTACTTTGAATCCCCAGGTAGTGTTTTCATTGTCAAAAGCATTGATCGAAGATGAAACATCATCTTCACCCCAGGTTTTTACGCTGGCTGCACCTTGCATGCCGATGGGCTCGATGCGTGTTGTCTTGACGCCAGCATCACTGACAGCCAAGCCAGTCGAACGGCGCCAGCTGTCGCTATCCACCAGCCACGGATGCGCTGCGTCCAGCCAGCGTACATTGGGTGCATGATCTGGCGTCTGGAACAGGTCGCCTGGGAATGGTGTCACGGCTAACACGAGGCTGGCGTTGGCCACGAATCCCTCCGCTTTTGCCAACACCGCTGCAGCCGCGACATTATCGGTCAATGCGGTATCGGGTAATGTCGGCATACCGCAAACACCCTGCCACATCCCCTGTTTTCTGAACAGACATTCGACGGAGTCTTGCTGCGGTAAACTCAGCACGCAATCATCTTCCAGCACATTCCAGTGAGACTGCGCGGCTGCGGTCAGCAACGACATGCAAGAGACCAGACGCAACTTGTGCTTATCCGCCAAAGCCAGCAGGCCTTCGAGGAGGACCGCATCGGTTGCTGCCGCCAGTCTGGGTTGTCCGAACCCAGCCGTATCCACTACTATTTTCCTGGAACAGTTGTCGCCGCCAAACTGCTCATAAAATTCGGCGCTGGCGTAGCCCTGCCAATCCGAAGTCTTGGTCAGAGCCGCTCGCCACGGTAAAACCATGTGCCGCACGTAAGGATAGCCAAGCAGTACCGTCAGCTTGTCGGCCATTTTCAAGCGGCCGCGCGGCGCGCGCTTGAAAATATCTGCGGCAGCGGACAGCGGGTCAAGTCCCTTGGCGGAATTTATCGCAGACTGTCCACTCCACACATTATGGTGAGCGGCAAATGCCGACCGAGAAATCCAGGTAACAGCGTTCTCTTGCACCAGCAGAAGGTGATGCATCACCCGCGGCCGGGATACTTTCATTGATTTAAGAGCGCGCGACGACACAATCTGCCTCCTCAAGCGTAGCCTCGACGGGAATGCATTGTGGTTCTGCTGTTGCCGGCCATTGCTGCATTGTTTCCATAGAATGACTTACGAAACTGAGTGGTGCGCTTTCACGCGTGATGGCGATTTCGCCTCTATTTTTCTCTACACGGCAGGCGTTCCGAGACTGACATCGTCAGATGAAAAAAACATCATGGTGGGAGATATCAGATTAACAGACTTAGTTTCCACACAACAATATTTTGATCGTGCAAAAATAGCAGTGACAATTAAATAACTACCTAATCTCCGCCCTATCCTGCAATCCACGAAATTATGTTGATGTTCCCCCTCAAATAACATGGGAAATTTCTGATATATGATGCCGTCGTGCGTTATATGGACCGATATGCCGCCAAACGTCGGATTTTCGTCGCTGACATCGAATGTGGCGATGCAAGAACAATGTTTGACGCACCACACAAAAATGTCCTAATATTTGCGTCATGAACATGATCAAGACATTGTTGCGACGTCATAGCCCTTTACCCCAGCCAGGTAAGCCGTGCGCGTGACCGTCGATTGATCACGAAGCCACAGGCGCTGCCTGTGGTTTTTTTTTGCCCTCATTTGGAGTAACGATATGGAACACAGCGTGGAATTCAGTGAATACCCGGTCAACGACCTGATGTACATCACCAACCGCCCTCCTCTGGTGTTTACCGCGGGCGACGGCATGTGGATGACGGACCATACCGGCAAACGTTACCTGGATTATCTGCAAGGCTGGGCCGTCAATGCGCTGGGCCACTCGCCGCAGTGCATCCAGGATGCGTTACTGGCGCAGTCCAAGAAAATCATCAATCCTTCGCCAGCTTTTTACAACGCGCCCTCGATCGAACTGGCTGGCCTGCTGACCGCCAACTCCTGCTTCGACCGTGTATTTTTCACCAACAGCGGCGCCGAAGCCAACGAAGGCGCCATCAAGCTGGCGCGCAAATGGGGCAAGAAAAACCCTAACCAGGCGGGCCAGCATCGCTTTGAAATCATCACTTTCAATCACAGCTTCCACGGCCGCACGCTGGCCACCATGTCGGCCAGCGGCAAACCGGGCTGGGACACCATTTTTGCGCCACAGGTGCCGGGCTTTCCAAAAGCTGAACTGAACGATCTGGCCAGCGTCGAAAACCTGATCAACGACAAGACCGTAGCAGTCATGCTGGAGCCGGTTCAGGGCGAAAGCGGCGTGATCCCGGCGACCCGCGAATTCATGCAAGGCTTGCGCGAACTGACCAAGAAGCGCGGCATCTTGCTGATCGTCGACGAAGTGCAGTCCGGCATGGGCCGCACCGGCGAATTGTTCGCCTATCAATTGTCGGGCGTCGAGCCGGATATCATGACGCTCGGCAAAGGCATAGGCGGCGGCGTGCCGTTGGCGGCGTTGCTGGCGCGGGAAGAAATTGCCTGCTTCGAGGCTGGCGACCAGGGCGGTACTTACAACGGTAATCCATTGATGACTGCCGTCGGCGTGGCGGTGATCAAGACTTTGCTGGCGCCAGGTTTCCTGCAATCGGTAAAAGACAAGGGCACCTACCTGAGCCGCGAGTTGTTGCAACTGACTGAAAAACATGGGCTCGAAGGCGAACGCGGCGAAGGTTTGCTGCGGGCGCTGAAACTGGGCAGCGATATCGGTCCGCAAATCGTCGATATCGCGCGTGACCTGAATCCGGTCGGCTTGTTGCTGAATTCACCGCGCCCCAATCTGCTGCGGTTCATGCCGGCGCTGAACGTGACGACTGCAGAAATCGATCAGATGATTGCCATGTTGTCGGATGTATTGAGCCAGCTGAAGAAATAAAAATCGATAAAACCGGTAAAACTCACTTGGAACAGCTTAGTTAATGACGATAAAAAAACTCTTTATCTGTTGCCTGGCATTGTTGTTGGCAGCCTGCGGCGGGGTTGATTCGGTACGCCCTGGTTCCGCCGACAACACGCCGGTCAGCGACAAGGGCAACGACATCGTCATCTATTCGATGGGCCTGATCGATACCAATTACCGCTTCGGCGGCAAGAATCCGGAAGCGGGGCTCGATTGCAGCGGCATGGTCAGTTATGTGTACAGACAGGCCGCCGGCGTCAAGGTCAGCGGCAGTGCGGCGGACATCGCCCGCCAGGGCAGAGTCATTTCGAAGGCCGAGCTGCGGCCCGGCGACCTGGTTTTTTTCAATACCATGCATCGGGCTTTTTCCCATGTCGGCATCTACATTGGCGACGGCCGCTTCATCAATGCGCCGTCGACCAACGGCAAGGTGCGCATAGACAGTCTCGACAATCGCTACTACGCAACGCGTTTTGAGGCGGTGCGCCGGTATTTTGATTGATTGCGATTGATTTCGATTAATTGCGGCTGACCGAGTTTAAATAAAAACGCCGTTCCGGCTGATTCCGGAACGGCGTTTTTTTACGTCTGGACATTGTGCGCTGCACTCCGGCTGAAGTGCAGCACGCGCCCTTATTTCTTCTTCGGGATGAACAGATCGGTAATCGTGCCCAAGCCCATCTCGGCCGCAAACATCGGCGTCTCCGACAACGTCGGATGCGCATGGATGGTCAGCGCCAGATCTTCCAGGTCCGCCCCCATTTCCATCGCCAGCACGGTTTCCGCCAACAGTTCGCCGGCGTTCACGCCAACGATGCCGGCGCCGATGATGCGCTTGGTGGTCGGATCCCACAACAGCTTGGTCATGCCGTCGTCGCGGCCCATTGCCAATGCACGGCCGCTTGCCGCCCATGGGAAATTAGCTTTTTCGAAAGGAATGCCTTTGGCCTTGGCTTCGGTTTCAGTCAATCCCATCCAGGCGATTTCGGGATCGGTGTACGCCACTGACGGGATCGTCATCGCGTCGAACTCGACCTTATGACCGGCGATCACTTCAGCGGCAACCTTGGCTTCGTTGGTGGCTTTGTGCGCCAGCATAGGATCGCTGCAGATGTCGCCGATCGCAAAGATGTGCGGGACGTTGGTGCGCTGCTGTTTGTCAGCCGGGATGAAACCGCGCTCGTTGACGATCACGCCAGCTTTTTCGGCTGCGATATCCTTGCCGTTAGGACGGCGGCCAACGGCCATCAGCACCATATCGTACAGTTGCGGTTCCGGCGCGGCTGGCGAACTGCTGTCGGCGCCTTCAAACGTTGCACGCAAACCTTCTTTCAGGGCCTCCAGCTTGGTGACCTTGGTTTTCAGGTAAATCGCTTCGTAGCGTTTTTCGATGCGTTTTTGCAGTGGCTTGACGACATCGCGGTCGGCTGCCGGAATCAAGCCGTCGGCAAATTCGACCACGGTAACTTTGGAACCCAGCGCGTCATACACACAAGCCATTTCCAGGCCGATGATGCCGCCGCCGATGACCAGCAGTTTCTTTGGAATCTGGCGCAATTCCAGCGCGCCGGTGGAATCGATCAAACGTGGATCGTCGTAAGGGAAACCGGGAATTCTGGCGACCGAGGAACCGGCGGCGATAATCGCATTCTTGAAACCGACCACTTTCGGGCCGTCGGCGGTTGCTACCGTGATGGTGTTGGCCGAGCTGAATTCGCCCTTGCCGGTCAGCACTTGCACTTTGCGGGCCTTGGCCAGGCCAGTCAAGCCGCCAGTGAGTTTCTTGATGACGCTTTCTTTCCAGCCGCGCAAGGCGTCGATATCGATTTCGGGCGCTGACATCTTGACGCCGAAATGCGCCATTTCCTCGGCTTCGGTAATCACCTTGGCCGCATGCAAGAGCGCTTTGGATGGAATACAACCGACGTTCAGGCAAACCCCGCCGAGGCTAGGATAGCGCTCGATCATCACCACGCTTTGGCCCAGGTCGGCAGCGCGGAAAGCTGCGGTGTAACCGCCAGGGCCCGCGCCCAGCACCATGGTGTCGCATTCGATATCGACCTTGCCGGCAAAACTGACGGCGGCCGGAGCGGCGACAGCAGGGGCGGCAGGAGCGGCAACTGCTGCGGTGGCCGCTGCCGGCGCGGCTGCTGCACCTGCGGTTTCCAGCAATACGATCAGCGAACCTTCGCTGACCTTATCGCCTACCTTGATCTTGACTTCTTTAATGACACCGGCGTGGCTGGATGGAATTTCCATGCTGGCTTTGTCGGACTCGACGGTGATCAACGATTGGTCGACCTTGACAGTGTCGCCCGCCTTGACCATCAATTCGATGACGTCGACTTCCTTGACGTCGCCGATGTCCGGCACTTTGATTTCGATGGTGCTGACAGCGCCGGCAGCTGCAGGCGCCGCTGCCGGGGCGGCGGCTGGAACCGGAACCGCAGTCGCTGCTGCGACCGGTGTCGCCGCTGCAGCGGGCGCGGTGGCCGCGGCGCCGGCTGCTTCCACCACCAATATCAACGAACCTTCACTGACTTTGTCACCCACCTTGACCTTAATTTCCTTGATGACGCCGGCCTGGCTGCATGGGATTTCCATGCTAGCCTTGTCCGACTCCACGGTGATCAACGACTGATCGACCTTGACGGTATCGCCCACCTTGACCATCAGTTCGATGACTTCTACTTCTTTGACGTCGCCGATATCCGGGACCTTGACTTCAACCATACTCATAGCGTTTGCTCCATGCTCGCTCCTCCGCTGGGAGGAATAAATGTGTGATGTGGTGTGCTTGCGCGACGCGCGGTTTAGGACTTCATTTCAAAACTGTGAATCCGCATCGGTGTGGCAGAGCTCTTGTCGAATTCAACGCCGGCATGAATCCCGACCTCGGCGATACGTTCGGCGTTGACGTCCTGGTCATACACCGCGTACATCGCGCCCAAGGCAAAATTGCGGCCGCTGCCGATGCCCCAGAAACGATCGAAACTGAAAACTTCGCGATACGAATACACACCGAAGATACCGTAAGGATTGGCGACCAAAGCAGTGATCTGCGATGACTCGTAAGGATCGTCTTCATCCTCTTTGGTGTTCAGGAAATACTGATCCTTGAGGATGGTGTGCACCTTGGAAAAAGTTTCAAACACCTCATCGCGATGATTCAGCTTGCAGTCTTCCCCCATCGCCGTCAGCAGCTTGCGCATCACTGGAAAATGGGCGGCGGTGCCGGCCAGCGTGATATACGATTCGCCAATCTGGAATATCTTGTTGTTGACCTCGTAAGCATGCGACAAACGGGTATCGCCGAAAGTCACCAGCGAATCCGATGCAATCGCAATCTGCCTATTTTTTTTGACGACAACGCAGGTAGTCATAATTGCTCTCCATCTGTATGCCAATTCACAGCAAGCGGCGCCGGGCGAAAGAATTTCCTTTCATCCGGCGCCGCCTGGCATTACAACAAGGTCTTGCGCATGTCGGCCAGGACGTCGGCCAGATAGACGCTGAAGCGCGCGCCCATGGCGCCATCGACCACGCGGTGATCGTAGGACAAGGAGGTCGGCATCATCAGGCGCGGCACGAATTGCTTGCCGTCCCAGACCGGTTTCATCGATGCTTTCGACAAGCCCAGGATCGCCACTTCAGGAGCGTTGATGATCGGCGTAAAGGCAGTACCGCCGATACCGCCCAGGGAGGAAATCGTGAAGGTCGCGCCTTGCATGTCGGCCGGCTTCAGCTTGCCGTCGCGCGCCTGGGCAGACAACTCACCCATTTCCTGAGCGATCTGGCCAATGCCCTTTTTATCGGCATCCTTGATCACCGGCACGACCAGGCCGTTCGGCGTGTCAGCGGCAAAGCCGATGTTGTAATACTGCTTGAGGATCAGGTTTTCACCCTTGCCATCGAGCGAGGCGTTGAATGCCGGGAATTTCTTCAGCGCCGCGACGCTAGCCTTGATCACGAACGCCAGCATGGTCAGCTTGACCGGCGATTTGGCCTTGGCGAAACTATCGTTGGCTTGCTTGCGGAATTCTTCCAGCTCGGTGATATCGGCTTCGTCGAATTGCGTGACGTGCGGGATCATGACCCAGTTGCGATGCAGGTTCGGACCGCTGAGTTTTTTGATGCGCGACAGCGGCAGCAACTCGGTCGGTCCCTGCTTGCTGAAATCCAGCGATGGCCATGCCAGCAGATCTAGTCCGACGCCGCTACCGCCCTTGCCGGCTGAAGCAGCGGCGCTGCCGTTGGCTGCGCCGGAGATCACGCCCTTGACGTAATTCTGTACATCTTCGTGGGTGATGCGGGCTTTGATGCCGGTGCCGGCGACTTTACTCAGGTCAACCCCCAGCTCACGGGCGAATTTGCGTACCGATGGCGATGCGTGCGGAATGCTGCCGCTGGCATGGACCGGCGCAGCCGCTGGCGCGGGAGTTGGCGCAACTGCCGGCGCCGGTTTGTTTTCTGCTACCGGTGCCGGGGCTGGTGCCGGAGCGGCTGCCGCCGGCGCACTGGCTGGCGCCGCTGCAGCGGCATCGGCTTCCAACACCAGCACCAAAGTGCCTTCCTTGACCTTATCGCCCAGCTTGACTTTCAATTCCTTGATCACACCCGCATGACTGGATGGGATTTCCATGCTGGCCTTGTCGGATTCAACTGTGATCAGCGATTGATCAACCTTTACCGTGTCACCGACTTTCACCATCAATTCAATGACTTCAACTTCACTGACGTCGCCGATATCCGGGACTTTGACTTCCACCATACTCATCGCTTAGCTCCATTCATTCTGCCCGCTGCACATGCGAATCTGGCGGGCCTGAGTTTCTTTTCAGAAAATTCAGGTCCGCCAGACCCGTATATGTAGCCGTGGAAATTTTAATACTGGCTTGGTTACGTACTTTTGTTTGTTATTAAACTATCAAAACCAATATCTTATTGCGTGACCGGATTCGGCTTCTCCGGATTGATACCATACTTGGTAATGGCATCGGCGACAACCGAGGCTTTGATCTTGCCTTCGTCCGCCAACGCCTTCAATGCCGCCACTGCCACATAATAGCGATTGACTTCGAAGAATTCACGCAATTTGGCGCGGGTATCGGAACGACCGAAGCCATCTGTGCCCAACACCTTGTAAGTACGGCCTGCCGGAACGAAAGCACGCGCCTGCTCAGCGAAAGTACGCATGTAATCGGTAGAGACGATGATCGGGCCAGTGCTGTCTTTCAGGCATTGGGTGATGTGCGCCAGACGTGGTGTTTCGGTCGGATGCAACATGTTCCAGCGTTCCACATCCTGGCCATCGCGGGCCAGCAAGGTGAACGACGGCGCTGACCAGACATCGGCGTCGACGCCCCAGTCGCTGGCCAGCAAGGCAGCGCCTTCGATGACTTCGCGCAGAATCGTGCCGGAACCCATCAGTTGCACATGCAACTTGCTCTTCTTGCCACCTTCCTGCAGTAGATAGAGACCCTTGATGATGCCCTCTTCCTGGCCTTCCTTGAGACCCGGATGGCTGTAGTTCTCATTCATCAGGGTCAGATAATAGAACACGTCTTCCTGATTGGTGACCATGCGCCGCAGGCCGTCATGCATGATGACTGCCACTTCATGCGAGAAGGTCGGATCGTAAGGAACGCAATTCGGAATGGTCGACGCCAGCACATGGCTGTGGCCGTCTTCGTGCTGCAAACCTTCGCCGTTCAGCGTGGTACGACCGGCAGTGCCGCCCAGCAGGAAGCCGCGGGCGCGCATGTCGCCTGCTGCCCAAGCCAGGTCGCCGATACGTTGCAGGCCGAACATCGAGTAGTAGGTGTAGAACGGAATCATGACCCGGTTATTGGTCGAGTACGAGGTTGCCGCAGCAATCCACGAGCTCATGCCGCCGGCTTCATTAATCCCTTCCTGCAGGATCTGGCCAGCCTTGTCTTCACGGTAGTACATCACCTGGTCTTTATCGACCGGCTCGTACAACTGGCCGACCTGGCTGAAAATACCGATCTGGCGGAACAGACCTTCCATACCGAAAGTACGCGATTCGTCGACCATGATTGGCACTACGCGCTGACCCAGGCTTGGGTCGCGCAGCAGGGTGTTGAGGATGCGCACGTAAGCCTGGGTCGTCGAAATTTCACGGCCTTCCGCGGTCGGTTCCAGCGCGCCCTTGAATGCCGACAACTCCGGCACCACCAGCACTTCGTCAGCTTTCTGACGGCGTTGCGGCAGGTAACCGCCCAGCGCTTTGCGGCGGGCGTGCAGGTATTGCATTTCCGGGGTGTCGTCGGATGGCTTGAAGAACGGCACGTTTGGCAACTGGTCGTCGGAAATCGGCAATTGGAAGCGGTCGCGCATGGCCTTGATAGCTTCATCGTCCAGCTTCTTGGTGTTGTGCGCCGTGTTGCGCGCTTCGCCCGACTTGCCGAAGCCATAGCCCTTGATGCTCTTGACCAGCAGTACGGTCGGCTGGCCCTTGTGTTCCTGCGCCACTTTGAAGGCAGCGTAAATCTTGTGCGGATCGTGGCCGCCGCGGGTCAGGTGCCAGATGTCGTCGTCCGACATCTTGCTGACCAGCTCCAGCAATTTCGGATGCTTGCCGAAGAAATGCTTGCGTACGAACGCGCCGTCCTTGGCCTTGTAATTCTGGTATTCGCCGTCGACGGTTTCCATCATCACGCGTTGCAGGATGCCTTCCTTGTCGCGCGCCAGCAGATCGTCCCAGCCTGCGCCCCAGATGACCTTGACCACGTTCCAGCCGGCGCCGCGGAAATCGCTTTCCAGTTCCTGGATGATCTTGCCGTTGCCGCGCACCGGGCCGTCCAGGCGCTGCAGGTTACAGTTGACCACCATCACCAGGTTGTCCAGGCGCTCGCGCCCGGCCATGCCGATGGCGCCCATCGATTCCGGTTCATCCATCTCACCGTCGCCGCAGAAAGCCCAGACCTTGCGGTTGGCAGTATCGGCGATGCTGCGTGCGTGCAGGTACTTCAGGAAACGCGCCTGGTAGATCGCCATCAGCGGGCCGAGACCCATCGATACGGTCGGGAATTGCCAGAAATCCGGCATCAGCTTCGGATGCGGATAGGAGGACAAACCGTTGCCGTCGACTTCGCGGCGGAAATGCAGCAGTTGATCTTCGGTCAGGCGGCCTTCGAGGAAAGCGCGGGCGTAGATGCCTGGCGACGAGTGGCCCTGGATGTACAACAGGTCGCCACCGTGGTTTTCGGACGGCGCATGCCAGAAATGGTTGAAGCCGATGCCCAGCATGTTGGCCAGCGAGGCAAAGCTGGACAGATGGCCGCCGAGGTCGCCGTCGAGGCGGTTGGCCTTAACCACCATCGCCATCGCATTCCAGCGCATCCATGAGCGCAGGCGCTCTTCGATCTCCAGGTCGCCCGGGCAAGGCTCGCCCATGTGGGCCGGGATGGTGTTAACGTAAGCGGTGTTGCTGGAAAACGGGATCTGGGCGCCGCGACGGCGTGCCAGATCGACCATTCTTTCCATCAGGTAATGGGCGCGCTCAGGGCCTTCAGTTTCAATAACAGCTTCGAGTGCATCAAGCCACTCTTGGGTTTCAATGACATCTGGATCGTTGGCGGCTTGGGCCAAAACCTGGTCGAGCTGGGCTGACATGCTGAGTCTCCTGAATTTGTGCGCTTGTCCAATTTGTCATCGGACTGGCGGGTTGGGTCGCAAGCATCTACGTCACTTTGTAGAGGGCTGCCAAATTCTAACAGGAGTTTTTTTGATTTCCAAATAGCGATATTCGATTTCACAATATGAAAATATGCTGCATAGCAAGGCAAAATCCTGTTAAAAAATACGGATATTCAACTATTTCATGGAGCTGAAAAACAGAATATCGCACTCAATTTCAATGACGCATTGCAACAATAATTACATATAAACATCGCCTAGATACGACTTATAGCTAATTCGATATAACAACTGCCGTAAATCTAAATAAAAAAGCGCTGCCCCGGAATTGGTCAGCGCTTTTTTCATGCCTGGATCGATTCAGCTCCTGCTTTGCTTAAGCCGTTTTGCCACCCTTTTTCTTGGCGCCGATACGGCTTTCCTTGCCGGCCAGTAAATTACCGATGTTCTTGGCATGGCGATAGATCAGCAATGCTGTCATCACCACAATAGCCAGCAAAATCATGTCCGGCCCTTCCATCAAGGCGTAAAAGAAAGGTGCGAACACGCTGGCAATCAGGGCCGCCAGCGACGAGTAGCGGAACGCATAAGCCACGACCAGCCAAGTCGCTACGGTGGCCAAACCCAGCAAAGGATTGATGCCAATCAGAATGCCGAACAAGGTGGCCACACCTTTACCGCCGGCAAACCGGAAAAACAGCGGCCACAGATGGCCCAGAAAGACCGCCACTGCGGCTAGCGCAACGGCGCCGTCGCCGAGGCCGAATTGCGGCCCGAATTTTTGTGTCAGCCACACCGCCAGCCAGCCCTTGAAGCCGTCGCCGAGCAAAGTCAGGGCTGCCGCGGTTTTATTCCCACTGCGCAGGACATTGGTGGCGCCCGGGTTATTCGAACCATAGGTACGCGGATCTCCCAGCCCGAACAATTTGCTGGTGATGACGCCAAACGAAACCGAACCGATCAGGTAGGCGGCAATCGCGAATAACAATATGTACATGCGTGTCTCTTTCTTTGGTCTTAATTGATTTTAGCTTAGCGCTTATTCGTCCAGCGCACACTGGACCGCCTTTGCCTGCAACAGATCAGCCACGCTTTGCGGCGCCATACCGATCAGGTAACCACGCCGGCCACCGTTAATATATATCTTCTGCAGGGCCAGGATGCTCTCTTCTATATATACCGGCAACGCCTTGCGGGTGGCGAATGGGGAGGTACCGCCGATCAGATAGCCGGAATGGCGATGCGCCACCTCCGGCTTGCAAGGCTCGACCGACTTGCAGCCGATTTGCCGCGCCAGGTTTTTGGTCGACACCTTGCGGTCGCCATGCATCAGGATGATCAAGGGTTTGGCCGCCTCGTCCTGCATCACCAGCGTCTTCACCACATGATGCTCCTCCACACCCAGAGCCCGCGCCGACACCGTGGTGCCGCCATGTTCTTCATATGCATAGGGATGTTCGGAAAAGACCGCGCCATGCTTGCGCAAGAATTGCGTCGCCGGGGTCTCTGAAATATGTTTTGTCATACTGGGTATTTGAACGCAGCGCCCGATGCAGGAGCGTCTGCTTGCAAATCATGTTTTCGTAAAACTTGATGCAGCGACAATCCCTGCCGCTGATCCACGCTGATCGGACTGACAGCGCTTAAGGCTGCCTACGGCTGCTTAGGCTCATCGGAAGCAGGTTCGCCGCTTGCAGGCAGTTCGGACTCTGCCGCATCTTCTGTCTCAACGTCGGTGGAAGAGCCTTTCTCCAGCTTGCGCTTCAGCTTTTCTTCCTTCTTTTTTTTCTTTTCTAATTCCTTTTGCCGTTTTTCATACTGAAAATTCGTTTTTGCCAATTGCGCCCCCTAAATAGACTCTTGAATGATGTGATACAGGATACAGGAGAATAATTGAGAGGATGCAGAATTCAATTCTAAGAAAATTGCTTAAATATCAATCAAGCAAGGCGATTTCATCGGCATTGACCAAATCCGGCCTCGAAAATTCAGCCGCGCGGATGATGCGCCGCATGCAGTGCCTTCAAGCGTTCGCGCGCCACATGGGTATAAATCTGGGTGGTCGATATATCGGCGTGCCCCAGCAGCAGTTGTACTACGCGCAAATCGGCGCCGTGATTCAACAGGTGAGTGGCAAATGCATGGCGCAAGGTATGCGGCGACAAAGGCGCATTGATAGCTGCCTTGGCTGCGTACTTCTTGATCAAGGTCCAAAACATCTGGCGCGTCATGGCGCCGCCGCGTGCCGTCACGAATAAAGCGTCGTCCATCTGACCGTTCATGATCTGGCCGCGCGCGTCTTTCAGGTAACGTACGATCCAGTTCCTGGCCTCCTCGCCAAACGGCAGCAAGCGGGTTTTATTACCCTTGCCGGTAATCCGCAACACACCTTCGTTCATGCCGACTTCCAGCGATTTCAGCAACACCAGTTCGGATACCCGTAAGCCGCTGGCGTACATAAGCTCCAGCATGGTGCGGTCGCGCAAGCCGAGCGGCGTGGCGACATCGGGGGCCGCCAACAGCGCTTCCACCTGGGCTTCCGACAAAGTCTTGGGAAAGCGCGGCGCTTGCTTGGCGGAGCGCAAATGCAGGCAAGGATCGGTGCTGATACGGTTTTGCCGCAAGGCCAACAGATAAAACCGCTTCAACACCGCCAGGCGGCGATTCGAGGAAGTTGCCTTGCTAGTGTCATGTTTGGCCAGGAAATAAGCATTCAGATCGCCGGCATGGATCGCAAACAAGGACTTGGCGTCCGGCTGCGCCTGCAACCACAAGGCGAATAGCGTCATGTCGCGGCGATAAGCCTCCAGCGAATTTTTGGCAAGGCCGTCTTCCAGCCACAAGTTGTCGCAAAATTCGTCAATCGCGGTTTGATGTTCGGTGCTTAGCGCCGGTTTGGCCGGTTCGGCCGGTTTGACTTGTGTTACATCAGCCTTGGATCTCCTCACAAGCCGGCCACGCCTTCGTGCTCCAGCAGCCAGCGCTTGACCCGCAAATGGAAACCATCCGCTTCGTCGTGATGAGAGAAGCCGCCTATGCCGCCAGCCGCAGTCACGCGGTGACAGGGAATCACCAGCGGAAACCAGTTGGCGCCGCAAGCTTGCCCCACCGCGCGCGGCGCCGATTCCACCAGCTTGGCAACCTGACCATAGGTCAGCACCTCGCCGCGTGGGATCGCCGTAATCGCCTTCCACACCTTGTGCTGGAAAGCGGTGCCCAGCGGCGCCAGCGGCAGGTCGAAGCGAAAATCCGCTTGCTCGAAATAACGCTGAATCTGCTCGACGGCGCGTGCCGCCAAGGCGTCTGTGGCGTCTTTTTCGTGAAATGAAGGGGGCAGATAGACCAGTTCGTGCAGCAAACCGGCTTCCGTGCGAATCCCCATCGCACCGAATGGCGCGGCGACTACTGCGGTGAAATGTTGCGCGGGAAGCTGGCCGCCAGCGCGCTTCAACGGATTATCGGAAATTATATTCATGCGTAAGCATAAAATAAAAAAGGCGCATCTGTCGATGCGCCTCAAATTACTTCGTATGCACTCCTGGCTGTTTAGACAGCTTCATTTGGAACGCACGGTCTCCTCAGTATCCCCGGTATCAATACCGTTCTTTTATGCACCACCACCTATAAATCCTGTTGATTCAACCTCGCAGTTTGTTTCTGCTGCTTAAAAAATCTGAATTCTGTGCCACATAAAACCACTTATCGGAAACCGTAGCTGCTTCATTACAGCTGTTTTCAGGTCCGGCAATATCAAATTGTGGTCGCACTGTAACAGGTGTTAACGGGATTTAACAAATAATTTATATGAATCATTTTGACTAAACAACATAGGTTTTCACTAAACCATTGTCAAATCAATATTCATAAAATTGCCCACCAGAAATACACTTAACAGCTTCCTTATCTACTTCCTTATCAGCTGAGACGGGGCAACAATCATCCGTTCGGTAAAATCCATCCGGCTGACTCGCGATGCCACATACTGATTGACTCCAAGCGGCGGATGGCTCATTTCAGCAATACCTTAGCGGGCTGTTTACCACGAACGCATGCACCTCTGCCATTGCCGCCGGCGTTATAGAATCTCGAACGCGCCGCAGTGCACCTCACTTTCATCCACCACGCCATGTATATCCTCAACCTGCTACTCCCCGATTTTTCGCTGATCCTGCTAGGAACAGTCTTACACCGCATCAGCAACTGGGGTGATGAATTCTGGACCGGAGCGGAAAAGCTGGTGTATTTCCTACTTTTTCCAGCGTTGCTTTTTTACTCAACTGCGCGCACCCCGCTCAGTTTCGACACCAGCGGCAAAATGCTGGCGGTCGGCATGAGCGCGCTGTTCGGCGCCATCATCCTGACCTGGCTGGGCAAACCGTGGATCAAGGCAGCGCCCATGGATTATGAATCCGGCATGCAAACCGGCTACCGTTTCAACTCATACATGGCGCTGGCTCTGGCGGCCAGGCTGGGTGGCGAGCAAGCTACCGGCATGATGGCGTTGCTGATCGGCTTTGGCGTGCCCTTGTGCAATCTGGCGGCAGTACATGCCTTGGCGCATAAAAGCGGCGGCTTGTTCAAAGAGCTGGCGCGCAATCCCTTGCTGATCGCTACTGCTTGCGGGCTCTTATATAGCCTGTGCGGATTGCCGATGCCGGAAGTAGCGGGAGCAGTCCTGTCGCGGCTCGGCAATTCCGCGCTGGCGCTCGGCTTGCTGTTGGTTGGGGCTGGTCTGCGCTTAAGCGGCGTGCGTCACGCCAAGGCGCTGACCGGATATTTCCTCGCGATCAAGCTGCTGGCGCTGCCGACCATAGCCTGGCTGCTCGGACAGTGGCTGCGACTGGCGCCATCGCAACTGCAGATCGTCGTCCTGTTCTGCGCGCTGCCTACGGCATCCAGCGCTTACATTCTGGCGGCCAGAATGGGCGGCAACGGCCCCTTGGTAGCATTCATGATTTCTGCCGGCACCATGTTGTCGGCCTTGACCCTGCCGTTCTGGCTGTCGCTGTTGCAACATTAATTGGCTGATGCGTCACACGCCGTGTTGCTGTAACGCCCACGCCACATGCTCGCGCACCAGTTCGGAAGAATCGTCCCTGCGCAGTTGCAAGGCAGCGATGATCTCCGGCGTACTGACGCCTGCCGCTGCAGTATTGCCAAGACCGACCGCCATATTGCGCAACCAGCGCTGATAACCAATGCGGCGGATCGGGCTACCTTCCATGCGGCTATTGAATTGCTCCTCGCTCCAGCCGAATAATTCCACCAGGGTGGCCTGATCCAGGCCATTGCGGACGTCGAAATCGCCTAATGTGGAAGGCTGCGCAAACTTGTTCCATGGGCAGAACAGCTGGCAATCGTCGCAGCCGTAGACGCGGTTACCGATCAAGGGCCGCAGCTCCAGCGGAATGCTGCCTTTCAACTCGATCGTCAGGTAAGAGATGCAGCGGCGCGCGTCAAGGCGATACGGACCGATAATTGCCTTGGTCGGGCAGACATCGATACAGGCGCTGCATTGCCCGCAGTGCGAACTGATGGGCTGGTCGACCGGCAACGGCAGGTCGGTCAGGATTTCACCGAGAAAGAAAAACGAGCCGGCCTCGCGATTCAGCAACAGCGTATGTTTGCCACGCCAGCCCAGGCCAGCCTTCTGCGCCAGCGCCACCTCCATCACCGGCGCCGAATCGGTAAACACCCGATAGCCGAACTCGCCGATTTCGCCTGTGATGCGATCCGCCAGTTGCTGCAAGCGCGAGCGCAGCACCTTGTGATAATCGCGTCCGCGCGCATACAGCGACACGGTGGCAGTGCCGGCCGCGGCCGGCGCCAGCCGCGCTTGCTCGCGCGGCCGCCAACTGCCCTGGTCATCCTGGTATGCGCGCGGCAGATAATCCATGCGTACCGCAATCGCCCGGATCGCCCCCGGCACCAGTTCGGCAGGCCGGGCGCGCTTCATTCCGTGCGCTGCCATATAATCCATGTCACCGTGATAGCCAAGCTCCAGCCATGCCTCGAACCCGGCCTCCTGCTGCGCCAGATCGACGTCACTGATGCGAATATCGGCAAAGCCAAGCTCCCGCCCCCAAGCTTTTATGGTGGTGGCTAGCTCTACTAAATTGTGTTCCGTGACAACCATGGCGGGGCGATTCAAGAAGACTAAAGATTAAATAAAAGATTAGATACAAAGGACTATGTGACGAGATGCCCCATTTTACAACCCACCTGCACGATGAAGCTGGAACCAACGCTCTCGGCGCCGCACTGGCCAGGGCCTTGCTGCCCGGATTGGCGATCCATTTGCATGGCGACCTGGGCGCCGGCAAAACCGCGCTGACCCGCGCCTTGCTGCACGCCGCCGGCTACCAGGGCCACGTCAAAAGCCCTACTTACACCTTGGTGGAACCTTATGCCATTCAGATAGACAAACAGGCGGTCGAAGTGATGCATTTCGACTTGTATCGGATGGCCAGCCCGGATGAATTCCTGGACGCCGGTTTCCGCGAATACTTCAACCACAGCACCATCTGCATCGTCGAATGGCCGGAAAAAGCCGCCGCCGCGTTGCCGCCGCCCGACATCAGTGTATTACTCAGCGTTTCCAGTGTTTCCGATAGAGGACGTGATGTAGAATTGCAGGCGTTATCTGATAAGGGTAGTCAATGTCTCGCTCGACTGAAATTTGCACCAAATCTCTAAAATCAAGAATCCGCCGCACTGTACTCAAAGCCGGCGGCACCTTGCTCATTTCAGTGCTGGTTCCACTCTCGGCGCGCGCCGCACAGATTGTCGCGGTGCGGGTCTGGCCGGCAGAAGATTACACCCGTGTCACGCTGGAAAACGATTCTGAACTGAAAACCACCCACTTCCTGGTGCAAAATCCGGATCGCATGGTGGTCGACATCGAAGGCATCGAACTCAATCCGACCTTGAAGGAACTGGTCGCCAAGATCCAGCCTAACGATCCCTATATCAAGCAAGTCCGGGTTGGCCAGAACCGTCCTAACGTGGTGCGGCTGGTGTTTGACCTGAAGGAAGAAGTCAAACCACAGGTGTTTACCCTGGCGCCGGTGGGCGGTTACCAGCACCGCCTGGTATTCGATTTATATCCAGTCAATCCGCCCGACCCGATCGCGGCGATGATAGAAAAAGGCGAGTGGCCATCCTCCACTCCGGGGGAAATCACCCCGCCCGTTGCGCAAACCAAACCGCAGGAACAGCCTGAAGCACCGCAGATCGCCCGGGTCGATCCTAAACCAGAGAAAACGCCGGACAAGATGCAGGACAAGACCCCGACCCTGACGCGCATGATCACGATTGCGCTCGATCCTGGCCACGGCGGCGAAGATCCCGGCGCCACCGGACGCGGCGGCAACCGCGAAAAAGACGTGGTGCTGTCGATCGCCAAGCGGCTCAAAGCCAAAATCGAGCAACAGCCGAACATGCGGGTGATGCTGACCCGCGACGCCGATTTTTTCGTACCGCTTGGGGTACGCGTGCAAAAAGCCAGGAAAGTACAGGCCGACCTATTCGTCTCGATCCATGCCGACGCCTTTGTCACACCGACCGCGCGCGGCTCCTCAGTATTTGCCTTATCGGAAAAAGGCGCCAGCTCAACCGCTGCGCGCTGGCTGGCCAACAAGGAAAACTCGGCCGACGATATCGGCGGCATCAACATCAGGAGCCACGATCGGCAACTGGCCAGCGTACTGCTGGATTTGTCGACCACGGCGCAAATCAACGACAGCATGAAACTCGGCAGCGCAGTCTTGAGTGAAATCGGCGGCATCAACAAGCTGCACAAGGGTGCGGTGGAGCAAGCCGGTTTTGCAGTGCTGAAAGCGCCGGATATTCCGAGCATCCTGATTGAAACCGCCTTCATTTCCAATCCCGAAGAAGAAGCCAGGCTGACCGACAACGCTTATCAGGATCAAATGGCGGATGCGGTATTGAAAGGCATCAAGAAGTATTTTGCCCACAATCCGCCGCTGGCAAGGAATCGCCTGACCTGAGCGGCCGACTGAACGGCGAACTACAGGCCGCAAAATGATAAGGGCGCGCTGCAAAACGTTGCAGCGCGCCCTTGTTTCATTTTCTCATCCGGCCTCGGCAGTACTTATGCGCTGTTATGCGCTGCGCATTTTCTTGTAGAACTTCCACAATCCACCCAGCGCTACCGGCACCACCGCGGCGCCAACCCCAATCAACACAATCGTGCTCAGGTGATCGCGGATAACAGGGATATTACCGAAGAAATAACCCGCCGAGACCAGGCCGACTACCCAGATCAAGGCGCCGGTGATATTGAAGAACTGGAATTTGGAGAAAGTCATTTCGGACACGCCAGCCACAAACGGTGCGAAAGTCCGCACGATAGGCACGAAGCGCGACAGGATGATGGTCTTGCCGCCGTGATGTTCATAAAAGGCATGGGTCTTTTGCAAGGCCTTCTTGTCCAGCCATCGATAATCATGGGTGTAGACTTTATGCCCGATCAAGCTGCCTATCCAGTAATTTAGCGTGTTGCCGGTGGTGGCAGCGATAATCAGCAAACCCATCAGCGCCCAGATGTTCATCTCGCCGCTTGCGCAAAATGCGCCACCGATGAATAACAGTGTATCGCCGGGCAAAAACGGTAGCACCACCAGGCCGGTTTCGCAAAAAACGATCAGGAACAGCACTATGTAGATCAGGCTGCCATATTCCTTAATCAAGAAACCAAGGGATTTATCGACATGCAGGATGATGTCGACGAATTGCATAAAGTCCATAGTCCGTGTTCCTCAGTTGACCGCTTTTATGTTTGGAAAGTCTTATGCACACTGACTTTCTTTTGTTGAATAAAGTTCACCTATCTGGCAACAATGCCACCAGGAAGCCCGGACCGTTTTTCCCCAGGTGCGCCGGAATAATACACTACCGACGACAGCACAAAGGCAAATTTGGCAATTGTCTGCACGCCAGTTGGGGGCAAAGCCGGCCCCGGCTTCGGTATAATCGCGGCATGAATCCACCGCTCTCCCCTATCCGCGCTATCCAGCAACTGCCCGACAACCTGATTTCGCAAATTGCAGCAGGCGAGGTGGTCGAACGGCCATCCGCCGTGGTCAAGGAATTGCTGGAAAATGCGCTGGACGCCGGCGCCACCCAGGTCACCGTGCGGCTGGAACAAGGCGGCGTCAAACGCATCGCCATCACCGATAATGGCCGCGGTATTGCACCCGAACAATTGCCGCTGGCGCTGGCGCGTCATGCAACTTCAAAAATCGCTTCGCTGCATGATCTGGAAAATGTCGCCACGCTAGGATTCCGCGGCGAAGCGCTGGCGTCTATCGCCTCGGTGTCGCAACTGACCCTGACCTCGCGCACTGCCGACGCCGGTCACGCCTCGGAAATCGACGGCAGCACGCTGGCCGTGACGCCGTCATCCGGCGCCCAAGGCACCACCGTCGACGTCCAGGACCTGTATTTCAATACCCCGGCCAGGCGCAAGTTCCTCAAATCGGACCAGACCGAATTCGGCCATTGCGCTGAAGTAGTAAGACGCATAGCGCTGGCGCGGCCGGACGTGTCTTTTTCGCTGACGCATAACGGCAAGACCGTCGACCATTGGAACATCACTGAAATCGCCAAGCGCAGCGCCAGCATTCTAGGCAACGAATTTGCCAACGCCCGCCTGGCGCTGGATGAAGCCGCCGGACCGCTGCGCCTGCATGGTTTTGTCGGCTTGCCGACCGCCTCCAAGGCGCGCGCCGACGCTCAGTATTTCTACGTCAACGGCCGCTTCGTGCGCGACAAATTGCTGGTGCATGCGGTGCGCGCCGCCTATCAGGACGTGCTGCACGGCGACCGCTACCCTTCGTACGTATTAGGACTGGACCTGGACCCGGCGCTGGTCGACGTCAATGTGCACCCGTCGAAAATCGAAGTGCGCTTCCGCGACAGCCGGGCAGTTCACCAATTTGTATTTCATGCGGTGAGCCGCGCACTGGCGCAAACTTCCGCCACCTCGTTTGGCGCGACGCCAGCGCCGTTGGCCTCGCCCAGCAGCGGCATGCCGTGGATTCGCGGTTCGCAAGAACATCTGCAGGCGATCCTGCAACCCAGCCTGCAAGTGCCGCAGCAGCAAACCTCGTTCGGCGCCCAATTTGCCCCCGCGACCAACGGCGTGGCGCAAAGCACCGCCAATTACGGCGCATTGTTTACCGATAATGAACGCGCTGCCAGCTACCCTGCAACCCCGCAACTTGCCAATCAAACCTTGCCGAGCGATGACTTCCCGCTAGGCTTCGCACTGGCCCAGTTGCACGGCATTTACATCCTTGCGCAAAATACCAAGGGCCTGGTGCTGGTCGACATGCATGCCGCCCATGAACGGATTCTGTACGAACAACTCAAAGGCGCATTGGATGAAGACGCGATGCAAGTGCAGCCGCTGCTGATCCCAGTCACCTTCTTTGCCGACGCGGTTGAAGTCGGCACCGCTGAAGAAAATCAAGAAACCCTGCAAGCGCTGGGTTTCGATATCGCCGCGATCTCGCCCACCACGCTGGCGGTACGCTCGGTTCCGGCACTGCTGAAAAATGCCGATGCGCAAACGCTGGCGCGCGATGTGTTGCGCGACGTCCGCGAATTCGGCGGCTCGCGCGTCCTGGTCGAGCGTCGCAATGAATTGCTTGGCACCCTGGCCTGCCACACTGCAGTGCGCGCCAACCGCAGCCTGACAGCGCCGGAAATGAACGCCTTGCTACGGCAAATGGAAGCCACCGAACGCGCCGACCAGTGCAATCATGGTCGCCCTACCTGGAGCCAGCTGGCGCTGTCGGACCTGGATAAATTATTCTTGCGCGGCCAATAGGACAATACGAGGACAATACCAGCAGCATGTCATCACAATCAGCAACATCCACAGCCAAACCGCTGGTGGTCGCCATCATGGGGCCCACCGCTTCTGGCAAAACCGCCGCCGCGCTGGAAATCGCCCGCCGTATTCCATCGGAAATCGTCTCGGTCGATTCAGCGCTGGTGTATCGCGGCATGGACATCGGCACCGCCAAGCCCAGCCGCAGCGAACTGGCCGCAGCGCCGCACCACCTGATCGACATCATGGAGCCGACGCAATCGTATTCGGCCATGCAATTCCGCGACGACGCACTGCGCCTGTCGGCTGATATCCATGCGCGCGGCAAGCTGGTGTTGATGGTCGGCGGCACCATGCTGTATTTCAAGGCCCTGCGCGACGGCCTCGACGCCTTGCCGCAAGCCGATCCGCAACTGCGCGCCCGGCTGGATGCGGAAGCTGCCCTGATCGGCGTGCCCGGCATGCACGCCAAGCTGGCGCAACTGGATCCAATCACCGCCGCCCGCCTGAAACCAAACGACAGCCAGCGCATCCAGCGCGCCCTCGAAATCATCGAGCTAAGCGGCCAGACCATGTCCTCGCTGCTGACTGACCGGCCGGCGCCGGAATTGCCGTTCGATATTCTGCCTATAGCCTTGGAACCGTCGGACCGCAGCGTATTGCATGAGCGGATCGCCCGGCGCTTCGATCTGATGCTGGATTTGCAAAGCGGCGGCTTAAAAAGTGGTGGCTTAATACGGGAAGTAGAAGAACTGCGCGCCCGCGGCGACCTGCACCTCGGCCTGCCGTCGATGCGTTGCGTCGGCTATCGCCAGACCTGGGAATATCTGGATGGCCAGTACGGCTACCAGGAATTGCGTGAAAAAGGCATCGCCGCTACCCGTCAGCTGGCCAAACGCCAGTTGACCTGGCTACGCTCGATGCCGGAGCGGATCGTGATTGACTGTATCGGCGATCATGTTTCCGAGTCAGTGTTGGAGACTGTAGCGGCGGCCCTTAAGCAGCGATAACACCACACAATTACCCTTAAAAAGCATCGCAAACCTGTTTTTCTTGACAGCATTTAGCGAAATGCTTCATAATTTAGGGCTTCATTGGTGATATAGCTCAGTTGGTTAGAGCACAGCACTCATAATGCTGGGGTCGGTGGTTCAAGTCCACCTATCACCACCAAGAACACGTTTCAAGAAGTCCGGTAACGTACAGAAACCCGCCTCTAGCCTAGTGCTGATGCGGGTTTTTTGTTTGTTGAACGTTGATGAAATCACACCAACAAAGAAAACAGCGCGATTATTGCACTTACTACAGCACCAATGAGTGCGACAAATTCCCCCCCCGTCCAGACGGCTTGCTTCGGTTTTTCTATGCGGCCCCTTGATGTCGGACATGAAATTGCCCTTTCTAGTTCGAGCACAACTCTACCGGCCCCCAGCGCTTGATAAAAAAAAGCCCGCCAACCTTGCGGCTGCGGGCTAAATCCAAAACTTAGGGAGAGTTGGAGGAGACTCAACCGATATTGCGCCGTTGAATCAATTTTCAATACCCTTTTACAATTATTTGTATCAGCGAAATACAAAAAGCCCCGAACCGGTGAAGTTACAGGGCTTTGAAATCTGGCCGCAGCGATAAAGGGTGGCCCTTCACGCATTACTGATCAGGATTTCTTATTTTTTTGTCGACGCCACATAACCTGGCCTCAAACTGTTTGCTTTTGAATTTTCGCCCGCTCAGGACGCGGCATCCAAAAGTCTGAAACCAACCTTGAGTGTGACCTGATAGTGAGCCACCTTACCATCCGCTATATGCCCACGTGTTCCAATGACTTCAAACCAGTCCATGTGTTTTACCGTGAGTGCCGCCTTGGAAATCGCGTTATGGATTGCGTCATCAGTGCCGATCGCGGACGATCCAACCAGTTCGACTATCTTGTAAGTATGTGCGGACATACGAATCTCCTTTGTTAATTGCTGTTTTAAGGAAGATACTGCTGCCCGTTCACTTTACTCCTGCCATGCAGTAAAGCAATCCGCAACCATAACAACGACTACTTTTTTAGCTTGGCCTGGTCCGCTTGAACAAAAACGCCCCACCGGCTGGTGAGGCGTTGAATAGCGATATTGCGCCGGTGCGTGATACAGCGCGCCTAGGATGGCCTGTTTTAGCCAGGGAATGCGTGAAGGTCGCAGAAGTTGGTCCGAATTTTAGGTTCCCTCTGTTTTTCGTCTTCCAACAGACGACTTCTATGCAGCTCGTTTTTCCTGATTCTGTTCACTGATCCAGCGCTGTAGAAACTGGAGCGGCGATTTATAACCGAGGGTCGAATGCTGCCGCTTGCGATTGTAAAACACCTCGATGTATTCGAAGCTGGCCGCCCTCATTTCAGCCTGGGTGGTGTAGCGCAGGCCATGGTAGCGTTCGTTCTTGAAACTGTTGAACCAGCTCTCAGTCGGCGAATTGTCCCAGCAATTTCCCTTGCGGCTCATCGAACACGTCATACCGAACTCACGCAACTTGTCCTGGTAGGCCTGACTGGCGTACTGGCTGCCGCGGTCCGAATGATGCAGCACGCCGGGCGCAGGACGTCGGCGAAACCATGCCATCGTCAGCGCGTCTGCCACCAACTCAGTCGTCATGCGCGGCTTGAGCGACCAGCCGATCACTTCCCGATTGAACAGATCCAGAACGATGGCGAGGTACAGCCAGCCTTCATCGGTCCACAAGTAGGTGATGTCCGCCGTCCAAACCTGATTCGGCGCCGCCGGCGCGAAATCGCGGTCAAGCAGGTTTCTCGCCACTGGCAAACCGTGCTTCGATTCGGTCGCAGCCCGGTAGCGCCGCTTGTGGCGCGCATGAATGCCGTGCGTTCGCATCAACCGCTCCACGCGTCCCTTGCTCGCCGTGTAGCCCCGCCACCGCAACTCGCGGATCATCCGAGGACTGCCATAAGCACCTTTTACCTCGGCGTGGATGGCGCGGATCATGGCCAGCGTCGGCCGGCCGTCAGGCGCTTGCGATCGGGCGTGCCGCCACGCTTCCAGGCTCGGTAACCGCTGATGCTCACGTCGAGCGTATCGCACATTTCCCTCAGCGCGAATCGATTAGTCTGCGCATCGATCCAGGCGTACTTCACAGAACATCCTTCGCGAAGTACGCCGTTGCCTTTTTTATGATTTCGTTCTCCCGCTTGAGCTTGGCATTCTCGGCGCGTAAGCGCGACAATTCCATCTCTTCCGGTGTCACGACCTTGCTACCCGCGCCGTTCAACTGCCAGCCTTAGCGGCCTTGCCCCCGTTGCGCAGCGTTTGTTCGCTTAGACCAAGTTCCTTGGCTGTCGCCGCGAAGGATTCGCCGGCATTGACCCGTCTGACTGCCAGTTCCTTGAATTCCGCCGTGTATGAACTTCTTGAAATCTTCATTTCTTGCCTTCCCAAAGTAACGTCAATTTTACGTCACCTGTGGAAGACGAAATTTCAGGGGAAGCTCAATCTAGCCCCACCTGCATACTGATCAACCAAATTGGCCAAATCAATTCCGAGAATGTCGATATCCATGACAGACCTCCACACGTAAATTGGATGAAACGTTAGTCTGATCCTATTGGTGGTGTCGGGTCCATCTCAGTAAATCAACAAACAAATCAATTGTCGGGGGGAGCGTTTGCAGGGGCTGGGGTGTTGTTGTCTGCTATCTCCCGATCTTGAGATGTATGGCGCTTTCTACTCGCACCATAACAAACAAGAACTATCAAACAACAAGAACAATCTTGCACATTGGCAGGCGGCGGGAAGGCATCTTCGGAAGTTTTCTGCGCTCGAAAATCGCAGATTCCATCTCTATAATAGAGCCATCTGAGTGCCGTCTGTACGGGCTAGGGAGAGCTCAGAGAAACAATAATTTCTAAATCTGTGCATACACGTACATTTCGCTATCAACAGGAATCCCGTCAATTTCTCCTGGTCGATAAGTTGCCCGATAAAATTGCATGACAATTTGGCCTTCAATTTCTCGCGGTAGAGTTGAGCGCAACGAAGTCACAGAACTAACATGACCGAATCGATCAATAATCAATCTTAGCAACAGTGATCCCGAAGGCATTCTCTCTAGTGGAAACTCAACAAAATTCGGAGCGCCCCCAACAAGTTCCGGTTGCTTTGACAGATCGTGAAGCGAGTGATGAAGAGATAAACCCTCGGAATCATTATTTATTTTTTCAGTTGCAGCTTCCTGAGAGGTGCTTATTTTTGTCTCTGCAATTTCAGTCGGAATTGAATTGGTTATCGGAGAAATTGCCGGCTTCGTCCGATCCATTAGTATCTGCACCACGAGCGATTGCGGGATTTTATCGATCGCGCTATTTCGGTCTGTGCTTCCGCCTCCTTTCATAGCCAGAGTAGGCGGCATCAAAAAATAGTAGGTAAACACATGCAAAGATATTGAGAGAAAAGCGCAAACGACAACGATAGCCTTCGCGCGAATATTGCCCTGCTGCTGATCTTCCCTCGAGCCTGCCCAGTTCACAACAATCTTCCAGTTCCGCTGCGACACACGTTTCTTCCAAATTGCGCGCAGCTCACGCTATTCAGATACTTGCAATTAACATGAACAGCAATCTTCATATTGATAAACTTGTGCAACCACATGCACAAATTTTATGGAACATCCCGCACGGAGGCCGAAGGCAGGGGTTACATGGATGCCTGCGAATTCGAAGGAAAAAATACTCGTGCGCAGTGAAAACAGACATTTGAAGCTTATTAAATTACCCGATAGTGCATTCCCCGTTCGACAGGATTAAGAGTTCTAACCCAAACCTTTCTCAATGCCTATATGGGCAGTTTTCCTCCGTTGCAGCTACGTTCTTTGTCCGCGCCACGGACATTGTCTACGATTAAAACGTGACTCAATTAGCGCAATATAGATATGGCCCGGTGGCTGGCCACCTACTACTTTCCTTGTTGCGAAAAACCGTGGGTACGCTATTCACTACGCCATCATTCCGAACGAATTACAAAGAAAGATACATCTTTGTGGCGATACACTTACCAACAAGGTGATGCATTGCCTTTGGCACTTCCTTTTGCACCAGTACTATCAAGCGTTAAGGTAGTGCACGTTGTGTCACTATAGCCGTTTGACGGCGTAGCACTAACCGTAAACGATGTACTGATCGATCCTGTCGGGCCCGCAGCAACCGTGATGTCGTATTTTCTTGCAGCGGAGCTGCCGCCAGAATAATTCTGAAATCCGGCCAGTGGTGCTGTGGGGGGAGCGGCTACGGCAACATACGTACTATTGTTTGTAAAGTACCGTTCCTGCGTCTGTGCCATATTCAGCATATCGCCCTCCGCCGCCGACCGCGCTCCCCTTTTCACATAGTTCGTATAGGAGGGAATTGCAACTGCGGCAAGGATCGCGATGATTACCATCGTGATCATTAGCTCAATCAGGGTAAAGCCCGTGGCATGTCTTTTCATTCATCCTCCTAACGATTGATCTGTTTCCAATCCAGCCTGCCGAATTGACCTGACTTAATTTTTGCTTCGCAAATGGGTGTCCCGTTGCCGAATTGTGGCGGGTGACAACTCCAAACGTATTTGCTAAATCTTGACGTCGGCCCCTGCAAATTCATGATGAAACCCCACCCCGGTACGTAGTTCGGGCATGTTCCGGCCGCACACGCTGCTGTTGGCGGAGTAGGCATGCCTGACGGCAGTGAGATGCCAGGTGGTTGTTTGATATTAAAAGTCACAGGATTGTCGCTCGCGCCACCTGCGATTACATGGCCGGCTGCCGGCACCGAGACAACTTGTCCGCCAATCGTTGTTGAAATTAGCCCACTCGAATTGTTCGTGAAAACAAAGACGGGTTGCGAAAGTGCTCCACCGGACAAAAAGCTCACGTCATATTCTTGACCGACAGTATTTCCTGAACAAGGATCGGTAGATGGCATAAGAGTAGTAAACGTCAGCACTGAGCCTGAAAGTTTTGGCACAGATGAATGGACTCGCTCACCGCTGCCAGGTAGATCCAGGTACCAACCAAGTTGTTGTCCGGTGTTTGCGGGGGCAACAAGATCAGACGGACACAGCACCGTTGCACTCGTGGTTTGCGCTGTAGTTGAGTAATTGGGCTGACAGTTCGACATTATAGGAAAGCAGTTTGGACTAGCTGCAGTACATGTGTTTCCACTGCTATCGATATAAGTGATAATCCGTTGCTGCTGTAATGAGGAACGACTGCTCACTGTCGTCGAGCCGTCATCTTTATCCCAAATGCCATAAAAGGTATCAGTATTAAAAGGGGATTGCGCGTCCGTTTGATCTATCCATGATCCAGTGCCGAACACGACCAGGAATCCTCCGTTCGGATGCCTTGCCACTTCAACGCCAGTCGTGATTTGCTGTGCCTTGGCCGGTGTATCAGCAGTGACTGCAGTGAATAGTGGCTGCGGCGCCGTTGCAGAGCCAAACGAAGATTTCAGATTGGTTGGATCTGTCACATCAATTTTCCAGAGATTGCCGAATCGATCGCCTGCGTAGACGATATCCACTGTGCCGTTCTGATCCCGGTCGACGCCGGCGATCGAACCCAATCCGTTCGGCGGAGCCAGAGGCAGTGTGCCTTCATTGGGAGAGATCAAGGCGACCTTGAAGTAATTGGTATTTAATTTCCATGGCTGCCCGGCGCCAGGGCCATCAACGTACAGGACATAAAGATAGGCGCGTCCGGTTGTACTGACGCTGCCATCAGCGTAGGTGTTGTTATAGCCGCTGCCAAAAATAACCGCCCATTTACCATTATTCAACTTGCGAATGATGGGTTGACTGAAAGTAAAACCGAGATCGCTATCGTCTTTATCGGTAAATTCCCATAACACTTTCGAAGCGTCAAATGCAGTTGGATCCGTGACGTCCAGCGCATACATACCTTGACCACCGGCGTTCATGCCGCCGACCAGCATTGTTTTCCAGCCACCGGTGGTGAAATTAGCGTCGCCGACAACAGGACTGCCGTCGACGAAATACTTGTGGCTGTAATTCGGCGACATTAATTGACTCAGCTTTTGATAATTGGCGCTCGGTACATAGGCAAACAGTTCCGCGCCGCTGGTGGAAGTGACGACCGGGTTGCCATCGGTTCCAGTCGTGAACGACGCGTCGTACGCATGCAGCATGCCATCATTGCCGCCGACATAGACTGCCGGTTTGCGATTGGCGTTAGTCTGAGCAAAGGTCGAAAAGCCTGCACCGGACAAGAAAGTTGGCGCACCCACGAAGACCGGTTTCGAATTAATGATGTCGCCCAGCACGGAAGAACGGGAGCGCCATCCATTATTAGCGTTGGGGTTGGGTGTGGTGGTACCGGGTGAATTCGCTTCCTTGGACTGGTCACCGCGCAGCCAGTTGACGCGGTCGACGGCCAATCCATCAACAGTCCCGAACTCGTCTTTGTTCAGAAATGCTTGCTCCCCGGTAGATAAATTCGTCGTCAAGTTAGCCGGGTCGAAGGCTACGCCCGTGCGGGCGTTTGTAGTGGACTCAGTGGTTCCGTCCGGTTTCAAACCGTCGTTGAAGGTAAAGATCGAGCGGGCAGTTGCCGAAGGTAACTTGCTCGATGCAGTCCATGCTGGGGTGGCACCGATGGTTCCGCTGGTATCGATGCTCAACGCCTGCACATCACCCGTCCAGCCACCCGAATTGTAAATTGCGCGATAGAGATATGCGCCGGTACCGGTATCCAAGGAGCCCGCGGATTGCGCCAGCGCTGCCTCATCACCAATTTGCGCCGCAATTGTTGCGATAGCACCTTGCACCGAAGCAATCATCGCAGGGGGATTGCCTGCGTTCAGCAAATTTTTCGGCCAACTGACGTTGCCGCTTACGACCGGTGCGGGGCGTGAACTGCAAGTTGGTTGCAGGATCGTGCTCATGGCCGGATTATTACTGGCGAGCCAGTTTCCATTTGCGTCATAGGATGCCGGGTTCCCATACTTGCTGGCCAGCCAGAACTGCGACCGGTAAGCGCAATCCTGATTTTCCTGTACATCAATTACCATGCTCTGGACGGTCTGCATCCCGACTAAATCTGGCCTGATATTGTGGCTGGCCGCCCAGTAGGCCAAGCCGCCAATGTCATAGCTGGCGGAGCTGCCAGCACCCGTAACGGTAGTGGCAAGATTACTCATACCTTCAAGAGCACCGACCGCATTTGTCACCGTCGTCACATTGACGCCAGTATCACCACTCAGCGACCCGGTGTCCTTGAGATGTGCATTGCCATTTGCATCGGTATAAGCCTGGCATGCGCCGGTACTGTCTGTAGCATAAGTGCCACCCGGTAAACGCTTGTCACACCAGGTGTGTGAGTCACCCATTGTGATGATGTAGTTCTTCTGGCAGGAATACAGTACAGGATCGTCCCATTGTTTGATCACCGGAAAACCATCGCTGTTAGCTGATGTCGCTCCGTTGTAAAAATCCGTGGTCGGCTGCTTACCCCCCCGTAAATATTTTAACGACTCGTAATACAACTTGCCGATGTCATCGTAGGTTTTATAGGTATGCGATGAACTACCGAATTTGTTGATGTAATTGATAACACCGGTGTTGGTGGCGGCACCAATGTATGAATTCGCTGTTGCCGCATCGCCGGAATCTGGATTCTGGATTAGCGTTCCGTTAGTTGCAGACCATTCCGCATTGCCATTGGCAATTGTGCCTCCGGCAGGCGAGTATTTCTGCGGAGCAACGTATTTCAACTTGGAACGCATCACAGCATTATCAATATCATTGGCTTGAAAATAGGACATCACCCCGAATCGCATCTTGTCGCCATTTTCCTGTATGGCACCAGTAGGCTTCCATGCGCTGCCGAATTGCTTACAGTTGCGTTCTAGTCCGATTGTTGAGTCGCAAACTTTAACCCGGACGTTATAGGACTGCGTGCTACCAAAGCCAATATTGTATGAAGAGGTGTAATAGTATCCTGATGTGGTTGATATGCTGCCAGGATAGGACGAAACATAATAAACAGAGGCTGTTGTTTGTGGGGTGTAAGTAATACTGTAACTATTGTAGTAGGAAGTTTTCCCTATTTTGGTCGTCCCACTCCCTGGTGACGAGTCGACATAGACTTCACTGCTGCTCGAAAAGCTAAACCCGGAACAGGTTCGCGGACTGCTCCCTTTGTTAAAGGAGTTGCAAGTTGCTACATCTTTGTTCGCCAGCGTGCAAGTGACCGTGACCGGACTGCCTGAATTTACCTGGCAATTTGATGGAGTTTCCGTTATTTGAGCACCAATGACGGTCGTAACAAAATTTGAAACTGTGTTCGCACCGCCACCAGGGAAGAAGTTTTCTTGGCCAGAAAAAACACCGAAGGTTGCGCAGCTATAAGGCGAAGAACTCGTACCGCTGCCTGTCCAACTCGCGCAGCTACCGGTGTCACCATTCGGCAATGTCAAAGCGCAATCCATGGAACCACTGTAAATCTGCGGGCTGGTACAAGTTACAAGAGTGTTTGATGTGCTGGCAACAGTGGCAGTCGAAGTTGTTCCCGGCGCCACACTACTCACCGTGAGTCCATTGGCAAATGCGAACGTGGTGCAGGTGTAAGGCGAACCCGACGTGCCGTTGCCGGACCATGCAGTACAAGTACCACTGCTTCCATCCGATTTCAGAGCAATCGTAGCGCAACCGAACGTTGTGCCGTTCAGCGTCGGTCCGCTGCAATTGGCTACGTCAGATCCACTTGGATAGACCACCATCTTCGATCCATTCCCTTGATTTTTGATGGTCAACGCCGCTCCTGACGGATAGGGCGTGGTATTGCCATCCTCGGTAAATGTTTTGTCAGGGAAGTTGCCGGTGCCACCCTGCCCGCTTTGATAGCTGCGTTCCAGCACGGTCAATGTGGCGGTATCCTGGACGCGATTTCCTCCGGTCATCGCGAAACGGAATTCATCCAGCCCGGTCATGCTTACCCAGTTCAGGAAATTCCCGCTCCAGCTTGAACAAACATGACTTGTGGCAACGCCAGTCGGCGCGAACCAGCCGTTCGTCGCATCATAGCCGTAACACTTCTCAGAATCGAAATACCCGAGATACTGAGAATTGGCAGAATAATTGCTAGCCCCCTGATATGCCGCCGTATTGGCGGTCGGATATTCGACCGATAAAGCAAATATCACATTGGGTGGCACCCCGCCTTTAAGGCTGAGAGGCGTGTCCGCGAGCGTCCCAGCAAAAACAGCTGACGGAAACAGCAGCACAAAACAGAGCCATAAAATAAGGTTTCGATAGGTTTTCAATGTGATACTCCAAATCATGGATGCCGGGCTGGGCAGACTAATTTACAAAATCGGATGGCAAATAGATTTCTTGCAGAACCACTTTGGTATTTGGCAGGCGGCCGTGTGCCTGCGCGGTAATTCTGAATACCTTGCCGCAAGTTGAACCTGTCTGCGTTCCCAATGATGAGCAGACCAGCTCAATCAGGTATCGAGGTTGATCGAGAACATTGGCAATGGCGGGCGACGTTGTGGCTGTGCCAATTGCTACACTATTGGAGCCTGGTGCAGAGGCTCCAAAAAAATCGAGTAAATCAATCTGCGTGGCTGGCGGTGCGCTGGTAGAGTCGCACAAACCGTTAGAGCAAGAGGTATCGAACAAATAAAGGCTGACCGGCTTGTAGGGCCATTGATAAGCCCCGGTAATTTGTAACTCGGCATCGCGCAACGCGGCCTCTGCAGCAGCAAAAGCCACATCGGCATCACGGGCATTCCGGGCCATTTTTTCATCCGAACTGGTGGAACCGACCAAACTAATGCCGAGCAACATCAGCACAATCATAAAAATGACAGCCGTGATCAGGACGGTCCCACGCTGCCGCTGTTTGCTCTTACTGAAATTGATAGTGCGTGAATGCATTCTATCCACACCTTTCTATGGGCAGCTGTTGAAATTTCGAACAGCTATTTCGGTAGAAAGCATCTGTCGAATTCGGTTATCGGTTGGGACTGGAGGAGTAAACACTGCGCCAAGATCAGAATTGCCAGAAGCTGGGTATTGCGCATTGAAATGCTGGAAGGCTGTCGTAGGTGACGCGACGCCGACGGCGTTCGGGCTGCGCGCGACGATCGATACCTTTACACTGAGAATATGGTCAGAATTGACAACCTTGTTCCACGGAACATACTGATTGACAATACCATCGGCATCGGTATCTTCACCGTACAACAATTGCATACTCTCCACACCTGATACCAAGGCCATTGGACCAGGATGTGTGGTCCCTACTACCGGCGTTGGATTGCTGGTATTGCAAAAAAGTGTGGGCTCATTGTTGTTGTTGGGATCTTTTGCCACATACAACGTATCTTCCACAAGTTGATTTTGCGCCACCGGATAACCCTGGCAATCAAGCATAGCGGCTGTGGCAGCAGTAGAAGAAGCGATAGTGGCCCCGTTTTTGGTGAATGACTCACCGTAGAAGCGCACTCTCAATACGTCGCTCAAATTAGCAACTGCTACCTGTGTTCCCCCGGTGAAATCTGAGGAAGCCGGATTGACCTTTGTCGGATCGTTCAGACCTGACAGTGAACCTAAATTGGCGGACGTCGCCGCGCAAAGGGGAGCAGGCGTAGAACTTCCGACTGCCCATGCATTACGGTATCCGGATTTTTTCAATTCCCGGGAAAGCAGATCGAATGAGAAACGCGCCGTTTCGTTAAGTTGCGCTGTGTCCGTTTGCGCCCTTTGCACACCGTAACCACTCATGTATACCTGAGTCATCGCTAACATAATCACCAAGCCAATCGCAATCGCGATCATTAACTCGATGAGTGACATCCCGCGCTGCATCTTCATGCTCATATGTTCGTCCACTGACAGAGGAATCCGCTGGTGCTTAAGGCTTGTTGCGACGCCCCAATTCGCGACTCATTCCAGCAAATCTTGATCACGTATTGTCCTTTTCCACTGCAATTCCAGGTCGGTGGCGTGGTCGTCGTGTCTGGAGAGTTTCCGACGGGATTATCGTCCCGACATACCGTGCCGGTTCCTTGTTGCAGGACGGTCGCCAAACCTTGCTGCCACATCCCAAATGCTGTACTGACAAAATCTGTCCGCCCGCACCCGTTTGCCTGTATGCAATTGGTTACAACACTTGCCGAAGGACTGGAGAACACAGCATCGGAACCAGATGTTCCCAATGTCGACGGATTCGCCCGCAACGTTTCCGCCATCGCGTAGGCCTGCTCCGCTGCGATAGTCCTGTAATTCGAAGACGACCCAAGCTTGAGGCCATTCATGAAAACCCCCAGCATGCTGAACATGCCGAGTGAAATAACGACAATTGTTACGAGCACCTCAATTAGCGAGAGGCCGTAATTTTTAATGTTGATATAGGGTCTGGTCTTCATTGGCTTACTCACATTTACGGGCATGTTGACACCCTGGTCACCAAAGGTCTTCCGCTGGCACCTATCGCAATTTGCCGTCCGTTTTTCGACGACGCGGATGACGGAGGACAGAGCAAAAAATTACCCGACGTCCCTAATGGCATCAGCCCGCCATAGGGATTAAATGTGATGGGCGCCACACCACCGAAACCGCTGGCGGTCACTGCAGTGCTGCCGGACAGTGCAGGCGTATACTTGAGTACCACTTCCCCAGCATCCAGGACACCGTTGCGATTTGCATCGACAAATACGACACGACCTTGCGGCCATGTGGTGACAGTATTAGTGCAACTGGTGCCGTCGGTGCTTGGGCAGATGACGACCCATTGCCCGCGTGCACCAGCCTCACTGCGCGCAAGTCGCGCATCTGCCACCAAATCATTTGCTTGCGAAGTTAATCTGTTGCTACTAATGAAGGACACAAGATTCGGTGCAGCGATAGCTGCGAGGATAGCGGCTATTGTTATCGTGACGATTAACTCCAGGAGAGTGAACCCTGTAACATATCTTCGTAAAATTAATTTATTTGTCATTTTGCAAGAGGCATCAGATGCGTAAAAAGGTTACCCCGCAAGGCAAACCGAAATAAATTAAAAATTTGACATACAGAAAAATTGGAGCAACATAAATTTCCATATTGCTATAGCTGCCTTCATGGAAAAGCGCCGCAACTTCAGTCGGCCGAACTCAACATCTGTTGCACATGGAATTTTCTTTATTAATGCACCTATCGCTTCAAAGTAACCGCTTGCAAGGCTCAGATTCGAAGACGTGACCCTATTACCCGAATAACATTAACAGTGCTCTTTTTCCATTTGGTATCGATACTTATTTCACATTATTTTCCACAGTGAAATTCTTCCGATATTATAGGCAAGGCGTTTCCACAAGGTAACCATTTTGGATCCCGTCCATCGTCGCGGATATACCGCTTATCCATTTTCAATTTCCAACTTAGCAAGTTTAATTAGCAAGGCCAGCTATTGATTCATAAGGGCTTAAAACACAATACGTCTGGCTGAATGGCAAATGCTATAATCCGCGCTGCCCGCGATGGGCCGAGAGTCATGCGGAATACGGCTCAGCACTGCAGCCACAAACGCATGACGCTTCCGCGAGCCGACAATTATTGGCCGCCTTGTACCATCCGTATATACAGTCCTTGCTCAACTTCATGCATAGAAACTGCATGGTTTTCATCTAATGGAGTTTGTTATGTCGGTAACAACCCGTCTATTACGCCTGTTAACGATCTTTCTGTTTGCAACCCTTACATTCTCCGCAATGGCAATCGACCGCGATTTCCCCGCCTCGACCCTGCGCGGCAAATTGATCGTCACCGACTATCCGAACGTCACGATCAACGGCAACGCGCTGCGGCTGTCGCCGGGCTCGCGGATCTGGAATACCCAGCAACTGACCCAGACTCCCAACTCGCTGGGCAGCGATACTTATGTGGTGAATTACACCTTGAATGTCCAGGGCGATATCGACCGCGTCTGGATCCTGACTTCCGACGAAGTCGGCCAGAAAGTCGATGCGCAGCGCAATAGCCTGAAACGGTAGTGAAGAAGCAGTCATGGAAAAAACGATGCAAAAGAAAGTATTCATCAAGACCTTCGGTTGTCAGATGAACGAGTACGACTCGGACAAGATGGCCGATGTCTTGAACGCCTCCGATGGCTTGATCAAGACCGATCGCCCGGAAGACGCCGACGTGATTCTGTTGAATACCTGTTCGGTGCGCGAAAAGGCGCAGGAAAAAGTGTTTTCCGATCTGGGCCGCCTGCGTGAACTGAAGCGCAACAATCCCGATCTGTTGATCGGCGTTGGCGGTTGCGTGGCTTCGCAAGAAGGTGCGGCGATCGTCAAGCGGGCGCCGTATGTCGACATGGTATTCGGCCCGCAAACCCTGCACCGCTTGCCGGAGATGATCAGCCAGCGGCGCGCCACCGGCCATTCACAGGTCGACATCAGTTTTCCTGAAATCGAGAAATTCGATCACATGCCGCCGGCCAAGGTCGACGGTGTGACCGCATTCGTCTCGATCATGGAAGGTTGCAGCAAATATTGCAGCTACTGCGTGGTGCCTTACACCCGCGGCGAAGAAGTCTCGCGCCGCTTTGAAGATGTGCTGACCGAAGTGGCGGGACTGGCCGAGCAAGGCGTCAAGGAAATCACCTTGCTGGGGCAAAACGTCAACGCCTTCCGCGGCGCCATGGCGGATGGCGAAATCGCCGACTTTGCCTTGCTGATCGAGTACATCGCCGAGATCCCCGGCATCGAACGGATTCGTTTTGTCACCAGCCATCCGAAAGAATTCACGCAACGTTTGATCGACACCTACGCCAAGGTGCCAAAGCTGGTCGATCATTTATACCTGCCGGCGCAGCACGGTTCGGACCGCATTTTGTCAGCCATGAAACGCGGTTATACCGTGCTGGAATACAAATCGGTGATCCGGCGCTTGCGCCAGGTGCGTCCCAACATCACCATTTCGAGCGACTTCATCGTCGGCTTTCCAGGCGAGACCGATGCCGATTTCGAAGCGCTGATGAAACTGATTACCGACATCGGTTACGACAACAGCTTCAGTTTCATCTTCAGCCCGCGCCCGGGAACGCCGGCGGCCAATCTGCAAGACGACACGCCGCATGAAGTCAAGCTGAAGCGCTTGCAGCAGTTGCAAGCGGTGGTGGAAGAAAATATCGGCAAGATCAGCGCTGCCATGGTCGGCACCGTGCAGCGCATCCTGGTCGAAGGTCCGTCCAAGAAAAATCCGGCCGAATTCCAAGGCCGGAGCGAGAACAACCGAGTGGTCAACTTCGCCGCCGGCCCAAACGGTGCGCGCCTGATCGGCCAATTGATAGACGTCAAGATTACCGAGACCTACACCTATACTTTGCGTGGCGAAATCGCACTGGCAGAATAACGCTCACCAACCGCTCAAACAAGATAAACAAACCACAGCTTGAAAACTAAAACTCCTACCCAGCCGCACTACTTCATTCCCGAGCCTCTAGACAATACGCGGCTGGCGCATCTGTGCGGCCCGCTGGATGAAAACCTGCGGCAGATTTCTGCTGCACTGGATGTGTCGCTATTCCGCCGTGGCGACAGATTTATCGCCGCCGGCAGCAATGCCGAACGCGCCGTAGAAATACTCGATCAGTTTTATGCCATCGCCAATAAAGTGATTTCGGTGGATGAAATCCAGCTGGCTCTAGTCGAGCAAAGGGCCAGGCTAGGCTTGGGAAAGAAAACAAAAACCAGCAAAAGCAACGGTAAGGTCGACGGCGAAAGCGGCGATGAAACGGGGATCGATCCAGCCGACGCCGAGCTGACCGAGAGCGATATCGAAAGCCCGGTCCTGAAAACCCGGCGTAGCGATCTGCGCGGCCGCACTCCGCATCAAAGCCAATATATCCGCTCGATTCTGGAACACGACGTGACGCTAGGCATCGGTCCGGCCGGCACCGGCAAGACCTACCTGGCAGTCGCCTGCGCGGTTGACGCGCTGGAACGCGATGCGGTCAAGCGCATCGTGCTGACGCGGCCGGCGGTTGAAGCTGGCGAGCGCCTGGGTTTCCTGCCCGGCGATCTGGCGCAAAAAGTCGATCCCTATCTGCGCCCTCTGTATGACGCGCTGTATGACTTGCTAGGCTTTGACCGCACCCAGAAAATGTTTGAAAAGCAGGCGATCGAAATCGCGCCGCTGGCGTATATGCGCGGCCGCACGCTGAACCACGCTTTCATCATTTTGGACGAAGCGCAAAACACCACGCCGGAACAGATGAAAATGTTCCTGACCCGGATCGGCTTCGGCAGCAAAGCCGTAGTCACCGGCGACGTCACCCAGATCGACCTGCAACGCGGCCAGAAGAGCGGCTTGATCGACGCCGTGAATATCCTGAAAGATGTGCGCGGCATCGCCTTCACCCGCTTCAACAGCAGCGACGTGGTGCGTCACCCCCTGGTAGCGCGCATTGTCGACGCCTACGAAACCGCATTGCAAGCGGCGCCGGTCGCATCCACGCATGGCGTGATCGAAGCCGCCACGCCGCCAGCCGCTGCCGCCATGCCAGTGCCAACCGGAATTACCAAAACCGCTCGCAGCCGCCATGCCGCCAAAAAATAAACTTTCCTTATCAGTGCAATATCCCGATGCACGCCTGCAAGACAGTGTGCCGCGCCCACAATTGCGACGCTGGGTGCAGGCGGCTTTGCTGGCGCCGGCGGAACTGACGATTCGTTTTGTCGACGCCGACGAAGGCCGCGCCCTGAACCGCGACTATCGCGGCAAGGATTACGCCACCAATGTGCTGACCTTTGCTTACTCTGAAGACGAGGCTGAAGAAGATGACGGCGTAGAAGGTGGCGTGACCCAAGCCGACATCATCCTCTGCACCGACGTCTTGCAACGCGAGGCTGGGGAACAGGGCAAGAGCGTGGTGGAACATGCCGCGCATCTGGTGGTGCACGGGGTCCTGCATGCACAAGGTTATGACCATGAAGACGATGAAGAAGCGACCGAAATGGAAAGCCTGGAAATAGAAATATTAGGCAAGCTCGGCTGGCCCAATCCCTACGCCGATCGATAATTTCTCGCCTCCAATGAAACGCCGCCTCTGCGGCGTTTTTCTTTTTTGCAATCAATATTTGATATTAAGCGCTTAAAAATCAAAGACTTGCAGTAAAAACATTGCCACAAAAATATTACATTTCTCCTCTTATCTTTTTAATTAATAAGATTATGATGAAAGTCATGTAATGAACTGCTTTGGTCTGCGACTAAGCCATATGAAAAATATCATTGCATAGCAATCGGAGACAATCGTGAAACGACTCATGCTACCCCTTATGCTGCCCGTTATGCTGCTCGGATTGACCGCCCTTCCCTTTACACAGGCGGCCTAAATGTCATCCTCTACACTCAAAAAGCCTATCGTTCACCCGATCTGGCTGCGCGTCACCCACTGGCTCAACGCGCTGGCCGTGATCATCATGATCCTGAGCGGCTGGCGCATCTATAACGCATCGCCGATTTTCCCGTTTCACATTCCCAACCAATGGACCCTGGGCGGCTGGCTCGGCGGCGCCCTGCAATGGCATTTTGCGGCGATGTGGCTGCTGTTCTTCAACGGCCTGGTATATCTGCTGATGAATACCGCCAGCGGCCGCCTGTGGAAAAAATTCTTGCCGCTGCGTCCGGTCGAAGTGGTTCAGGACTTGATCAAGGCGCTGCGCGGCAAGCTGCAGCACGATCAGCTCGACCATTACAACGCGGTACAAAAGCTGGCATATGTGTCGGTCATCCTGGATTTGATCCTGCTGGTGATCTCCGGCCTGGCGATCTGGAAATCGGTGCAGTTTCCAATTTTGCGCGAACTTATGGGCGGCTTCGACAGCGCCAGGATCGTGCATTTCTTTGCGATGAGCTTTCTGGTCGCATTTATCGTGGTGCACATCGTCATGGTGGCACTGGTCCCACGCACACTGCTAGCCATGCTGCGCGGCCGCTAAGGGGAATGGAGATGATCATGTTCAAGAAAAATCTTCACTCGACGCTCGACACCGACGCCATATTGAAAGACGCACGGCGCGAGCTGGCAATGCCATCGCGCCGCCTGTTCGCCAAGCGCGCACTTACCTTGGGCGGCCTGTCGCTGCTGACCGGCTGCAACATCACCGACGAGCCCTCCGTCAACCGCATGCTGGAGCGCATCTCACGCATGAATGACGGCGTGCAAGGATGGCTGTTCGATCCGCAGAGACTGGCGCCGACTTACACCCAAGCCGAAATGACCCGTCCATTTCCGTTCAATGCGTTCTACAGCGTCGATGAAGTGCCGGAAATCGACGAGGCCGACTACCAGCTGGAAATAAGCGGACTGGTCAGCAACAAACGCCCCTGGACGCTGGCGCAATTGCACAAATTGCCGCAGAACGAGCAAATCACCCGCCACATTTGCGTCGAAGGCTGGAGCGCCATCGGCCGTTGGGGCGGCGTCCCGTTTTCTTATTTTCTCAAGCAGATCGGCGCCGACCTGAGCGCTAAATATGTCGACTTTCAATGCGGCGACGATTATCACACCAGCATCGACATGGCGACCGCATTGCATCCGCAAACCCAGCTGAGCCTGACCTACGACGGCCAGATCCTGCCGGCGAAATACGGTTTCCCTATGAAATTGCGGATGCCGACCAAACTCGGCTACAAGAATCCGAAACACATCATGTCGATCGAAGTAACGAATAAATACCCAGGCGGTTATTGGGAAGACCAGGGCTATAACTGGTTCGGCGGCTCGTAGGTGCTGATCCTGCAACCGTTTCTGTTTTTTTTGGCGCTTTTGCCACTTTTACTTGGAGACTCAAATGAAGAAAAACCTCACAACTCTGTTGGTTACCTGCCTGATGATGACTGCTGGCGGGGTCTATGCGCAAGATACGATGTCGAAGGACGCTGCGTCTAAGACTACGATGGCCAAAGACGAAATGACGAAAGATAAAGATGCCATGGGCAAGGACGGCATGGACAAACCCGGTATGGCTAAAGACCATATGAAAAAGAAAATGCACACCAAAAAAGATGCGATGAAAAAAGATGAGATGGGCAAGGACGCCATGGACAAAGATGGCATGGGCAAAGATGGCATGGGTAAAGATGAAATGAAGAAATAATTAGCGTTTTTGCATTGCCACGGATAATGCCTGCGGGCATTATCCTTTTTTTTTGTGCAAGAAAATCGCCTGCCAGGATCACAAAATGTCCTTGCCGGCACATGCGTTTCGTCGTCCTGTCACATATTTGTTGTATGCTATTGCTTCCCAAACAATGTGAAACCAAGGCTAACGCCATATGCCAGAGCACCCTAGTAGCGTCAAATCATTTGACGCTAAACCCCACCGGTCGTTATTTGAACGCCTGACCGCACTGATTTCTCCCGAACCTGAAAATCGCGCTGAACTGCTCGATGTGCTGCAAGATGCACACGAACGCAACCTGATCGACGCCGACGCTTTGTCGATGATCGAAGGCGTGTTCCAGGTCTCTGATCTTTCCGCCCGCGACATCATGATCCCGCGTTCGCAAATGGATATGATCGACGTCACCAAACCGATCGAAGACTGGATGCCGGAAGTCCTGTCGACCGCTCACTCGCGTTTCCCTGCCGTCGACGGCGAGCGCGACAAGGTGATCGGCATCCTGCTGGCGAAAGACTTGCTGCGCTACTACGCCGAAGATTCTTTCGATGTGCGCGACATGTTGCGGCCGGCGGTTTTTATCCCCGAATCGAAACGCCTCAACGTCTTGCTGCGCGATTTTCGCGCCAACCGCAACCACATGGCGATCGTGGTCGATGAATACGGCGGCGTCGCCGGCCTGATCACGATTGAAGACGTGCTGGAACAGATCGTCGGCGATATCGAGGACGAGTACGACTTCGATGAAGAAGAAGACAATATCCTCGCCATCCGCGACGGCGACCACGGCGGCCGCTGGCGGGTCAAGGCGCTGACCGAGATCGAACAATTCAACGAAACGCTTGAAACCGCGCTGGTCGACGAAGATGTCGATACGATTGGCGGCCTGGTCGCCAATCATCTGGGACGCGTGCCGCGCAAAGGCGACGAATTCACGATAGACAATGTGCGGTTTGAAGTGCTACGCGCCGATGCCCGTCAGGTGCACGTCTTGCTGGTCGAAAAATTGCCGCAATCGGCTCAGGAATAATCCTGAAAGGTCGGCCCGGCGCAATGCTGTTCCGACCCGCCCTATCTAAGAACAAGATCAACGCTGCCCATGAGTTTTCGCCCGACCTCGATTCCTAAACTCCCCCTGCTGCTCGTGCTGGCCGCCCTTACCGGCGCCATCAATGTGTTCGCCTTCGCGCCATACGGACTGTGGCCGCTGCAGCTGCTGACGCTGGCGCTGTTGGTGTTCTGCCTGATCCGTGTTCCAACCATCAAACAAGGGGCGCTGCTCGGCTGGGCTTACGGCTTTGGCTGGGTAGCGCACGGCGTCTACTGGATTTATATCTCGCTGCATGACTTTGGCGCTTTGCCAGGTTGGCTGGCAGCGCTGGCGGTAGCGCTGCTGGCAGCCATCATGGGCTTGTACACCGCCATGTGCGCCGCAGCCGGTCTCTGGCTGCGGCGCCGCTGGTCAGCGTCGCCGTTGTTGTTTGCGCTGGCGATTTTCCCGGCGCTGTGGGCGCTCACCGAATGGCTGCGCGGCTGGTTGTTCACCGGCTTTCCCTGGCTGGTTTCAGGTTATGCCCACACTGCCGGCCCGCTGGCAGGTTTTGCGCCGCTGGTCGGCGTGTATGGCATCGGCGGCATCGCGGCGTTGATCGCCGGCTGCCTGGCTTTGCTGCCGCAACATAAACTGCCGGCGGCCGCCGCCGTGCTGATACTGATCGCGGGTCTTGGCTTGCATCAGATCGACTGGACTGCGCCGCATGGCAAGCCGATTTCGGTGCGCCTGTTGCAGGGCAATGTGGCGCAAGAAGAAAAATTCGATAACGCTCAGATTGTGAATTCCCTGCGCCTCTATATCGATATGATCCGCGCCGCGCCGGCAGACCTGATCGCCACGCCGGAAACCGCGATACCGATCATGCAAACCGAGTTGCCGCCGGACTATGTGCCCGCCCTGGCAGATTTCGCTCAGCAAACCGGCAGCCACATCGCGCTCGGCATTCCTTATATCGACGGCCCCTATCGCTACTCGAACAGCGTGATCGGCATCTCGCCCCAGGCTAAGGACGCCGGCTTCCGTTATTTTCGTTACGATAAGCAGCACTTGGTGCCATTTGGCGAATTCGTGCCGCTCGGTTTCCGCTGGTTTGTCGACATGATGAACATCCCGCTCGGCGACTTTACCCGTGGGCCGGTGGTACAAGCGCCATTCGCGGTGAAAGACCAATGGGTATTGCCCAACATCTGCTACGAAGACTTGTTTGGCGAAGAAATTGCCGGCCAGCTGGCCGCTACCCACGCAGCCGGCAAACCGACCGCTACCATGCTGCTGAATATGTCGAACATCGCCTGGTTCGGGAATACGATTGCATTGCCGCAACATTTGCAAATCTCGCAAATGCGCAGCCTGGAAACCGGCCGCCCGATGCTGCGTGCGACCAACACCGGCGCCACCGCAGTGATCGATCCGCACGGTGTTGTCAGCATTCAACTGCAACCGTATAGCCGCGCCACGCTGACGGTGTCGGTGCAAGGCTACAGCGGCACAACGCCGTATATCCTGTTGGGCAATCGCCTGCTATTGGTTCTAGCCCTATCGATACTGGCGGCCAGCTGGTGGTACAGCCGCCGCAAAGCGCGCAAGCAGCCCTAAAGCCGTCAAAACCCGCTAAAATCGCTGGTTTTAGCGCTCTTCATCGCCTTCCGTATTTGACGCGCTGTGCTTGATTCGCTGTACTCAATCCGATTAACCGGCACTTTGCCGTATGGAAAAGCAACAAAACGATGCTTACATTTCAACAAATCATTCTCAAATTACAAGATTATTGGGACGCTCAGGGCTGCGCCCTGCTGCAACCTTACGACATGGAAGTCGGCGCCGGCACCTCGCATACCGCGACCTTCCTGCGCGCCATCGGCCCCGAACCATGGCGGGCCGCCTATGTACAACCGTCGCGCCGCCCGAAAGACGGGCGCTATGGCGAAAACCCTAATCGCTTGCAGCATTATTACCAATACCAGGTGGTGCTCAAGCCGGCGCCGGAAAACATTCTCGATCTCTATCTCGGCTCGCTAGCCGCGCTCGGTCTGGATCTCAAACGCAACGACGTGCGCTTCGTCGAGGACGACTGGGAAAATCCGACTTTGGGCGCCTGGGGCCTGGGCTGGGAAGTTTGGCTGAACGGTATGGAAGTGACGCAATTCACGTATTTCCAGCAAGTCGGCGGCCTCGATTGCAAACCGGTGCTGGGTGAGATCACCTACGGCATCGAACGGCTGGCGATGTACCTGCAAGGCGTGGAAAATGTCTACGACCTGGTATGGACCGAGCGGGTTGAAAACGGCGTCACCAAAAAACTCAGCTACGGCGATGTCTTCCATCAGAACGAAGTCGAGCAATCGACCTACAATTTCGAGCACGCCAACACCGAATTCCTGTTCCCGCTGTTCGGCAATTACGAAGCCGAGGCCAAGCGCCTGTTAGCAGTGCCGCTGGCGCTGCCGGCTTATGAAATGGTCTTGAAAGCTGCGCATACCTTCAATCTGCTGGATGCGCGCGGTGCGATCTCGGTGACCGAGCGCGCCGCCTATATGGGGCGGATCCGCAACCTGTCGCGCGCAGTGGCGCAAGCATATTACGATTCACGGGCAAAACTGGGCTTCCCGATGTGGGAAATCACCGAGGAAAATGCCGATCTGTTGTTGCAAGAATTTGGAGATGAATACATGGCGGCAGTTGCGCAGCGCGCGGGGGAAGCAGTATGAAGGACACGCTCTTGAATCAGACCCTGCTAATTGAAATTTTTACCGAAGAACTGCCGCCGAAAGCACTGGCCAAACTTGGCGACGCCTTTGCCAACGGCATTTTCAATGGCTTGAAAGCGCGCGATTTCCTGGACGACGGCGCCGTCGCCACCGCCTTCGCCACGCCACGCCGCCTGGCGGTTGCCATCAGCAATGTGCGCACCACCTCGCTCGACAAGACCATGCGTGAAAAAGTGCTGCCGGTTTCGGTGGCGCTGGATGCCGAGGGTCAGCCAAGCGCACCGCTGGTCAAGAAACTGGCGGCAATGGCAGCGCAAATCGGCAAGGGAGTGATCAGCCTGGCTGAACTGGAACGCGCGGCCGACGGCAAGGCTGAAAGTTTTTTCTACAGCTACACCGCCAACGGCGTGGCGTTGCCGGTCGGTTTGCAAGTGGTGCTGGAAGATACGGTAAGCAAATTACCGATCCCTAAAGTGATGAGCTATCAGCGTCAGCACGGCCACGCCGCGGGTCAGACCGTAAAATTTGTACGGCCGGCGCATAGCCTGGTAGCGCTGCATGGCGGCCAGGTATTGCCGCTGACACTGCTTGGCCTGGATGCAGATCGCCAGACCGAGGGCCATCGTTTCCTGTCGCAAGGCGGTATCGCGTTGGCCAATGCTGACAGTTATGCGGCCACGCTGGCCGGACAAGGCAAAGTGATCGCCAGCTTCAGCGAGCGCAAGGAAAAAATTCGTGCCGCTTTGTTGGCGGCTGCTGCAGGCAATCAGGTCCTGATGCCGGAAGCGCTACTGGACGAAGTCACGGCGCTGGTCGAATGGCCGGTGGTGTATGCCTGCAAATTCGAAGACGAATTCCTCAGCGTCCCGCAGGAATGCCTGATCCTGACGATGCAAACCAATCAAAAGTATTTTGCCCTGACCGATAGCGCAGGAAAATTGCGCTCGCGTTTCCTGATCGTCTCGAATCTGCAGACCGATGAACCGCAATACATCATCGAAGGCAATGAGCGTGTGGTGCGGCCGCGCCTGTCCGACGCTAAGTTTTTCTTCGAGCAAGACCAGAAAAAGAAGCTGGCCGACCGTGTGCCCCTGTTGGCCAATGTGGTCTATCACAACAAGCTCGGCAATCAGTTGCAGCGCACGGAGCGGGTCAAGGCCCTGGCAGCGGCGATTGCCGGACTGCTCGGCAGCGACCCCGCATTAGCCGAACGCGCAGCATTGCTGGCCAAGGCCGACCTGCTGACCGATATGGTAGGCGAATTCCCTGAGCTGCAAGGCGTCATGGGCAATTACTACGCACGCCATGACGGCGAAGCGGAAGACGTCGCGCTGGCTGTCTCGGAACACTATCAGCCGCGCTTTGCCGGCGACGCCTTGCCGACTACCGATACCAGTACCGCAGTAGCGCTGGCCGACAAGCTGGAAACCCTGATCGGCATCTGGGGCATCGGCCTGCAGCCAACCGGCGACAAGGATCCGTTTGCCCTGCGCCGCCATGCGTTGGGCATCTTGCGCATGCTGCTGGAAAAACGCCTGCCGATATCGCTGACGCAATTGCTGAGCAACGCCACACAGCAATTCGCCGGCAATCCCAACTTCAAGGATCCAGGCAGCGACGTGCTGCCGTTCCTGTACGACCGCTTGCGCGGCCTGTTGCGTGAACGCGGTTATGCGACTAACGAAATTGAAGCGGTGGTGGCGCAGCAACCGGATCGGCTCGACAACATCATCGAACGCCTCGACGCGGTGCAAGCGTTCGCCGCCTTGCCGGAAGCGGAAGCGCTGGCCGCAGCCAACAAGCGCATCACCAACATTTTGAAAAAGACCGAAGGTGTCGGCAACACGGTACAGCAAGATCTGCTGCGCGACAGTGCCGAACAGGGATTGTTCACAGCGATGAATGCGCTTAAACCCGAGGTTGACGCTGCCTTTGCCAAAGGCGATTTCAGCACTGCGCTAAAAGCATTGGCGCGGCTGCGGGAAAACGTCGACGGCTTCTTCAACGATGTGATGGTGATGGCCGACGACGAGCAATTGCGCAACAACCGCCTGGCGTTGCTGGCAAACCTGCATGTGATGTTGAACCAGGTCGCCGACATTTCCAAGCTGGCCGCTTAAAGTTAATTGGGGACAGAGCAACGCGCCGCAAGGTTTATTCAGGCGGCGCTCAAACTCTGTCCTGCAAATGGATAAATACCCCATGAAGCTGATCATTCTCGACCGCGACGGCGTCATCAACCATGACTCGGACGCCTTCATCAAATCGCCTGAGGAATGGGTGCCGATCAAGGGTTCGCTGGAAGCGATAGCACGTCTCAACCAGGCCGGCTACCGGGTTGTGGTGGCGACCAACCAGTCTGGCATCGCGCGCGGCTTGTTCGACATGCAGGCGCTGATGGCAATTCATCAGAAAATGCATGAGGCGGCGCAGCTGGTCGGCGCCGAGATCGACGCCATCTTTTTTTGCCCGCATGCCGCCGACGACAATTGCGATTGCCGCAAACCCAAGCCTGGCATGTTTCACGATATCGGCAAGCGCTTTGAGATCAGCCTGCGTGGCGGTGTGGCGACCGTAGGCGATTCTCTGCGCGACTTGCAAGCAGGTTTTATCGCCGGTTGCGCGCCTTATCTGGTACTCACCGGCAAAGGCGAAAAAACCCGCGACAAAGGCGGCCTGCCACCCGGCACATTGATTTTTCCGGACCTGGCTGCGGTGGTTGAATTCCTGTTGAAGAAACCGGTAGAGCTGTCGGTTTGACTGGCGGATTGAATCGGCGTCGTCCTGCAAAAGATTGTTTGTTAAAAAATACCTGGAGTCTGCATGTTGCGTTTTTCCCTGTTTTTGCGTTCCCTGTTGTTCTTCTTGTTGATGACGATCCTGACTGTAGTCTGGTCCTTGGCTTGCGTCCTGTTTGCCCCCTTCCCCTACGCCAGGCGTTATTACCTGACCGCGCGCTGGAATGTCATCGTGATCTGGATGGCTAAGGTCATTTGCGGGATTCGTTATCAGGTCAAGGGCTTTGAAAATTTCCCGGATGGGCCGGCGGTTGTGTTGAGCAAGCATCAGTCGGCATGGGAAACGATTTTCCTGCTACCGATGACGCCGCGCCCGCTGGTGTTCGTGTTCAAGAAATCGCTGACCTATATCCCGTTTTTCGGCTGGGGCATCGCCCTGTTGCGCATGATTCCAATCGATCGCAGCAAAGGCCGCGACGCCTTCGCCCAAGTGGTGGTGCAAGGACGCAAGCGGCTGGCGGACGGCCAGTGGATCATCATGTTCCCGGAAGGCACGCGGATTCCGGTCGGCCAAACCGGTAAATACAAGAACGGCGGCAGCCGCCTGGCGGTGGAAACCAATACCCCGGTAGTGCCGATCGCGCACAACGCGGGCGAATGCTGGCCGAAGAATTCTTTCATCAAGAAACCCGGGCTGATCACGGTGTCTATCGGCAAGCCGATTTATCCGGAAAACATGGATAGCAGCGAGTTGATGGCGAAAGTCGAAAATTGGATAGAATCTGAAATGCGCGTGATTTCACCGCATGTCTATTCCAAGCAAAAATAACGCTAACTTGCCAACATTGAAACTATCGCATCAAAAGCCAACTAAGCCGCGCCTGGGGCCAAATGCACGACCCCAGGGCAAGCTACCGCAGCAACAAGCGTTGCAACTGGATCTGTTTGCCGACGATTCAATCACCAGCACCCCGCCAGCCCCCAATCCAAGATCGATGCCACGCGCAACACCCGTGCCGCAGACACCGCCGGCGGGCGATACTGCCGTGCTGGCGCCCGGCAAGCGTCGCCTGCACTTTGGCGAGCATGTGCTCGATTACACCCTGTTACGCTCCAAACGACGCTCCATCGGTTTTCTGATCAGCGACGACGGCCTACGCGTCACCGCGCCCAAATGGGTCACGCTGGGTGACATCGAAACCGCCATCCGCGAAAAGAAACGTTGGATTTTTACCAAGCTGGCCGAATACCGCGATCGCTCGACCCGCCGCATGCAACCGCAAATGCAGTGGCGCGACGGCGAAACCCTGCCCTATATGGGCCGCAGCATCACCCTGCGGATTCACGCCACACAGAGGGCCGGAATCCATTTTGACCAAGCCAGCGAGCAACTGATCGTCTGCTTGCCGGCCGACGCCGGCGAGCAGCAGTTAAAGGATCGCGTACTGGGCTGGCTGCAACTGGAAGCCAAGCGCGTATTCGCCGAGCGGCTGCCGATATATGCCGAGAAACTGGGCGTCAGCTACCAGTCGTTCGCGCTGTCGTCGGCGACTACCCAATGGGGCTCCTGCACCTCAGAAGGCAAGATCCGCTTGAACTGGCGGCTGATGCATTTTGCGCTGCCGCTGATCGACTACGTGATCGCGCATGAGTTGTCGCATTTACGCGAGATGAACCATAGCCCGCGTTTCTGGGCCACGGTGCAATCGATTTTCCCCGAATTTGAAACTGCCAGGAAAACCCTGCGCGACAGCGCTCACGAAACTCTGCCGATTTTTTAGGGCAAGCGCGTCGTACTTATTACTGACTACTTTTTCCGCCGACTTAAAACATCGGCGAGGTCTGAGCAACCTCTCTCTTCCCAACTATCGAGAAAAACCATGCGAATCCTCCATACCATGCTGCGCGTCGGCAATCTGCAACGTTCCATCGATTTCTACACCAAAGTATTGGGCATGAAACTGCTACGCACCAACGACAATCCTGAGTACAAATACACGCTGGCTTTTGTCGGCTACGGCAGCAATCCCGATCATGCGGAACTCGAACTGACCTACAACTATGGCGTCGACAGCTACGACCAGGGCACGGCGTTCGGACATCTGGCAGTCGCTGTCGAGGATGCCTACAAAGCTTGCGACGATGTCAGAGCACAGGGCGGCAACGTGACACGCGAAGCCGGGCCGGTAAAGGGTGGCAGCACGGTGATCGCCTTCGTCCAGGATCCGGACGGCTACAAGATTGAATTGATAGAGCGTAAGGCCGACAATTCACCCAGCGAGAAGTTATAAGGGCGGCAGGGCGGCCTGACTCTTAGCTGGCGCGTAGCTAAGAGATAGGTAAGGGGGGAATCAGGCAGCGTTGCCAGTCCAGCGATTTGCCAGTTCGACAAAGCGCTCCATCGCAACCGCCTCGGGCCGCGCTTGCGGATCGACGCCGGCGTCGATCAGTTGGTTCTCGGTGAACATGCCGGCCAGGCAGTTGCGAATCACTTTGCGACGCTGGCTGAATGCCTTTAACACCACGGCTTCCAGTTTGCGCTGCTCGCAAACCAGAGGCTGGGCAATCGGGATCATCCTGACGATTGCCGATTCGACCCGCGGCGGCGGATCAAAAGCGGTCGGCGGCACCACGAACAGCAGCGCCATCTGGTAACGCCATTGCAGCATCACCGAGAGCCGGCCAAACGCCTTGCTGCCCGGCTGCGCCACCATCCGTTCCACTACTTCCTTTTGCAGCATGAAATGCTGGTCCTGTACTTGCGGCGCGATCTCGGTCAGGTGAAACAGCAAAGGGCTGGAAATGTTGTAAGGCAGATTGCCGACCACCCGCAATTTGCCTTCGCCGATCAAGGGAATGCTACCGAAATCGAACTTCAACGCGTCGGCGGAATGCACGTGCAAACGCGCCGGATCAAAATTCTTTTGCAAGCGCGCCACCAGATCGCGATCCAGTTCGACTACATGCAACTGCTGCAGCGATTCCAGCAGCAAACGCGTCATGGCGGCCAGGCCGGGCCCGATTTCGACCATATTGTCGCCGGCTTGCGGATCGATGGCGCTGATGATGTTGTACAGCACGGTGTCGTCAGTCAGGAAATTCTGGCCGAAGCGCTTGCGGGGAATGTGGTTCTTCATATTTTTCTTTATTTGCGAGGCGGGAAAGCTAAAACAAAGCAGGACGCTTAAGAGTCAGCGCAATATAACTGCTTACTCTTGCCCCAATTGACTCAGCCGCACCATTTGCGCAGCAACGTTCAGCGCCGCCAGCATGCTGCCGTGATCGGCTCGGCCCAAACCGGCTGCGGCGAGATCCAGTGCGGTGCCGTGATCGACCGAAGTACGGATAAACGGCAAACCCAGCGTGATGTTGATGCCGTGGCCGAAGCTGGCATATTTCAATACCGGCAAACCCTGGTCGTGATACATCGCCAATACGCAATCGGCGTCCGCCAGATATTTTTGCTGGAACAGGGTATCGGCCGGATAAGGGCCGCTGACGGCGATGCCGCGCGCCTGGGCCGCTTGCAAGGCCGGGCTGATGATATCGATTTCTTCACGCCCCAGATAACCGCCCTCGCCCGCATGGGGATTCAAGCCCGTCACCAGGATGCGCGGCTGCGCCAGGCCGAATTTTTTCTGCAGATCCGCATGCAGGATGTCAATGGTGCGGCTCAGACCATCATAGCTGAGTGCTGCAGCGACATCTTTCAATGCCAGATGGGTGGTCGCCAACGCTACCCGCAACGGCGGCGTGACCCGATCCGTGGCCAGCATCATGACGACCTGCGCAGTCGCACTTTTTTCAGCAAGATATTCGGTATGGCCGGTAAACGGTACACCGGCGTCGTTGATCGTACTTTTTTGCAGAGGCGCCGTCACCATGCCGTCGAATGTTCCCTGCTGCGCGCCGTTGATGGCGATATCCAGCGTGCGCAATACGGCGCGGCCGTTGCGCGCATCCAGATGGCCTGGCTGCACATGGGCGTCGAGAGGGCAGTCGATTACCGCAATCTGATCATGGGGGAAATTCGGCAAGCCGTTGTTGCGCAGGGCCTGTTGCGAGAGTGCCACGAGCCGGATCTGCGGATCGATCTCAGCCGCGATCATCGCCAGGAAAGCAGCATCGCCAATCAGCACGCTATTGATTTCAGCGCGCAACTGCCAAGCCGCCTTGATCGAGATTTCAGGCCCGATGCCGGCCGGCTCACCGCAGGTGACGGCCAATATCGGCCTCGGCCGCACTGGCGATTTGAGCGGATTTTCAGCCGCTTGTGCGGCCGCGGGTGTAACCGCGGGTTTAGCCGCGGGTGTGACCGACTGATCAGACATGCACTACTCTCAAAGCTGGCTTGGATACTGTATCAACGCAGCATCAACGGTCGTCGTTACGGTATTCCACATAGGTCCGGTCGCGCAATTGGCGCAACCAGTCGTTGGTGGCTTCTTCGGTTTTACGTTCACGAATCGCCATCCGCGCTGTCAGACGCTGACGCTCCTTGGACACATCGTTGGTCTTGCGCTCCACCACTTCAATCAGGTGGTAACCAAACGGCGATTCGATCGGATCGCTGATCTGTCCCGGCTTCAACGCATCCATCGCGCGTTCGAATTCCGGCACCGTATCGCCGGGATAAACCCAACCCAGATCGCCGCCCTTGGAGGCCGACAAATCGTTCGAATACTGTTTGGCCAGATCTTCAAATGTGGCGGCCTTATTATCCAGACGCTCCTTCAAGTCGGCCAGACGACGGCGTGCTTCCGCCGCGGTCACGGTTGGCGTCACCTTGATCAGGATGTGGCGCACATGGGTCTGCTGAATCGGTGCGGCTGCGGTGTCAGTCGATGCGGCGGCGGCGGCGGCGCGCTTGTTAACCAGCTTGATGATATGAAAACCATTGGCGCTTTTCAAAATACTCGAGGTCTGGCCCGGATTCAGATTGGCGACTGCCTCCACGAACAGCGCCGGCAGGCGATCTTGCGTGCGCCAACCCATGTCGCCACCGGTCAAGGCGTCGCTGGCGTCGGAGTAAGCGGCGGCAACTGCGGCAAAATTTCCCCCCGACTTGATTTGCTGCATGGCTTCTTCCGCGCGTTTGGCACGCTGCGCAATCTGCTCGGCCGAAGCATTTTCCGGCACTCGGATCAGGATCTGCGCCAAGTCCAGTTCCTGGGCTGTTTGTTTGTTGCCGCTTTCGGCGGCGATGTAGTTGTCGACTTCCGATTCCGAAATCTGGATCTTGTTATCGACTTCGCGTTCACGCAGGCGCTGTAACAACATTTCTTGTCGAATCTCTTCGCGGAAAGCCGGGTATGGAATTTGATCGTGGGCCAGCTGCTTTTGGAAATCCGCCATCGACAATTTGTTTTGTTCGGCAATCCGGCTGATCGCACGGTCCAGCATGGTGTCATCCACCGACAAGCCGTTTTCTTTCGCCAGCTGTACTTCGGCGCGCTCAAGAATCATGCGCTCCAACAATTGTTTTTGCAGCTCGGCAACCGGCGGCAACTCGATCTTCTGAGCGCGCATGCGTTGCACCACGTCGTTCATGCGCTTGGCCACTTCCTGTTGCGTAATCACATCGGTGTTCACCACGGCAACAATGGCGTCGACTGTCTGCGGAGCTGCTTTGCTGGCAGCAGGCTTGACTGCTGGCGCAGGAGCAACAGCCGGGGCGACGGCAGGCGGCGCCGACTGATTCGACGCGGCTTGAGCCCAAGCACCACCGGCAGTAGCAGACAGCAACGAGAATGCGATTGCGGCGAGTTGGATTTGATTGGTTTTACGCATAATTGGACGAACGTTCATAAGTAAAAATGACGGATTCAACGGCTAATGAAAGAGTCGGGTTGATTAACATTCTGATAACCTGGAACACTGCTACGCAGGGCTTGCATCGGATTCGACCCGAAGCTTGACAAACCATTCAACTCAAGTTGCACGAATATACCCGTAGTCGAGCGGGTTGACGATGTCGGCGTACGCTGCCCGACGACACGGAAAACCCAGCAATCCGCTTTGTATTCAAGCCCAAGCAAGCTTTGGCCGACGGTTTTTTCCTGCAAAGAGTAGCTGACGCGGCCAACCCCGTACCAGCGACGGCTCAACGGCCATTGGGCGGATACGTCAAACTGCTTCAGATATTTACTATCCAGCAGCAGCGGATCAATGTTGTTGTGATCCAGCTGGTAGGAAAAATTGATGACTTTTTTCGGACCCGGCTGCCATTTGATGTTGGAACTGGCGCGTACCCATTGATTGTTACTCTGGCTATATTGGATAGTATTGTCGATGCCCAGCGTCGGCGACACCTGGCCGCCCGCCGTCAGCAGCAAATCCGAACGGCTGCTGGTGATGGTATCGGTAGTTCCTCCGAGTGACACACGCGGCGGGGTGAAGTAAAAACGCTGGCCGATACCCAGGCGCAAACGTTCCACACCGGACTCCTCGATGAAACGCGAAATCACCGCAGCTGTCAGTTGATTGGCGTCACCGATACGGTCATGGCCGCTATAACGGTTTTCGGTGAAAATCTGGGCAAAATTAAAATCCGCCACGCCACTGTCGAACAGTGGATATTGTCTCTGATCACGGAAGGGCGTACGCACATAGAACAGGCGCGGCTCCAGTGTCTGCGTCATCGGATTGCCAAAAAACTTTGCATCGCGCTCGAAAATCAAACCGGTATCGAAAGAAAAAGTCGGCAGCACCCGGTTAAAACTATTCCCCAGCGGCGTTTGATCCGCCGAGCTTGGAGGATTCGTGATGCCAAATTTATTCGGCGTGATGTTATAGGAGGTTGCGTCCAGCTGGATCTTTGGCGTAATGAAATAACCCGGGCGGATAATCGGGTAAGACAGCTGCGGATTGATGTAGATGCGATCGCCGCCTAAGGGCAGCAAAGTGCTTTGTGAAAAATCGTATTGGCTATTTCTGAAGCGGGTATATTGCGCGTTGACGGTCCAGTCAAAACCATAAATATCCTGCTTGCCGGCGGTCACGGTAACTTGTGGTAAACGATCGTAAGGACGACTCAGGGTCGGATTTCCATTGGCGTCAAAATCCTGCAATACCTGATAACGCGAAGCCAGCGCTGCCACGCTCCAGAATGAACCGCTATAGTTCAAATCGAATTCCCGATTCAATATCCGCGCCGAACTTTGGGTGATCGAACGCGAAAAATCGTCGGGATAATGATCATCCGAGGCAAAGTTGACATTCCAGCCCATCGTCAAGCCGGGCATCAATGTCTGCGTATGAATCGACTGCAAGGCGTAACGGTTGCTCTTGGTCAGCCTGTCGTCGGGCAGGAATTCGATTTTGGTTTGACCACGGTAGCTGTCCCCTAAATAGCGCGCGTCAGCCCCCATTTGCAAACCGCGCTGAGTGATGATGTTGGGGTAGAGCGTCAAATCGCGATTAGGTGCGATATTGAAATAATAGGGAAGATTAAACTCAAAACCGCCGTTGTTAGTGGACCCTATAATCGGCGGCAATACGCCCGACTGACGATCGTTCGTTAGCGGGAAAGACAAAATCGGCGAGCCAAGAATCGGCACGCTCTTGAAATAGAGAACGCCGTTATGGGCCAGGCCCTCACCCAAACCGCTATCAACGTCCAGCGTACTCGACTTGATATACCAGTCCGGCTTGGTGCCGGGGCAGGTCGTGTAAGTACCGGTGATAATTTTCGCCTTGTCTTCATCGATAAAATCGATGCGTTCGGCCTTGCCGTGGCCTTCATTGGCCTGAAACCAGTAAGTCGGATTGGTCAGGAAACCCTGCCCGGAATCCATATTCAGCTTGAGATCGTCGCCGGTGTATTTGTCGCCATAGCGATTCATTCGCACGCAACCATGTGCCCCCACCTCGTTCTCGATAATCCGGTAAGTTGCCTTATCAGACTTGACCTCGGTCTGGCCGCGGGTCAGATCGACATCGTTATCCAGATTAATCAGCCGATCCGGGCGGCCAGTCATCTGCTCGGCCTCCACCGTGGTCGGTGCATTGCTATCGTTGACCCGCGGCGCCCTAGCGCCTTGGGTCCCTTGCGTGGTAGGAACGGTCGGGACGGCCGCATCGGTCGATTGTGCCCATACCCAGATTGGCATGGTCGCCGCCGCGACGACCGAAGCCACCAGGACGGTCATGCGCCGCAAGGCAGGCAATTGGGACGCAGCCCGACCTGAACGTGACTGGAATTGCTTAGGGAGCGCTGAGGAGGACCGGGTCATGAAATGAATTTGGCAAACACCATAGCAGGCGATTTTTTGAAATTAATCCCTTATTATATGGGAACTCACTACCGACAACCGTATTACTGGAACGCTTAATGTCTTTATCACAGTCTGCCCCCGCCCTGCCCGATCTGCGCCAGACCCAAATTGTCGAATGGCTAACTGCGCTTAGCGCCATTCCCACCCTGCCTGCAACCCTCCGCCCAGCCTCCGCCGACGCCAGTTTCCGGCGCTATTTCAGAATCGATGCGGTCGATGGCAGAACCCTGATTGTGATGGATGCGCCGCCGCCGCAAGAAGATGTGCGGCCATTCATCGAAATTGCCGGACTGTTTGCCGGCATCGGCCTGTCGGTGCCTGAAATTCTGGCGCAAGACGTCGAACGCGGCTTTCTGCTGCTGTCCGATCTGGGTTCTACCACTTACCTGCAGCAATTGAATGACGACAGCGCGCCGAAACTGTACATGGACGCCATCGACGCCCTGGTATTGCTGCAAACCAAAAGCCAGCCAGACGTGTTGCCCGAATATGATCGCGCTTTTTTGTTGCGAGAATTGCAAATATTTCCGGAATGGTATCTCGGCAAGCATCTGAAGGCTACGCTTACCGACCAGCAAACCACGGACTTGAACCAGGTGTTCGACGCCATCCTGGCCAACAACCTGGCGCAGCCGCAAGTGTTTATCCATCGCGATTATCACTCGCGCAACCTGATGGTGCTGCCAACCGGCAATCCCGGCGTACTCGATTTCCAAGGTGCACTGTTCGGGCCGATCACCTACGATATCGTCTCGCTGTTGCGCGATGTTTATATCCAGTGGGACGAGGCGCAAGTGCTCGACTGGATGATCCGTTACTGGGAGCGCGCCAAACGCGCCGGCCTGCCGGTCCATCCGGACATCGACGCCTTCTACCGCGATTTCGAATACATGGGGCTGCAACGCCATCTCAAGATACTCGGCTTGTTCGCTCGCCTGAACCACCGCGACGGCAAGGAAGCCTATCTGAAAGATATCCCGCTAGTCATGGAGTACGTCCGCAAGACCGCGCTGCGTTACCGTGAACTGATTCCACTGGTGCGTTTACTGGACAAGCTGGAAGATAAAGCGGTGCAGGTCGGCTATACGTTCTAATTGCAACCAGAAAAAAATCCATGAAAGCAATGATTTTTGCCGCCGGCCGCGGCGAGCGCATGCGCCCGCTGACCGACACCACCCCCAAGCCCTTGCTCAAGATCCGCGGCCGGCCGTTGATCGTCTGGCACATCGTCAACCTGGTGCGCGCCGGCATCACCGACATCGTCATCAATCACGCCCACCTGGGACAAATGATTGAAGATGCCTTGGGTGACGGCAGCAAATTCGGCGCGACGATTTCCTACTCACCGGAAACCGTCGCGCTGGAAACCGCAGGCGGCGTCGCCAACGCCCGCCATCTGCTGGGAGAGGAACCGTTCGTGGCGATTGCCGGCGATGTCTACTGCCCGCATTTCGACTTCGAACAAGTCAAGAATACGTTGGAAGACAAGGATATCTGGGGCCAGCCGTATGCGCTGGACCAGCGCGACAACGCCTGGCTCTACCTGGTGAAAAACCCGGCGCATCATCCGCAGGGCGATTTCGGTTTGCACAGTTTTTCCGTCAGCAACGACGGCGAACCCGGCCACACCTACACCTTCTCCGGCATCGGCGTTTACCGGCCATCGATGTTCGACGCCGTCAGCCCCGGACAATCGGAAAAGCTGGTGACCTTGCTGCGCGAATACGCCGCGCGCGGCCAGATCGGCGGCGAAGTGTATCGCGGCGAATGGACCGACGTCGGCACCATCGAACGCCTGAATCAACTGAACGCACCGCTGTAATCGGCAACCATCGACTACAACCGACAACACCCAGCGCCAGCAAATCAACCCATTCCAGAAAGACGCCAGCATGACTCCTTACAGCACACGCCGCAGCAAACTGATTGCGCAAATGCAGGCCATGGGTGGCGGCGTCGCCATTATCTCGACCGCGCCCGAAGCCGCGCGCAATGCCGATTCCGATTTCCCCTACCGTCACGACAGCAGCTTCTATTACCTGTCCGGTTTTACCGAACCGGACGCCGTGATCGTGCTGGTCGCCGGTAAGGATGCAAAGGCGATTTTGTTTTGCCGCGAAAAAAATCTGGAGCGGGAAATCTGGGACGGCTATCGCTTCGGCCCTGACGCTGCGCGTGAACAGCTCGGTTTCGACGCCGCGTTTGCGATCGACGCCATCGATACCGAAATGCCGAAACTGCTAGCCGATGTACCGGCGATTTTTTACTCGCTAGGTAAACAAGCCAATCGCGACAGCCAATTGCAAGGCTGGCTCAACAAACTCAGCGGCCAGGCCCGCATCGGCGTCAGCGCGCCGGCCACCATCCACAGCCTGGATCCGCTGCTGGCCGAGATGCGTCTGTTTAAAGACGCGGGGGAACACGCGATCATGCAACGCTCCGGACAAATTGCCGCCGGCGCCCATAAGCGCGCCATGCACCTGGCCCGCCCAGGCTTGCGCGAATACCACCTGGAAGCCGAATTGCTGCATGAGTTCCGCACCCAAGGCGCGGAATCGCCGGCTTATACCTCTATCGTCGCCACCGGCGCTAACGCTTGCGTGTTGCACTACCGCGCCGGCAACACCGAGCTGAAAGACGGTGACCTGGTGCTGATCGACGCCGGCTGTGAATTCGAAAGCTATGCCTCCGACATCACCCGCACCTTTCCGGCCAACGGCGTCTTCTCGGGCCCGCAAAAAACTTTATATGAAATCGTGCTGGCGGCACAGCATGCAGCGATAGCCGCAACCCGTCCCGGACAGCGCTTCATCGATGGCCACAATGCGGCGCTGCGGGTGCTGGCGCAGGGCATGCTGGATACCGGCCTGCTGGATAAAAACAAAGTCGGCACGCTGGACGACGTGATTGCCAAAGGCGATTATCGTCAGTTTTACATGCACAGCACCGGCCACTGGATCGGCCTTGACGTGCACGACGTCGGCGCCTACCGTGAACCCGGCGAAGCTGCTGCCGAAGGCCAGCAAAAACCGTGGCGCAAGCTGCAGCCCGGCATGGTCACTACGGTTGAGCCTGGCATCTACGTGCGGCCAGCCGAAGGGGTGCCGGAACAATACTGGAATATCGGCATCCGCATTGAAGACGATATCCTGGTCACCGCGGACGGCAACCACAACCTGACCAGCGATGTGCCGACATCGGTGGCCGAGATCGAAGCATTGATGCGCAAATGACGCACGCTGCTCCCACCATCGTTGTGTTCGACCTCGGCGGCGTTCTCATCGACTGGAACCCGGACTACCTGTTCCGCAAGCTGATCACCAATGAGACCGAGCGCAAATGGTTCCTCGCCAACATCTGCAGCGGCGAGTGGAATCTCCAGCAAGACGCCGGCCGCCCGCTGAGCGAGGCCACCGCTATCCTCAGTGCTGAGCACCCGGATCATGCGGAGCTGATCGAAGCTTTTTATGCGCGCTGGACGGAAATGTTAGGCGGCGCGCTGGCCGAAGGCGTGGCGATTTTCGAGGCGCTGGAAACGGCCGGCGTGCCGTTGTTTGCATTGACCAACTGGTCGGGCGAAACTTTCCCCTATGCCTGGAACAACTATCCATTCCTGCAGCGTTTCAAGGATGTGTTGGTGTCCGGCGATGAAAAACTGATCAAGCCGGATGCCCGTATATACCAACGCATGCTGGAGCGGATTCGCAAACATTATCCCGATGCGCAACCGCAACAACTGGTGTTCATCGACGACGTCCTCAGAAACGTCGATGCGGCGCGCGCACTCGGCTGGCGCGCCATCCATCACACCTCGCCGGAATTAACCGCAGCGCAATTGCGCGCATGGGGATTGCCAGCATGAACAAACCAGTCGATCAGCCGCTGCCGATAGAAGTCGACATCGCCATCTGCGGCGCCGGCCCGGTCGGCTTGAGCCTGGCTGCGCTGCTGATAAAACGTGGCGTGGCGGCGGCTCGCATTGCTCTGATCGATGCCAAGACAGTCGAACAGGCAAGGCAAGATCCGCGTTCTCTGGCGCTCTCCTACGGCAGCCGCCAGATCCTGCAAGAGATCGGCGCCTGGCCGATCGCCGCCACCGCGATCCATCAGATCCATGTATCGCGCCGTGCACATTTCGGCCGCACCCTGATTCAACGCGAAGAATTCCAGCTGCCGGCGCTTGGTTATGTGACTCGCTACGGAACCCTGGTAACGGCTTTGGCAGCACTGCCGTCTTTGGCAGATATCCATCTGCTGAGGCCGGCGCAAGTCAGCGCCAGCACCGAACAGGACGATCATGTGGAGTTGCAGTTGTCAGATGGCCGTTCCCTACGCAGCAAATTGCTGGTGCAAGCTGAAGGCGGCCTGTTCGGCGCCCAGGACGATAAGTCGCTGCAACGCGATTACCAGCAAGTCGGCATCGTCGCCCATGTCCAGAGCAGTGCGCCGATTGCACACCGCGCCTTCGAACGCTTCACCGACCAGGGACCGCTGGCGCTGCTGCCGCAGGATGACGAGCACGGCCACAACTACGCCTTGGTATGGTGCGTGCGCCCGGCGACGGCAAGCCAGTTGCTGGCGCTGGATGATGCAGCGTTCCTGGCGGCGTTGACACAGGCTTTCGGCGGCCGGCTTGGACGTTTTACTAAAATCTCGGCACGCAACAGTTTTTCGCTGGGCTTGAATGCACGCCCGGGAGCTACGCTCAGAACCGTGGCAATTGGCAACGCCGCTCAAACCCTGCACCCGGTTGCCGGCCAGGGATTGAATCTGGGCTTGCGCGATGCAACGGTGCTGGCGCGTTTGCTGGCCACCGACATAACGCCGGACGCACTGCAACGGTTTGCCGCCACCAGGCAGTCAGACCGCAGTTTGACGATCCACCTGACCGATATCATGGCGCGGATTTTTGCCAGTGCGCCCGACGGCGCCATATCGCAAACCCTGCTCGGCTTATCGCTCGGACTGGTGGATGTGGTGAAGCCGGCCAGACGCTTGCTTGCGCAACAAATGATGTTTGGGCGACGCTAAACTTCGCTTCACTCGCACCATAAAAAAAACCGCGCCGGTTTTACCTGGTGCGGCTTTTTTTTATGGGAGTGGTCAACGCTTACTTAGCCCTTACTCAATCGCCTTCGCCATATCCTCAATCACCTTCTTGGCGTCACCAAACACCATCATGGTTTTATCCATGTAGAACAGCTCGTTGTCCAGTCCGGCATAGCCGGAGGCCATCGAACGCTTGTTGACGATGACGGTCTTGGCTTTGTAGGCCTCCAGGATAGGCATGCCGGCAATCGATGACTTCGGATCCTTGGCGGCCGGATTGACGACGTCGTTGGCGCCCAATACCAGCACCACGTCGGCCTGGGCGAATTCGCTGTTGATGTCTTCCATCTCGAACACCTGGTCGTACGGCACTTCGGCCTCGGCCAGCAAGACGTTCATGTGGCCCGGCATGCGCCCGGCCACCGGGTGGATCGCGAACTTGACGGTGACACCCTTGTGCGACAGCTTTTCAGCCAGTTCCATCAATGCGTGCTGGGCACGCGCCACCGCCAGGCCGTAGCCGGGAACGATGATGACGGTTTCGGCATTCCCCAACAGGAACGAGGCATCGTCGGCGGAGCCGGATTTCACCGGGCGCTGGGCTTGTGCACCACCTGCCGTTGCGGCAGCTGCGTCGCCGCCAAAGCCGCCCAGGATCACGTTGAAGAACGAGCGATTCATCGCCTTGCACATGATGTAGGACAGGATCGCGCCGCTGGAACCGACCAGCGATCCGGCGATGATCAGCATCGAATTGTTGAGCGAAAAACCGATGCCGGCAGCCGCCCAGCCTGAATAGCTGTTAAGCATCGACACCACTACCGGCATGTCGGCGCCGCCGATCGGGATAATGATCAGCACGCCTAGCGCAAACGCGATGATGGTCATCAGGATGAAGGGCAGCCAGGACTGGGTCAGCACAAAGATGATTCCCAGCCCCAGCATCGCCACGGCCAGCAACAGGTTGATGAAATGCTGCCCCCTGAAGCTGACCGGTGCGCCCTGGAACAGGCGGAATTTGTATTTCCCCGAGAGCTTGCCAAATGCAATCACCGAACCGGAGAAGGTAATCGCACCGACGAAGGTGCCGATAAACAGCTCGATGCGGTTACCGACCGGCAGCGCCTCGCCGTGGGCAGCGATACCGAAAGCCCAAGGCTCCGACACCGCAGCCACCGCGATACATACTGCCGCCAGGCCGATCAGCGAATGCATCGCCGCCACCAGTTCCGGCATCTTGGTCATCTCGACGCGTTTCGCCAGGAAAGCGCCGATGCTGCCGCCCACCACCACGCCGCCGGCCACCAGCCAGAAACCGAGGCCGGCTCCTTGCGATTCAGCCTTCAGTTTGACGATCAAGGCAATCGTGGTCACCACGGCAATCGCCATGCCAGCCATGCCGAATACATTGCCGCGCCGCGCTGAAGTCGGATGCGACAAACCCTTGAGCGCCTGGATGAAGCAGACCGAGGCGATCAGGTACAACATCGTCACCAGATTCATACTCATTGCTGGGCTCCTTCTTTAGCAGCAGGTTTTGCCTTCGGCTCTTTTTTCTTGAACATTTCCAGCATGCGCTGCGTCACCAGAAAGCCGCCGAATACATTGACAGCCGCCAGCGCCACCGCCAGCGTGCCGGTAACCTGGCCGACCATGCCTTCGGTCAAGCCGGCCGCCAGCATGGCGCCGATGATGATGATCGCAGAGATCGCGTTGGTGACCGCCATCAGCGGTGTGTGCAGGGCAGGTGTAACGGTCCAGACCACGTGGTAACCGACGTAGATCGCCAGTACGAAAATGATCAGGTTGGTGATGGTGTGCGTGACTTCCATGGTTTCCCTTTGATAGAAGGACAGCGCTGAAAACTCGCGCAGTTGACTTAACTACTCGCTTTAGATTTTCTTCAGGCCGGTGATGCGGTTGTTGTCATCGACAAACACCACTTTCGGCACATAGCTGCGCGCCTCTTCGTCAGACAGCGGCGCATAAGTGCAAATGATCAGCAAGTCACCCAGATGAGCGCAGCGTGCAGCGGCGCCGTTCAGCGAAATTTCGCCGCTGCCGCGTTTGCCGCGGATCGCATAAGTTGAAAAACGCTGGCCGTTGTTGACGTTGTACAGCTCGATCTTTTCAAACTCGCGAATGTCGGCCGCTTCCAGCAGGTCTTCATCTATCCCGCAAGAACCCTCGTAGTGCAGGTCGGCTTGGGTAACGGTTGCGCGATGAATTTTTGCGCGCAGCATGATGCGTTGCATATCTTGTTTCTCCAGTTTACGAAGGCGCCGGCCAAAGCCGGTTGCCCCTTACAGCTATTAATTAAATCGGTACTTGTTTCGGCAACTTAGTTGGGTCGCTTATTTGCGCAGCACTTCGCCGCCGCTGCATAGCAAGGTGCCGGCAACGATATCGTCCTCGCGATTAATCACCAGGCCGCCTTCGGCATTGATGATCAGCTTGAGGAAATCGAGCAGGTTGCGCGCATACAGCGCCGAAGCGTCGGCCGCCACCAGCGCCGCCAGATTGCCTTCGCCGATGATGTGGACGCCGTGCTTGATGACGGTCTTGCCGCTCTCCGACAAAGGGCAGTTGCCGCCCTGGTCGACCGCCATATCGAGAATCACCGAACCCGGCTTCATCGCCCTGACGGTGTCTTCGCTGATCAGCACGGGTGCTTTGCGGCCGGGGATCAGGGCGGTGGTGATAATGATGTCGGCTTGCTTGGCGCGCTCATGCACCAGTTCGGCCTGGCGTCGCATCCAGTCGGCCGGCATCTGCCGCGCATAACCGCCGACGCCTTGGGCAATTTCCCTTTCTTCATCCGTAATGAAAGGCACGTCCAGGAATTTTGCGCCGAGCGACTCGATCTGTTCTTTCACGGCCGGCCGCACATCGGAGGCCTCGATCACTGCGCCCAGACGCTTGGCGGTGGCGATCGCCTGCAAGCCGGCCACGCCGGCTCCCATGATCAGCATGCGCGCCGCCTTGACGGTACCGGCGGCGGTCATCAGCATCGGCATGAAACGCTGATAGGTATTGGCCGCCATCAACACCGCCTTATAACCGGCGATATTGGCTTGCGATGACAGCACATCCATCGATTGCGCGCGCGAAGTGCGCGGCGCAGCTTCCAGCGCAAACGCCGTCAGGCCGTGACTTGCCATAACAGCAATATTGTCGGCATCAAAAGGATTCAGCATACCGACCACGACCGTACCGCTTTTCAGCAGGGTCAGCTCGTCGGCGCTGGGAGCACGCACTTTGAGCACGGTTTCCACGCCGAATGCTGCTGCAGCCGTCACCACCTCGGCGCCTGCCGCAGCGTAGGCTGCATCGGGAATGCTGGACGAAATGCCTGCACCGGACTGCACCAGCACCTGATGTTTGGCTGCCACCAGCTTCTTTACCGTCTCCGGAGTCGCTGCAACCCGGGTTTCGCCAGGCCGCGTCTCGGCGGGGATGCCGATTTTCATGTACTTCTCCCATTAGTGTTAAGAATCTCCCGGAATCTTACACGGAAAAATTGCGGCCCAACAACCATAGGTCTTGATGTAGGTTATTTATCCTAAAATTAATCCCTGGTTGCGACTATGACTACAATTACCTCGCCTCTCCGTGCTCCGTGAGCACATCTCATCGAAAACCGGCAGGCAAGTTAAAATATCGGATTAACCGAGGAATTTATGACTGACGTTTGGAAACCCTCCGTCACAGTCGCCGCCATCATAGAGCGCGACGGCCGCTTCTTGCTGATTGAAGAAGCGACCAGTGACGGCATCCGCATCAACCAGCCAGCCGGCCATCTCGATCCCAACGAGTCGCTGCTGCAGGCGGTGGTGCGCGAGACGCTGGAAGAAACAGCGCACGATTTCATCCCTACCGCGCTGGTTGGCATGTATATGGCGCGTTATATTTCGGCGCGTACCGGAAAAGCGGTCACTTACTTACGCTTCGCTTTCTGCGGCGATCTTGGCGCCGAACACGATCAGGCGCTGGATCATGGCATCTTGCGTACCCTGTGGCTGTCGCGCGACGAACTGGCGGCTTGTCCGGAGCGTCACCGCAGTCCGCAAGTGTTGCTATGCATTGACGATTACCTGCGCGGCCAGCGCGCACCGTTAGCCATGCTGAACACCCACCCAAGCGCCTATGGAGTGGCTCATGTCGAATAAGTCAAATAAAAAACGCGTGGTCATCGGCATGTCGGGCGGGGTCGATTCCTCTGTCTCGGCCTGGATGCTGAAGCAACAGGGTTATGAAGTCATCGGCCTGTTCATGAAAAATTGGGAAGACGACGACGATTCCGAGTACTGCTCGACCCGGCAGGACTGGATCGATGCGGTCAGCGTCGCCGACGTGATTGGCGTCGACATTGAAGCGGTGAATTTTGCCGCCGAGTACAAAGACCGGGTATTCGCCGAATTCCTGCGCGAGTATCAGGCTGGCCGCACCCCCAATCCCGATGTGCTGTGCAATGCCGAAATCAAATTCAAGGCCTTCCTCGATCACGCCATGAAGCTGGGCGCTGATCTGATCGCCACCGGTCATTACGCTCGCGTGCGGCAGGCCGATTCCGGCCGCTTCGAGTTGTTGAAAGCGGTTGACGCCAGCAAGGATCAAAGTTATTTCCTGCACCGCCTGAACCAGTCGCAATTGTCCCGAACCTTATTCCCGCTGGGTGAAATCCAGAAAACCGAAGTGCGCAAGATCGCCGAGCAGATCCAGTTGCCGAATGCCAAGAAAAAGGACTCGACCGGCATCTGCTTTATCGGCGAACGGCCATTCCGCGAATTCCTGAATCGTTATCTGTCCTACCAGCCGGGGCCGATGAAGACGCCGGACGGCGATGTGGTGGGCGAGCACGTAGGCTTGAGTTTTTACACGCTGGGCCAGCGCAAGGGCATCGGCCTGGGCGGCATGAAGACGCACAAGAACGCCGGCGGCGACAGCGATCCCTGGTATGTGGCCAGGAAGGATGTAGAAAACAACACTTTATACATCGTTCAGGGACACGATCACCCCTGGCTGCTGTCATCGACGCTGCAGGCCGGCCAACTCAGCTGGGTTGCCGGTGAAGCGCCGGACAGCGGCCGCTTGTCGGCCAAGACGCGCTATCGGCAGGCTGACATGGCTTGCAGATTTGACAGCCTGCTGCTGCCTGAAGCGGAGAATTTCGCCCTGAAATTTAGCGATCCGCAATGGGCCGTCACTCCCGGCCAGTCTGCCGTGCTGTATGACGGCGATGTCTGCCTCGGCGGCGGCATTATCGAGTCATCGGGCAACGCTGCCTGATACTGGTTTTGCATCTTTTAATGATGCAAAACCAGCTCTTTCCCCGCTGGTCGTCCTGACCAGCCTCTTTCCCAAGCTTTGCCACAGCTCGTTTTGTTGTGCATATACAGCAATTAGTTCCTTTTTATTATTTCTATTTCAGGAACAGTAAATTTCCAGTATGACCATTTATTGTTGATTGTGAAGTCTCTACACTTTGCTTCATCGATGGGCGCAACACACAAGCAAGATCAAAAATGCAAGTGCGCCGCTCACCGAGGCAGGACCCGACGGGCTGCAATCTCGCCTGTACCGCCGAGCCCGGTGCCATCAACCTACTGGAGAAAAAAATGAACACCAAACAATTTATCGCAGGTCTCGCAATCTTAGCCGCCGCTGGCAGCGCCATGGCCGTTACCCCATATCCACCTGAAACACCGTTCGTCTCGACCAAATCGCGTGCCGATGTCCAGGCTGAGCTGGTGCAAGCTCAAAAAGACGGTTCGCTAGCTGTGGCCAGTAATTCCTACCCTGTGGTTGCGGCCGCAGGCAAGCCAGTCAGCCGCGCTGAAGTCGTGAGCCAAGTCAGCAAGGCAGAGCCATCGGTCTACAGTGGCAACTAAATTGTCAAGTTGCAAAAGCATCTGATGCGACACTGACTCCGCGAATTTCCGGAGTTACGCAAAACGCCAGCAATGCTGGCGTTTTGCTATTATTCGTTCATATCCCAGCGCACCGCCAAACCTCGGAGCTGAGCTAGACGCAGGTGCCCCAACAGATCCAAACGTTCAGATCTCTCAAGTCACATAATTCGGGTTCACATGCGGTCATATTTTCCCTCCAAGTCTTATCCTTCGGTCAGCCTGTTGCTGGCCTGTTCCCTGACGCTGTTGTTAAGCGCCTGCGCTGATTTTTCAGGTATCAACCCGCAATCGAAACTGACGGACGGCAACTCTCTTTCTGCCGGCGCCGCATTGAGCAGCGCCGCCAACACTGCATGGCCGACCAGCGCATGGTGGCAAAGTTATGGCGACCCGCAGCTGGATACCCTGGTACAACAAGCGATTGCCGGCAGCCCCAACCTGAAAATCGCCCAGGCCCGTATCCGCCAGGCATCGTCATTGGCCGGCGTGGCGCGTGCCGCCACCCTGCCCAAGGTCGGCGCCGAAGCTAGCAGCACCCGCGGCTTGTACTCCTCTGAATACATCTTTCCGCCACCGCTGGGCGGCAGCTGGAACTGGGACAACGAAATTACCGTCAAGGCCAGTTACGATCTTGACCTGTGGGACAAAGATCGCAGCGAGCTCGAATCGGCGCTCGATACCGTCCATGTGAGCGCCGCCGAAGCCCGCAGCGCCCAGTTGAATCTGGAAGTGGCCGTGGTGCGCGGCTATTTGCAGCTGGCGACCGAATATGCATTGCACGATATCGCCAGCTCGACGCTGACACAGCAAACTTCGATCGCCAACATCGCCCAACGAAAACTGGCGGCCGGCCTTGGCACCAGGCTGGAACTCAGCCAGGCCCAAACCGCATTGCCGGAAGCGCGTGCCAATATCGAAAAAATCGACGAAAACATTGCCTTGCTGCGTAACCAGATTGCCGCCTTAAGCGGTAAAGGCCCCGGCGGCGGCGATGCAATCCAGCGGCCACAACTGGCGGCGCGCCTGGTTGGCGTTGACAACAGCACGCCACCCGCCATCGGTTTGCCCGACAATGTGCCGGCGCATCTGATCGGCCGCCGTCCGGACGTGATTGCGCAACGCTGGCGGGTCGAAGCCATGGACAAGAACATCGATGTTGCCAAGGCGGCGTTTTATCCGGATATCAATATCTCCGCCTTCATCGGCTTGCAAGCGCTCGGCTTTACCCATTTCCTGAGTTCATCTGCCGGCGTGCGCGGCGCCGGGCCGGCGATATCGCTGCCGATTTTCGAAGGCGGCCGCCTGCGCGCCAATCTCGGCGCTCAAACCGCCGCACTCGACGCTGCGATCGAAAGCTACAACAACACCCTGGTGCAAGCCCTGCAAAGCGTGGCCGACCAGATCATCAAATTGAAATCGCAGCAACAGCAACGCGGCCAATCGGAGCAGGCGCTGGCGCTGGCTACACAATCCTACGATCTGGCCAAGCGCGCTTACCAGGCCGGCCTGACCGCCAATATCAATGTGATTCAAACCCAGTTGGTGCTGCTGCAGCAACAGCAACGCGTGACACAGATCCGCGCCGGTTATCTGGATAGCTGGGCGCAGCTGATGCAGGCGCTGGGCGGCGGCCTGGGTGACGACTTGCCGCAGCCGGCAAACGCCGCCGCCAGCGCTAGCTCTGCAGAAAAATAAGCGACGCCGACCATGAGCGAGATTGCAAGCAGCCGTAACCACTGGCTCGATCACCTGAAGCATGCTGGCGTCAGCTGGCTGGAAGGCCACGGCCAGGATCTGCTGTATATCAGCAAAATCCTGCTGGCGACCATGCTGGCGCTGGGCCTGTCGCTGCTATTCGACCTGTCCAAGCCCGGCACCGCGATGGTCACCGTCATCATCGTGCTGCAACCACGCAGCGGCCTGGTGCTGGCCAAGGGCTTTTATCGTTTCATCGGCACCTCGGTCGGCGTCATCATGTCGATCATCCTGGCCGCCTCGTTTACGCAGCAACCGATCTTGTTCCTGGTTGCCGGCGCCTGCTGGGTAGCCCTGTGCACCGCCGGCTCGACCATCTTCCGCAATTTTCAATCGTATGCCTTCGTACTGGCCGGCTATACCCTGGTGATCGTCGGCTTGCCGGCAGCACTGCAGCCGGATCAGGCTTTCGATATTGCCATGACGCGCCTGGCAGAAGTGATGCTGGGTCTGCTGTGCGCCGGCGTGGTCAGCGATGTGCTGTTTCCCAAACGCTTGTCAGACGTCCTGCTGCTGACAGTGCGCAAGCGTTTCGCCGATTTCAAAACCTTTATTGCACTGGATGACGCCGGCGCCAGTTCGCGGCCGGCGCGCGAGCGCATGGTGCTGCGCTTTGCCGGCGAAGTCATTGCGTTTGAAGCACTGCGCACCTCGTCGGTATTCGAAAGCGCCACCGGACATCTGCAAAACCTGCAGTTGCGCCAGTTGAACCACGCCTTCATGACCGCCTCCACCACTTTTCACTCGCTCGATCAATTGTTCGGCCGCCTGCAAAAGAATGGCAAACAAAGCACGCTCGATGCCTTGTTGATGGAATACCAAGCGATGGTGCGCGCCCTCTCCAGCCAGGATCGGACTCAGCTGGCCCAGGTCCGCAGCGGGCTGCCGCAACGCCTGGCTGCTTTGCAACGCGGCCTGGCGGCCAGCAGTATCGGCAAGGGGATTGATAGCGACGGCAGCCATTTGCTCGACTTCGATTCAGCCACCGAGCTGCTAGTCAGGTTTGCCGATGAATTGCAGATCTACGCAAGAATCCATGCAGTCGTGATCCATGCCGAAATGCACATGCCGGACGATCTCCAGTTGCCCGCCCGCTATGTGACGCGCACCGATCCGACTATGGTCGTGACCTCGGCGCTGCGGGCGGCGATCGGCTTTGGCATATCGTCGCTGTTCTGGATAGAATCCGGCTGGGTTTCCGGCACCGATGCAGTTGCCATGGCGACCGTCGTCAGTGCCCTGTTTGCCGCAGCGCCGTCGCCTACCCAGGTAGTGCGCCAATTCATGATCGGCGCTGTGCTAGGCGGATTTTTCGGCTTCCTGTCGGCCTATTATCTGCAATCGCGAGCCGAAAACTTCACCATGCTGTGCTTCTCGCTAATACCATTCATCACGATCGGCGCCTGGCTTACCACCACCAGGAAATACTCCGGCATCGGCACTGGCGTATTGCTGTTCTTCTTTTCCTACGCCAGCATCGGCAGCAGCTATGAGTTCGACATACTGACCCTGCTCAACGGCATGACCGGCGGCCTGCTCGGAGTTGCCATCGCCTCGGTCATGTATCAGATCATCGATCCATCCGACAGCCGCTGGATCAAGCGCCGCCTGGCGCGCGCTCTGCGCCGCCAGGTAGTGGAAGCCTGCAATCGCCCGCTACCCGGCTTGGCCGGCCGCTTTGAAAGCGGCACCCGCGATTTGCTGTCGCGTTTTGCGGTTACCCATTCGCTGGATGATCAGGACGACCGCGATATCATGACCTGGTTATTATCGGTACTGGAAATCGGCCGCGCCGTGATCCAGCTGCGCCAGGAAACCCTGCACGTCACAGATCCGCAAGCGCATGACAAAATCGCGCAAAGCGTGCGCAGCATCGCCCACCTGTTTGCCAGCCCTAGCCAACCCCGCTTGCGCGCCGCGCTGGACGCCGTGCTAGCCGCAGTTGCCGTGTGCGGCGAGCTGCACGCCGTGCTCGCCAATCTGCATCTGATGCGCGGCGCCATGCTGGAGCGCGTCACCGTGCTGACGCCCGCCGAAACTTCACCTATTACTTCCGAGAGCTGATCATGCCGCGTGAAATCGCACTATTCGATGCGCTCATTCCGACCTTGCTGTTGGTATTTATCGGCTGTCTGTTTCTACAGATGGCAATCGATTGGGTATTCACCCGCTTGGGCCTGTTTCGTTATGTCTGGCATCCCAGCCTGTTCCGGATCGCCCTGTTCTTTTGTATTTTCGGCGGCGCCGGGCTACTGCTGCACGCCGTCTGATTTTCTATAAATCCGTTATAAAAATTTGCCATAAAAAATTCGTTCTAAGGTCGACATGAAATCATCAAGCGTTTTAAAAACCCTGTTGCAAGTAGCGATCACGCTGATTGTGGTGCTGATCGCCTTCTTGCTGGCGCGCGCACTGTGGGAGCGCTACATGAATACCCCGTGGACCCGCGACGGCCGCGTGCGCGCCGACGTCATCAGCGTCGCCGCTGACGTCTCGGGTATCGTGGTCGCGGTGCCGGTAGCCGATAACAGCTACGTTCACAAAGGCGATCTGCTGATGAAGATCGACCCGGCGCGCTACGCGCTAGCGTTGGCGCAAGCCGAAGCGGTGGTTGCCGAACGCCGCATCGGCCTGAGCACCAAACAGCGCGATGCGGCGCGCCGCGCCAAACTGGATGGCGACGTGATTTCCAGCGAAAACCGCGAAAACTCCAGCGCCGATGCGTCCGCCGCCCAGGCCCAGTATCAAGCAGCACTGGTCGCGCGCGACAGCGCCAAGCTAAACCTGGATCGCACCGAAGTCAGGGCGACGGTAGACGGCTGGATCACCAACCTCAACGTCCACGCCGGCGACTTCGCTCAGGCCGGCAGCCCCAAGCTGGCGGTGCTTGATGCCAATTCATTCTGGGTGTACGGCTATTTCGAGGAAAACAAACTGCCCTTGATGAAAGTCGGCGATGCGGTCGACATGCGCTTGCTCGGCAGCGAGCAGATCATCAACGGCCATATCGACAGCATCTCGCGCGGCATTACCGATCGCGATAACGCACTTGGCAGCTACGGCCTGGCGAATGTGAATCCGAGTTTCAACTGGGTCCGGCTGGCGCAACGCGTGCCGGTGCGCATCCATATCGACAAAGTGCCGGATGGCGTAACGCTGGCGGCCGGCATGACTTGTACCGTGATTGTCAAACCGGGACAACGGCCGGCGGCAACGGCGCGCTAGTGATAACCACAAATCGGATGCAGCAAATGCACTCCGTAGTCCGTCAAATGGGGTCAGAGTAATTTTCGCAAACACCGCGAAAAGAAACTCTGACCCCATTTAACTACTGTCGGCCACTGCGCTATCCCAAGCGACGATATTTGACATAGAATCAACATCACCGATTGACGCAAGCCACTTGCAGCAGCTTCGCATACTTGCCAAAACAGAATAAAATCGGATGCTCACATCCATCGCCAGGGAGGCGCATGAGCGCTGCACCATCACAACATGCCGACCTGAACCCGCCGCCGGCCGCCAAACGGGCGTATCTGGCGGACCTGATTGCCGGCCTCTCGATTGCCGGACTGCTACTCCCTGAAGCGGTTGCCTATTCCAGCATCGCCAATCTACCGCCCCAAACCGGGGTAATTGCATTGTTTGCCGGCTTGCTCTGTTACGGCCTGTTTGGCAGCAGCCGCTTTGCGGTCGTCTCCGCCACCTCCTCCTCGGCAGCGGTGCTGGCGGCAGCCACGGCATCCATGGCAAACGGCGACAATGGCCTCAGAATGACGCTGGCGATCGGGCTGGTAATGCTTACCGGCTTGTTTTTCCTGCTGGCCGGATTGGCCCGCCTGGGCAATGTTACTGACTTCATCGCCAAACCGGTGTTGCGCGGCTTTGCCTTCGGCCTGGCGATTGTCATCATTCTCAAACAGTTTGCCGGCGTGGTCGGCGCCCATCCGGAACATAGCGACATGACCCGCTTCATCCCCGAAATGCTGGCGCAGATCGGACATTGGAACTGGATCAGCGTCGCCGTGATGGCGCTAGCGCTGGTTTTGCTGTATCTGTTTTCTTACCTGCGCCGGATACCGGGAGCACTGCTGGTGATCGTCATCGGCGTCGCGGCCGGCCAGTGGCTGGATTTAACCCGCTATGGCGTCGCCCTGGTGGGCAGCATCCACCTGCAACTGGCAACGCCAACGCTACCCTTGCTCTCGCGCGCCGATTGGCTGCGCCTGGGTGAACTGGGTTTTGCCATGGGCATGATCTTGTATGCCGAATCGTATGGCTCGATCCGCAGCTTCGCCATCAAGCATGGCGACCCGGTGGCGCCCAACCGCGACTTGCTGGCGCTGGGCGCCTCCAATTTGCTGTCCGGATTATTTCACGGCATGCCGGTCGGCGCCGGCTATTCGGCCACCTCTGCCAACGAAGCCGCCGGCGCCACTTCGCGGCTCTCGGGCTGGGTGGCGGCGCTGGTGATGCTGGCGATTGTCCTGACATTGTTGCCCGCCATCGCCCTGACGCCGCAGCCAATACTGGCTGCGATCGTGATCCATGCGGTCGGCCACACCCTCAATCCTGCCATCTTCCGCCCCTATTTCCAGTGGCGGCGCGATCGCCTGGTGGTGATCGCCTCAGTGATTGCGGTGCTGTTGCTGGGCGTACTGGACGGCTTGCTGGCGTCGATTGCGATCAGTCTGCTGCTGATGCTGCGGCAGTTCGCGCAATCGACCATTTCAGTGCTGGGGCGGCTAGGGCAAGGCCATGACTACGTCAACATCCGCACCCATCCGGAAGCACAGCCGGTATCGGGCGTCATGATCCTGCGCCCGAACGAGCCGCTGTTTTTTGCCAACGCCGAACGCATCCTGGGCCAGGCGCGGCAGAACATCATCGCCGCAGCACCGCCTGTACATACCGTGATTCTCAGTCTGGAAGAATCGCCGGACCTGGATAGCACCAGCCTGGAAGGTTTGCATGATTTTTTTAATTTCGTCAGTAGCCGTGGCTTGCGCCTGCTGCTGGCGCGCCTCAAAGATCCGGTATATGACATCATGAAAAATGCAGTTGCCCCCAGCTTCCCGCTGGCGTCCCTGAGCGCGCTGAGCGTAGCGGAAGCGGTGCATCTGGCACAGGCGCCGGCAAGCCAGCACGGCACAGACCAAACTATCGCAACCCGACCCGGAGAATAATCATGCGCGCATGCTGGAAAATATTGGCGACCGCACTCTGCGCCACATTGACGATCACCGCAGCGAATGGTGTAAATGCGGCAGAGATTGTCTTTTCTTCTCGAATCGATTTCACTGAAATCGATTTGACTATCAAAGATACCTACAATGCAAATCCGGATTCGATCACACTCGAAGTCACACTTAGCCAGGATGCCCAGCAGCGCATGACAGCGGCAAGCAGCGCGGCGCTGGAGCAGGATCTGACCTTGATCATCGATGGCAAGGCGGTGAGTACATCGCGTGTCAGGAATATCGTCGACACGCCTCAAATACGGATCATCATGTCGCGCCAGGCCGCCATGGAATTGCTACCGGCTTTGCTCGGCGTGAATCCCGTAGCAACCCCCGCAGCAAACCCGCAAACCGCACCGATTGCGGCGGCAGCGCCGGCTCCTGCACCGACACCTGCAGACATTCCGGTCCCCTTGCTTGCTGCTGTGCCATACGCGGTCGAGACTCCACAGGTGACGCCGCTGTTGCCCCCCGAGGCGAGCACGGAAGCTGCGGTGACGCCAGCACCTGCGATGCAAGAACCTGACCCGGCGCCGGCCGTGCCGCCGGATCTTACTGCGATGCTTGCAGATCCGCCGTCATCTGCACCGACGGCGGCGCCAGAACCCATCGTAGCGCCAGCTGAAGCGGCGATGCCGACACCGGCAGCGCCAGAACCCATCGTAGCGCCGGCTGAAGCGGCGATGCCGACACCGGCGGCGCCAGAACCCGTCGTAGCGCCGGCGGAAGCGGCGATGCCGACACCGGCAGCGCCAGAACCCATCGTAGCGCCGGCTGAAGCGGCAATGCCGACGTCTGCGGAAGTGACGACGCCAGCGCCGATAGCTGTGGCAGTGGCAGCACCGCCACCGCAGCCGGCACTGGCGATACCCGCCTGGGCGCTGGGCGCCTGGCTGCCGACCAGCGCCACGCCATCGCCTTATGCCGACATCAATGCCGGCGACCCGGTGGCGATATTTGCCAATGCGGTCGACGCCATCACCTGCAATAAAGCCAGGCTATCCATACTGGAAAGCAGCAATGCACGGGTACGGTTGCAACTCGCCCCGAATAGCCAGTGCGTAATCTCCGGAGTGCAAGTCGACCGGCTGCAGATTTCTCCCGCGTCAACTCCCGGAAAGATAGTGATTTCGCTGTATGCGGCAGAGGATGACATGAATGGCGCCCCATCCAAAGAAGGCGCATATCGCCGCAAGTAACTGCATGTAACCGCAAGTGAGCGAGGTGCCCCGTAATCTTGCAAGCGGCTTGTGGCGGCCGCAAACAGTACCCAGGAATTTCCGATACTATAGCCAATCCATTGACACCTTAAAAAACTGTCAATCGGGCGCAGGAAACTCAGCGAAGTTTTACCTGTCTCAGCTGTTATGCGACAGTAGTGTGAAATATCGCTGATATCGCAACATTGCTGGACTTCCGGCCAACTTATTTACGTCACTTATTTACGCCACTCATTTACGCCACTTATGCAACGCTACAAAACCCCAGCCATTGTGCTGCACTGGCTGGTCGCCATTCTCATTGTCGCAACCTTTATCCTGGGCCTGACCATGGTCGATATCCCGGGCCTGACGCCAACCAAACTCAAATATTTTTCATGGCATAAATGGCTCGGCGTGACCGTGCTGGGCCTGGCCTGCCTGCGTTTGTTATGGCGCAAAACACAGGGTGCGCCGCCTTATCCGGACAGCATGCAACTCTGGCAACAGCACGCCGCGCATGCCTTGCACATCCTCTTATACGTGCTGATCTTCGCAGTGCCGATCTCCGGTTATTTTTATAGCCTGGCCGCCGGCGTGCCGGTCACCTATCTCGGCATCTTCCCGTTGCCAGTGCTGATGGCGCCTAATCCGGATTTGAAACCGGTTTTAAAACTGGTCCATTACACACTCAATATGATCATGCTGGGCGCGGTCTCGCTGCATGTACTGGCGGCGCTCAAGCATCACTTCATCGATCGCGACGGTGTGTTAAAACGCATGCTGCCCTAAATACAGTCCCTTACGCTCCCCTGCACTCCGCTAATCAAAGGAATATCCATGACATCTACGCTATCCCTGTTACGCACTACCGCGCTCGGCCTGATCGCCCTCGGCGCCACCTGCTCGGCCATCGCAACTCCGCTGAAACCCGACCTGGCGAAGAGCAATGTCACCATCGTGTTCAAGCAAATGAATGTGCCGGTGGAAGCCAAGTTCAAGCAATTCACCGCGCAAATCGATTTCGACAGCGCCCAGCCGCAGGCGTCGAAAGCCAGCGTCGACATCGCCATTCCAAGCTTCGACCTGGGCGATCCTGAATACAATAAAGAAGTGCTGAAGAAAGAATGGTTCAACGCCCAGCAATTTGCCAAGGCCAGCTTTGTCGCCAGTTCAATCAAAGCCAGCGCCGGCGCACCGGCGGGCAGCAAATACGACGTTAGCGGCAAGCTGACCATCAAAGGCAAGACCACCGATGTAAGCTTCCCCTTGAGCGTCAAGAAAGAGGGCGGCGCCCAGGTCTTCGACGGCAGCTTGCCAATCAAACGCCTCACCTACAATATCGGCGAAGGCGAATGGAAGGACACCAGCATGGTGGCGGACGAAATCGTCATCAAATTCCATCTTGTAGCTAACTGATTCAACACAACGAACGCAATACTTTTCTCTCACCAAAAGGATAATCAACAATGAAACTGAAACTCATCATCGCCTCCTTGCTGGCAGCCAGCGCAGCCAGCGCCTTCGCTACGGCGGACACCTATACCATCGACCCGAACCACACTTACCCAAGCTTCACCGCGGATCACATGGGGATCTCTTTCTGGCGCGGGAAATTCGAAAAAACCACCGGCACAGTGACACTGGACCGCGCCGCCAAGACCGGCTCCGTCGACATCCGTATCGACCCAAGCACGATCGACTTCGGCCATGCCAAGATGAACGAACATGCATCCGGCCCGGACATGTTCGATGTCAAAAAATATCCTGACGTTACCTACAAAGGCAACTCGGTCAAATTCGACGGCGACAAGCTGGTAGAGGTCGATGGCGAATTGACTCTGCATGGCGTCACCAAACCGGTCAAGCTGACCATCAATTCTTTCAAATGCATCCAGCATCCGATGCTGAAACGCGAAGTCTGCGGCGCCGATGCAACTGCTGAATTCAACCGCAGCGACTTCGGCATCAACTACGGCGTGCCGAAATTTGCGCCGGAAGTAAAACTGGCGATCCAGGTCGAAGCTATCAAGAGTAACTAATCCCGTTGCAGCCGTTGGCTGCAAAAAAAGAGCCGGCCGGTCAATTACCAATGACCGGCCGGCTTTTTTATATCGTCACACTCGTTTGGAATAAGCTGTTCATCGTCCTGTAATACAGGCCCGATAAAATCCTGGCTTCGCTTTCCACTTCGCGGAGCACGCCATGTCGTCCAGCAATCCCCTCACCTCCAAACGCCGCAATTTCTTATGCAAGGTCACTGCCGGCGCGGGCGTACTCCTCACCGGCGCACCGCTGCATAGCGTCATTGCGCAAACCGCCGCACCGGCGCCGGCCCTGATTACTTCCGACAAGCTGCGGCCGCAACTGCCCAGCGGCGTGATGAGCGGCGATATTACGCGCGACAAGGCGATTATCTGGAGCCGCGCCGACCGCCCCTCGCGCATGATGGTGGAATACGCCAACAACGAGAATTTCCAGAATGCGCACACAGTGCAGGGACCGCTAGCGCTGTCCAGCAGTGACTTCTCGGCCCGGGTGGATCTCAGCGGCCTGCCCAGCGGACAAACCATTTTTTACCGCGTGCGTTTTCAGGACATTCAAAACCCATCGGTCTACAGTGAACCGCTGAACGGCAGCCTGTTGATTCCGGGCGGCGCCGAACGCGACATCACTTTCGCCTTTTCCGGCGACGAAGCTGGCCAGGGCTGGGGCATCAACGAGGCATGGGGCGGCTATCGCATCTATGAAACGATGCACCGCTTCAAACCAGATTTTTTTATCCATTCCGGCGACCAGATATACGCCGACAATCCGATCCAGAAAGAAGTCAGGCTTGACGACGGCACGCTATGGCAAAATCTGGTGACGCCGGCCAAATCCAAGGTGGCGGAAACGCTGGACGACTATCGCGGCAATTTCGCCTATAACCTGCTCGACATCAACAAACGCCGCTTTGCGGCAGAAGTGCCGTTCCTGGTGCAATGGGACGATCACGAGGTGCGCAACAACTGGTATCCGGGCCAGAAAATCGGCGTTGCCGAAAGCCGTTACCAGCAGCGTGACCTGTCGACCCTGGCCGCTAATGCAAAACGCGCGATGTTCGAATACAACCCGTACCGGATCGAAGCCAGCGATCCAGAGCGGGTCTACCGCATGTTCAATTACGGCCCGCTACTGGAAGTGTTCATGCTCGACGAACGCAGCTATCGCGGCGCCAACTCGCCGAATCGCCAAAGCGCCCTGACCCACGATGCCGCCTTTCTTGGCGCGGCGCAATTGCGCTGGATCAAACAGGCTTTGCTGCGCTCGCGTTCGACCTGGAAAGTGATCGCCAGCGACATGCCGATCTCGATCGTGGTGCCGGATCTCAACCCGGATGTGCCGCAAGGCACTTTCGAAGCCTGGGCCAACGGCGACAACGGCAAGCCGCTCGGGCGCGAACTGGAAGTGGCCGATCTGCTCAAGTTCATCAAGCAGCACAACATCAAGAACGTGGTGTGGGTCACCGCTGACGTGCACTACGCTTCAGCCACCTACTATGCGCCGGAGAAAGCCAGTTTCACCGACTTCAAGCCGTTCTGGGAATTCGTCGGCGGCCCGCTGCATGCCGGCACTTTCGGTCCGGGCGAAATCGACCGCACCTTTGGCCCCGACGTACGCTACGTCAGCATCCCCAGCGACATGAAGCAAAACCGGCCGCCCAGCGAGTTGCTGCAATTCTTCGGCGTCGGCAAAATCGACGCCAGGAGCAAGGTAATGACGGTTTCCCTGCACAATATCGATGGCAAGGCATTGTTCAAGGTCGACCTGCATCCCGAAGTTTAGGCAGAGCCCCCCAGGTTGGCTGGGCACCAATAGGGTTTACCCGACTTGCCCGGCCCCCGGTGAAGCGCTACCATACGGCTGACTTTGCCATATCGGTAAAGCGTTATTAACCACTAACGTTCGCCCATGTTCCGCCTGCCCCGCTCATTGCGTCAGCTTGCCGTCTGCCTGGCCATGTTTGCAGCGTTGCTGCCAAGCGTGGCGCAGTTGCTGCCGGCCGGCCATGGACAGCCGCTGGAGTTGGGGCTGAGCCAACTATGCAGCACTGCCGGCCACAGCCACATCAAGGCGCCGGCTTCCAGCAACCCCGCAGCGCCGGACCAAGACCATCAAGGCCATTGCCTGCTGTGTTTCATCCATGCCGCAGATATCGGCCTGCCACCCAGCTGGGGGCAATGGCTGGCCCCAGCCAGCGCCGGCGTCGACCTGGCGCCAGCCGCATTCACTCTGTATGCCAGCGTAACCTGGCTCAAGCCGCAATCGCGCGGCCCGCCGGTCATTTCTTGATTTTGTCTGTCAGCGCCGACTCCCCACCCAGGGAGTCTGTCCTTACGCCTTACAACTTAACCAAGGAATATCATGGCTACGCCATCACCGCGCCGCATCCGGCCCGCGGGCTTATCTGCGAATCTATCCGCGAATCTATCTGCAACCGTGCCGCTTGCCGCCCTTTCCGCAGTGCTCCTCGCACTCTTTCCTCACGCTGCGCTGGCTTGCGCCAGTTGCGGCTGCTCCCTCAGTTCTGATTGGGACAATCTAGGCATCGGCAGCTCCTCCGGGCTGAGGATGGATATCCGCTACGATTACCTGAATCAGAACCAGCTCCGCAGCGGCCGCAGTGCGATTTCTCCCGCTGCCGCGAGCCAGATTTCCAACAATGGCAATCCGCAGGAAGTCGAGAAATTTACCCGCAACAATTACCTGACGCTGGGTCTCGATTACAGCTTCAATCCGGACTGGGGCGTCAATCTGCAACTGCCTTACATCATGCGCAGCCATAGCACGCTGGGAACTGCATCCGATGGCGTTACTCCAGGCGACGGCGGCGGTCAGTATGACTCCAGAACGTCCAACATCGGCGACGTCAAAGTCATCGGCCGCTATCAAGGCTTCACGCCGGAGCATAATCTCGGCATCCAGTTTGGCCTGAAACTACCGACCGGCAGCCATACCGAAACCGGAACCTCGGCCGATCCGACCGCTCCCGGACCGGTCCCGATTGATCGCGGCTTGCAACCCGGCACCGGCACCACCGACGCCATCCTGGGCGTCTACTACATGGATACGCTGAATAAGGACTGGGATTATTTCGCGCAAGGCCAGGTGCAAAAGGCGCTCAATTCAAGCGATCATTATCGTCCTGGCGACGGCGCCAACCTGAACCTGGGCCTGCGCTATATGGGCAACGCCAGTTTCACGCCGCAAATCCAGCTCAACCTGCGGCGCGTGCTGCACGATGTCGGCGCCAATGCGGACACCGTCAGTACCGGCGGCACCCTGGTCTATCTCAGCCCGGGAGTGACAGTGCCAATCAATGAGCAGGTCTCGCTCTACGGCTTTGTGCAATTACCCGTCTACCAAAAGGTCAACGGTGTGCAACTGGCGCCACGCTACACGGCGACGCTGGGGGCGCGCTACTCGTTCTAGCCTGCGTGAAGCGGCCGGCGCTCAGTCGCCGGCCTGCACTAATGCTCCTGAAATAATTACTCTCCAAGCAACAGAAAACAGGCGCCAGGCAAGAATAATATTTCCTTTAATACATCAAACAACGCCTCAAAACCCCTCCATTAGAGATATCCGGTAGAAATATCACAATTGTTTTCAATTGTATCGATAGTTGTGTCAGCCATATCCAAGCTGACCGCGTTGATTACCTACCTCGGTCATATTGCCAGGTGCGGCGCACACGGATTGCTTAGTCGTGCTGCAGGTAGACAAATTGAAGTAGACACATTAATACGGCGCGTGCGCCAGCTCGACGGCCACCAGAGCATCACTTACACCATGGAGAAAAAAATGAAAGCAATGTTTATTTCAGCAGCAGTTGCAGCAGCCTTACTGACTTCCGCCGCCAGCTTTGCCCAGGCACCGGCAGCGGCGCCAGCCGGCAGCACCGGCCTGTGCAAAGACGGCAGCTACTCTTCCAACGCTACCAAGAAAGGCGCTTGCGCCGGTCATAAGGGCGTAAAAGAATGGTATGCCGCCGCCGCACCGGCAGCTGCAGCACCAGCAGCCGCAGCTCCGGCGGCAACCCCGGCGGCTCCTGCTAAGGCAGCAACTCCTGCAGCAATGGCACCGGCAACCCCAGCCAAACCGGCAGTTGCAGCAGCCGCTCCTGCAGCGGGCGGCGGTCCAGGCCAAGTCTGGGTTAACTCCAGCAGCAAGGTATACCACTGCCAAGGCAGCAAATACTATGGCAAAACCAAGGCTGGTTCGTACATGACAGAAGCAGCCGCCAAGGCGGCAGGCAATCACGCCGATCACGGCAAAGCTTGCAGCTGATAAGCAATCACAACAGGGCCTAGGCCCTGTTGTCGTTTGTGGCCAGCCACCATCAACAGCCGGCAGCGCGGCGATCGATAAAATCGTCTCTCGGTTTATCTATCTTTTACAATTGGACGACTATTTTTGATGCTGTTTACGCTACTCTTGCCGGGTAGTTCCAAAGATGGTCAACTTTGAAAGGAAATCTCATGGGCTTTATCGCTTGGTTGATAGTTGGCGCGATTGCAGGATGGCTGGCAGGCGTTCTGGTTAAGGGCGGCGGCTTCGGTGTATTGGTCGATATCATCGTTGGTATCGTCGGCGCCTTCATCGGCGGCTGGCTGGCTGGCGTCCTTGGCATTCATGTCGGTGGCGGCTGGATTGCATCGATTGTGACAGCCACCGTCGGCGCCGTGATCTTGCTGTTCATTCTGCGGCTTATCAAACGCGCCTGAGTTGCAGCTAAGTTGCATTAGTACCAGAGGTATTTAAAAACCCGCGTAAATGCGGGTTTTTCTTTTTCCGGGCGCTGAAGCCAGTCTCGGTTTGATCAAAACGAATAATTCACGCTGGTGAATCCGCTGTAGTTGGTCTTGGCGAAAACCAGCGGGCTGTTAGCTGCTTTTTGCATATAATGCGTGGCGCCGAGCATGGTGGACAGCGACCAGGCCTGGTTGAAACTGTGGGTCCATACGATCGAGGCGTTTGCCGCATTCAAGCCCGACTCGGCCGTGTATTTTGCGTAGCCTGAGTTACGGCTCTGGAGCGCGCTGACACCGAAGAAAGTCTGATTGTATTTGGCGTCGCCGAAGTAAACGGCGCCACTCACGCTGACCTTGTCGTTTGCCAGCGACAGCACGGTGCTGCTCAATTCCGCATGGTAGTTCAGGCCGCGTTCGCGGTTGCTGAGCGGCTGCGAGACGCCGACCGAGAAAGTGCCGATGCGGCCCAGCTTGACGCCGGCGTCGAGATTGGCCAGCACCGAACCTTTGATTTCGCCCATCCCTTTCAGCTTCGCCGAGCCGGGTTGCAAACCGTCGTCGGAATCCTTGCGGCCGGCGTCGTAGCCGATGGCGGCACTGGCAAAAAACATCTCGTTGATATCGTAGCGGTAACCGGCGCCCTGCATGCTATCGACGAAAAAGCCGGATGGCGTGACGAGCTTGAATACCGGTACCGGCACCGGGCGATATTCGTCGCTGCCGGCGTAACGCGCGGTGACGCCGGCGCCGAGCCCTACGGTAATCTGGCTGCCCTGCAACCAGGTTCTGGACTGGGCTGGTGCGACCTGTTGCGCTGCTGCCATGCGCGATGCAAGAACGCCATACACAGCGACGGCGATAATTACCTTGATCTGGTGTTTCAAATTTTTCTCCGATTAATAAAGGAAGCTAAGACACAGAGCATTCTCGGCAGTCCGTGGCCAGATGTCTGTGAGACATCGGTAGTAAAAATGTGTGAGTCCGTATCAAATATGTGTTTGTTTGTAATCGCCTCATCTAGGGCGTGTACGAAACGCTATGATGAAAAAAAAGGGGAAAAATGGCATGAAGAAGGTTTTGCTGATCGAAGACGACGCCCGCCTGGCCGAACTGATATCGGAATACTTGTGTCGCTACGATTTCCAGGTGGCCCTGGTGTTACGCGGCGATCTGGCGCTGGAAGCGATTGCGCGGGAACAGCCGGACGTGGTGGTGCTGGACCTGATGCTGCCGGGCATGGACGGCATGGATATTTGCCGCGCCATCCGCAAGACCTCATCGCTGCCGGTCTTGATGCTGACTGCGCGCGCCGATATTTTCGATCAGGTAGCCGGCCTGGAAATCGGCGCCGACGATTACATGCTGAAACCGGTGGAACCGAGATTGTTGCTGGCGCGCTTGCGTGTGATCTTGCGTTGGATGGATCTGCGCGACCGGCCTGCGCGTGGCGCCCTGCTGCAATACGGCGAACTGGAAATCGATTTGTCGGCGCGCCAGGTTTGCTGGAAAGGCCAGGAAGTCGATCTCAAGAGCGCCGACTACAATCTGTTCGTGATCCTGGTCCAGGCCGCAGGCAAGGTGCTCAGCCGCGACGAACTGTTGAAGCGCTGGCGCGGGATCGGTTTCGACGGCCTGGATCGCACGGTTGACGTCAGCATTTCACGCCTGCGCAAACGCTTCGACGACGATGCCCAGGAACCGCGCAAGATCAAGACGGTATGGGGCCGCGGTTACCTGTTCAGCCCGATCGCCTGGGAAGAATAATGCTAAGAATCCTGATACGCCTGTATTTGATCGTCGCCATCCTGTTGCTTATCTCGATTGTCTTTGTGCAAAGGAGTTTCCCGTATATTTTTTCGACAGGCTTCATGAGCCAGACACATCGTGCGTATACCAATGAAGCGGTGCTGCTACGCGAATACCTCGGCCCGATCCAAGACAGCGCGCAGCAAGCCAGACTGGACCGGATGGAGCGTATGAATCCGCAACGCTACCGCCGTTTGTCCGCCAATGAGAAGCTAGCCTTGTCACCATCGATCATGCAGGAACTGGCGCGCTATCGGATAGCGTGGACCGGCAGCGGCGACAACTACTACTCCAACGCCTATATCACCTTGGACGACGGCAGTGTGCTTGAAATTCGTCCGTACACTTTCGACGCGATGCAAATCACTGCCTACATCGTCATTTTCAGTGTCATGCTCGGCGCAATAATTGCGTGGCTGACACCGCATTGGCGAGATCTGGAAACGCTGCGCATCGCCGCCGCGCGCTTTGGCGGAGGTGCGCTGGATGCGCGCGCCAAACTGTCGGCCAATTCCTCGATCAAGCAACTGTGCGCCCACTTCAATAATATGGCCGATCGCATCGGCTCCCTGATCACGGCGCAACGCGACATGGTCAACGCCGCCTCGCACGAATTGCGCACGCCGCTGGCAAGGCTGGAATTCGGCCTGGCCAATTTAATGGACACCACCGATGACAGCAACACCCACAAACGCATACACGCAATGCGCAAGGACGTGGAGGAACTGGATATCCTGGTCGGCGAACTGCTGACGCTGAGCATGCTGGAACAGTCGTCGCGCGCCGAGTCCAAGGAAAAAATCGTGCTGGAAGATTTCTTGCGTTCCACCGCTGGCGTCAGCAATGAAGAACTGGCCTTACGCCGCAGCACACTGATCTGGTCGTTCGACGCCGGGCTGCAAGAAGTCGTGATCGAACCGCGCAGCCTGGCACGCGCCTTTTCCAATCTGGTGCGCAATGCATTGCGGTATACCCGCAGTACCATCAGGGTGCGCGTCGAAGCCGACATCGATTCCTGGAATCTGATTGTGGAAGATGACGGCGTCGGTATTCCAGAGCAAGAACGAGAGCGGATTTTTGAACCGTTTTACCGGCTCGACCGCAGCCGCGACCGCGCTACAGGCGGTTATGGACTGGGGCTGACAATCGTCAAGAAAATCGCCGATCGCCTGGATGGCACGGTCCATGTCGGGCACTCCGATCTGGGCGGTGCGAAGTTTGTATTGAATTTCCCTTTATAGCCAATGCCCAGGCAATCTCGCCAGCGAATTTGCGCATACTAGTGCGCAGCACGCATATCAAGCACAGGATTACCGTAATATTCCTTTGTATATAGCGAATAGCAAGCTTAGGCACTATTCTGCTCTTAGCCTCTGTCATGACAACGATGTCTCGCGATGTCTCAATATGACGGAGCGCCTGCAGCGGAAACATTGAAGCAAACACACCCTACCGTTAGCCCCTATGGGGAATTTGCAGCATGCCTCATAGGCGCGCTATAAATTTACTTGGAGAATTGATGTCATATGTGCCTATTTCTATAGTAACCAACCCGCAACAAACCCCGTTTCACCCGACTCCTCCCCGCGACAGCACCTTCCACCCGGAAGACTGGAAAATCCTTAGCAAATTCTGGTATCCCATCGCGTTTTCTTCCGACCTGACCGATAAGCCTATCGCTGCACGCCTGCTGGACGAACGCCTGGTCGCCTATCGCGCCGAGGGCCGCGTTGTCGTCGCCAAGGACATGTGCGCGCATCGCGGCGTGCCCTTGAGCCTGGGCTGGGTGGAAGGAGAAAATATCGTCTGTCCGTATCACGGGCTACGCTACGGGCCGGATGGAAAATGCCGCCATATTCCATCGCAGCCGGATGGACACATTTCCGACCGCCTCAAAATCTGCATGTATCCAGCGCAGGAACGCTACGGCTTGATCTGGACCTCGCTGGGCGGCGGGCATGAGCCCTTCCCGGAATTCCCGACCTGGGACAATCCCGATTTCCAACAGATCCTGCCGCCGTCGATCGACATCGCCGCTTCCGCCGGCAGGCAAGTCGAAGGCTTCATCGACGTCGCGCATTTTGCCTGGATACACGAAGCCACCTTCGCCGATCGCAACAATCCCTTTGTGCCGCAATACGCCGCCGAGCGCACCGCCAGGGGCATGCACGCCGAATACATCAGCAATGTCAGCAATTTCCCCAAACGCATGCAGCATCGGGCGCCAGCCGACTATCAATGGCGCCGCGTATTCAACATCGAACTGCCCTTTACTGCCAGTCTGACGGTTGACTTCCCCGAGGGCGGAGTGCTGTCGATCTTGAATGCCGCAAGCCCGGTTTCCGCACGCTCGACGCGCCTGTTCGTTCCGATCACGCGCAATTTCGACAAAGACCAGCCTTTGCAGGAAGTCTATGACTTCAACCGGCAGATTTTTGAAGAAGACCGGGCAATTGTGGAAACCCAGCGTCCGGACGATCTGCCGCTGGACAAGGGGATCGAGGCGCACATCCTTGCCGACCGCTCTTCCGGCGCCTATCGCCGCTCAATGAGTTTGCTTGGGCTGGGCGCGGCTTATTCAGCGTGATGCGCATCAGCGTTATCTAAGGCGCCGTCACTTCCTTCCCTTCTCTGAGGGAAGGAGGATAGCGTCCTCCTGGATGCGCAGAATGTGCAAACCTACCTCAACCGCATGACCACGGATGATCCGCCACGCTAAGAATAACTTAGGAATAACGAGAGACAGAAGAGAACAATATGCGCAAATGGGAATGTGTAGTTTGTGGCTTTCGCTACGACGAAGCGAACGGCATGCCGGAGCACGGCATCGCACCGGGTACATCTTGGGAAGACGTGCCTGACGCCTGGTTTTGTCCTGACTGCGGCGTCGGCAAAGCCGAATTCGAGATGCTGCTGGTCGCGGCATGAATGGACGCCGGACACCGAGCACCGTACATCATCAACATAAAAAGGTTTTTATCATGGCACCCATTATTATTGTCGGCAGCGGGCTGGCGGGTTACACCGTGGCGCGCGAATTACGCAAGTTGAATCGGGAAGTACCGCTCACCATCATCAGCCGGGATTGCGGCAGCTTTTATTCAAAACCGATGCTATCGAATGCCTTTCAACAAGGCAAGAACGCGGCTAGCCTGGTCAACTTTACAGCGGACCAGATGGCCGCCCAACTCAATGCCGAGATTCTGAGCGAGACCGAAGTCGAAGAAATTTCATCCCATACGCATACCATCACGGTGGCAGGAAAACGCTTGCCCTACTCTTCGCTGGTATTGGCATTGGGCGCCGATCAGCGTCAAACCAATTTGAGCGGCGATGGCGCAGCGGACGTATTGACCGTTAACGACCTGGCCGACTACGCCCGTTTCCGGCAGGCGCTGGCTGGCTGCCGCCGCGTCGCCATACTTGGCGCCGGATTAATCGGCTGCGAATTCGCCAACGATCTGGCGGCGCAGTTTGATGTAACTTTGGTCGATCCTGCTGCATGGCCGCTGAGCCGTTTAGTGCCTGAGCCGGCAGGACAAGCAATGGCGGCGGCATTAGGCAAAGCCGGCGTGACCTTGCATCTCGGGGAGACGCCGCAATCGATAGAGCGCCGCGGTAATGCTTACTGCATACACATGGGGAGCGGCGCAACACTGGAGGCCGATCGTGTAGTTGCCGCCATCGGCTTGACGCCAAGAGTTGCGTTAGCGCGCAAATCCGGCTTGTTCGTTGAACGCGGAATAGTCACCAATGCATGGCTGCACACCAGCGCCAGCGACGTCTACGCGCTCGGCGATTGCGCAGAGGTGGATGGACTGGTACTGCCCTACGTGATGCCGATCATGCAGGCCGCCCGGGCGCTAGCGAAAACACTGAATGGCGAATCGACGCGCGTGGTGTATCCAGCCATGCCGGTGGTGGTGAAGACCCCAGTCATGCCAACCGTAGTGGTGTCGCCGCTGGATGCAAATGGCCGCTGGGAAAGCGCCAAGGCATTTGAGGATGAGGCCAACCCCAACAGCGTCTGGTCGGTTTTTCGCAACGATCAAAACGAGATGTGCGGCTTTGCGTTGATGGGGGATTACGTCAAAGAGAAAAACACGCTATTGAGTACGATGGCGCCGTGGCTGGCTTGATGCCTGCGGATTAAAAATGCCGTTGAAATGTAGTTGTATGCCGCATGATTCATGAAGATGGTTATCGATCAGTGAATTCATTTCGCTGACGCCACGTATAAGCGACAGCAGTCATACGACGCTGCTCCATTCTCAATGACAAAATTGTCACTCATTTGTCATGCATTCGCCCTCCATCCTGGCCTACTCTGATTTCCTAGAGTTTGCCAGGGCAATTGCCGGCTCCGAGCAGCCAGTGTCGCGCGTCACTCGTCGCAGAATTGCAGCCGAAGAATATTTTTGTAATGCCTTGGTGAAATCGACGACTAACTCGTTGTAGTCCAGAAAAAGCAGCTGACACGATGTTAATTGCATTGATAACGGAGAAAAAATGATCTTGTTTTTGCTGGTGTTCCTTGGCGGAGTACTGACCATTCTCAGTCCCTGCATCTTGCCGGTTTTACCTTTCGTGTTTACCCGCGCAGAGCAACCATTTATGAGGTCCGGACTGCCGATGCTGGTCGGCATGGCCGCAACCTTTGCGGGCATCGCGTCACTGGCGGCGGTAGGCGGCGCCTGGGCCGTGCATATCAATCAATATGGCCGCGTGCTGGCGCTCATCATGCTCGCGGCATTTGCCTTGACGCTGTTATCCAAGCGCCTGGCCGATATCGTCGCGAAACCATTCGTCTCGCTGGGAAATCGCCTGGTGCAAGGCGCATCGGATAGTCAGGGCGGTTCCGGCGCGGTGCGGGCGTTCCTGCTGGGCATCGCCACCGGCCTGTTATGGGCGCCGTGCGCCGGGCCTATCCTGGGGCTGGTGCTTACCGGCGCGGCAATTTCTGGTCCGAACACGCACACCTCGCTATTGTTGTTTGCCTATGCGGCCGGGGCGGCAACATCGCTTGGCGCCGCATTGCTGATTGGCGGCCGCGTATTCACGCTGATGAAAAAATCCCTGGGTGCGGGCGAATGGATCCGGCGCGGCCTGGGTATGGCCATTCTGTTTGCTGTGGTCGCCATTACAGCCGGCTGGGACACCGATGTGCTGACGCGCTTGTCGCTCAACAGCAGCAATCGTCTGGAACAATCCCTGATTGAACGGATTAAACCTGCGCCTGCCGATGAGATTCCCATCGCAATGAGCAGCGCAGGGGTGCATCGAGATCCGAGCGTTGAAGGCCGGCTCCCATCATTGGCTGGCGCGACGGCGTGGATCAACTCCGCGCCGCTGACGCCGGAGGCATTGCGCGGGAAAGTCGTCCTGGTCGATTTTTGGACTTACTCTTGCATCAATTGCCTGCGTTCCCTTCCTTACATCAAAGCCTGGAGCGAGAAATACAAAGACTATGGCCTGGTCGTGCTAGGCATTCACGCCCCTGAATTCGCCTTTGAAAAAGACCTGAAGAATGTGCAGCGCGCGGTCAATGAAATGAAAATCGGCTATCCCGTCGCGCTGGATAACAACTTCAGCATTTGGCAATCCTTCAATAACCAGTATTGGCCGGCACATTACTTTATCGACGCGCAAGGCCAGATCCGAGGCCATCATTTTGGCGAAGGCAACTATGACGAATCGGAAATGCTGATCCGCCAGCTTCTGACTGATGCCGGCGCAAAAAATCTTCCTGCTTCGGGGGCATCGATCAATGCCAGCGGTGTGCAAGCCGCAGCCGACAACCAGCATATGCAGTCGCCGGAGACCTACCTGGGTTATGAGCGTGCGGACAACTTCGCCGCAGCGCCGGCGCTTCAGTCCGATCGGGTGGCCGAGTATCGGCTGTCCAGGTCCTTGACGCTCAATCAGTGGGGGCTGGATGGCAAGTGGCAAGTCGACAAGGAGAAAGCCATGTTGAGCGGTGGGACGGGCAAGATCTCTTTTCGCTTTTATGCACGTGATCTGCATTTGGTGATTGGCCCCGGCGCTGATGCAAAGCCTGTGCGATTTCGCGTCACGCTTGACGGCCAGCCGCCAATGCAATCGCACGGTGCTGACATCAGTGACAAAGGCGATGGCATCGTCCGCGAACAGCGGCTCTATCAGTTGATCAGGCAAACAGCCAAGGTTGGCGAGCACACCTTTTCGATCGAATTTCTCGACGGCGGTGCTCAGGCGTTCGCATTCACTTTTGGATAGGAGGCGATATGGATATCCAGGATAACAAGACAAAGGCCGGCGCAACCGTAGCGAATGCTCAGCGCCGTATGCTGATGAAAATGGGCTTGAGCATTGTCGCGGCCCACAGCTTGCCGGGGCGAGCCGCAGCGGCGTCGCTGGCAGGTGCAAAACCGAACACTGAAGTGACCATCGATCTGTTTTCTCCCGCAGGAAAACTCGACAAGACGATCCGTGTCGCCAAACTGATAAAGCCGGACGCGGACTGGCGCGCACAACTCTCTGAGATCTCCTATCTGGTTACGCGTAAAGCGGGAACGGAGCGACCGTTTACGGGCAAAGACTGGGATAACCACAAGGATGGTTTGTATCGTTGCATCTGCTGCGATACCGCGCTGTTCGATTCCAAAACCAAGTTCGAATCGGGTACTGGCTGGCCGAGTTTCTGGCAACCGATTTCAGCGACTAACGTGGCTGGCGAAACCGACCGTAGTTTTGGCATGCAGCGTACGGCGGTATCTTGCCGTCTGTGCGACGCCCATCTGGGTCACGTATTTGACGATGGTCCCAAGCCGACTGGCTTGCGCTATTGCATGAACTCGGCAGCTATGCGATTTGCTGCCCGAGCATAGAACTGATGCCTCCTTAGGTTACGACTGTATCTCTCGACTCATCGCGACTCAATTACTCTTGCCACCAGGAAGCTGTGGAGCCTGCTATTGTGGATGCAAGCAGGTGGCTGCTTTCACGCGAACATACTTTGAAAATGCGGCATGACTATGGATAAATTGAATATGGATAATTCAGAGCACACACAAGTTCTATTGTTTTCATATGGAACGCTGCAAAATAAAGCTGTCCAGTTATCAAATTTTGGACGTGAGTTGATTGGCCGTCCAGACTCCATACTGGGTTACACAGAGTCGCTCGTTGCTATAGATGATCCGGAAGTAATTGCAACGAGTGGCCAGACGCACCATCCAATTGTTCAGCCTAGTCTGAACCCGGACGACGAAGTTTCTGGCACCGTCTTTGAGATTACGAGTCAAGAATTGGCCGCTGCGGATGAATATGAGGTTTCAGACTACAAACGTGTTTTCGCGCAATTAAAGTCTGGCTCGCAGGCGTGGGTGTATGTACGCGCGTAATCAATTGGCTAGTGGCTAGACATACCGTGATCCGCGGCTAATGGACCGCAATTAATTCAGCATGGACTATAACCAAACATAATACAAATGATTGAAGCCGCTCTGTCCCCATCCGCAAAAAGGGACAGCTGATTTTCACCAACAAACAAAAGTGTATATAACATACTATTTCCCTAGCGAATCATCGTAGCGCAGGCTAGAATCCCAAGACCAAATTTGGGAGGATTTCATCTGTGATGTGTACTACTCGTCGTTTCACATTAGCCGCTCTCGCCATCAGCATTGCCTCATTCAACGCCGCAGCGGCGACCCCGAATGATGCTGCACCGCTGGGGAAATTACCGCGCTGGGCTCAGCCGCTGGCCTATCAGCTGGACTTCCGCGTCGATCCGCGTCAGTCCGACTATAGTGGCAGCGCCACCATAACCATCGAACTGAAACAAGCGGCCGATCACCTGTGGCTGCACGGCCAGGATTTGAGCGTGGGCAAAGTCACGCTGACCGACAGCCGGAAAAAAATCCATGCCGCGCAATACAAGGTCGCCGCGAAAAAAGAAGGCGTGGCAGCGATCGAGTTTGGCCAGACGCTGCCAGCCGGTCGCTATAGCCTGAGGCTGGAATACAGCGCCCCGTTTAACGAACAACTGGAAGGTGTGTACAAGGTCAGCAGCCAAGGCGCGCCCTATGTGATCACACAAATGGAGGCGGTCAGCGCCCGCTACGCCTTTCCGGGTTTCGATGAGCCGGCGTTCAAGACGCCTTACACGCTCAGCCTGAGCGTGCCTGAAAACCAGGCTGCAGTCGCTAACACTCAGCAAGTCAGCGAACAGAAACTCGACAACGGCTGGCGCAAGCTCAGCTTTGCACCGACCAAACCATTGCCGACTTATCTGGTGGCGTTTACCGTCGGGCCATGGGATGTGGTGCACGGACCGGAAATTCCAGCGACACAATGGCGCCGCCAGCCGATGCCGCTGCGCGGCGTCACACCGCATGGCGAAGGCGAACGTATCAAGCCAGCGCTGGCGCAGACGCCGGCCATCATCACGGCGCTGGAAGATTATTTCGGCTTCGGCTATCCGTTCGACAAGGTCGATCTGCTGGCCGCGCCTGACTTTGCCGCCGGCGCCATGGAAAATCCGGGACTGGTGACTTTTCGCGACTTTCTGATGCTGGTCGACGCCAACTCGCCGGCACATAATGTGCGCGGCTCATTCAATGTCAACGCCCATGAACTGGCTCATCAATGGTTTGGCGACACAGTCACCATGCCATGGTGGGACGATCTCTGGCTCAACGAAGCGTTTGCCACCTGGATGCAGAGCAAGATCACGCGCCAGTTGCATCCGGAATACCGTGCCGATCTGGCGCTGATCAATGGCGCCAACTACGCGATGCAAAGCGATAGCCTGGTCAGCGTGCGCCGCATCCGCCAGCCGATTACCAGCATCGGCGATATCGAAACGGCGTTCGACGGCATCACCTACCAGAAAGGCGCGGCGGTGCTGAATATGTTCGAACGCTATCTGGGCGAAGAAGTTTTCCGCACCGGGGTGCGCGCGTATATCAAGCAACATCAGTTCTCCAGCGCCACCGCAGATGACCTGGTCGCAGCACTGGCCAAAGCGTCCGGCAAAGACCAGCGTTTTGCGAAAGCGATGCAAAGCTTCCTCGATCAGGCTGGCGTACCGCTGGTCGACACTGCGCTCACCTGGGAAAAAGATGGCCCCAACGGCGGCCAGGCAGTACTGCGTCTGAAACAGCAGCGTTACCTGCCGCTGGGCTCAAGCGGCGACACCAAACGGCTGTGGGGCATTCCGGTGTGCGTACGCTATAGCGTGGCCAATAGCGACGTCGCCAAGACGCAATGCGAATTGCTGGATCAGGAACTGGGCAAGATGGTGTTGCAAGGCGCATCCGCCAGCAGCTGGTATATGCCCAACGCAGACGCGGCAGGCTACTACCGCTTCAATATGGCGCATGAAGATCTGGCGCGCCTGACCGACAAGCTGACGCAACTGCCGGATACCGAACAGCTGGCTTACGCCGACGCCATCAACGCCGGTTTCGATCGCGGCGATCTGGATGCGGCGGCGGTGCTGGCGGCGGCGCCGCGCCTGGCGCAATCGGGTACGCGCGAAGTGGCAACGGCGCTGATCCCGACACTCAAGTGGTTATCCAAATACGAAGCCCGCAGCGATGCTCAGCGCGCCCGCCTGACGGAACTGGCGCGCCAGCTGTATCTGCCGCGGCTGCAACAACTCGGCTATCAGCGCCGCGCCAATGAAAGCCAGGACGACGCCTTGTTACGCGCTGCGCTGGCGGAATTCCTGGCGCTCGACATGAAATTGCCTGAAGTACGCCAGGCTCTGCTGGCACAGGGTAAACAAGCGTTACAAGCGAATCCCGACGGCCAGCTCAATCTGGAAGCTGCCAATCCCGATCTGCTGCGTTCGGTGCTGGCAGTCAGCACGCAGGACAGCGGCAGCGACGCCATCGACGTGTTAGTCAAGGCGCTCGGCACTAACAGCGAGCCGGCGCAACGCATGGCGATCCTGACCGGTCTCGGTTCCGCCACCGTCGCCAGCAACGCCGAACGCGCGCGCAACCTGGCGCTGGACCCACGCGTCAAAGTCGGTGAAATGAGCACTTTGTTGCGCGCCAGCCGGGAAGATGGCGAAGGCCGCGACGCCATGTGGAAATGGTTTACCGCCAATCATGCACAGCTGATCAAACGTAGCGGCGAGGCGTCCGGCGGCAAATTGCCTGGATTGGTTGCCGGCGATAGCTGCTCGCAAGGCGAGGCTGACCGCCTGACGGCGTTCTTCCAGCCTTTGCTCGGGCAACTGCCTGGCGCCGAGCGCGGCCTGGCGCAAACCCGTGAAAAGACCTTGCTGTGCACGGCGTTGCGCGATAAGCAAGATCCGGCGGCGATTCTGCGCTGAGCAAACAATCTGGATTTTTTTTAGAATGCCCTACAAGGCTGTTTTTTCCGATAATTTCTCATAAGGACTATTTACTCGTGAAACGCTCTCTGATCTGTGCAGCAGTGCTGACCATGGTTGCAGGCTATACCGCCTCCACCGCCAGCTTCGCCCAAACTCCCCGCACCGTAGCCGCCGCTGTGGTAGCTCCGGCTCCGGCCCCAGCCTCAGGCTCAATCCTGGCCAGCGGCATCGACATGCAGAATGCCGACCTGACGGTACGTCCCCAAGATGATTTCTACAGCTACGTCAACGGCGGCTGGCTCAAGAAAACCGAAATCCCGGCCGACAAATCTTCGTGGGGCGCATTCTATGAATTGCGTGAAAACTCGCTGAACCAGTTGCATACCATCGTCGACGCCGTCAGCGCCGAAAAGAATGTCACGCCCGGTTCCAACCAGCAAAAAATCGCCGACCTGTATGCCAGCTATATGGATGAGCCGGCGCTGGAAACCCTGGGCATCAAACCGCTCAGCGCAGAATTCGCCAGAGTCGACGCCTTGCAAGACAAGAAACAGATCCCTGGCCTGATCGCCCACTTCAACAGCATCGGCGTCAGCGCACCTTACGATCTGGGAATTCATCAGGACGCCAAGGATTCAAGCAAAGTGATCGCCGACCTCGGTCAAAGCGGTCTCGGCCTGCCGGATCGCGACTATTACCTGAAAGCCGATGACGCCAAGCTGAAAGACACGCTGAGCAAATACCGGGCGCATGTGGAAGCCATGCTGACAATGGCCGGCGACAAGGCAGCGCACAAAAACGCCGCCAGCATCGTCGCCCTGGAAACCGAACTGGCCAAGGTGCAATGGACCAAGGTCCAGAACCGCGACCCGGTCAAGACCTACAACCGGGTTGAACTGGCGCAGCTGCACACGCTGGCGCCGCATTTCGAATGGGACGGCTATCTGTCCGGCGCCGGCTTGAAAGACAAAGTGTCGTATCTGGTCATCAGCCAGCCTAGCTACATCAAAGGCCTCGACAAGATCCTGGAAAAGACCCCGCTGCCGGTCTGGAAAGCTTATTTCAAATGGCATGTGCTGAGCAGCTATGCCTCTGACCTGTCGAAACAATATGTCGATCAGAATTTTGCTTTCAAAGGCACTGTGCTGCGTGGCGTGCCGCAAAATGAGCCACGCTGGAAACGCGGCATCAATGTGGTCGAAGGCAGTATCGGCGAAGGCCTGGGTCAGCTCTATGTAGAACAGTTCTTCCCGCCGGAAAATAAAGCCCGCATGGAAAAACTGGTGGCCAACCTGATCGCTGCCTACAATCAAAGCATCGATGGCCTGGACTGGATGGGAGCGGACACCAAGAAGCAGGCGCAGAAAAAATTGTCGACCTTGATGCTGAAGATCGGTTACCCGGACAAATGGCGCGACTACTCCAGCCTGGTCATCAAGCGCGACGATCTGGTCGGCAATGTGATGCGCGCCAACCAGTTTGAATACCAGCGCAATATCAATAAACTCGGCAAGCCGGTCGACCGCGCCGAATGGGGCATGACGCCGCAAACCGTGAACGCCTATTACAACCCGGAGTTCAACGAAATCGTGTTCCCGGCAGCGATTCTGCAACCGCCGTTCTTCAACGCCAAGGCCGACGATGCGGTCAACTACGGCGGCATCGGTGCGGTGATCGGCCATGAAATCAGCCACGGCTTTGACGACCAGGGCAGCCAGTACGATGAAATCGGCAATCTGCGCGATTGGTGGACCAAGGAAGATCACGAGAAATTCGCGGTCAAGACCAAAGCACTGGTGGCGCAATACAGCGCTTACAGCCCGGTTCCCGGCTACAAGGTTAACGGTGAATTGACGCTAGGCGAAAACATCGCCGACAACTCCGGCCTGGCCATCGCTTACAAGGCTTATCACCTGTCTCTGAATGGCAAGACACCGCCTGTGATCGACGGCCTCACCGGCGATCAACGGCTGTATCTGGGCTGGGGCCAGGTATGGCGCGGCAAGGTGCGCGATGCGCAAGCCATCGTTTATGTAAAGACCGATCCGCACTCGCCGCCACGCTTCCGCGGCAACGGCACGCTGGGCAACCAGCCTGGTTTCTACAGTGCATTTGACGTCAAGCCGGGCGACAAGATGTATCTGCCGCCGGAGCAGCGCGTCATCATGTGGTAAGCATTACAGTCAGGCAGCCATTGTTGTAATCGAAAAGCCATCGACCATGTCGATGGCTTTTTTAATATTGCGGCTTAAACCAGGTAATTGTGCCGAATGCGCTCGACGTCGATATCCAGCACCTGACGCAGGTAGCACTCCATGCCGTCGTACTCCTTATCGATCAACGCCAGTGCGGCTTCTATATAAGCCGCCTCAACCGTCAACAGCGGCGCAATCAATTCCGGCGCCAGCTCAGCCTTGAAAACCTGCGCCAGCACCTGCGCATTGGCAGCGGCGTTGTGACGATTCGACTCCAGGTAGTTGGCGATGATGGCGGTGCGGTCGACACTCAACGCAGACAGTAATAGAGCACTGGCAAAACCGGTACGGTCCTTGCCGGCCGTGCAGTGATACAACATGCTCTTGTTCTGCTCCGCGAACTTCAGGAAACGTCTGAATTGAGACTGATAGCGCACCGGGAAAGCGCGATAGAAATCGAGCATGAACTGCCGGCTCTGTTCCGGGCTGCCGCTCTTCAGCAAAGGCAGCAGGGTCTCCTGCGACAAGTTGCCGACCATGACCGGATCGGCAATCCAGTTGAAAGAGGAAGCAAATGCTGTCTCCGCGGCGTGCTTCTCCGCCTCCGTACGGAAGTCGAGCACGACATCCAGCCGATAACTCTTGAGCTTGGCGATATCCGCTGCCGACGCCATGCCGGGATTGGCGCCGCGCAGCAATCTTCCCGGCACGATCCGACGGCCGTCGGCGGCCGCATAACCACCCAGATCGCGGATGTTCTGGATCGCATCAAAATTGATATTGCCATGCGTTTGCATATCCGGGGAATTCAGCATGCGCCCGGTGCTTTGCTAGCGTGTATTAAGAGATTGACCATTAAGAGATTGACCATTTCTGTTCCTTATGTAGATTTTACCGAGCGTGGCTATGCTTGATCTTGTGTCGGCTTCAGCCGCAGATTCAGATAGGCAGTCACGGCCAGCTTGAATTCCAGCACCAGCAATTTTCTTTCTTTCGGTTTGGCGTCCGCGTACAACTGATTCAACCCCTTTACCAGTTGCAAGGTGACATTCGCCGTGCGCAACGCCTGTTCATGCGCCAGATCCGGCTGGCGCTGCTGGAACAAGCTGGCGAAGCGTTCGCGCAGGCGGTCCCGCGCTTGCGGGTCGCGGCGATAACTCAGCGGCGCACCGAGCAGCGGAATATACGCTGGCTGCTCCTGCATGAAGCTGACCATCAAGTCGAAAATGCGATCGACCAGTTGTTCCACACTGAGTTGCGTTGCCAGCACGCCGAGCGCGGTCCAGCGCTGCTCCATCTGATTGCCGTACTGATCGCGCAGAGCGCGCACCACCGCTTCCTTATTAGGGAAATATTGGTACACGGCGCCGATCGAAGTGCCGGCCCGCTCGGCTATCGCGGTCATGGTTGCGGCGTCGTAACCGACTGCGGCAATCTCGGCGGCGGCGGCCCCCAGCAAGGCGGCGACGCGCTGTTCTGCGCGCTCCTGTTGCGGCACCCGGCGCGTTATTTTTTTATCGGCTTCTGCATTATATGAGGACATGCTCACATTATAGGTTTAAAATAATATGAGGACAAGCTCACATATGGAGAATTGCACATGACCAACCCACTCATCAACCTGAACCAGCCGCTGGCGATTGATCCCAAAACCACGGCGCTGGTGCAGATCGATTTGCAGCACAGCAACCTCGGCCGCACACTCGCGCCCTATCCCGGCTCTCAGGTGGTGGCAAATTCGGTGCGGCTGGCAAACGCCTTCCGTCAGCACGGCGGCACGGTCATCTTCGTACGGGTGGATGTCACCCAATTGCTGCGGCTGAGCGCCGACGCGCCGCTGAGCCGTCCGCTGGATGCGCCGCCGCTGCCCGCGCATGCCTGCGACCTGGTGCCGGAAGCCGCGGTCCAGGAAGGCGATCTGATCGTCACCAAGAAACAATGGGGTGCGTTCCATGGCACCGATCTGGAACAGCAATTGCGTCGCCGCCACATCCGCACCATCGCGCTGACCGGCATCGCCACCAATATCGGCATCGAATCGACGGCCAGGGCCGCCTATGACCTGGGCTATGAATTGCTGTTCGCCGAAGATGCGATGAGCGGCATCAGCGCCGAGGAACATCATTTCACCACCGAACACATGTTCATCCGCATGGGCCATGTGCGCAGCACCGACGCCATATTGCGTTCGCTTGGATAAGCTGCACAAATTATTAACAGACCCTAACTACCGGTAAAACCATCTCTTCTTTTGTTTTCTTTAAGCAATAAATCTATAATACGCAATGGTGCAATGCCGCAGCGCTGGTTCATGCCTTGAGCATGCCTCGATCACGCCGCGAAATTGCACCGCTTGATCAACATCAGAAAGTGGCAACCATGCATCTTCACCGTCGTCTTTTACCTCTCATGTTAGCGCTAACAATTGGCGTCTGCGCACCGCTATCCGCGAGTTTTGCCGAATCCGGCGTCACCGACCAGAAAATAGTATTAGGTCAATCAGCCGCATTTTCCGGCCCCGCCGCACAGTTAGGGATTCAAATGAATGCCGGCGCCAAAGCGTATTTCGACTCGGTGAACGAACAGGGCGGCGTGTATGGACGACAAATCGAAATCATCAAAGCCGATGATAAATACGAAGCCGACCTGGCCGCGGCCAATACCAAGCGCCTGATTGAAAAAGACGATGTGTTTGCCTTGTTCGGCTACGTCGGCACAGCGACCAGCAACGCCGCCTTGCCGATTTTCACCCAGGCTGGGGTGCCATTCTTTGCACCGGTTACCGGCGCCCAATCCCTGCGCGAGCCGCTGAATCGCCAAATTTTCAATATCCGCGCCAGCTATTTCGATGAAACCGAGCACCTGGTGGAAAAGCTGGCGAACGTCGGCGTCAAGAATATCGCCGTGTTTTACCAGAACGACGCCTATGGCCGCGCCGGGCTGGAAGGCGTGCAGCGCGCAATGAAAAAGCTGAATCTGGAACTGGCCGAATCGGCCACGGTGGAACGCAACAGCACCGACGTCAAGCAGGCGGTCAGCAAGATTTTGCCGAAACGCCCAGCCGCGGTGATCCAGATCAGCGCCTATGCATCAAGCGCCGCTTACATCAAGGAAATGCGCAAGGCCGGTTATACCGGCCAGTTCTACAACGTATCGTTCGTCGGCAGCCAGGCCCTGGCCGATGCGCTGGGCAAGGATGGCGAAGGCGTCGTCATTTCCCAGGTCATGCCATTCCCGTGGAGCTCGTCGGCCCCGGTAGTCGCTGAATATACCAAGCTGATGGAGAAAGCCGCTGTCAAAGAGCCTAACTTCTCCAGCCTGGAAGGTTTCATTGCTGCCAAGGTATTCGTCGAAGGATTGAAACGCGCCGGCAAGGATCTGACCCGTGCAAAACTGGTCAAGGCGCTGGAAAGCATCAATATGAAAAACTATAACGGCGGCGGCTTCGATGTAAATTTCAGCGGCAACAATCACAGCGGCTCGAAATTTGTCGAGATGACCATGATTACCAAAGATAAGAAATTCTTGAACTGACAGATCGCATCGGAGATGCAATCAAGCAAAAAAATCCGGCGTCAAGCCGGATTTTTTTCGTGCATCAATCACGGCCTCAATCACCGCCTCAAATCGGCGTCAATACCGCTTGCCCGGAAAAATGCCGTCTGGCGTTTTCCAGAAACAAGCGCACCGTCTCAGCCACCGATTCCGGCGACCATCCCGCCACATGCGGCGTCAGCACCGCATTCGGCAAGCCCAGCAATTCCGCCGGCGGCAGCGGCTCACTCTCGTACACGTCGAGGCCGGCGCCAGCTATCCGCCCTTCCCGCAACGCCAGCGCCAGCGCCACGGTGTCAATCACACTGCCGCGCGCAATATTGACGACAAAACCCTGCGCTCCCAACGCATCCAGCACCGGGCGATTAATCATGTGGCGGGTAGTTGCGCCGCCGGGGGTGGCGATCACCAGGAAATCAGCCCATTGCGCCAGCGCCAGCGGTGAAGCGAAATACTCAAACGGCACATCATTGCGCGCCGAACGATTGTGATAGCCGATCGTCATGTCGAAACCGGCAGCACGGCGCGCAATCTGTTTGCCGATAGTGCCGAGCCCGACAATCCCGAGACGCTTGCCCGACACGCTAGGCGGCAAAGGCAGCGCGTCGCGCCAGATGCCTTGATGCAGCGCCACTCCCAGTTGCGGAATGCCGCGTACCGTCGCCAGCAGCAAGCCCATGGCGTGATCGGCAACGCAGGCGTCGTTGGCGCCGGCGCCGTTGGCCAGCGTAATGCCACGCTCACGCGCAGCGGCGAGATCGATGTTCTCAAAGCCTGCACCGAGTGCGCAAATCAGTTCCAGCTTCGGCAAGGCCGCGATTTCTTGCGCATGCAAACCGATTGAACCTATCGTCAGCACGGTGCGTATCGTCTCGGCGTGGCTGGCGATGGCGGCGCGGCGCTGCTCGGCAGTGGGCGCATACACTATCTGGAAGTCTTGGGCGATGCTTTGCAGACTTTGCTCGGACAAAGGATTGAGGATCAGGAGAGTAGGAAGCATTGGTGGCAAGCGCAAGAAGCGTTTAGACAAGTGTTTACATCGATCTGCACCGGCGGCGCAATGTCTGCAATGATAATCTCGAAACCGGATTTCCTGCTTGGCTCCAAGGATTCAAATCGACGCCAGCCGCTTCTTGATTTGATCGATCGGCCAGACTCCTATCACTTTATCCGACAGGCGCCCCTCGCTTTCGTCCGTGCCTTCGATGATATAGCGGCTAGGCGCCGGAAAATGGAAAGGCCCCAGCTCCAGATTCAAACGGCGCCATTGGCCCAGAGCGATCTCGCCATTCGCTTCGAAGCCACGGAAGGAGTAACTGGAAGTAAACAGGTAAAGAGCGCCGCTATCGCAGATGTTTTTCAGTGCGGAAAAAACACCCTGCAGCGGTAAATGCACCAGGCAATCCCGGCAAAAAACCGCATCGACCCGAGGCAGTGCCGCATTCAATAAATCAAGATGCAAGAATTGCCGGCCGGTCCTGCCGAATTGCTGACGATTGCGTTCAACCAACTGCGGCACAATGTCGGCGCCGATATAGTCCACGCGGGACAGATCGACGTGCTGCATCCAGTTGAAATCGCCGCAGGGCAAATCCAGCATCGAACGTATATTCAGCTCGTCCAGCAGGTAGGGCAATTCGCGCTGCAAGTGCCGGGTTCTATATAGCTCGGATCCGGGGCCAGAAACCGACTCGCTGCTACCCCAGTTATTACCTTGATATATGTCGGTAAAAATCTTCTCTGCATGGCTCATGATCCGGCTTCCATCGTTGTTTATTATTTGCCGGCGTTGCTGCGGCTGACAGCAATTTACTGAACAATGGCTATAAAAGCAATTTAGATGTCAAAATATGCCTCGCACGCTCAGCCGGACAGGAGCTGCTCTATCCTGGAAAACTACAAATGACCTTATGCATCAGTGTGTTCGAACAATTGGATCCGCAGGTTCTGCGCAATCATCAGCATTACTGCAGATTGTTCGGCTATCCGCACGTTTGGGTCGAAACCACGCACATCGCCCATCCCATGCTGCGGCAAGCTCACCGCTATCATCTGTTGCTTCAGCATTTGCGAGAAGCTGCCGCCAACGACTGGGTTCTTCTGCTCGATAGCAATGCTGTGATCGTTCATCCGGTCGCGCTGGAAACATTGCTGGCCGGACGTGACGCACTGCTGGTCAAAGGCACCACCCATGGCCCGTCGGGCGCGCCGCATGTCGTCATGAACAATATGCTGGCGCTGCGCAATACCGCAGAAAATCGCAAAATCCTGCATGACATCATTTTTATACTGCATAAAAGCCTGATACGAGATGAGATGGGAAGAAGCGAGCTTAGCTTGCTGGAAAAATTCCCGGTGCTGGAAGTCAACGCCATGATCGGCGACCGCTACGTCAACGTCAGCTGGCACATCCCGAACTGGTTCAATGCCAGAATTTTCATGCTCAACCTTGGCCCTTGGTCCTCGGTTGACGGTGAGCCGAATCACGACATCTTGTTTGATCTGCGCATGAAGAACCTGCTGGTACGGCAGGTCAATGGCGCGCTGATCGATGGCTTGCCGTTGCTGAAGACACCGCACTACCCGGCACTTTCCACTGAAGCTAAATCCAGTTTCAATCCGCATGCAAGAATTGCGCTGGTCACGCTATACACACATCACATAGCCGACTATGCACGCATTTCCGAGCACAATGTGAAGCGCTATTGCGACCGCCATGGCTATGCCTACCATGTCTATCGCGCCATTCCTGAGCAACTCGACAATAATATTTCCGGATCCTGGGTCAAGAGCTGGCTGCTGGCTCGTCATCTGGCAGACCATGACTGGGTAATCTGGATAGATGCCGACGTCTTGTTTATCAACCATGCCAAGCAACTTGAGCCCTTGCTGAAAAACCGCGACGTGTTATTCGCTAAAGACATTGGCGGCTGGGATCTGAACTCGGGCGTGATGGCGTTTCGCAACACGGCAGAGAATGCCGTGCTGCTGGAAAAAATCTGGCAATGCGTCAGCAGCGTTGACGATAAATCGTCGGTCTACGCCAGCCAGGGCGATCAGTTCCACACGATCGAAGTATTGCGAAACGCCGGCATGCTCAACGAGCAGTACATTACGGATTGCCTAAGCATAAATACTCCGCCACAACTTAGCACCAGCGATACCTTGCTGACGCATTACTTTGGCTGGAACGAGCCTTATCGCGCGGTGTACATGGCGGATGACGACGCCATGTCGCAGAGAAACTACCTATAAGCACCGCATCTCCCTACCAAGTCAGCGCACATCCGGCATGTGACGGGCTGGCTTTAGTCAGCTGGTTTGTCCGCTGGCCCCTCAGCTGGATCGTCAGTTGGAATTACGTGACATTATTTAACAAAAAATAAATAAAAAACAACTAATATCACTGTTAGGGCATTTGCATTACTAAATAATATTGCAAATAATTTCCACAAGGAAATTTATCTGCGAGAATAACTAAAACAAATTTAGTGCTTGCCGTTGCTTTTGCATGTTGCCAAGGCAGTGGCTTTCCCTGTTTTTTCGGGACTCCCGACCGGACCGGCGTCGGTATCAAGAACGAAGAGCAAAGAACAAACAAGAAATAACAAAAAGGACCTCGCGAGACTTATCTCGGCAGGGTGCAAGTTAACTCGACTAGTCGAGGGTACAAATGAAAGTTCTCTCTATCTTTGGTACGCGGCCGGAGGCTGTAAAAATGGCCCCCGTCGTCAAAGCGCTTTCTCGCGAACGGGTTATCCAATCGCTGGTCTGCGTTACCGGCCAACATCGGCTCATGCTGCAACAAGTACTTGCATTGTTTGAAATAAAGGTTGATCACAACCTCGATGCGATGCTGCCAAACCAGGCGCTGAACGGTTTGGCTGCGCGCCTGATCACCTTGCTTGACCCGGTGCTCGAAACGGTGAAACCGGATCGGATCCTGGTGCATGGCGACACCACCACGGCCATGATGGCCGCCTTGACGGCGTTTCATCGACGCATACCGGTGGCGCATGTCGAAGCAGGCCTGCGCACCGGCGACCTGATGCAACCCTGGCCGGAAGAAATGAACCGTCGTTACGTCGATGTCGTCAGCGATCTGCTGTTTGCCCCTACTACCCGGGCAAAAGCCAACCTCGTAGCGGAACATCTGGCTGGCCGCACCGTCGTCACCGGCAACACCGTGATTGACGCGCTGCGCATGACAACCCAACGGATCGCGCAGGATGAGCAACTGCGCAAGAGGCTTGACGCCCATTTCCCTTACCTTAAAGCGAGGCAAAAATTACTGCTCGTGACCGGCCATCGGCGCGAAAATTTCGGCTCTGGTTTCGCAGAAATTTGCGATGCATTGGTGAAATTGTCGCGTCGTTCCGACATACAAATCGTCTATCCGGTGCATCTCAATCCGAACGTCCAGACACCGGTACTGGCAGCACTGTCCCACCTGTCCAATGTCCATCTGATCGAGCCGCTGGATTATTTGCTGTTTGTACGCCTGATGCAGCACTCTCATGTGATATTGACCGATTCCGGCGGCGTGCAAGAGGAGGCTCCGGCGCTGGGCAAACCTGTGCTGGTGATGCGCAATGTCACGGAGCGGCCGGAAGCTGTCAGCGCCGGCACAGTGCAACTGGTCGGCACCGATTCGGCGCGCATCGTCGCCGCAGTCGCACGGCTCTATGATGACGACGCCGCCTGGGAGCAGGTCACTCGGCGCGTCAATCCCTACGGCGATGGCCGGGCGGCAGAGCGAATAGTTGACGTTCTATGCGGGAGATCCACGCAAGAATTTGAAGTGGAAAAATTCGGCCCGGCAGTCACCGCACGGCTGCCAGCAAAGATCCTTCAATAAGCCTGGCCGACGATCACATTTCGAGGGCTGTTCGTTTCAAAGCTTGCGCATTTCAAAGGTTGATTTATGGCTTCCTCATCTCATACTCGTTGCAAAACAGTTTCACGCAGATGGCTGCCAAATCCGCATGCGCGCTACGCATTTTTCCCACTCATCGGCATGGCTGCGGAGGCGCGATCGGCGCCTTTGGAATTCGACCTCCGCGCCATAGAGCTGGATCTGATGACAGCCATACTGGGATTCATCATATTGTTACTGGTCATCTACACGATCCGGCATTACCTGTTCACCCTTAACCGCCTGTTTGGACGGCAACGCCAGCCCTATCTCGATATCGAGCAAGCGGCATGGCCACAGGTGGTTGTGTGCGTCGCGGCTCACAATGAGGAAAAAGTCATTGCAGATGCACTGAACGCCTTGCTCGAAGTCGACTATCCTCGCGACAAACTGATCATCATGCCGGTGAATGATCGCTCTACCGATGGCACCCGTAAAATTATCGATCGCATCGCGGCCGCCAACCCGGATCGTTTCATGCTCTTCCATCGGAGCGCGGGGCGCCCTGGAAAAGCCGCCGCGTTGCGCGACGCCACGGAAAAAATCCAGGCTGAAATCATCATCATTTTTGACGCCGATTACCTGCCCGCACGCGGCTTGATAAAACAACTCGTCGCGCCATTTTTCGATCCGGAAGTCGGCGCCATCATGGGGCGCGTGGTGCCCATCAACGCCGGCACCAATCTCTTGACCCGTTTATTGGATCTGGAACGGGCCGGCGGCTATCAGGTCGACCAGGCGGCGCGCATGAATCTGGGCCTGGTGCCGCAGTATGGCGGCACCGTCGGCGGCGTAAGGCGCTGCGCGCTGGAGGAAATCGGCGGCTGGAATAGCGATATGCTGGCTGAGGATACCGATGTCACTTTCCGTCTGCTGCAGAACGGCTGGAAAACGGTCTATCAAAACCGTTCCGAATGCTACGAAGAAGTACCTGAGTCGTGGCCGGTCCGGATCAGGCAAATCAGCAGGTGGTCACGCGGGCACAATCAGGTCATGGGCCGCAATCTGATGGGCTTGCTGAGGAATCCTCGCATCAGCTGGCGTGAAAGAGTAGACGGTGCGCTGCTGCTTTGCGTCTTCATCATGCCGCCGTTGCTGGTTGTCGGCTGGAGTCTGACCATCATCCAGTTTTTCATGACCTCGCACCAATGGCTATTCGGCTGGCTGGCTTTGAGCGGCATGGTGGCCTACGGCGCATTTGGCACCAATGCAGCTTTTTTTGAAATAGCGGCCGCCACCTATCTGGACGGCAATCGCAATCGCATCCGCTTGTTGCCGCTGAATATATTCGGCTTTCTGGTCAGCCTGGTTTCCATCACACGTGCCGTCATCAAGCAGATTCTGGATGCAATACAGAAACGCGAACTGGTCTGGCAAAAAACCGAAAGATTCAGGGTCGCATCGACAACACCTGTCCAAGAACTCATCTCAGCGCCGCCAGGCACGCAGATAAGTCCACCAGTTGAATTCAGCGGAAAGGCTTCCTGATCATGGCTTTCCCGGCGCTATTATTGATCTGCGTATTCCTGATCGCTTTGCTGCCCTATATTCCAGCAACGTACGAATGGCTGCGTCCTACCGATGTAGCGCCGTTGCCGGTCAGAAGAAACGAGATAAATAATCTACGCTATTTCGCCGACAGCTTTCGCCAGCGCATAACCGCAATACCGGAGATCAATCTATCTGGTCTGCGCAATTTGCAGACGGATCGGACCGTCAGCAGCAACGACAATTTGAACATCGTGCATCAGCGCCTCGGCGCGGACGCCAGCGCCAGCTATTATCCTGAAACCTTGAAAATGCTGCAAAAAAAGAACGTCATTGTCATCTTCGTGCACGACGCTCGTTTGCCGCCCGGCAGCCATAACCAGGCCGATCTGTTTGCCGCCTCCGATTTATCGGTCGGCGCCGGCGCAAGCCTGCGCGCCTGCTCGGCCCAGGGCGTCATCACTCTCGGTGCGAACACGGTGGTGCATCGCTGGATAGACGCCCCATGCATCCATGTCGGCAGCAACGCATCGATTGACGGCCGCATTACCGCGCTCAAGGAAATCAACTTTGCCGACGGCAGCCAATTTGTGCGCGCCGGAGCGCCAAGCATGCGCTTCGGCGCTTGCGATGCTGCCAGCGCTGCCGCCGAAGCGCTGCCTGAGATGTCGCCATCCTGGGCCACGCGCACGCGCCAGATCCTGGATGACGGCGCCGAAGCGTCTTCGGATATCTATCAGAATGGCGACTTTGTGGTGCGCGGAGCATATCGGGTGCTCGCCGGCACCACACTGTTCGGCAGCATCAAGACCTATGGCGACTTGTATCTGGGACAGCACTCCCGCATTGTCGGCAGTATTGTTTCCAACAAAGATATTGTGCTGGCCAAGGGCTGTTCGGTGCTTGGTCCGGTCATCAGTCAAAACGATATCGTGATCGGCGCCGATTGCCGCATTGGCGCTCCCGGCGCCGCCACAACCGTGATCTGCCGCAAATTGACTATCGCTGCAGGATGCGTGGTGCATGGCGTGATTACCACACAAGACGGTGCAACGGTGACGACGGTGACGACAGCGGAGATACCTGATGCGGCTTGATGCAAATAAAGGTAAGCAAGGGCGGACTGCGGCGTCAATATTTGGCGGACTCGCCTGTGTTTTTTGTTTCAGCTGTGCGACGCCGGTGACGGCGGCAGATCAATCCCCGCCGGTGCAAAACCTAGCCATGTTTGCCGATTTCGTTCAGCCAAATGGCGCCATCACCGTTTTCCCCAAGGGCGATTATGTCGAGCCTTACTTCGTACTCAAAGCGCTGCTGGCTGCGCATCGGCTAGGTGTCGATGTCACCGCGACGACCTCTGCTTTTTCCCATTGGCTGCTGCCGTTCCAACAGGAAAATGGTCCCTTCCCGCGAATCTGCCGCAACGATGCGGCCGACTGGGTCGCTTGCGGAACGGCCGATGCGGACGATTCCCTGGACGCACTATGGTGTCTGGCGGTGACGCAAATTTTATCCGGAGAGAAGGTGCTGGCCGCCAGCTGCGCCAGATCCCTGACGCATCTGGCAACTCTCTGGAATCCTGCGCAACAGACATTTCGTGCTTTCTCCGGCAATTTCAACAGCGCCGCCTATTTTGCCGATAATGTCGAAGTGATCGCGGCGCTGAATTATCTACGCCGCGACCGTTCGGCAACAACACGCTTTGCGATTCAGCTGGCAGCCCTGCCGAGCGCCGCCAATATGCTGAAGGGGCTTAGCGTCAACTATGGTTACGATCCGGATGGCGCCCTTGAGCCGGAACGCGCCAGCGTACCGCCGACGCCTTACGGCTTCTATCCGAACGCCGTGGCGCCGGTTTATTTATGGTTATACGACCTGCGCAGCGGAACCAGCGGCAGACGCTACTGGCAATTATGGATGGAACGCTATGGACAAAAATGGCTGGCCGGAGAAAGCGATCATTTCCCCTGGGGTCTGATCGCCTGGGCGGCCTATCATACCGGCGATGCGGCGACAGCCCGCAGCTGGCTTGAAAACTCCACCGCCTGGCGCGCTGCAGGCCGCTGGAATATTGTCGAAGAAGGCGTACGCATCGGCTTGGAAAATGCGTTGAAAACCAAGGCGCTAAGTGAGGCATCATGAGCGCTCCACGCCTACGCGACCGCTCCAAGATATGGCTGACGCTGTTGGTTGCCGTGATCATTGGCGGCGCCGCAGGCTGGGTCTATCGCATCAAGCTGGTCAGTCCAGCGCAATGGCAAAGCGATGCGATTGCCTTGATCCTGCCGGACAATCTGTCCGCCACAAACCAGCTGTATGCAGCGGCATGGCTGGATGGCGCCTCAGAAGAAGGCGTTCGCCTGGAAGCCATTACGGCATCGGAATTTTCACGCCGCGGCCTGCACGCCGAACGGCCGTTTGCCGGCGTGATTTTACCGGACACTATTCATCGTCAGATCAGCACGGCGTTGGTTAACCAGATAAGCCGGTTTGTAGAAAATGGCGGCGCTTTGATGCTGGTGGGCGATGCCGGGGTACTGGATGAAAACGGCTATTATGCAGAGCCGGCGTCGCGCTTCTCAACCATGGCGGGAACCGACTATGCGATGTACCAGACGCTGCACGAGAAGATGTCGTTTAACCCAACCATCTCCGGCAACCCGCAAATGATGGAACAACTATACCTGCCGCCGGGGCGATGGATAGCTAGCGGTGGCCAGGCGCTGCTGTCAGGTTACGGCGAAGATACCTTGCGCTACCCGGTCTTGCGTACTGCAGGTTCCTATACTGGAACGGTGCGCATGCGGGCCGAAGACAAAACCGTGATTGCCGGCGAACACACTGTCGGCAAAGGACAGGTTCTGTTCGTCAATCTGCCGCTGGGTTATTTGAAGCTGCGTACCGACGGTATATTGATGCATGGCTTTTTACACTACTTCGCCAACCGCATCATGGGGCAGCCGCAATTGTCTGCCGCGCCGGAAGCGATAGGCGGACTGGTCTTGAACTGGCACTGCGACGCCAAGATCTGCATTCCGGCAATGGACCAGCTGATCAAGGCCGGCGTGTTCAAACGCGGGCCGTTCAGCATCCATGTCACTGCCGGGCCGGACCAGCGTGAATTCGGCGACGGCCTCGGGGTTGACCTGAATAATAACAAGTCATTCCAGGAAATATTACGCAGCTTGATGGAACAGGGAAATGAAATCGGCGGCCACGGCGGCTGGATACACGACTGGTTTGGCAAACACGTCGCCGACAGCAATGAGGAGCGGATGACGCCCTATCTGGAACAAAATGCCGACGCCATCGAGCAACTGACCGGGCACCGGCAAACCGAATATTCGGCGCCTAACGGAAATCAGCCGGCCTGGGTAACCGACTGGCTTGAAGCGGAACATGTCCAGGCCTACTATTTCACCGGGAATATCGGACAAGGGCCGACCCATACCTATCGCGACGGCCGTCGCGACCAGCACATCTGGTCGTTTCCGGTGCAGACTTACGGCCACATCAGCACGATTGAAGAAGCTTACACGGAGCACATTCCGGAAAACGAAATCAGTAACTGGCTGACGTCGCTGGTACGATTTACGGAGAACACCGGGCAGGTACGGCTGATTTATTTCCATCCGCCGGGAGCTGTCCTGTATCCGGATGCCATCAATCAGCTGATGCTGGCCGCAGACCAGGCTGAAAAAAAAGGCAGATTTCGCTGGCGCACCATGACAGCGCTTGCTAACTTCATGAGCCGCCGGGAACAGACCGTATGGAATATTTCCAACGACCGCGATGCGGTAGTGATCGATGCTGCCAATGCCAACTCATTAAATCAGCTGACCTGGTTATTTCCTGCCACACTCTATGCCGAGCCGCGTGTGACCGACGGTAAAGCAAGAGTGGAACAACGCGGCGACACTTGGGCCGTGATCGCCGGCGACGTCAAGCAACTTCGTATTTCAACACCGTTGATAAAGAAGGCACTGCATTGAATACTGCAATCAATAATAATGAAATCCAGAGAGCGGATCGCCATAAGGCGCCGATTGCGATAAGAGCACTGGCAACCATCGGGCTGTCTTTTGGCGTCGTCGCCTGTGCTACCCATGCGGCGGCTGGGATTGACGCCTCCGTACCGGCGTCCGGCTTCCAGCACCCGCGCTTAATGCCGCTGTACAGCGCAACCGCGGGATCGGCCGCAGTCATCAACCAGGCCTCGGCCACAGCGCCGCCAGCTCCAGTCAATACCCCGCCTGCCGCCGCTGCGCCAGCAGTAGCAGTCGACCCCAACCCCGCTGCAGCGACAGCGACCGATACTTCCACAAGCAAAGAACCGGAATTGACGCCAGAACGCGGCGCGCTTGAACTGGCAAGCGGCGACGGTCACATGACGCACGGCTATGGCCATGCCCGCTCGACGTCGCTGCACGGCATGGCGGTGACATCCGCAGGCGTGGTACAGGGCGAATTGACGCAACAATCCCGCTTCGGATTTTCGGGCAACTATGGCAATGTCTCGCTAACTCACGATTTTTCCGAAGACTACTACAGCACCGTCGCCGTCGGTACCGGCAACAGTCCGTTGTTTCCGAGTTGGCGTGTCGACGCCACCGGTTACCGGAAATTCGGCAAGGAACGTCAGTATGTCGCCGGTATCGGCGGCTACTACGCCAAAGGCAATGAAAGCGCTCGCTCCGACCGCGGCTTGCTGCTGACCGGCATCGCTTACTTTACGGATCTGGTGGTAGAAGGCGGCGTGCGCTTGAACTGGGCCGACCCTGGCACGATATTGGGCCCCAGCCAATATATTGCTGCGACTTTCGGCAATGACGATAGGCGCGCCATCATCGTTCGTTATGAGCACGCCAAGGAAACCTACAAGGTCTTGCCGGGCGGCCCGGCACTGGTGAATTTCAAGAGCAATACCGCCAGCGTCCAATGGCGCCAAAGAATCACCCGCGACGGCTTGTTATTGGCCGGGCTGGAGTATTACCAAAGTCCGCTCTACGACCGGCTCTCGTTTAATCTCGGCTGGCGCTGGAGTTTTAGATGAAATCCAGACCAGGCGCCGCACCGCATTTGGCCGGCACGGATAAAGTGCCGGACGCCGCGATCAATCCGCGTTTTGCCGGCTTTGGCGGCCAGTTGATACAGACTCACCGCGCCCTACGGCGCTTGTCTTTCCCGCCTGCCCGTTGGGTAGATGTGTTGCTGGCGCCAGCCATTATTTTCCTCTGCACCCTGCTGGCATGGCCTTTGATCGTGGAATTCTGGTCGGCAATCATCAGGTTCTGGGCCAATGGGCTCGGTCACGAAGTGCTGCTGAAAACCGACAAGACACCTTTTCCCGGGATTCAATCCATCCCCTACGCTTACGTGCAAGCAGCCCTGCCGGATCCCCTGCAATGGTGGAGCGGCATGTTGATCACCGTTACACTCTTGATCGGCACGACTTTGCTGCCGACCCGCATGTTGCCGATCTCTTATGCATTGCGTGTGGCCGGTTTGATTCAAGCGGCAAGCCAGTTATATTTTTATTTCTGGGCAGCGCAATTTCCCTACCAATCGGCATCCTCCATTTCGGCACTTACGCAAGCATCGATGGTGTTGATTTTTCTCACGCCTTGGATCTATGCCTTGCTTTACAATATTTTCGATTTCGGCACTCTGCGCAAGCTTCTGCTATCGCTGATGGCCGTTATCTACCTGATCGTGCTGACGCCTTTTCAGTACACGTTCGCGGCTTGGGTGATGCTGCGCTATTCGCTGCTTTGGCATCCCCTCATCTATCTGCTCGGATCGAGCCTGATCCAGTTCGGCGCTCTGGTCGGGTTCTACTCTTGGGGCATGAGCTGGAAACGGCGTGAATGAGCTAGTGAATCAGTTGGTGAATCAGCTGGATAGGGAAAACGCCGTCGCGGCGTCGCCAAGCGTATACTGCGCGCAAACGATTAATATGATTAACGACTATCAACCAGGATATCAATAGTGAAAAAGACCGGAATGGCAAAGAGCGACGCCAAGAAACTCATGGGAAAAATGGCCGCCCCCGGCGCCGCCGGTTTTGGCAACAGCGACGTTACCGCCATCGATCGGCGCGAGCAGCGCAAGCGCGATCAGGCGCTGGGCCTGGTGCCGTTTGCAGTAAAACTGAACGGCAGCCTGGTGCAACAGCTGCAAACGCTGGCCAAAGAGCGCGAGCTAGACCTTAATCAGCTGGTGGCCGAGCTGCTGGCCAAAGGTCTTGCTGACTGAGTCGTTTAAGAACGGAACGGGGAAATAAATGCGCACACTGAGGTGCGCATCTTGAAATAAACCTAAGCGCCTGCCATGTTTCCGCCCTTCGCTATATACCGTAAGATATATCGAAACCAAAAACCCAGCGCCAATCCAGAAAACAACCCCACTTACGTAGCCACCTCATGCCAACTTTCTTCAGCCGCACATTAATTGCATTCACCATGCTGGGCGCCGTCGTCAGTCCGACTCTGGCCCAAACCCCGATCAAAGTGTTTGCCGCCGGCAGCCTGACCGGCCCGCTCACCGTACTGGCCAGGCAATTCAGCGCCGATACCGGTGAAGCGGTCGAGACGGTATTCGGCCCTTCCGGCTTGTTGCTGGAGCGCATAGAGCAAGGGGAAAACGTAGATGTATTTGCATCGGCGAATATGGCCCATCCGCAGCAGCTGGCGCGAGAAGCCAAGGCGATTCCGGCGCTGGTATTTACGCGCAACAGTGTCTGCGTAACCGCAAGGCCGGAGCTTCAGCTCAGCACTGAAAACCTTCTGGACAAATTGCTCGATCCCAGCGTCAGGATCGGAACCTCGACACCGCAAGCCGATCCCGGCGGCGACTATGCCTGGCTGCTGTTTGCCAAAGCCGGCAAAGTACGGCCAGGCGCCCAGCAACTGCTAGCAGCCAAAGCGCAGCAACTGGTGGGCGGACGGCACAGCCCGGCAGTTCCGGCCGGCCGCGATGCGGTCAAGTATTTCCTCGAACAGAAACAAGTCGATGCTTTTATCGGCTATTGCAGCTCTCGGCAAACCGTTGCCGACACCGGCTTGACTAAAGTTGTACCACCCGCAGAGTTGGCCATTACGGCCGATTTTGGCTTAACCGTACTGAACAAACCAGCCGGTTTGCACGCCAATTCGCACGCCGGTTCGCACGACGGCGCCTATCGCTTCGCCCTCTTCTTGCTTAGCCCGGAAGCACAGCAAACCTTGGCGGCTTACGGCTTTTCTCCGCTCTAGCCTCACGCGAATCGGCCCAAAATCGGCTCCAGACCTGGTTGTCGATTAAAATGCGGGGCCAGGAAAAATTCAGCAGAAATTCAGTGGAAAGCGCACCGCCATTAAGACTTGCTCTTATGGCACGGCTTTCCTGTACTCCCCGAAACGATAAATTGATTCGATGATCCCCCTAACTGCGAACCAAGAAGCCGCCAGTCGCGCCGCCTGCTACATAGCCAGGGAGGCGATTGACACTGCGGAAAAACATTTGCGCGATATCCTTTCGATCGCCATCCAGCATGCGCCGCCGCGTGCCGCCGTAGTGGTATCGGATGCGCGCTGCGATCTTGCGATCGCCCTGACGGAAGCCTACCGGCGCTGCTTGCCCGGCGCCACATTCATCGACTTCGACGGCGTCGCGCCGGACGCTGTGCTGGCTGCTTTTTCGGCACTGGAGGCGGACGACCTGGTGATCCTGATTCAATCCACCAACTTCCGCCTTGAAGCATTCCGCATACGGGTTGAACTGTTCAAGCGTGGACTCAAGGTGATAGAGCATCCGCATCTGTCGCGCATGCCAGGGCCGCAGGCTCTCCACTACATCGAATCGCTGGCGTATGACCCCGGCTACTATCGCGGCGTCGGCTACGCCTTGAAAGCGCGGATCGACAGCGCTCGCACGGGCGTGGTTGAGAGCGGCGGCGAGCGCCTGGTGTTTGCCTCTCCGTTCGAACCGGCCAAGCTGAACATCGGCGATTACAGCGAGATGAACAACGTCGGCGGCCAGTTCCCCATCGGCGAAGTATTCACTGAAGCGCAAGATCTGGAAGCCGTGAACGGCCGGGTGCGCATTTTTGTTTTTGGCGACACTTCATTCCGGGTCAACCGGCCGCCACAGCCGATTACATTGGTGATCGCCAAGGGCCGGGTCAGCGCGGTGCTGGATTCAACGCCGGATTTCGACCAGGTGCTGGCCAATATCCGCGCCGATGAAGGCGAAGTCTGGCTACGGGAATTGGGCTTTGGCATGAACCGCGCGTTTTCGCGAGACCGCATGGTCGACGATATCGGCACCTACGAACGCATGTGCGGCATCCATCTGTCGCTAGGCGCCAAACACGGCGTCTATAACAAAGCCAACATCAAACGCGCCAACGCCAGATATCACATCGACGTTTTTGCGGTAACCGATGCGGTCTATCTTGATGACGAACTGGTCTATCGAAACGGCGCCTGGCAAGTTTGAGCCACGGCGTGCAGAGATAGCCTCCCAGGATCATATAATTTTTACAATTACTCCGAACCGAGATGCACCTATGGGCCTCATCGACAAATTATTAGCGGGAGTGACGAAGCTGCCAGCTTCAGCAGCCTCGGCGCCGGCAGACAGAGTGCTGGTCCGGGTTTATCTGGATACCGCCGGCCGCGTCACCGATGTGAAGATCAAAAAGAGCTGCGGCGACCCCGAGCGCGATGCACAGGCGCAGCGGGAAATCATGAACATGCGTTTCGCCAGCAAGGGGAAAGCTGCAAAAACATCGCACAACTGGCACGATCTGGCTTACACCTTTCATGACTGAACACGCGCTATAACAAAGCAAGCGGCCGTCAGATCAGATCGCGGTTAGCGCCGTCCAGCTTGCGCTCAACTCATAGCCAGGCAAGCCATATCCGGCCATATCCAGCCATATCCAGCCATTTTCCCAGTCTCTCCTCAGGCGTCGCTCAGCCCTGCCAAACTAGCAACTTTGCCGCTTTGCCGCCGTTTCCCTGCATATGGGAATGCAAATGGCGTCTATTGAGCTCGCATGATGGGTTCGCAGTCGTCAATACCCTAAGCTGTATTCGCCGAGCTCACCATCCTTTCAAATGACGAGCAGTCTAGCTACCAGGGTTCGGCGTTTGGTTGCTGGCTATTCAAATAGATAACATGAGACACCCTGATGACGGTCGAGTGACGGCCGCTTCAAGGACATATAAGGAGCAGCTCGATCATGATGGAACAACAACTCCAGCCCCAGCCTGTTGTGGGCCTGGGAGAACCTATCGCCGTCGGCGCAGGTAAACTCGATCAATACTTTCAGATTACCGCACGCGGCAGCACCCAGCGCCGTGAAATAGTCGCCGGCATCACCACTTTCCTGGCCATGGTGTACTCGGTTTTTGTGGTGCCCGGCATGCTGGGCAAGGCCGGCTTCGATGTCAGCGCGGTGTTCGTTGCGGTCTGCCTGACTACCGCTGTCGGCTCGCTGCTGATGGGCTTGTGGGCACGTCTGCCGATCGCCGTAGGCTGCGCGATTTCGCTGACCGCTTTCACCGCCTTCGGCCTGGTGCTCGGTAAAGGTTTGTCGCCAGCCGTGGCGCTCGGCGCGGTGTTCTTGATGGGCCTGGTGTTCACTGCCATTTCCGTCACCGGCATCCGTTCCTGGATCCTGCAAAACCTGCCGGCCGGCGTGGCGCACGGCACCGGCGTCGGCATCGGTTTGTTCCTGCTGCTGATCGCCTCCAGCGATGTCGGGCTGGTGGTAAAAAATGCCGCCCCTGGATTGCCAGTGGCGCTCGGCCACATCACCGCGTTTCCAGTGGTGATGAGCATCATCGGCCTGGCCGCCATCTTCGGTCTTGAGCGACGCAAGGTGCCGGGCGGCATCTTACTGGTGGTGGTCGGCTTGTCGGTGATCGGCCTGATCTTCGATCCGGCGGTCAAGTTCACCGGTGTGTTTGCGATGCCGGCCTTGAGCTCCCCTGGCCACGCTTCATTGATCGGCGCGATGGACATCAAGGGCGCACTCAGCATGGCGGTGTTGCCAAGTGTGCTGGCGCTGGTAATGACGGCAGTGTTCGACGCCACCGGCACGATTCGCGCAGTCGCCGGCCAAGCCGGGCAAGTCAATGAAAAAGGTTATATCCACAACGGCGGTAAAGCGCTGACAGCCGATTCCCTCAGCTCGATTTTTGCCGGCCTGGTTGGTGGCGCACCTGCTGCCGCTTACATCGAATCGACGGTAGGCACAGCCGCCGGCGCCCGCACCGGCCTGACTGCGGTGGTAGTCGGCCTGTTGTTTCTGGCTGTGATTTTCTTTTCGCCGCTGGCCGGCCTGGTGCCTTCCTATGCGACTGCTCCGGCATTGATGTATGTCGGCTTGCTGATGCTGGGCAGTGTTAGCCGGATGCACATGGATGATACGGTCGACGCCATGGCTGGTTTGGTATGCGCGGTGTTCATCGTACTGACATGCAACATCGTAACCGGCATCATGCTTGGTTTCTGCACGCTGGTGATCGGCCGCGTGGTATCAGGTGAGTTCCGCAAGCTGAACGTGGGCACAGTCGCGATTGCGATTGCACTGGCGGTTTTCTACGCCGGCGGCTGGGCGATCTAAGACCTTACACATATTCCCGGGTACCTCGACTTTTTTAGTTCTCCTGGAACAGTCGATTTGTGGCAGCGCCTCATGGCGCTGCCTTTTTTGTTTTTGGCTTGCATAGCCTTTTCATAAAATAGTGACTGGCGCAAATTGATGAGAGCAGCGGTAATACGCAATGTCCATGAAAAAATGATATGAGCGAACGCTTGTAATACCGGCAGGATTTATTAGTCTGAACCTGACCTCATTGAAAGAGGGATCATCGAAGGGTGATTCGGTTTTATGGAAGTTATCTTGCTATTTGCTTTACTGATTCCGGCTTCAATCATCGCGGTTTGCATCATCGATGAAGTGTATCAAGAGTATGTTCGACGTCACTATTATTGAACATGCGATTGAACACGCGGTCGTGATTAGTGATTGACGTCAACCACGCCAGGCCGATAGTTCCTATCGCCCAGGCCATTCGCAAGCTGGCCATCAGCTCGATCTGCGATATCCCCCTTTTTCTGCAGCTTTCCGGTTTGGAGTAGAATCGCTTCAGATTGTTTTCGGACAAGATAGACAGCCGAAAAACACCCCCATTACAAATACATGTTGATTGATCGGAAGAAATAGTGACGTTCATTTCTTACGCACAAAATTTCGAAGATATCAGGTTGTGGCGCGTACTCAGACATGTCGAGAACGGGTTTTATGTCGATGTCGGCGCAAATCACCCATCGCATGATTCGGTAACGCGGGCATTTTACGAGCGCGGCTGGAACGGCATCAACATTGAACCGGTTCAAGAATTTTATGACCCGCTTTGCCAGCAAAGACCGAAGGATATAAACCTTCAATGCGTCGCCGGCGACGCCAATGAAGCCCGCACTTTCTACGCTGTGGCCGGAACCGGGCTCTCGACTGCTGATGCCGATACCGCCCAGCGCTATAGAGACTCCGGCATGCAGTTGCAGAGTCAAACCGTCACCTCCAGAACCCTGGCCTCGATTTGCGAAGAACACGTGCAAGGCCCCATACATTTTCTGAAGATAGACGTTGAGGGCCACGAAGAGTCCGTGCTGCGCGGCATGGATTTCAGCAAATGGCGGCCTTGGATCATTCTGGTAGAGACACCATGGAACCGCGATCAGCCGTGGGAAAAGATCCTTACCGATGCCTCTTACCGCCCGCTCCTGTTTGATGGCCTGAACACCTTCTATCTGGCAGAAGAACAACTGCACTGGTCAGGCGCTTTTGAAATCCCTCCCTGCAATCTGGATGAATTTCAGTTTTGCTATGGCCATAAGTTCAGCCATCCCGTGGCAGAGTTTGAGAATGCGTTATTGGAGGAGAAGCAACGCGCCGACCGCGCCGAGGCTCAGCTCGAAGCATTTAAACAGAGCCGATCCTGGCGCGCAATTCATAGGCTGAAAACCATTTTGGGCCGGCGCTAGCGCTTCTTACCGATTTCTCGCCGATTCCCTCAGAACTTGTAGATCAGCGTGGCTTCCGGGTAGACCCCGCTGCGCCCGCCACGGCTGGCTGTCAGGATACCTATCTCGCTCCAGATGTGAGCGTTAGGCGTGTATCGCAGCGCTAAGGAATAAATCCGTTGGTTAATACCGTTCTTGTAGTCGTCGTAGCGATAACGGAGCAGCGAAGACAAATCGTCCCGCCATTGATAATTCAACAAAAACAGGCTCTTGCTGTGGATGGAATTATCCAGATCCGGGTTGGTAATGTAGGTAGCGGATGCCTGGGCCCGTTGCGTCAACTGATATTCCACTCCCGCTTTCACCAGGCTCGTGGTGCGCAGATCATGGGTCGTCGTCGGGTTGTCGTTCAGGTCCCGCAATCCGCCTGCACCCGCCACCGTCGCGAAACGTGGCGTCCACTGTGAGTGAAGTTCAAGCTCGAGTTTGGTCGAGTTGTACGACTGCTGGGTGGTTTTCAACCTGCTCGGACGGTAGGTGTAGGTCACTGTCCCCACTTGTTCGGGAGTGATGGGATAGGTATACCGCGCACGATATTCGTTGAACCAGTCGATGGCGGAAAAATCAGTCACCGGGGCAAAATAAGAATATTTGGATCTTCTGTACCTGAGTTCCAGGAAATTATTCAGGCCGAAATAGTGCGTGTAAGTGGCCTTCTCATCTTTGCGAACATACGCTCCCAGGCTTTCATCTTTAACGTGTTCCAACTGGATGTCTTCACGCGATAACAGCGGGGTGCCGGCACCGTAAGTCTCGGTTCGAAAAGCAAGATCCCTTTCGTACTTGGCATAAATCCGCGGATTGCTCTCGCGCGCAAAATCGTAGGCGGCTTGTTGCACTTCCTCGTCTTTAGGCCAGCGCTGCTGGGCAGCGGCATAACTGGCTGCCGCCTGATTGAAATCGTGGTTCAAGCGGTAGGTATTGGCGATTCCCAAGGCGGCATTGGAATCGTCCGGTTCCAGCGCTGCGGCTTTCTCGTAAGCTTGCTGCGATTCTGCGAGGTGGCCTTTCCAGCGAAGTATCCTGCCGATGCCGCGCCATGCATCGGCATTTTTCTCGTTCCTGGCCAGTTCGTCGCGGTAAATCTGCAATGCTGCATTCCAATGGAAATCTTGAATTTCCTGGTCGGCCTTTTCAGCATAAGTCTTTTCTTTTTGCGGCGGCGCGGCATCGGTATCCGAGGCTGACGCGTAGATCGACAGGCAGGCCAGAATTGCGCCGCAAGACAACATGTTTCCCTTCGTTTTGAGACTCATTTATGCGTCCTTTCTCAAAGAAATTGCTGCTTCAAGGTGACTTCAAGGTTACTTCAAATACGGTATGACTCCTGAGCGGGCATCTCCGGCGTTCACCGCCGTTACCGATTCGGCGCGGCGTCAAGCGCGATCCGGATAGTCCTTTCCCAACTCAAGTTTTTCCAGGGCCTGCCAGTGCGAAGCAGTGAGATCCTTGCCTGGTGTAATCCAAATATTCTTACTGCCGGCTCTACGGGCCGCGCGTATGGCATGGGCCATCTGCTCAGCGTCGATAGATCCTCCCTTGTCATCCCATAGTCCGATCGAGTGCCAATAACGGTCCGCGCCAAAATTGCGGCTCAGGTATCTGGCAACCTTGCCTGCGACCCTCGGCGGCAAACGGTCAATGGCAAAATAATCCCACACTACAAGCTGATCTACCAAAGGCAACAACAAACGATAGTCCTGGCCATTTTCACTGCTGTTGCGCGTCAGGTTGTCACGGCTCACCCTGACATCCATCAAAAGTTGCTTGCCATGGGTTCCTGCAATTGCGGAAAGTCTGGCAACCGTCCTGGCTACTTGTTCCGAGCGCCATTTTCCGATGGCCGGATGCTGCCGGTCTATCCGTCCGCCGAAATGGCGTGGCCAGTCGCTGCGCCCGGACGCCTCTGCGAATGACGCGCGGCAGCGTTCATCGTAGCAATGAACGTCATAAAACATTTCCGTTATGCAAATTGAGTCTACCTCAGTTTTAGCGGCAAGTGAACGGAATGCTGCATCGAATAATTCACCATATTCTCCGTTTGCCAGGCAAGTGGAGCACACCACGTCGCGGCTATGCTTGCCCTTGACATCAACCGCAGCAAATTGCGGGTTCAATTGTAAGTAACGGGGGGCCAATGCGTCCAGCGTCGCGGTCGTCTTGTATCCTCGCGCTGCTAACGCCGCAATGGTCTCTCCCAGCAAGTCGACCTCCGCATCATGCTGTTCCGGACTCCACCATTGTTCATGTCCCGGCCACTTATAGAACGTCCAGTCGGGCCGGCCGGCGGAGATTGCGACCCTGTCAACATGCTTAGCTCCGCTGGACTGAAGGAACCACTGTAACGCTTGGCGCCAGTCGGGCCAATCGGAAAAGTGGATCGAAACGGTAAGGTTGCCGCCGACGGGTTTTTCGGGCTCAAACATTTGTCCGATCTGATTGAGATCGTCGGCGTCGATCTGCATCACAGAAGTCGCCGCCGCAAGGCCTGCGACTGTGACCCCGCCTAACACCAACCGGCGCCGCCAAGGGTCTTCCACCATAGGCGGCTGGTTGGGGTTTCTCCGCTCCAGTTTGTTCCAGTCCGTGGCGTGAGCCCGCGCTTCGGCCCAGATCGAGTAAATCACCACGGCGGTGTAAAAATAGCTCAGCGGGAGCAGGACTAAGGTATACGGCAGAAACATCAAGTCACGCAGCGACTTGTCCAGCAAAATGGCGGTCACCGCGACGGTTAGCAAGGACCCGAATCCCAGGTAGGCGACCCATTCCATGTTCTGCACGTTGACCATGCCCGCATGCAATGCCGCTGGCAACAGGAGTAAGTTGAGCGCTTGCAGGACCGGAATAACCACCATGTTGAATAAGTTAAGCAGCAGGTACAGGCCGAAGCCGCCGAATTTCGGATGCCCGATCATGTCGCGGTGCATGCGCATGACGCAGATGTAGCTTCTGATCCAGCGGACTCTTTGCCGCCACAGGCCGCGCAAGGTGTGCGGACATTCCGCAATCACCTTGGTGCTGGCGCCATACACGATGCGGACGCCGTAGCGGTGCAGTCGAAGCGTGAGTTCCAGGTCTTCTCCCCAGACCTCTCGGAAGCCGCCGATCGCGCGCAGGATATTGGTCCGCACCATGCCGAGATTACCGGGAATGATGGGTAATATCCGCGCCATCGAAAGTGCGCGGCGCACGAAGCCGGTTCCTATATGAGAAGTTACAACCATCAGCTTTTGCAAGGCCCCGCGCGGATTGAGCGGAGTGTCGTTGCCGCTGAGTGCGCCGATCTCGGGATCGGCAAAGTAGGCCACGCCATTGCGGATTGTGTCTTTTTCAAAAATGGAATCGGCGTCGGAGAACAGGATGATGTCGCCGCTGGCAAGCGCGATTCCAGCATTGAGCGCCGAGGCTTTGCCGCCATTTCTTTTGGCCCGGTAGCGAATCAGGCCGGCGTTAATGAACGGCTGGATTTCGCTTGCAGTGGCGTCGGTCGAGCCGTCGTTGATGACGATCACCTCAAAATCGGGATAGTCGGAATCGAGTATCGACTGCACGCTGAGGCAGATCGTCCGCTCTTCGTTATAGGCCGGCACCAGCACGCTCACGCGCGGCATGTAATTAGCGGCCCTGGCGCGCGCCATGAGCCGCCGCTCCCAGAAGGGATATGAAAATGCCAGCGGGAAATAGGCTAGCGATAGCAAACCGAAATAAAAAGTGACGGCGCCGAACAGCAATAGCGGGGAAAGTAGCAAGTCCGTCATCCGCCGAGATCCCCTGCTTCGTAAAGTTCCACCAGGGCGTCGAAGATTTCCGGCGCCTTCTGCGTATGAGCGCCTATCCGCGCGTTGATTTCAAGGACGTGAGCGAGGCCATTGCTATCGCGCCGGATATCCATATCCAACGGTCCCACCAACTGCAAAGCTCTGGCGGCGGATAAGGCAAGCTCGTACACATCAGGAGCGCTGACCCGTGCAACTTCCAGCGCGTTGCCGGTGCGCCCCTCGCGCAACGATTTCTTTTCGAAGACGGTGGCAGCCATTGTTCTCATCTGTTGATCCGGGCGAATCATCAATAGCACATCATATTCCGTACCCGGCATAAATTCCTGCCACACCAGGTTGTTGCCGAGGCATTCCCATTCCGTACCAGGCCCCGTATCAGGTCCGTCATGCACGACCACCTGCCGCCCGCCGCGGCCGACTCTGGGTTTGGAAATACAGGGAAAACCCAAGGGCACGACTGCCGCCGAAGCAGGATCGCCAATGGCGCTCTTGGGCACGGCGACGCCGGCCGCCATCAGACTTTGCGCCGTGAGCCATTTGTCGTTGCAGATTGCCACCGCTGCCGGATTGGCCATATAGACGGCGATGCCGCGACTTCGATATGTAGCCGCACGTTCGGCAATCGGAACCAGCTCCTCTTGCACCGTGGGGAAAAGCCACGCTATGTCGTGAGCGCGGCACAGTTCTTCTAGTTGTTCTGCGAATTTCGGATCATGCGCCGGCGGCACCAGGAAGAAGGCATCCGCGCAATGATCGACGGCAACCATATCGACTGCGATCACGCGAAAACCCTTGCTCTTGAGCGCGTGCATTGCTGCCTTGCCGGAAGGCCCGCCGGCGCCGGTTACTAAAATATTTCTTGCTTTAGTCATCGTCGCCTCCGGCAATAGATTGAATCGTTACACGGTAAATCTGACGGCTTCGAATGCTTCAGCAGCACGCAGGCGCGCTTGCCTGCCGCGCACCCTCGCCAAACTTTGCACCACGTCCTGCTCCAGATAGGGTCGGGACGTGGTTTGACTTGCATGACATTTCAATGCCTTGATTTTGTATTCCAGATACAGCGACACGTCGATATAGCAATTGGGTTGGAAATCGGGAGGGGTATTTGGATTTTCATAGCAGAGTATGGTCGGCACTCGACGCGCTGCCTCCATCGTTGCCAGGAACACGGTATGGTGGTCGCAATGCAGATCATGGCGATTATGCGTGAACACCACATCCGGATGAAGTTGACGCGTGACTTCTTCGATGACGCGCTTGATGTCGTCTTGCCGGCTCGCCAGTTTGGTATCGGGGAATTCATGGACAGTCAGGCTGTCGAGCTTCATGACCCGGCCGCCTTTCTCTGCTTCCTTTTTACGCGGATTGCCGGCTATCCCCAAGACCTTGTGGACACCGCCTTCGCCGGCGGAAAACACAATCCCGTGGGTTTCATGTCCTTCTACTTTGTAGCGCAGCAATGCAGCTCCGCAACCCAGTTCGATATCGTCCGGATGTGCGCCAACGGCCAGTACGATCAATTTTTTCTGGGATTTTGGCATGAACCTGATCAGCCAGATGAGATTGAAAATGACGAACGCCAGCACCAGGAAGCTACTGAGTTGCAACGCATAAAGGATTGCCGGGTTGGAATGTATGCCGCTGGTGAATTCAAGCGCGCCGTTGGCTGGCAACAGCACAGCGAGAAGCGGCAAGGCGCTGATTGCTCGCCTGGCCGGCGTCGGCAGCCCGGTTAGCAACAGACGGAAACGGAAAAGCTGATACGCAACGAGTATCAGTACGGTCGAATATATGCACAGCAAGACCGGCTCTTGGAAGGAAAACATACACACCCCCTAAAGAAAGGCTAGGTTGCAAGCGAAGCGTTATGGGATGCTTTATTCCATCAGCATTGGCAAAATGTCATTCCATGCTTTGACTACCGCTCGTCCAAGTCCCGCCATACTGATCGCGGAGAAGATACAAATAACCAAAAGACACAACATATTGTGTTGAAACCTTAGCGTGCTCGCTTGCTCTGTAATAATTTCTCTTTCCTTGACTAAGCTTGAAGCGTTCAACAAGAGATTTTTTTGAGGAGAGTTCACCAAGATTTTCAGCGGTGTCGCTAACACTAGATATCTTAATAATAGAATTATTAGTAATGGTTTTTACGACTAAACCTTGTCGGTTTCAGCCATGTTTTATGTCTGTTTCAGACATGTTTGATGAAAGCGGATGAGTGATCAGATCGAATCCAATGAAGCTGACTAGCGTCCGTTTCGGATGGTCGTAACTGGCCGTTTTCGCGCAGCGCGTCAGACGTTTCTCGCCCGCCTACTCGCCCCCTATCAACCGTAATTTTGACATTGCGTAATTCGGTGGGCGGTACAGGTACAGCGATCAATTGCATCAATGATGCGAGGCGCCTGGCTGACGGGACGCGCTGGAAAACACGAGCTGATTGAAATAATGCTGCAGCGCCATGATCTCTCGCGCCACATTCACCGGGAAGCCCTGCCGGCCGCCCCGGTTATCGAGCAAGAGCTGCTCCAGGAATCTCATGCACACTGCCGGCCGCTCCCAACTCTGGGCCAGTTGATTGGTAATCCGCGGAAAATATCTGGCCAGCTCCCACGGCTTTTCATTGGCAGGCAGTTTTGCAAACCACTGGTAAGTCGGCTCACACAAATCGTGATCTTTCCGATCTTCCAGGCGCCGCAAAAGCTCCCACCGCTTCGCCTCCGTTTTGGGCGCATCATCGACGCCATCAAGCACCGCCTTGGCCTCGACGATGGATACCTTTTCAAATGCCAATGGGCTTAACTCTGTATTCATCGACTTCATACCTGCCTCCAATTAGTGCGTGACTATCACATTGGGCATTAACGGCTAAGGCAGGAAGTTATTTAGACAAATCGGCCTTCCTGATGCTTCCAGAAAACTGCATCAGTGTCAGCGACCGAGCGGCCCAAAACATAAATCCAGAAAACTCCTCGATAAATATTTTGTATATGCCAACAAATTCGACATCCGTTTATGTTCGGTTACAAATGAATTTTTAAGTTTTGATTTCACCTGCCGTAAACCCCAACAACGGCGCAGTGTTTGTGACGCCGCGTCCCCGGAAGCATTGGCGTTGTTGTATCGATAGTCGACAGGCGTATCCCGTGCAATGTTATTTATTGTCCATCAAGATTTTCTCACTATTAAAAAAACAATGAATATCTCTAATCTGAAAATATCCACCAGACTCACCGCGCTATCGACATTGCTGATACTGACCTCCGTCTTGATGGGAATGATCGGCTGGCGTTCGCTCTACGAGAGCAACGCACGGACCGCCGACATGATGAAGAAAGCGGCTGACTTTCAATCAGCCGTGAATCTTGCCAGGAAAGCGCAGGTTGATTTCAAAATAGAGATCCAGGAATGGAAAGATCTCCTGTTAAGAGGTAATGACAGCGCTGCGTTTGAGAAGTATAAAAATGCCTTTGTAAAAAAGGGCGAGGAATCCAGAGACGGGCTCAAACAGTTAGGGCAAACGCTCAGTCAGTTGGGCCTCGACACGTCGCTTATTGCAGAGGCGAACCAGACCAATGCCGAGCTGGCGAAAAAATATCTGTCTGCCCTCACCCAGTTCGATCCGGCAGCAGCGGGCAGCGCCCACGTTGTCGACAAGCTGGTCGCAGGGATGGATCGCGAGCCGACAAAAAAAATCGATGACATCGTCGCCTTCGTTGCGCAGCAGTCAAAGGACTTGATGCAGCAAAGTGAAAACGAGGCATCGCAAAGCAATGCTCTGGCGTTGCGGTTTTTACTGGCGGTGGTAGTCATCGGCACAGCGATCGGCAGTGTGCTGACCTACTGGATCATCAACGGTATCACCGGACCATTGCGTTCTGCCGTCAAGGTAGCCCGCACAGTTGCCGACGGCGACCTGACCAGCCGGATCGAAACCGGGCGCAAGGATGAGATTGGCGAATTGCTGGGCGCCTTGCATCAGATGAATGAAAGCTTGCAGAGCATAGTCGGCCGCTGCCGCAGCGGTATCGAGACGATGGCCTCGGCCTCGGGCCAGATCGCCTCCGGCAATCTGGATCTGTCGGCACGTACCGAACAGCAAGCCGCATCGCTGCAACAAACCGCGGCGTCGATGGAGGAACTGACGTCGACGGTAAAACAGAATGCCGACAATGCGCGCCAGGCCAATCAACTGGCCGCATCTGCTTCCGGCGTTGCGCTCGAGGGCGGCGCCGTGGTGTCGCGGGTGGTGGCGACGATGGGCTCGATCCACGCTTCAGCCAGAAAAATTGTCGACATCATAGCCGTGATCGACGGCATTGCGTTTCAGACCAATATCCTGGCGTTGAACGCCGCGGTAGAAGCCGCGCGCGCCGGCGAACAAGGGCGCGGTTTTGCGGTAGTCGCCGCTGAAGTGCGAAATCTGGCCCAGCGCTCGGCGTCTGCGGCAAAAGAGATCAAGGCCTTGATCGGCGATTCGGTGGAAAAGGTCGACGCCGGCAGCAAGCTGGTCAATGAAGCCGGATCAACCATGGAACAGATCGTCAGCAGCGTCAAGCGCGTGAGCGACATCATGGCGGAGATTACCGCGGCTGGCGAAGAACAGAGCGGCGGCATCGAACAGGTCAATCAGGCGATCGGGCAGATGGATCAGGTTACGCAGCAAAATGCCGCACTGGTCGAGGAAGCCGCCGCTGCTGCTGAATCGCTGAAGGAGCAGGCCGCCAACCTGGCGGCGGTGATCAGCGTGTTCAAGCTGGATGCAAAGCTGGATGCAGAGCTGGGTGCAGCCCAGCCAGCCTCAATCCTGTCCATGCGCGGCAGCGAGGTCGGGACCAGCGCAGTACGGCCACAGTCACGGCCGCCACTGCAACCACAGCGCCTGGTCGCATGATGTCAGTGCATCGCCACAGCCGCCAACGTTGTTTTTTGGCTCTATGCCAACCCATTATGGGTAATAACGCAGATTCCACGGCGCCACGACGTAATCCCCTCCAGACGAATGGATCGAGTGTGTTACCTTGCCTGCTACGGGCATTCCTTCGAGTCCCGCCCATCAGTTAGTTGCGTTCAGCCAACTAAAAACCAGGAGCAGGGATATGTTCAGCACACCTGATCCAAACCAGAATCATCTGCTGGCCGCGTTGCTCGATGCAGAATTCGATCGCCTGGCGCCACATCTGGAGTTGATCCCGATGCGGCTGGGCGACCTGCTCTACGATTCCGGCGGCAAGCTGCATCATGTCTATTTTCCAACCACTTCGATTGTCTCGCTGCAATACGTCCTGGAAAACGGCGGTTCTTCCGAAATTGCCGGAGTTGGCAACGAAGGCATATTGGGAATTTCCATTTTCATGGGCGGCGATACCACGCCCAGCCGCGCTGTGGTGCAGACTGGCGGTCATGGCTATCGTCTCAAGTCGCACATATTGATGGAAGAATTCAAGCGTGCCGGGCCGGTGATGCGTCTGCTGCTGCGCTACACCCAGGCTTTGCTCACGCAAATGTGCCAGACCGCCGTGTGTAATCGTCATCATTCGCTGGATCAGCAATTGTGCCGCTGGCTCCTGTTGACCCTGGATCGCCTGCCTTCGAATGAATTGACGATGACCCAGGAATTGATTGCCAATATGCTGGGGGTGCGGCGCGAAGGGGTCACCGAAGCAGCCGGCAAACTGCAAAACCTCGGTTTCATCCGCTATCGGCGCGGCCATATCACGGTGTTGGACCGGGCTGGTCTGAACAGCAACGTTTGCGAATGTTATGGCGTCGTCAAGAAAGAATTTGCGCGCCTGTTGTCGGATGTGCACCAGCGTCAAGGCAAGCCGGCGCCAATCTCACCAATCCCGCCGGCCTGATAGCGCAAATGGCGCAGATACTTGCAGCAGAAACCATAGGCAATGCCAAAAGCAGCGTCTTGCAATCATTACAGATTCACGATCACCTTGTTTGAGCCGAGGCTAGCGCTCAGTTGTAAGTCCATCGAAATCTGAATTTATGCCCTCCATAGAAAACACCTCTGTCGAACATCTGTCGCAAGCAGTACAGCAACCATTGCTGAAGGCGGGGGCTTTGCAGAATGCGATTTTCAACAGCGCCAATTTCTCCTGCATAGCCACCGACGCCCAAGGCGTGATCCAGATTTTCAACGTTGGCGCTGAACGCATGCTCGGTTATATGGCAGAGGATGTAGTAGACAAAATCACACCGGCGGGCATTTCGGATGCGCAGGAACTGATTGCGCGGGCCGCATCCCTGAGCCTTGAGCTGGATACCCAGATCACTCCGGGTTTCGAAGCACTGGTATTCAAGGCCTCGCGCGGCATTGAAGATATCTATGAACTGACCTATATCCGCAAGGATGGCAGCCGTTTCCCGGCGATGGTGTCAGTCACCGCCCTGCGCGATGCCCAAGACAAAGTGATCGGCTACCTCTTGATCGGCACCGATAACACCGCACGCAAACAAGTCGAAGCGGAGCAGGCACTGCTCGATCAGCGCCTGCGCGATCAGCAGTTCTACACCCGCTCATTGATCGAATCGAATATCGACGCCTTGATGACGACCGATCCGCGCGGCATCATCAGCGACGTCAACCAGCAGATGGAAGCCTTGACCGGCTGCACCCGCGATGAATTGATCGGCGCGCCGTTCAAGAATTATTTTACCGATCCGGAGCGTGCCGAAGCAGCCATCAACCGTGTGCTGCACGAAGGCAAGGTGACCAACTACGAGTTGACCGCCCACGCCAGGGATGGCACGGAAACCGTAGTCTCGTACAACGCGACCACCTTCCACAACCGCGACAACAAGTTGCAAGGCGTGTTCGCGGCGGCCCGTGACGTCACCGATCGCAAACAATTCGAGCATAAGCTGCAGGAAAATAACGTCGAACTGGAAAATGCGAAAGCGGCTGCCGAAAAGGCCAATCTGGCGAAATCGGATTTCTTGTCCAGCATGAGCCATGAATTACGCACCCCGCTCAATGCAGTGCTCGGATTCGCGCAGTTGATGGCGTCCGATATACCGCCGCCATCATCGGCGCAGAAGCTGTCGATTGACCAGATTTTGCAAGCCGGGTGGTATCTGCTGCGCCTGATTAATGAAATCCTTGATCTGGCGATGATCGAATCGGGCAAGGTGACCTTGTCGCAAGAATCGATGTCGCTCACCGAGGTGATCCAGGATTGCCAGGCAATGATCGAGCCGCAGGCGCAAAAGCGCGGGGTAGAGATGACCTTCCCTCTTCTCGACAGTCTCTTCTATGTGCATGCCGATCGGACCAGGGTCAAGCAGGTGATGGTCAATCTGCTGTCGAATGCGATCAAATACAATCGGGCCGAGGGCAAGGTGGTTGTCAAATGCGAGATGAGCGGTAAAGACCGGGTCCGTGTCAGCGTTACAGATACTGGCGCCGGCCTGACCCCGGAACAGCTGGCGCAACTATTCCAGCCGTTCAACCGGCTCGGGCAAGAGAGTAGTATTGAAGAAGGTACCGGCATCGGCCTGGTGGTCACCAAGCAATTGGTGGAGTTGATGGGCGGCGTCATCGGGGTCGAAAGCAAGGTCGGCGTCGGCAGCGTATTCTGGGTCGAACTGCCCGCATCAAGCGCGCCGGAACTAGCGTTTGACAGCATCGACAAGATCGACGTCGATAAAATGGATCATGTTACAGTGCACGCACAGCAATCCCAGCGCACGCTGCTGTATGTCGAAGATAATCCCGCAAATCTGGTCCTGGTCGAGCAATTGATTGCGCGCCGCGGCGATTTGAAATTATTGACTGCCATCAATGGCCATCTGGGCATCCAGATGGCGCGCGCGCATCAGCCGGATGTGATTTTGATGGATATCAATTTACCCGGCATCAGCGGTTACGGCGTCTTGAAAGTCCTGCACGAAGATGCGGCAACAGCGCACATCCCGATCATGGCGCTGTCGGCCAACGCCGTCCCGCGCGATATCCAGAAAGGCATGGACGCCGGCTTCTTCCGCTATTTGACAAAACCGATTGAGGTTGTCGAATTTATGGACGCTCTCGACGTTGCGTTGCGTCATGCAGAACAACTTGGTTTATTGGCAGGTGAACTGGCAGGTGAACGACTTTCTTTGGGAACAACGTAATGCTTGAAACATCCGAAATTCTAAAGGCCAGCATCCTGATCGTCGATGATCAGGAAGCCAATGTCCTGCTGTTGGAGCAAATGCTGCGCAACGCCGGTTACGAACGCATCACATCGACTATGGACCCGCGCGCGGTCTGCCCTTTGCATCTGGCGCATCGCTACGACTTGATTTTGCTCGATTTGCAAATGCCGGAAATGGATGGTTTCCAGGTCATGGAAGGCTTGAAGGAAATCGAAACCGCCGGCTATTTGCCGGTGCTGGTCATCACGGCGCAACCGGCGCACAAGCTGCGCGCGCTGCAAGCTGGCGCCAAAGATTTTGTCAGCAAGCCATTCGATTTGATTGAAGTGCAGACGCGCATCCACAACATGCTGGAAGTGCGGCTGCTGTATCAGAAACTGGACAACTACAACAAGATGCTGGAACAGACGGTGCTGGAACGCACGGCCGAATTACGCGAAAGCGAGGCCCGCTTCAAGAGTTTGACGGAACTGTCATCTGACTGGTATTGGGAACAGGATCCGCAAGGAAAATTCACCAAGGTCTCGGGCCCGGTGTTTGAAATGCTCGGGATCGACCCGGACCACACTTCCGGCGCCACCGGTATCGTGGCGACAGGGCGATGGAATGAGGCCGAGCGTGCGCAACTGGACGACAATATTGCAAACCGGCGGCCATTCCTCGATTTTGTCTACAGTCGCCGCAAAGCCGATGGCACTCTGCAATATCTTCAGGTAAGCGGCGAGCCGATGTTCGATTCGACCAGCCTTTTTATCGGCTATCGCGGAATCGGCATGGATGTCACCGACCGCGTGCATCGTGATCAGGAGGAAATACACCTGCACGGTGACGCGGCTAAGATCGATAACAGCGCGGTTTAATTCGAATACCTCGGCGCGCCGGATGGCGCAGCCGGATTTGAAGCAAAATTCGCAGCTCGCTGTCTTGCAGCGAGCCGATTTTACTTAGTTAGCCCTTCCTTCTAGCCCCTCCTTCCCGTATTCCCGCCGGATCATGGCGCGACGGCGTCATGCCACTTAACTCCCCTCCCAAGCTACCGGGCCATCTCCCGCTATGCGTTGCTACAGCTCCTGCCCGCCAACTTCCCGACGCTATGTGCGCCTCCGTACGGATCTTGCTCAAAATCAAGCCTATAACAAGCTACGTCACGATCTGCATCACAACCGGCATCACGGCAATACGTCATTAGAACAAAGGGTCTCTGGAGAGAAGCAATAACAAAAAAACGAAACGCTGGCTCATGGCCCTGCTCGTGGCAACTGCAAAACCGCGTTTCTTGCAATCCAAAAATTAAAATCTAACTTATCGGGAAGTATATGAACAAATCCAATAGTTGCGCCAGAGGCCTGATATGGCTCATGACATTGCTGCTGTGCTGTCTGGCAGCAGGATGCGGAGGAGGCGGTGACGGCGGCGGCGGAAGCGCTGCGGTCACACCGCAGACGAATCAGCCCACAGTGATCTTCACCAATCCTGCCGCAGGCGCTACGGGCGTCGCGATCAACACCAAGATCACCGCCAGTTTCAGTAAGGCGATGACTCCGGCAACGATCACTGCAACGACTTTTACGCTGACGGCCCCTGGCGCAGCTGCAGTAACAGGAAGTGTGGTCTTTAACGCCACAGACAACATCGCCACCTTCGCGCCAACCGGCAATCTGCCGCCGAACACCAGGTTTACCGCCACGATTACCGCTGCAGCGCAAGATGCAGGAGGAGTTGCACTGGCTAGCAACTTTGTATGGACCTTTACCACCGGGGCGAGCGCAGACACCACCGCTCCCACAGTGATTTCCAGCAACCCGCTGAACGCCGGCACAGCCGTGCCAATCAACCAGAAAGTCACCGCCGTCTTTAGCGAAGCGATGGATCCCGCAACCATCACACCATCAGCATTTACAGTTACCGGGCCGGCCGCTACGCCGGTTCCAGGCACAGTGACCTACGCTGCCAGCGGCAATACCGCGATCTTTACCCCCATCAGCAATCTCGCAGCCAACACCACATTTACTGCGACCATCAGCAGCGGAACTCAGGATCTGGCGGGCAATGCACTGGCAAGTAACTTCACATGGACTTTTACTACCGGCGCGGTCGCAGACACCACCCTGCCCACAGTGATTTCCACCAACCCGGCTGATACCGCCAGCGGCGTATGCACTAGCAAGTCGATCAACGCCAGCTTCAGCAAAGCGATGGATCCCCTCACCGTCGGCAGCACAAGCTTTACGCTGACGGGGCCGGGCGCAACGTCAGTCGCAGGGGCCGTCGCCTACAACACGGCGGTCAACATAGCGACCTTTACGCCGGCAGCCAATCTTGCAGCGAGCACCACATATACAGCCACGATCCATGGCGGCGCCAAAGACCTCGCAGGCAATGCCCTGGCCAGCGACAAGGCATGGAGCTTTACCACCGGTACCACCGGCTGCGGCCCGATAGCGCCGGTAGCGCTTGGCGCGGCCGCCCCTTTCGGGAATTTAGGCGGCACCGCCGGCAGCACCAACAGCGGGACACTGACAGTGATTGGCGGCGATATCGGCAGCACGGCCACGACTGCTTCGTCGGTGACCGGATTCCACGATCTGGCGGGAGACGTGTATACGGAAACCGGGTCGAATAAAGGAACAGTGAACGGCAAGATCTACACCTGTACCGTCTCCACCCTTGGACCGACGTCTGCGGCAATCAATGTCCAATCCTGCGCGATCGCCAACCAGGCCAAAAGCGACGCCCAGACCGCGTTTAACAATCTGTCTCCAGCCTCATTGCCAGGCGGGACCGATCCAGGTTCCGGACAATTAGGCGGACTCACTCTGGCCCCAGGCACCTATCAAGCGGCAGGCGGCTCGTTCCAGATAACCGGATCGGATCTTACCCTGGACGCCAAGGGCGATGCGAATGCAGTCTGGGTTTTCCAGACCGCGAGCACGCTCACCGTGGGCGCTCCGGGAGCACCGCGTAGCGTCATCCTGATCAACGGCGCTCAAGCCAAGAATATTTTCTGGCAGGTAGGCACTTCCGCCACGATTAACGGCGCGGGCGGCGGCACCATGGCGGGGACCATCATCGCGTCTTCCGCAATCTCGTTCTCCACGGTCGGCAACGTACAGAAAGTGATACTGAACGGCAGAGCGGTAGGCTTGAATGCTTCCGTTACGATGACCAACACCATCATTAACGTGCCGGCGCCGTAAACCAGCAATCCCAAAGATCGGTTGAGTCATTTCTGCCGATCTTTTCAAGCCTTGATGAAGCGGTTAGCAGAAGTAGAAGTATTTTTACAGGAGCAGGAAATGAAAAAATATCTCACCGTCGCCGCAGGAATAATGGCCGGCGCCACACTAATGATAGCGAGCGCCCCAGCCATGGCAGGAGGCGTCGACGTCGATGTGAACATTGGCGTCCCAGGCGTATATCGAGCCCCGGTGTATATCCAACCGGAACCGGTTTATGTGCAGGAACGCCCTGCCTATATTCGTGAGGAACGTGAACAAGAATGGCGTGAGCGCCAGCTTAGGGCGCGTCAGTGGCAGGCAGAACGCGGGCACGATCGCCACGAGCGTGACGACCGTCAGGACGAGCGCCGCGGCCATGATCGCGGCGGACAGCATGGTCACGACGACTAATGAGCGGAATTTGATGTCGTTTCAAAGTTGAATGGATTTTGATTGCCACTAACCTAACTAGATGAGCGTTGACATGAGAACCTTCATACATTTGTATCGTTATTATCGACGCGGCGGTTACCACATAGTTCCAGCGGTGAAACGCGCTAGTCGCGCCTGGAGCCACGGATTTTAAATCGGCGTCTCGCTACTGTTTAGCTGACATGATGCTTGCCATATCCGGCATCGATCAGCAGCGCGTTGCCGCTGACAAAACGGTTGGCGTCCAATGCCAGATAGAGGACGCCGTCGCGACGTCGGTGGCCGAACCGCGGCTACCTTACATTTACGGCTCGGCCCTGGCGTTCAGTATCTGGGGCAGACTCCTCTGCCCCACATCGATTACCTCAACGCAGACTGCTTGATCTGCGGTGACATCTGAGGTGACACTACGGGGTAACGGTAAGGGTCAATCCAACGCCATTTTGCACACTGTTCGTGGGCATGCCTACAAATGTAGAGCTGTTCCCGCTAGAGCCCAAACCGATGGTCGCTTGCCAGATCGTCGGTGTCGTTGAAGTCGGCGTGACGGTCGGTTGTCCGGGGCCACTCGAATAAGTCCACTTGATGGGCAAATTGGAATCCATTTCAATGGTTTGTCCCGCCCGGATCGTATAGCTTGCCGGTTTCGACGTAAGCAATGTTTGAGGCTGAACAACACCGTTGATCTTTACAGTTGCAGCTAACTGAGGCGTCACGGTCACCATATAAGGCAAGGTCGCGCCAGTTATCGGGTACTGCGAAGTACAAGCCCGGTCTTTGCATAGCATCAGCGTGAGCGTCCCTTGATATACACCTGGGGCGAGCGTAACGTCAGGCACTAGGGTCGCGGTAAAGTTTGTGCTTGAGTTTTGGACGACAACCGTACTGCCAGTACGGAACACTGCCTTGTCTTCGGCAATAACCGGATAGGCGGTACCTGACGGTAAAGTACTTAATGTGGCGGTTACGCTAACTGTCGGATCTGCTGCTTGAGTCGTCGAATATTGCTTTTGGTTTTGAAAAAAACTGACTGCTGCGGTACTCACGTTAAATGTCACCGCAGTTGCTGCATTGCTGGCGCTTGGAGTGCCTCCGCCGCCATCGCCACCGCCACCTCCACCACAGGCTGTCAGCACAACAGATAACAAAAAAGATACATTTAATCGGATATTAAGACGCATATTGTTAACTTCCCTGAGTAATATTATTTTGTTGGTGCGTCTGGACGAGGATGATAAATAGCAAATAGATGCTACTTGTCGATTCTATAGTTAACATTTCCTTAAATCAATTTCCATCGCTGTTCCAAAAAAATAAGCCTCAGGCAGATATTTTCAATTCAAACGCTGGCCGAACTTAGCCGGCATGATGCCGGCCATAACTGGCGTCATTCACCAGTTCGTTGTCGCTGTGCAAGCCGCGTCGAATCCACTGCGTTTCCTCTCCATATCATCCGATGCATAAGTCAGAAACCACTAGAAGGGCGATGCAGAAGACGGAAACGAGACGAAGGCCTGGCTGCAATCAAGCGCTGACTGGCCGTTTTTCTGCAACTCGGTTACCGTCACGTTATTCGCCGCGGAAGATGCGACCGTGAAGTTGACCGGACCCGGACCCATGGTGAACTGCGTGTTCGATGGCGGTGTCGGACCACCGTTGTGCGAGGTATTCGATATCTTCGGCGCAGAATCGAATATGACGTTATCCAAAGCAATCTTCAACGGATTGACCGTGCCGTTGAAAGCATAGCCATTGAAGGTGAGCGTACCGCCGCCATATTTTGCGCTGCCCAAATAATGAAAACCGCTGACCGTAATGTCGTGAAAATTCGGCGCTGACGTGTGATTTCCAGGGCTGTAGTAAGGATCGAATATCATCGGCTCCTTGACGTTACGCATGCAGATTTGCTGATAGCTGATGTTTTTCACCTCGCCGCCGCGGCCATCGTCCGACTTGATCCGTATCCCCACTCCGTTAGGAGAATCCTGGCCGTCGATCGACAGATCTCGCATCTCGACGCCATCGACACCCGAATTCGTCTCGCTGCCGATCGACATGCCATGGCCATAATAGAAATGACTGTGAACAATCCGATGCGAGAGCGCCGCTGCCGATCCACTCGCCTTGATCGCAATATTGTCATCGCCGCCGCTGAAATAAGAATACGCGATCAACACATTATTCGATTGGCCGGGATCGATGCCGTCCGTATTTTTTGTGGTTTCCGGCGTAAAGCAAGTGCTTGGCGAGGTAGCTGGTGTGGTCGGATCCGGGCTGCTCCCTGCCGGGCAGGCATAACCCGGCTTGGAGTAGGCCAGGGTCGGCGTCAGAATTTTCACCCCCCAAGCCGTAAAACCGTTAACGGTATTAGGCACCACATGAAATGCCGGTGCATTCTGAACCGTAATGCGATACAGCGTGAAGTTGCTGCCGCCAAAAAGCTGGATCATGCGAGGGTTGTTCTGACTCTTGCCCGTCGATTTATTCAGCATGGCAACGTCCCACCAAGTCATTATTCCTGCATTGGCGCCGGAGGTTAATACACTGCCGCCGCGGCCGTCGATGATGCCGTCACCTACTACTCCGCTATTTTGCGTCTTGCTGGCGGTGATCAGGGCATTACAGGACTTGCCGTCACCGGCAGCGGTGCCGCAATTGCCGGCGCCCGTATCGAAATCCACCGGACTGCGAGACGCGAACAAAGTCACCCCCTGATCAATCCAGAGGGTGACGCCGCTAGCCAGAGTTAATGGGCCTGAAAGAAAGGCGTTCTGGCCGCTGCCGCCGGTAGTCAGCTTGACCGCCTGCCCGGCAGGGCAATTGGAGATTTCTTTTTGAATTCGCGCAGTATCCGGATTTGAATTGGCCAGGCTGGCGTCAATCGAAGCAGGCAACAATCCAGCCGTCTGCTGAAGATTAGCGGTCAAAGTAGCGCATACCGTTTGTGGTAGCTGCGGCTCGGCGGGAAGCGTCGCGTCCACATTGCTTGAGGTGATACCTGTTCCGGTTGAACCTGTGCCGGTTGAACCTGTTCCGGTCGAGCCTGTGCCTGTTGAGCCTGTGCCTGTTGAGCCTGTGCCTGTTGAGCCCGTGCCTGTTGAGCCCGTGCCTGTTGAGCCCGTACCTGTTGAACCCGTACCTGTTGAACCTGTACCTGTTGAACCTGTACCGCTTGAGTTGCTGACTATATTTCCTGCGCTATTAGTACCGCTGGCGCCGGAACCTGTTCCGGCATCACTTGCGCCGCCACCGCACGCGCTGACGCACACGCTGAATATCAGGCAGACAAAGATAGTTATAAAAGATTGTTTTTTCAAAAAAGGGGTCATATTTTCCAAAAGAGAAAGGTGTCCACAAGAACAATTTTTCCCATCTTGTAAAAAGGGAAAAATTATTTCTTCAGCAGGAATTTTGAGCAGTAATGACGTGCAGAGACGATCCTGAGCAGATGCGTGTGCAGTCATCTTCGGGCGACACTACAGGCACGATCCATGCCACATCGAATGTCGAACGCGCAGGCGAACCAATCCAGAAGAACACGCCGAAAAAGTGGCCCGCAACGGGATCAGCTGGCTATGGACAAAATTTGGCCGGAAAGCAAAGAAACTGACAAAGTTTGGTAGCGCTACCAAAAATTGAGGGCGGCAACCGGCTACTCGCTATTGGCACAATATTTGCGAAATGATCCGCGGATTGAATATCGTGCCGAAAATTTGTTTCGACGCCATCAAGGTCGACAGCTCGCACGTCGCGGCCAGACGAGATTCAATTTCCCAAGTGATTTCCAAAAATATATCGTTGAAAGACAAGAGCTTGAATAATCCGATGATCGATGCCAGCCACACATTGTCGCAAACACTTGTCGATACAAGCGCTGCATCCGGTGACGAACCGCACGCCAACGGCATGTCGCGTCGTAATTTCATTTCCAGCCTTGGTGTCTTGTTGCTGGCGGGCTGTGGCGACGGCGGCAATACACTCGCTACCAGCGGCGGCGTCTCGTCTGTCACGACTGTCATGCCGAGGCCAGCAACAACGGCCGTAACGGCGACGCCTGGCGTCCCTGCCACCTCTAGCCAGACGCCGGCTACACCGACACCAGCAGAAGCGACGCCTGCTGCCGTCAGCAAGGCATTTGTTCATCCAGGCCTGCTCCACACGCAGGCCGATTTTGACCGCATGAGCCAAAAGGTGAAAGCGAAAGCGTCGCCGTGGATCGATGGCTGGAATGTCCTGCTCGCTAACGGTCATTCCCACTTGAACTACGGGCCTCGTCCGCAAGCGGCAGTCTATCGGGGATGGGACGGTGTGCATGCGGAGAACTACCCCATCCTGTTTAAGGATATTGCTGCCGCCTATGCTTGTGCATTGCGATGGAAAATTTCGGGTGACACCGCCTATGCCGATAAGGCGGTGACTATTTTGAATGGCTGGTCGTCGACGCTGAAAATATTGGGTGGCAATTCGAATGTCGATCTGGCTGCCGGCCTCTATGGCTACGAATTCGCCAACGCCGCCGAAATCATGCGCTCTTATAGCGGTTGGGCTGCTGCCGATCTGGCCCGTTTCCAGAACATGATGCGGACAGTCTTTTATCCGATCAATCATGATTTCCTGAACCGTCACAACAATACCGAAGTTACTCACTACTGGGCCAATTGGGACTTGTGCAATATGGCCTCGATCATGGCGATCGGCGTGTTATGCGACGACCGCGCCATGTTTAACGAGGCGGTCGATTACTTCAAGCACGGGGCCGGCAACGGCGCTGTCTCGCAAGCCGTCTACTACATGCATCCAGGTTACCTGGGACAGTGGCAGGAAACTGGCCGCGACCAGGGACACAACACGCTCGGCATCGCATTGATGGGGCCGATTTGCGAAATGGCGTGGAACCAGGGAGTAGACCTGTATGGCTATGACAATAACCGTTTTCTTGCCGGCGCCGAATACGTCGCCAAAGCCAATCTGATTGAATCAGGTAATACGTTTTATACCGTACCCTATGTCACTTACAACAATATCGACAGAGTCAATCAAACCGCCTTGTCGACGGCTGCGCGAGGCAACGTGCGGCCGGCGTGGTCTTTGGTCTATAACCATTACGTCAATCGTAAAGGATTGGCCGCGCCGTATTCCCGGAAATTCGCAGAGCTGATCCAGCCGGAAGGCGGCGGCGGTAATTATGGGCCTAACAGCGGCGGCTACGATCAATTGGGCTACGGCACGCTGACCTGCACCCGCGACCCGATTGCAAGCGGCGCGGCGCCAAGCGGCCTGACCGCGATTGCAGGTCCGGGGCAAGTGATCCTGTCGTGGTGGGGCAGCGCGTATGCAAGCGGTTACGACGTCAAGCGCGGCACGACTGCCGGTGGACCTTATACAACCGTCGCCACCGGCATCACCGATCTGCTGACCTATATCGACAGTGGCCTGGCCGCCGGCACCTATTACTATGTCGTCACCGCGGTAACGCCGTCCGGGCTCACTGCGGCATCGAACGAGGCGACTGCGATTACGGCTGTGCAATTGCACACCTATTTGGCATTCGATGACGGCAGCGGCACTACCGCCGTCGATGCCAGCGGCCAGGGACACACCGGAACTCTGACCAACGGAGCGGCTTGGGAAATAGGCAAGCAAGGTAGCGCAGTGTCGCTTAATGGCAGCAATGCTTACGTCAGTCTGCCGGCCGATATTGTGGCCGATGTCTCGGATATCACGATCGCGGCCTGGGTCTATTGGAATGCATCGCAAAAGTGGGCGCGAGTGTTCGATTTCGGCACCGGCACCGGCCACTACATGATGTTGACGGCGCGCAGCAACAGTGGCTTCCCGCGCTTTGCCATGACGGTCAATGGCATCAGCGGCGAGCAAGGGATCGACAGCAATACGGCAATGCCGATCGGGCAATGGGCGCATGTTGCCATCACCCTGTCGGGCAATGTCGGAACCTTGTACGTGAACGGCAACGCAGTTGGCGCCAATACCGCGATGGTGCTTGCGCCATTCCGCATGGGCAGCACCAGCCAGAACTGGCTTGGGAGGTCACAGTACGCTAGCGATCCCTGCTTCAACGGCTTGATAGATGAATTCCGCATTTATCGGGGAGCTTTGAGCGCAGCACAGATCGCCGCGTTGATGTGACGTTTTGATGATTGTCATGTACTTCGCTGCTACATGTCGGCAGTCAAGCTTTTACCAGAAATTTACCCGCAGAAAGCGTCTGCGATGATGCCGCAATAATTGTTTGGATTTATGTTTCAGATATCAACACTTAAAAAGATTGCGGCATATTTATTTGCGCTTCTATTGTTTTCGCATGCAACAGCAGTCTTTTGCGATGACCGGTTCTATGTCATTTGGCGAGATATTGGATTGCCTGACGCAGTACGCCTGGTCAGTCAATATTCGGGGAGGAAAATTCATCTGGCTCAGGAAATACAGGGAACAATAAGTCTTGCTTCTACCGATCCGCTCTCACCGGATGAAGTGTTTACTCTTTTCCAAAAATCGCTGCAAGAACGCGGTCTACTCCTGGTGCGCGGCGACGGCAATGCATATCAGGTTAGCAGCGCCAAATCAGAGACCCGTCGGTATGTCGGCGCCGTATTTGCTTTCGAACAGCGCGCGCAGGCAATCGTTTCGCGGCTCCGCGCTGCGGATGGCGAGGCGGAGGTGCTGGCGTCGGGCGATCCGGCGGAGCAAGGTTTTTCTGTTGTGCTGCTGTACCGTGACAGTACGGAAGGTTATCAAGCAATGATTTCCGCCGTAGAGCGGGCAGGATTGAATAATCTGCTTGCCACGCCGACACGGCCTGTTGCGTTCCCGGTTCAGGAAAAATAATCTTTCGTCGACATCTTTACAATTTTAGCTGGCATATTGCCTAACATTCGCAGTTCTGCCCAGTCGCTCAATACCTGCGGAAGAATTTCAGTCAAACTCGCCATCGACCAGATCCCCCGAGAAAATCATGATCCACGATGTTCCGGAACCTGCCGGGTAGATTCGCGCCACCTGATTGGACAGGCGCTGGACATATGCCTGGCGTTCAATACATCCGCCTCCCACTACTGGATATAACTCCTCGACATAGACCAGGAACTGAACAGTTTCCAGACCATGCTCGGCGCATACCGCTGCAAAAATATCCTGTTCGTCCCGCGCCAATTCGGCTAGTGTTTTAGTAGTCACAGTATCCAAGTCCCACGAACATCTGTCCGTCAGCGTGCTCGACGCCGCATCCAGAGTGGTGCTTCTTGCAAAAAGCAAAGAGGCGTTATTTCTTTACTTCTTTAAAGTCAGCGTCCACTACGTCATCATCTGGCCGTTGATGTGCATCGCTAGCTGCCGCATCGCCAGCCCCGGCAGCTTGTTGCGACTGATTATTTGCGTACATCTTCTCACCGAGTTTTTGCGCAGAATTCGAGAGCGCGGCGATTTTCTCGTCGATACTCGACTTGTCGTTGCCTTTCAACGCCTCTTCCAGTTCCTTGATGGCGGTTTCGATGCCGGTCTTGTCGCCTGCATCCAGCTTGTCGCCATATTCAGCCAGGGACTTGCGCGTAGCATGCACTAACGCATCGCCATGGTTACGACTCTCGGTCAGCGCTTTCACAAGCATGTCTTCGTCGGCATGGGCGGCGGCGTCGCGCACCATCTTTTGGATTTCCGTTTCGGTCAGCCCGGAGTTTGCTTTGATGGTGATCTTGTTTTCCTTGCCCGTAGCCTTGTCCTTCGCGCTGACATGCAAAATGCCGTTGGCGTCGATATCGAAGGTCACTTCGATCTGCGGCATGCCGCGTGGCGACGGTGGAATCCCCTCCAGATTGAATTCGCCCAGCAGTTTGTTGCCGGCCACTATCTCGCGCTCGCCCTGATATATCTTGATCGTTACCGCCGGCTGGTTGTCATCGGCGGTGGAAAATACCTGGCTGAATTTGGTCGGAATCGTGGTGTTCTTTTGAATCATCTTGCTCATCACGCCGCCCAGCGTTTCGATCCCTAGAGACAGTGGGGTCACGTCCATCAGCAGCAAGTCGGTACGTTCGCCGGATAGCACCGATCCCTGGATCGCAGCGCCGACGGCGACGGCCTCATCCGGATTGACGTCTTTACGCGGCTCGCGGCCGAAGATCTCCTTGACCGTTTCCTGTACCTTCGGCATGCGGGTCATACCGCCGACCAGAATGACGTCGTCTATCTTGCTCAAGTCCACCTCTGCGTCCTTGAGCGCGATACGGCAAGGTTCGATGGTTTTTTGAATCAGTTCCTCCACCAGCGCTTCCAGCTTGGCGCGGGTGATCTTCAAATTCATATGCAAGGGCGCGCCGTTTGCCATGGCAATGTAGGGCTCATTGATTTCCGTTTGCTGTGTCGACGACAACTCGATCTTGGCGCGTTCGGCCGCGCTCTTGATGCGCTGAAGCGCGATTGCATCCTTGCTCAGGTCGACGCCATTGATTTTTTTGAATTCGTCGATGATGTAATCGATGATGCGCTGATCGAAATCTTCGCCGCCGAGAAAGGTGTCGCCATTGGTCGACAATACTTCAAACTGTTTCTCGCCTTCGACATCGGCAATTTCGATGATTGAAATATCGAAGGTGCCGCCGCCCAGATCGTAGACAGCGATCTTGCGCTCGGCCTTGCCGCTTTTATCCAGGCCGAACGCCAGCGCGGCGGCGGTTGGCTCATTGATGATGCGTTTCACGTCAAGGCCGGCAATCCGTCCCGCATCCTTGGTCGCCTGGCGCTGAGAATCATTGAAATACGCCGGGACCGTGATCACCGCCTCGGTCACCTCTTGGCCGAGATAGTCTTCAGCAGTTTTTTTCATCTTGCGCAAGACTTCGGCGGAAATTTGCGGCGGCGCCAGTTTTTTGCCGCGCACCTCTATCCACGCATCGCCATTGTCAGCCTTGATGATCTGATACGGCATCAGATGAATGTCCTTCTGCACTTCCTTTTCATCAAACTTACGGCCGATAAGCCGTTTGACGGCGTATAGGGTGTTTTTGGGATTGGTGATGGCTTGCCTCTTGGCCGGCGCGCCGACCAGGATTTCGCCGTCATCCTGATAGCCGACCACGGAGGGCGTGGTGCGAGCTCCTTCCGCATTCTCCAAAACTTTGGATTGGCCACTTTCCATAATCGCAACGCAGGAATTCGTGGTGCCCAGATCGATGCCAATCATCTTGCTCATGAATAACTCCTTCGCGAATCATTCCGGAACCGAAAATCTAGCGGGCTTGAATCAACAGGGTTAATTCAGCGGGTTTAATTCAAATATATTAACCGGCGACCGCTTTTCAAGCCCCGTTGCTGCTTGTCTTTTCTTTCGCCACCGTCACCAGCGCAGGGCGCAACAGGCGGTCGGAAATCATGTATCCCTTTTGCAGTACAGAAACGATCGTATTGGCATTCTGATCGGATGGGATCATTGAAATCGCCTGATGCCTGGCGGGATCAAGCTTCTCGCCAGGCATGGGATTAATTTCCGTCAACTGGTTTTGTTCAAAGGCGGAATTGAGCTGCTTCAATGTGATCTCGACGCCTTCTTTCAAGGCTTCAACGGAAGGCGTTTCTATCTTTAGCGCGGTTTCCAGGCTGTCCATGACGGGCGTCAGGCTTTTCGCGAAACCTTCAATGGCATATTTGCGGGTACGCGCAATCTCTTCCTGCACCCGGCGACGCATATTGTCCAACTCGGCTCTGACGCGCAGATAGTCATCCTGCGACTCGGCGAGTTTGGCCTCCGAGATAGCAAGTTTCTCCTCAACGCCAGGTTCAGCCGGCGCCGAGACGGATTCATCCTTATCCGGCGCTGGCGCCGGTGCATGGTTTTCTGAAACGCCCGGTTGCGACGGTGGCGTTGTTGATTTGCGATCAAGAGCCGCGGATGGGCTCTCTGTTTTTTCCTGTTGGCGATTTTCCTGATTTTGCATGGAACATTCTCCTTTGTCCCCAAGGTGTTGCCAGGGAACGAGAACGGTTGCACCTAACGCAAATGCCGGCAATCAAGATCAGCAGCAGGCGGTACCTGCCAAAGGTTAGCTGTTATTTTTGTCTGCTTCATCAGCCCATTTGATGTCGCGGGCCGGAACCACTGTCGAGATCGCATGTTTGTATACCAATTGGATATTGGTGCTGCGGAGCATGACGACATACTGGTCAAACGATTCGATATGGCCTTGCAGCTTGATCCCATTGACCAGAAACATCGACACAGGGACGCGCTCCTTACGCAAGGTATTTAGAAAAAGATCTTGTAACATTTGTCCCTTATTGTTCACGGCAGTTCTCGATATAGATAGAGACTATCAGTGTACCCTAGCAGGAAATTTCGGCAACACCTTCATTCTCTAATGATGCCTGCCATACCCTGCATCAATCACCAGCGCATTGCCGCTGACAAAACACCCGCTGCGATGAAATAGAAATAATGATTTTCGGCAAGTTTTCCGCCATACTGTGTTCGTGTTGATACGCTCCCTGTATTGAGCCGGATGGCTTTTTGAAATAAAAGGAGAAATCCATGGATATCGATTTCGGCTGGCCATTGCCGCCACACTGCGTGTTGGCGTCTACTTTCCCGGCAACGAACGATAGCAATGCAGCATGCATTGTTACCTTGAACGACGGCCACCGGAAGGTCGGCAATTTGATAGGTTTTGATCAAGAGGCGTCGACTCTCGAATTTCATCCGGAACGTGCCGCCGGCAATCTTCGTATCGGTTTTGCCAGCCTCAAAAGCATCCGCTTGACATCGCCGATAGAGCTAAAAAAACTGGAACTGCCTTTAACGGTAGAGACACATGAAGGCGCAGTCATCCCGGTCAGGCAAAAATGCATAATTTTCTTCAAAGACGGGGAGCGTTTGTTATCTGAAACGGTAGGTTATGTTCCGCGTGAGATTGGGCTTTTCCTGTTTCTTGTCAGCGGTGGCAACAACGTGTTGCGATGGTTTATCCCGGCTAAAGCAATCGCCAGTTATCAGATAGGCGACAAGCTTGGCAAGATGCTGATAGATGAGAATATTGTGTCGGTGGATGAGGTTGAAGCAGGGTTAAAAAAACAAAACCAACTGCGAGAATCCAAGCTGGGGACCTATCTGCAACTGGAACATCTGGTCACAGAAAAGCAAGTCGAAATGGCGCTGCAAAAACAGAAATCGATGCCAAATCTTAAGCTTGGGGAAGCATTGATTCAGGAAAATCTGATCACCGGCGAACAACTTGCTCAAGCGCTGAAGAAACAAGAGGAAGACAGGAAGCTGCACTTGGGTGAAATTCTCATCGACATGGGCTTTGTCACCAAAGAAAGCATAAAGAGGGTATTGGCGCAAAAGCTCGGCATTCCTTTCGTTAGCTTGCCAAAATTCCAGTTTGACTTGGACTTGACCAAGATCGTACCTATCGAACTTGTACGCAAATACTCGGTGATGCCGCTATACCGGACCCAGTCACGGATGGTGGTGGCCATGGAAGATCCTTTGTCATCGGACGCCCTGAAGGCCCTGGCGTTTTGCACCAAGCTTACTATCGACCCCGTTATGGCGTCCGAGACTGACTTGGCTGATGTCACTTCGAAAATTTATGGTGCACAGGGAGAACGCCAGAATATCGCAGAATTTGTTTCCAAATTGGACGATGGCGGCGCCATGGAGGCAAGCCAGGCCCAGGCCGTACACGAGGTGATTTCGGAATCCGATAACATCATGGTTCGCCTGGTCAACAAGATCATCCTTGACGCATTTGAACAGGGGGCCTCCGATATCCATATCGAAGTCATGAAAGGGAATGAGCCCACCCAGGTTCGTTTTCGCAAGGACGGGATCATGGTCGATTACTCCGATATTCCGGCAAACTACCGCAATGCCCTGATTTCCCGTCTTAAAATCATGAGCCGCCTCGATATTTCCGAGAAGCGGCGGTCGCAGGACGGGAAGATGAATTTTGAGCAGTTCGGCCCTGCAAAGATCGAACTTCGCGTCGTCACCATGCCGACTAGCGGGGGTCTGGAAGACATCGTGATGCGGATACTTACCGCTCCCAAGGCCTTGTCACTGGATGCCTTAGGCCTGCACCCGACGGTGCTGGACAGGCTCAAAAAACTTGCCCTCAAACCTCATGGCCTGTTATTTGTCTGCGGCCCGACCGGATCAGGCAAGACGACAACTTTGCATTCCTTGCTCAGTTTTATCAATACACGCGACCGCAAGATATGGACGGTCGAAGACCCTATCGAAATTACCCAGAAAGGCCTGCGACAAGTTCAAGTTCACGCAAAGATCGATTTGACATTTGCCGCCATATTGCGCAGTTTCTTGCGCGCAGATCCTGATGTCATCATGGTGGGAGAAACACGAGATCCAGAAACGGCCAAGACCGTCATTGAAGCATCACTCACCGGCCATCTGGTATTTTCTACCTTGCATACCAACAGTGCAGTTGAAAGCGTCGTTCGGTTATTGGATCTGGATCTAGACCCGTTTAATTTCGCAGACGCACTGTTGGGCGTGGTCGGTCAACGGCTGACACGCAAATTATGTACAGCCTGCCGCCAAAGTTATATCGCCACGGCAGAGCAAATCCAAATGCTGGCCTATGAGTATTGCCTGGAAACAGAGCTCCCCGCAGCCGAAATAATGGCGCAATGGCAAAAGCAATATGGCCAGGACGGCAACACACTTACGTTATACAGGGCGGTGGGTTGCGAGAAATGCGACAAGAGCGGTTACAAAGGCAGACTGGGGGTGCATGAGCTGCTATTTAACACGCCCGCCATCAAGAAAAAAATCCATGCAAAAGCGAACGTGCAGGAGATTTTGCAAACCGCCATTGGTGAAGGCATGCGTACCTTAAAACAAGACGGGATCGATAAAATATTTCAAGGCTTAACCGACTGGGAGCAAGTAAGAATGCTCTAGGACGGGCAACCTTACAACCGTATACCGATCACACTACCGATCAAACGTCCGCCTCCCGCTCAAGAGGCGGACAGTATTTCACTCAAAACGCTCAAGAGTTATTGACCTTCTCCAGCTGTAACGGTTGCTCGGCAGGCGGCGCGGCTTCCTTGTCGAAATACCGCTTCAAAGCCATGATCTCGCGGGATACTTCCTCTGGAAAGCCTTTGCGCGCTCCTCTTTGGTCCAGCAGGAGTTCGGCAAACAATTTTTCGCAGGCAGAACGCCGCAGCCAAACGTCGGCAAATTGGTTGGCGATACGCGGATAGTGTTTAATTAACCACAACGGCCAAATTTCCGTAGGCAGGGATAACAGCCAGTTATATGTCGGTTTCTGCAAATCCAGATCGGCAGGTCCAAGCATGCGACGCAAGTGCTCCCAGTTTTTTTCCTGTCGCTTTATTAAATCTTGGTCAAGTACAGCTTTTGCCTCAGAAACTGAAACTTTTTCGAATGGGATTGCATCCATGGCGCCTCCAAAAAAGGGCTGTCGAGCCGGACTTATCACGCATCAGCCAACAATAATAAGTGTCACGTATGTCACTTGAAGGGTTCGGCTCCAGCTGAAAAAATATTGCCTCACGGAATTTATTTTACACCTTTTTAAACTTTGTACACTGGCTGCAATTAACCAGCAGCGCCGGGCAATTTTGGTGGTACGTAGGTTGGCAGATGAGTTGGCAAATGAGTTGGCAGATGAGCTATTACCCGGTGTGGCGTACCCCGAAAACCCCTGATTCCCCCGATCAAACAGCAAATAACTTTTGGCATTGATCTAATAAAGCCTATGATCAATAATAGTTTCCATACGAAAACTATTTTAGTCACTTTGCCTTTTACAAGTACTCAAACCACTCAATGTTTGCGATAGCAAAAAAGAAATGCGCCCATTTTCGAATTTATAGCTGAGCCCCCAAAAATATGAGTAGTCTCCTCAACGTGCTGGCACGGCAAGTCAGATTGGCGCTTAAACGGATACCAATCACGTCATTGGCGATGATTTTCGTGATTCTCGTCTGCCTATCGCTGGCATTCATCGATGGATGGCGAAGCTGGACGGCCCGTAATATTCAGTTGCACGAAATGGGAATTTCCACCTCCAACATGACGCGCGCTATCGCGCAGCACGCCAGCGATACAATTAAAGCGGCCGACACCACTCTGGTAGGTCTTGTCGAACGCGTGCAAGCCGACGGCACCGGCCCCGACGCACTGCTGCGACTGCATGCACTATTGGTGGAGCGAGTGGGCGAGTTGCCCCAACTCCAGGGCCTGTTCGTCTATGACGAAAACGGGCGTTGGCTCGCCAATGCGTTACCCGTAACCCCAACCAACGTTAATAATTCAGATCGGGATTATTTCATCTATCACCGCACTCATCGTGATCCTAAGCCGTATATCGGCCTACCGATCCGCAGCCGATCAACGGGCGTGTGGATCATTACGGTGTCTCGCAGAATCAATCATGCCGATGGCAGCTTTGCCGGTGTCGCACTGGCGACACTCAGCATCGACTATTTCGCCAAATTTTACGATAGCTTCGATATTGGCCGTCATGGCGCGATCGTTCTGGCGTTAAACAACGGCATCATGCTGACTCGCAGGCCGCTTTTAAATGATTACACCGGCAAAAGCATGGCGAACACCGTTCTGTATCGTGACAGCATTTCCAAGAAAGCGGCCGACACGGTTTTTATTGTGTCGGCCCAGGACGGAGTGACACGACTGAACAGTTTTCGACATCTGGATGAGTACCCCTTATACGTCTCGTCAGCGTTGTCAAAAGATGAGATTCTTGCGGACTGGCTGACAGACACTTACGTGCATACAGCCGGCGTAGCGATGCTACTCGTTGTATTGGGCTTGTTAGGATTTCATCTCGTTGGCCAAATCAAGCTACGCTTGAATGCCGAAGCAGAACTGGTGCGAACCCGGGATGCCTTGGAAACGCTCAACGGGACGCTTGAAAGGCTGGCGTTGCAAGACGGCCTCACCGGACTTGCGAACCGCCGTCACTTCGACCTCACGCTAGACAAGGAGTTTAGCCGTGCGGTACGAGAAGCAAGTTCATTGGCTCTGGTCATGATTGATGTCGACTGCTTCAAACAATATAACGACATCTACGGTCACGCAGCAGGCGACGAATGCTTACGCAAGATCAGTGAGGTTGTCAAAACCAATCAAAACCGGCCTGGGGATGTAGCGGCCCGCTACGGTGGTGAAGAGCTCGGTGTACTGCTTCCTGGCACTGACGTGAGGGGAGCGATGGCCATTGCCGAAAAGATCCGCCTTGAGATACACAGTCTTGGCATCGAACATATCGGCAACTCGGCCGGCGTAGTCACAGTTAGTGCCGGGGTCGATGCAGTCATCCCTGTTCTGGATCTCGATAAGCCATTGGAACTGATCCAGGCTGCAGACAAAGCGCTTTACGCAGCCAAATCTGCTGGCCGTGATCGGGTTTGCGAAAATACCAGCGTCAGTAATCCCCATCGCTCCGATGCGCAGCAGGAGCCGCTTAGCACCTTGTAGAGCGGTCATCGTTTAAGATCAGATTACCGCTCTTCTTTAACGCGGCGCGGGCCTGGATTCCATCTTCCACACCAGCAGCAGGGCGATACCGACAAACAAGGGAATGCACCCAATCGCCCACAGCCACTCGCCCGGGCGCATGGCGTAGAACATCACCATCACGCCCAAACCTGCCGCCACGTTAGTCGCACCAAAAATCAACAGACCGCTTCTGTTCTGCCAACTCGCATTACCACCGCCGGCTGGGCGATCAGCCAGCAGACTACCGTCGAGCAATTGCGGCGGGATGTCGCGGCCTTGAGCAACCATCTGGCGCACGGTCTCGTGCATGAGCTCGGCGCGGCGCATCTTCGACTAGACCTTCATGACGATGGCTACGATGGGAATACTCAGTGCTAATACAGGAATGATGAGGGGGCCGAGGTCTGAGATGGTTTCTGGGGTCATACTGTCTCCTGAAGGGGTTGTTCGTGAACGGCTTACTCTGCTTGGATGAAGCTGAAAGGCGTTTTTGGATTCAAAACGGAGATTTTTTTTGAACGGCCTTGTCCTGGCTCTGCCATGCTCGTGTTGCCGCTTTGCAATCTTGCATCATACTGCTTTGCCTGCATAGTGCAACTCCTCCCTGAAAAATCGACCGTACTTTGGAAGGGCAAGAAATGAAGATTTCAAGAAGCGCATACACCAGGGAATTCAAGGAACAAAGGAACGAGTCATGGCTCCCTACAGAGCTAATGGCGTAGCGAATGTGCGTGGCGAACGTGCGTGGCGAACGTGCGTGGCATATATGCTAAGCTATCGCGCGCCATGGCGGCAGAGGAAGCGCCACTTGCAGCGATCGAACCATCAATCACGCGAAAGGAAATGTGTCTCATGACATCACCGGCGCGGCGTGCCGCATTTGCGGCACTGGCTTTCATGTCTATCGCAACCAGCGCGGCGGCAATTGGAAATTCAGGGAGGGAAACGATGCAAGAAAACGCATCCCACGATGTAGCCACAAGCACCGATTCGATTGCGACACGATACAAGAACATTGATGTAGACGGGGTCAGGATTTTCTATCGCGAGGCCGGGCGGCAAGGCGCGCCAGTGCTGCTGCTGTTGCATGGATACCCGTCGTCGTCGCGCATGTTTGAACCGCTATTGCCGCTCCTGGCCAAGCACTATCACCTGATTGCCCCCGATTATCCCGGTTTCGGCTGGTCGCAGGCGCCGGACCCTGCCGCATGGCCATATACCTTCGATCACCTCGCCAAGACGATGCTGGCCGTCACCGATGCGCTGGGCTTGGATCGCTATGCGATCTACCTGCAGGACTACGGCGGCCCAATCGGTTTTCGCCTGGCGCTGGCGCGGCCGGAACGGGTCCAGGCGCTGATTATTCAAAATGCGGTGATCCACGAAGAGGGGTTGACCCCGATCTGGAATTTGCGGCGCAGCTACTGGGCCGATCGCAGCGGATTCGAGCAGAAGATTCGTGAAGGCATGTTGTCCGAAGCGTCCGGCGCAGCAAGGCATGTGGGCGGCCGCCTGCACCCCGAGCAATATAATCCCGACCTGTGGATGGATGAAATCACCTTCCTCAAGCAGCCCGGCATGGCGGCGATCCAGCTTGATCTGGTCTACGACTACCAATCTAACCTCCTGGCTTACCCGCAGTGGCAGGAATACCTGCGCCAGCGCAAACCACCGGTGCTGGTGGTGTGGGGCAAACATGATCCGCTGTTCGCAGTGGCAGGCGCGCAGGCGATTCAACGCGAACTGCCGACGGCCGAACTCCACCTGCTAGACGCCGGACATTTCGCCACCAACGACGTGCCGCAACAGATTGCCGACTATATCGACGATTTTTTGCAGCGTCGGCAGGGGCGGTAGTCTGAGCGGTGGTTTTTCCGGGGCGGACGATTGGATGGCAGGAGTGGGGGCAGATGGCAATCATACGACCACACTGAGGCTAAGGCCGTCATCACATTTCTACCCCACAGCATGTTGGATAAACAATTGAAGAGGACAAACAAGATGTCGAACCATGGTTTCAAGTTATACGTGGACTCGCAGTTCGCAAGCCCATACGCGATGTCCGCATTCGTCACATTGAAAAAAAAGGGAATCCCCTTCGAAATCCAGACGGTCGATTTGGGCGATAACGAGAATCACCAGCCTGGCTATTCACAGCTTTCACTGACCCGCCGGGTGCCGACGCTTACGCATGGCAGCTTCCATTTGTCAGAGTCGTCTGCAATTTCCGAGTACCTGGAAGAACAGTTTCCTGCACCGGAATACCGCTCCGTGTATCCGCACGACGTCCAGAATAGGGCCAGGGCCAGGCAAATTCAGGCGTGGCTGCGGAGCGACTTCATGCCCATTCGTGAAGAACGTTCGACGGAAGTCATCTTCTTCAAACCAACTGACAAACCGCTTTCTGAGCTGGCGCAAACCTCTGCTGCCAAACTGTTTTCTGCGGTTGACAGCCTTCTTGGAGATAGCGCGTTAAATCTTTTTCACGAATGGTGCATCGCTGACACCGATCTTGCGTTAATGCTAAATCGCCTGGTGATGAATGGCGACGACGTGCCGGAAAAATTGATTGCTTATGCGCGCCATCAATGGCAAAGGCCATCTGTCCGGTTGTGGGTAAATCAAGTACGTTCGATATGAACACATGGAAAACAAGACATTGTTTTCAAGCGGAAATGTACTAGGTTGACAATTTGGGGAGAGGCGCACGCTAGATAATTCTTTTGCAATCTGTTCGAATCACTCTTTCGGCGCCATGGTCGTTTGATTTGCTAAAGGGGAATGAGATGAAAGAATTACGTCAACTGATCCGAAGGCGCCTCTTGTATGACGAGGTTGGGAGAGCAAGAAAAATTCTGCGATTAATCGCGATCATCTGGCTTGGCGTGCTGCTGACAAGCCTGGTTGCCGGCGCAGAGCTGTGGCGCGATACGTGGCGGCGCTCAGCGGAATTTCAGATTTTCGTTCTGGGTACTCTCGCCTGCGTCATTGTCTACTGGTTATGTTTCGCGAAGGATGAAATGGTGCTGGCGGGTGACGTGCAGATCACCGCCAGTATCAGCGAGAAACACCATAAGAGACTACGGCGTCTGGCAAACCAGCAGGATACAACCATTGGCGACATCATCGAACAGCTGGTGGACATCATTGTGAACGCCAGATCTCAAGCGCTCAAATCCCTAAGTGATGCGAAAGTGAATTACGAATCAACGCTTGATCGGTAGCGCTAAAGCCAGGTAGAGGTTGGGCCGGGTAGTGATACTCCGGCCCTTTTTTTGCTATCCTGTTCGCCCTCGCCGCTTCAGCCTGGGACACGGCACGATTCACGCGTCAAATAAAAGCTGCTTAATTAATGGAAAGATTAATCGATGACTGCACACATTATCCGCCCCCTTGAATCGTTGGATTACGAGTTCGTCTCCTCTGCCGTCGACGACTGGTGGGGCGGTCGTCCTGTCCGGGCATTAGTTCACCGCATATTTTTCGAACATTTAAACGCGACCAGTTTTGCCATAGGCCCGTCGGACGACGTCCAGGCATTTCTGATCGGCTTTGTATCGCAGTCTGATCCCAAAGTCGCCTATATCCACTTCGTGGGCGTCAGCCCTGCCGCACGTGCCAGCGGCCTCGCCCGCATGCTCTACGAACATTTCTTCAAGCTGGTCGGCGCCCGCGGCTGCACAGAGGTGCGCAGCATCACATCTGTGGCCAATACCGGTTCTATCGCATTTCATCGCAAGCTGGGATTTACGCTGCTTCCCGGATCCGCTGAAATCGATGGCGTTCCGGTGACTCTTAATTATGCTGGCGAAGGACAACATCGCGTCCTGTTCCATAAAGCGCTGTGATTCAGCGGAGGCGGCGCCGGCATCTTCAGCGGCGACGCCGGCGTGCGCCTTGGCAATCAGGTGGCAAAGGACATGATCGCCGTGCGCATCGCACCGGACTTGCGCATGGCCGTTGTCGCTTCCCCGGCCTACTTCGCCAAGCGGCCGCCGCCGCAAACGCCGCATGAGCTGGCGGCATACGATTGCATCAATCTGCGACTGACATTACATCTCTGCCATTTAAGCCGCAGATGGAATTATCTAATAGCCTCCAAATTCCCCATCAAATAAGAAACGTTCTTATTGGCCGCGCTTTGCGAAATTTTCCTGTATGAATTTGCACACAACGAAAGAAATTAATTCTGCAATGTTTCAACCGGACAATCTTCTCTGCTACGATACGGCGGCCTTAATTCGGGAGCAAGCCGACATACATCTGCCGGACACAAGGTAGTTCACGCATATAAAATTCAAAAAATAGGGAAGCAGATGAATCAGCGTTTCTTGGTCAGGGCAGCAGCAGCTATTGCAATAATTGCCTCCTCACTTCTTACCGGCTGCGCGTCTATCGTCAATGGCACGAATCAGGTGGTGACGGTCGAAGCCCGCAGCCAGGGGCAACTGGTCAAGGGCGCCTCCTGCAAACTGCAGAACGCTAAAGGTGTTTTTTATGTGACCTCGCCGGGCACAGTTACTGTCCATAAGTCTCGCGATGACCTGGTAGTGCAATGCGATAAAGAAAATATCAAACCCGGCTTGGCGAAGATTAAATCGACCGTTAAAGGAATGACGTTCGGGAATATTTTGTTCGGCGGCGTGATTGGTGTCGTCGTCGATCAAAATTCCGGCGCAGCTTTTGACTATCCCCCTATCATCACGGTCTTGATGGGAGAGAACGGTATAGCGCAAACGGCGGCAATCGCGCCTGCCGGCTCTTCGAGTAATTCAGTTGCTCCGTCTGTCACAAGTATTCAGGGCACTCCCGGCTCCTATGTCAAGCGGCAGCTGACAGGTGAAGAAATGCGAACCCATTTTGTAAATTTGGGCACCGTATCAGGCCACAACCCAGGTGGCGCAAAAATGCTTTATGAAGTAGGCCAGGACGGCAGCTTGCTGGTCCGAAATATCGACAAGGGGGGAAGCACAACCGGTGCTTATGAGATCAAGGAAGCGGAGAACAAGATCTGCATTGCGATATACGGCGGAAATGTGTGGCGAATGATGCAGGACTGCTATCGCCTGTATCAAGTTGGCGCAGACATGTTCGAAATGAAATCGGCCACCGATAACTATTTCTTTACCTACATAAACCCCCAATACATTGAAGCGAACAATACCTCCGCTGACCATCCAGGCGCCTCGCCATCCGCCGCATCTACGAATCCAGTGTCTGTCGCATCGGGATTTGCGAATGACCATCCATCTGCAGCTTTGCCATCAGCAAGTACGATAGCTGCGCCGGCCGGTCCTGCAGCGCCCTCACCTGAATTACCGACAGAGAAAATCGGTCAATATTCGTATCAAAGTGAGCACATCGCCAGAGCGCAATCATGCTCGACGGCGCCGCATGCCATCCTCAATGCCACAGGCCCCGGATTCGAGTCATATACCGTCGCCTGCGACAACGGTGACGCTCTTGCCATGCGCTGTGATTTTGGGCAATGCCGAATCTTGAAGTGATGAGAGTTGAACTCACGTCAGATAGATTGACCATCACATCCCGATCACACCGAACTCCTTTCGAGTTTGCAGACACTGCTCAATATCGGCTTGCATCCTAATAAATGGGCCGTCCTAAATATTCAAGAAATTTTCCTTTTAAGAGGCATGAACATTTAAGCATGTGATGCAATCGCGTCGTTTAGTAACGGCTATTGCGCTTGAACAGTGTGGCGACCAGGATCACGGCCAGCACTACAGACCACAACAGCGACCATTGCGGGATCGACAGACCCATGATCGGATCGTAAGGGGTAGTGCAGAGTGCGTAAGCGTCAACCTTGAACACGGACGGCAGCAGGGTGGCAGGCGGCAACGCGTTCATTGGCGCTTCCAGCGCGTCCCGGCCGCATGAGGTCGATGGATGGGCGATGACCCACAGATGCCAGATAGCGGTGCCGGCGCCACCCAGTCCTGCCAGAATTCCGATCCCGGCACCGGCTTTTTGAGCACCTGCCGGCAAGCCGGCGCAAATCAGGCAAATCAGCGCGATCGCCGCGAACGCATAACGCTGTATCACGCACAGCGGACACGGTTGCATATCCTGGAAGTGCTGCAGATACAGGGCGCCGGCCAGGATGGCCAGGGCGATGAAGGCGACTGCCAGCAAAACGGATCTAGTTGTTTTCATTTTTAAGCCATGAAGTTGAGTGGTATTTGAAAAATGGACAGCCAGTGCCCGCGCGTGAAGTCAACCATAGACTGACTCTGAGACAGAGAGTGCCTGAGCTGCGAAGCGAGCGATGTGCATAGCGCATTTTTTCAGCCGCTAAACATACTGCAAGGCATATCCTATTTTTCCTTTGGCGGGCTGTCAGCCGATGCAGCCAGCATCAGCAGCGCGCCGATAATTGAAATATTTTTCAAGAAGTGATTAAGTTGATTCTGCATGCCGGCAGGTTCTGCTTGCCAGAACCGATGAGCAGTCAAAGTTGCCATCACCGTGAACAAGGCCACGATCACGGCGACAGGACGGATCTGCCAACCGCTTAGAATCGCCAGACCGCCTCCAGCCTCAACCAGAATCGCGACCAGCACGGCGATAGTAGCGAACGGCACACCGATACGGTCCATATATCCAACCACGCTAGAAAAGGCGGTGATCTTGAGCACGCCCGAAATGACGAACAGTGAGGCAAGCAGGGTACGGCCAATGCGATGCAGTACAGATGAAGTTTGCATAGTTTTTCAATATTTAATGGATTGTGATGTGAGTTGAGATTTACTTTGAAGCCACTACAGCATCAACTGACTTAGCGGAAGATCTGATGCTGAAGCAGATAGCTGAGGAAAACATAGCTCAATACCGTGGTGACACGCGTAGCGCATCACCACATTCCTCTATTCGCGTGGCTTGCCTATCAATTATCTGTTTAATGGCCAACGTTTATGCGGAGCACATCCAGCTCTCGATTCGCAATAGTTGCATCGGCGTTCAACGTGGCCTTTACTGCGGCGCGAGTTTTAGTCGATGCGGCAGGTTGTAGAACAGGAGGGGCAGAGGCAGCATAGTTCAGACCGTCCTCATCACTTTCCTGCTTCAATTCAGCGATAACCCCTGCACGAGTCTTGCTCGAGACAAACGAAACTTCTGGCGGATAACTTGCTTCAGCAAAAGCGGCGCCCGTGGCCGCGACAAGAGTTGCAGTAATAACTATTTTTGAAATGTTCATTTGCGCTTTCAGTAGAAATATGAGCCGGGATGGCGACGGTGTCGGCAATCTGTGAAACTTGCTTTCCAGCATGTCTTACCGTGTGATCGATACTATGCGCAAAGAAAATTAAGATAAATTAGCTAAAATGCGATCTTCTGTTCCGCATATGGAACGATAAGACAGGATTTTGATGAACAAATTAACCATCGACCTCAATGACCTGTATTTCTTTGTACAGGTTGTTGACAGCAACGGCTTCACAGCGGCGGCAGACGCTCTGGGCATACCGAAATCCAGATTGAGCCGGCGTACAGCAGAGCTGGAGAAATTGCTTGGCGTCCGATTGCTGCACCGGACCTCCCGCCGGATCGCGCTCACCGACGTCGGCGCCGAGTTCTACCGGCATTGTGTGGCGATGATCGTCGAGGCCCATGCTGCCGAAGATGTCGTGCAACGCACCTTGGTCGAACCGGTGGGGGTTATACGTTTTAGCGCTCCGGAAGGCATGGTCGATTTGATTCTGAGCGATCTTTTGCCTCGCTTCATGGCCATGTATCCAAAAGTCCAGGTTATGACGCAGATTACCAATCGCAATGTAGACCTGATCGAAGAGAGGATAGATGTAGCCTTGCGGATTAATGCGCTGGCACTGGAGAATTCAAGTTTAGTTCAAACCAATTTGTGCTCAACCCCGTGGGGGCTATATGCGAGCCCTTCCTTTATAGAACGTGCCGGGCAGTTGCAATGCCCGGCCGATCTGGCCCCGCTGGACGCGCTTGTATTTGGCATGGAGGAAGAATCGCCGGCTTGGCGAATGCTGAACCAGGCCGGCGAACAACAAGCGGTTACCTTAAAGCCACGCATGAGAAGCGACAACATCCGGCTTCTTAAAAAGGCAGCACTTGCGCATATGGGAGTGATAGCTTTGCCGCGCCACATATGCTCTGAGGACCTGGCACAAGGGTCTTTGCAGCGTGTGCTACCCGATTGGCACCCTCCGGCGGGACAGGTGCGCCTGGTATTCCCGACCCGCCGCGGCCTCGTCCCAGCTGTACGGGCATATATAGAATTTCTGAAAGCGGAGTTGCCGGCCAGAGTTGCACTGCTATCCGGGAACAATTGACTATCTACGCGCAATGCGATGCACGGACACGCTAGCCATTCGAACTGTTTCGCGGTATGCCAGACATCGCCTCAATGGCCATTAGATGACTGATGTTGCAACCAGGAAATGGCCGTGCTGAAGTGCATAGCGCCATACCTCCTCCTCCGAACAACCGGACACAACGCCTCCGGCGCATGGTCAGCACGCCAGCTCTACTACGTCTGCGATGAAAACCGACCGCGGATCTACGACCAAGGCCTCGCCGGTTTCGTCATGGGCACTGACGATCCGTCGCTTGGCTACGTCTCGATCGTGCGGCTGCCGGCCGATGCTGCCCAAGCCCTGCTATCCCACATCCCCCCCTCCGGCAACTATCAATACTGCCAGTAGAAAACGCATCGACAAAGGTGTATCCCTATTTCACCGTTAAACATTGTTGGACGCTAATAACCGTTATCGGGCCAGAACCCTCAAAGAGTTCCGGAGAATGATTGGCAGATGCATCGCCCGGAAATCTTTCCATCTGCTTGCGACATTTTTCCAATGTTTTCAAACTCGGAGGCTTTCATGGCAATTGATTTTGAGGTTATCGATACCAAGGTGCAGGATCCGGATCCTGGATACAAGAAACTCGAGGATTGCAAGAAACTGATTATCTCGTCGCAATGCATCGGCATAAACTCAGCTGACGCCAGTAGCTACTATCACATGAGCTACGCAGTCTCATTCCTGTTGGTGGCTGTTGATAACAACAATAATGTTCTTGTCGACTGCTCGACCTTGCTTCCAACGCAAACCTTTACCTGCACCAGCTATCCCACATGCAAAGTCAAGGATTTCGCGATTCACGTAACACGGGGTCCTTTACCACCAGGTTGGGATCACACAAATTTTCCGTGTGCAGTTCTGCCGTCGGGGTGTGATTCCTTTTCCGTAGTCATCATCGCAACGCCAGCCGACAACTTTGTGCGGAATTGCTGTGGACAATGGAATAATGTCAAGGCTAGTAACTGTATCCGCAGGTGTTGCCCAAGACCTTGTGTTTTGCCGCCCTCTGTCAGGCCCCCTGTGCAGCCGATTCCCTCCGTCCCTTCGACTGGCGGACAACCTGGCGGCGTATCGGGTTTGAAAATCTGCCACTGCTACAATTTTGAATGCAACGGAATCAGCGTAAGGAAACCGGAGCCTAGCTCTGACTATGCGAAACTGGCCTCATGCCAGGTATTTACAATCAAAGGGCAATGTACGCTGCCCAGCGAAGCGGCAGCGAAGGGTGGCGCTGTATTCTCTGTCACATATCATCTGTGCAACGCAAAAGACACTTCCGAAGTCGTCGCTGATATACAAAAGCTTATTCAACCAAAAGTAGTTACCTGCGGTACATTTCCTGTGACGCTGATCCCAGACGTCGTGGTCGGCATCACGACACAGCCAATCCCAGCCGGCTGGAATCACGAGAGGTACCCCCTGTGTTACATACGCCCTGAAGCCGCATCTACCCTCTTGTGCGTCCGTGCCGTAGCAGGCACGACCTCGAATGTTCCCAACTCCCCCGCCACGACTAGTGCGCCGTTCGACCCTCCACAACTAAGATAGGTAAAGACCTTAGCCCGGTATGGCATACCGGGCCAGGCGATCGCACCTCAGGGAAATCGGCCGTCACAATCCCCATCCCTGAGACACGCTCGCTTAGCGATGCCAATGCCAGATTGTGAACACGCAATTTTGCAATTAATATGCCTCGCATGAACCAATTTTTGTTAGTTTCCGTGGCGGGTTTAATAGCTGGCGCAATGAATGCCCTGGCTGGCGGAGGTTCGTTCATCAGCCTGCCTGCATTAATCGCCGTAGGCCTGCCATCGGTTCAGGCAAATGCTTCGAGTACGGTGGCCTTGTTTCCTGGCGGCGTTGCCAGCGCGTGGGCCTATCGCGACGGGCTCGGGCCGCTGGGCTCGATATCGCTGCGGCCTCTGCTATTGACCACGCTCGTTGGCGGTTTGACCGGGGCGGTTTTGCTCTTGTGCACATCTCCAAAAACCTTCAATTTCGTGCTCCCCTGGCTACTTCTGTTAGCCAGTCTGGCGCTGGCTTTCGGACGCCAGATCGGCGAATTGCTGCGCCGTCATTGGCGGATAAGGCCATCGGTGGTTTTGGCGATCCAGTTCGGACTAGGCGTCTACGGCGGTTATTTCGGCGGCGCTGTGGGAATCATGATGATGGCCGTCTGGGGCCTGTTGGACAAGCGTGATCTGAAGAGCTTGAACGCCCCTCGTACGCTACTCGTCAGCGCCGCCAACGCGGTAGCGGTTGTTACTTTCATCCTGGCTAATGCTGTTCGCTGGCCGGAAACGATTGCCATGCTTGTTGCAGCAATAGTCGGTGGCTACGGAGGGGCGCAAATCGGTCGCCGCGCCCCTGCGAAAGTGATTCGCGCAGCAACATTGTTGCTGACGACTTGCATCACCCTGGTGTTTTTCATCCGAGCATACCTGCCGCAACTGCCGTGACGATAGATTGAACACCCAAGCCATGAACCTCGTGCACCGCGTGAACCGCTTACGGCGCATACGGCGATATGACTCGCCTCATACAGATACCGAGATATCGGCCCCAAAAATAGATCGCTTTGCCGCATCAAGGACACCGATCGGCATGCTTCAATAAATAGTATGCGTGCGCGCGTTGTCGCGCGGCGGCAACGAGTCCAGGAATCCAATGTCACGCAAGGTGTGATCGCTCAGATCGTGTGTGCGCACCAGATATCTGAGTGTCGGTTCTGGTGGAGTCCGCCGTTGCTCCCACCACGCTATGACCCTATGCAGCAGCCGGGCCAATAGGTACCGCCGACGCGGCACTGCAACCGGGTAGCTTGGCAATTCCGGGGTGATTCGAAGGGGCGGTGATCCGCTGTGCATGAGATATTCCAAAAACAGGTCTTAGGAGAGCGCCACGAACAGAGCAACGAGCAGCATGCAGGCGGCGAACACAAAACCTTGCAGCCTGATTGATCGCGCACTCTTGATTCGACTGAAAAGGATTTGTCCGGCGTAGATCCAGGGAAAATGGCAGGCGACGCAAACGGCAAGAAATACGGCAGCGATCTGAATAACCTGGTTCAGCAGCGGCAGTGCCGGGTTCAGGAATTGCGAAAACATCACCAGGATCATCGAATGAATTTTCACGTTGAATGAAACCGATACAAATCCATCGATCACACCGAGCGGCTTCATTTCCTTCTGATTTGCAGGCAAGGACGACTGCAGAAAGCCGTAGGCCAGATACAGGATATAGAGCGTACCGGCCCATTTGAAGGTCTCGTGCAGGAACGGATGCTGCCTGAATACTTCACTCAGACCCAGGCCGTAAACCAGGCACCAGAACAGATTTGCCGTCTCGAATCCAAGCCAGAACGGGATGGTTCCCCTGATTCCGAATTTCCCGCCGGCTGCGGCCAGGATAGTATTGCCAGGGCCGGGACTGATGACCATCGGGACTGAAAATCCTAGTATGAGTATCCATGTCTCGATTGTGATCATTTCACTTTCCTTTATTGGTCATTGGTCATTGGCGACAGAAATCTGGGAATACACCTCGTTTGCAGAGGCAAATTAAAACGCAGTAACCTGCTTTTACAAAACGAAGTATTCTCATGCCTTCGATAAGAAAAATTGATTGAGCAATGCGCCGACTGCCCCCACTCACATCCCTGAAAGCCTTTGAAGCAGCCGCCCGGCATCGAAATTTCACGCGCGCTGCGGCAGAGCTCTACGTTACGCAGGCGGCCATCAGCCACCAGGTGAAGCAATTGGAAGATTGGTTGGGATTTAAGCTGTTTGAGCGGCGCGGCCACACGCTGGCGCTGACGCCCGACGGAAAATCGTATCTGCCGGGCGTGGCCGATGGCCTGGATCGCCTGGCCGCGGCAACCGAACGCTTGACGAATCAGTCGGCAACCGGTTCGCTGCGCATCACGGTGCTGCCGTCCTTTGCAGCAAAATGGTTGATGCCCCGCTTGAGCCGATTCCATGCCGCGCATCCGGATATCGAGCTGGATTTGCTCAGTACGGAGGAAAGTTGGGATTTTTCAGACAAGCAAATCGATCTCGGCATCAGATTGGGCAATGGCCGCTGGCCCGGCTTGCAGGCCGATCTCATCGCCCAGGAGTGGCTCACACCGATGTGCAGCCCGGCGCTGGTCGCGCACAAGCCGTTGCAGAGTCCATCCGATTTACGCCACTACGCACTACTGCATGATGCGCCGCGGGACGGCTGGCCGAGATGGCTGGAACTGGTCGATGCGTCGGCCGTAGACGCCCGCAAAGGCGCGGGTTTTACCGATAGCGGGCTAGCGCTGCAAGCCGCGATCGATGGCCATGGCGTATTGCTGGGCCGTTTGTTTTTAGCGGCCGACGATCTTGCCGCCGGCCGGCTGGTGACGCCGTATAAGCAGCGCCTGAAAAACGACTATGCCTATTGGTTGGTGTGCCCAAAAGCTTCCGCGCAAAATCCCAGGATCATGGCGTTTCGTTCATGGCTGCTGACTGAGGCCGCAGGTTTACAAAACGCTTGATTCGATAGCGCGAAGGCAAAACAACGCACCTCGCCGAGACGCTTTCCACGCATGCGCGATCAGGCTGACGGGATTTCAATCGTTCCCTCCAGGTATTGAACCGCCGCCCCAGAAACATAAACGCGATCATTTTCAACACGGCATTTCAGTAATCCGGTACGACGTGATACTTGCAGTGCCACCAGATTATTTTTCCCTAGCCTAGCAGCCCAAAACGGCGCAAGACCGGCGTGTATTGAGCCTGTCACCGGGTCTTCTTCGCCGCCATTGGCAGGCCAAAAATAACGTGAGACAAAATCATGATATTTCCCTGGCGCTGTCACCACCACATCCAATGGGCCAAGTTCAATGAGCTTTTGCAGATCCGGCACAACAGCCTTTACTTCCTGTTCATTTTCATAAATCGCGAAGTAAGCCTGCTGATTTTTCAGCACCTCTTTTGGTCTGATGGAGAGTCCTTCGAGCAGACTTGAAGGTATCGTTTCCAATTGCTCCGGGCTGCGCTTCGGAAAACTCATTTCTATCGACCCATCCTGCAATTTGACGGCAGACAGGGTTCCAACTGCCTTTGTCAGAAATTTAATGACAGGCATATTTTTGTTTTTTTGAAATATCAGATACGCACTCGCGAGCGTCGCATGCCCGCAAAAATCAATTTCCTTGAGTGGCGAAAACCATCGTATTTCGAAAGCATCTTCAGCACTGCGAACAAAAAATACGGTTTCAGAGAGATTATTTTCAAGCGCTATTGATTGCATCACGGCGTCCGGCAGCCAACTCTCGAGAGGTACTACCGCGGCAGAATTACCTTTGAATACCTGATCCGTAAAAGCGTCAATTTGATAGATTGGAAGTTTAATCATGAAGTTTTACCTCTATGTAAATTTTGATGACTACTTGCGGTATGCGGCTTGCACCAGTTCTAACGCCATCCAGCGCTTGAGAAGGTCTTCACCAGTCGAATCGGTGCGATCATCTGCGGCAATCAATTTACCATTGCCGCCAAAAATCAAAATAAAAGGCGCCTTGTAGATTCTCGTTTGGTAGTCCCTGATCGCCTCCGAGTATGCGTTAGTCCCTTTGCTGATAGGTATCTTGCGCACGGCGACATCCGGACGAACGCGCAGAAAATCAGCTAGATTCCGATCCAGTTGCATGCATGCTTCGCAGGTATCGTCATGGAAATACACGACCGTGGTCAACCCGGGCTCTGCCAGATCTTTTGGGGTAATCGGCAATTTGGCAGGGTCGACTGCAACGAATCGATTGCCAGCCTGTGACTCCACATGGGTCTTTACCGGTAGCATCAATTTTTCCAAGTCTGTCTTCCAGGCGAAAGCGAAATAAATCGCACAGGCAAGGATGATAAATACGCCAATATGCTTTTTCCCGATATGCTTTTTCTTTCTGCTTCGAAGCCAGAATAGGACCGCCGCGTAGCCGGCGCCAAGCAAGACCAGCGCCCCGATCAAGAGATACTTCGGTTGGTTGGGAGCGACCTGGGCAGCCTGATACTCATAGGATGCAGTTTTGGTGTCCTCCCCCTGCGCGGCTAGAATCATGGCGTCGATAGCACCCTCAATGCCCTCGGAAAATTCTTCCTTTTTCCAACGCGGCTCTATGAGTTCTCTGACGATTTGTGCGAGCTTTGCGTCGGGGAGCGCGCCAGCAATGCCGGGCCCCGTCAAGATAACGGGACCGTAGCCCTGGGCTGCCAAAAACAATACCCCGTTGCCTTGCCCATTGTTCCCAATGTCCCATTTTTCAGCCACTTTCACCGCATAGGGGTAAGGACCATCCGCGCCGACAGACGGTACCGACAAGAACACAATTTGGGTGCCGTTACGCTTCTCCAATGCCTGGAGCTTTTTGCTTATCTCCAGTCTCTTCGACATGTCGAGGACATCAAGATAGTCGTTGACCAGCTGGTAACGATCTGGAATAGGAAAGGCTTCCTCAGTTTGCTGATCATTTTCAGCTGCGTGCGCATAAGCAGCAGCACAACATATCAGCGCTACAAAGATCCAGAATTTACGCAGCATCATTCCAGCTCTACTTTCGGTACAGGAGGCAGCGCCGAAGTGTTTCCCGCGCTGAGATTTGCTCTAACCTTATAGCCGGCCCACTTCCCGATCAAATTACTTGGAAAGCGGCGCAATATGAGATTGTATTCAGCGACGGCTGCGATGTAGCGTTGACGCGCATAGGAAATACGATTTTCCGTCCCCTCCAGCTGCACCATCAAGTCTCTAAACAGTTCACTAGCCTTCAAGTCCGGATAACTTTCTGCAAGTATTAATAGTCGAGATAGCGGTGCAGACAATCGATCTTGTGCTTGCTGGAATTGCGCAACGGCGCGCGGGTCTCGGCTGTCTTCTGGAGAGGTCGGAAGAGCGGCAAGCCGGCCGCGCGCAGCCGCGATCTCAGCGAACAGTGTCGACTCATGAGTGGCATAAGATTTGGCCACTGAAACCAGATTCGGAATCAGATCGGTACGGCGAGCGTATTGATTCAACATGTGGCTCCATTCGGCATCAACCAATTCATCGTTGCGTTGCATACCGTTGTATTGATCAACCGAATACCACACCGTTGTGGTGAGCAATATGAAGAGGACTACCAACATGGCGGCAAGCCATCTGCGAGCATGGGATTTCGGCAGAGTGCCGAGGTTTGCGGCATTACTCACGCTGTTTTGCGTGGAAGATACATCGTCCATTTAAGCTCATTCATTTCAATTGATTTAGCTGTATAGCTACAGGCCGGAAAATGGCGAAACCGAAAATGGATTGCCACATGGAAAAAGAAGGCATATTACATTATCAATTGGAAAATTCACAACAAAATGAATATGCTGCAAATCGAGATGCAAAACGAGATGCAAAACGAGATGCGACACGAGTAACTCAACACGTGTGCGCGTGTGCTTCAGATCGAAAGAATTATCGCAACTGTGATCATCAGGAATAACAGCCCCCCTAGATCGCACAGCAAAAATTGTGATGGCAAAAGCCATCACTACCAGCTAGACATCTGACAACAAAGATCTGCAATCGGATTTGTGCGTCGCACAATACATCATTTAAATCCATTGCCCTTTACAAGCTGCGGCTAGTCTTTCGCCACCTTTCGTTATGCCACCAATGTTGCGTGTTTTTTGCAACAGCGGCTCCTGAGACTGCCTTATAAGGGCGCCATAACGCGATTTCCCTGACAATAATGCCGCATTGCAACCATATTTATTGTTGCTATACTGAAATTTAATTATTTACCATCTGTACCGCATATTGAAATCGCTTTCAGTGAGTTTTTTAGTCAGATCAAGCAGTTTCCAATGATTTTCCGATTAGCTCTGTTGGAGGGGACACCTGGAATTGTCCTCGACAAACTCGGGCGCCGTTATCGTGCTACACGAAGTTATTTGTATAAATTATTTCCACTTCAACGGAAAAGCTAGCAGGGTTACTCGACAAAACTGGATCGACACACCACCACGTACAAATAATTGATATTGAGTTGTAAGTTCGACTTAGGTCGGACATCCAATGAGTGCTGATCAGATCGGGGGAACTTCCGAGGAAACAAACTGTGGAGTCTCAAATGAACCACGTTTATCTGGTAACGACGTACGACCCTCGCCTTGTCACCCTGTCGCTGATCGTAGCGATGTTCTCATCTTTCATCGCTCTGGATCTGGCGCGACGCGTGCACACCGCGGACGCGGCCACAGCGCGTTATTGGCTGGTGGGCGGCTCGATCGCAATGGGTACTGGCATCTGGTCGATGCACTTCGTAGCCATGCTCGCATTCTCGTTGCCGATCCAGCTCGGTTACGAATTCTTTATTACCGCTCTGTCGTGGGTCGCGGCCGTAGCGGTATCATGGGTCGCACTTTCGATTGCTAACCGGACCGAGGTAAACTGGAAACAGGTCGCGGTGGGAGGAATGGCGATGGGTACCGGCATATCCGTGATGCACTACACGGGTATGTTCGCCATGCAGATGGAACCAGGCATCGACTGGCATCGAGGCTGGTTAGCCATCTCGGTAGCCATCGCCATGATCGCTTCATTCGCATCCTTAATGATCTTTTTCTGGATGCGCGACCGCCAGGGCGGAAGTCGCCTGGTGTGGCAAGCATGCGCGGCCGCGGTAATGGGATTTGCGATCGCCGGTATGCATTACAGCGGCATGCAGGCGGCAAATTTTCCCGTCGGTAGCATCTGCCGCGCTGCAAGCGCGCTCGACAACACCTGGTTTGCGCTGCTGATCGGCGGAGCGACCATGAGCCTGCTGATCGTTACACTGGTAACTTCGACGCTCGATGCACGACTGCAATCGCGAACAGCGACGCTGATGTCGTCACTCAAACAAGCCAATACCGAACTGCAACGGATTGCTTTTCTCGATGGGCTGACGCAATTGCCGAACCGGTTGCTGCTCGCGGACCGTCTCAAGCAGGCAGTCGCGCGCGCACGCCGCAATGGCCACGCCATCGCATTATTGTTCGTCGATCTTGACGGCTTCAAGACCATCAATGACTCGCTCGGTCATCATGCTGGCGACGAGGTGCTGAAATTGATCGCAAAGCGGCTCACTGCCACTATTCGCGAATCGGAAACGGTCGCCCGGATCGGCGGCGACGAATTTGTCGTCCTCGTCGACATGATGGAAATGGTCAAAGAGCGCAGCGTACTCGCCCTGCTGGCGCAACGCATCCAGGCAGTCGTGAGTTTGCCTATCATACTGGAGCACGAGGAGATACAGCTGTCGGCATCAATCGGCATCGCGGTGTTTCCAGACGACGCTGATGACGAACAACACCTGCTTACCTGCGCGGACACCGCAATGTACAGCGCTAAAGCAGACGGAAAAAATACCTATCGCTTTCACGACGCCGCAACCACCGCCCTTGCTGCGGGATTGATAGCTGATTTGCGCTACTTGCGTCACGCCTTAGAGCACGGCGAGTTCGAGTTGTTTTACCAGCCCAAGCTCGCACCGAACGGTAGCGACATGCTTGGGGTAGAAGCATTAATACGGTGGCATCATCCCGAACGCGGCCTGGTCGTTCCTGATGACTTCATTCCCATTGCCGAACGTTTCGGCATGATTGTTGCCATTGGAACCTGGGTGATCAACGATGCCTGCCGGCAGATGCGGGCATGGCTCGATAGCGGCTGGAAGATTCCCGTGGCGGTCAACCTCTCGGTCCTGCAATTGCGCCAGCCGGACCTGCTCGACCAGATCGGAGAATCGCTAGCGCGATATCAGATCGAAGCCAGGCAGCTTACGCTCGAGATCACGGAGTCGGCAGCAATGAATGATGCGGCACAGACACTCGAGGTACTCAAGCGTCTTGAAACTCTAGGGGTAAAAGTCGCTATCGACGATTTCGGAACTGGCTATTCAAGCCTGTCCTACTTGCGCCGTTTTTCTGTAGACGAATTGAAGATTGACAGTTCGTTCGTACAGGATATCGAGCATAGCGAGCAAGCGCGCTCCATTGTCGCGGCCGTAGTCAAGCTCGCCCATTCGCTCGGATTGCGGGTGGTCGCAGAAGGGATTGAATCGGCGCACCAAAGTGATTTCTTATCAAGAATGAAGTGCGATGAACTACAAGGTTACTTTTTTTCGCATCCCATCCCGGTGGACGAACTCGCGTACCGGCTGAAGGCAGGGAAGTTCAAGCTGGCTATTTTTACCGAACCCTATCCGTTCATCGGCGAGAAACCGGCATCCGACGAAATGGTTGAGAGCGTGCTTTCGCAACAGATTGACGACCTTGAGCTGACATTGACACGATACGGCTACCGCCTTAAAGAGCAGGAGTTTGACGCCAAACCGGCCGAGATCAAGGCGCTTTTCAGCGACACATTGGAGCTAACGCGTGCCAAGGAATTGCGCGACCAAATGTCGCGGGCCGGATTGAAGCTATGAGCGTCCTTACTTGCAATTAAAATCAAGGGCGCTCAAAAACGCCGGCCACTACTTTGAAATTGACTGTTCTCGCTGGGGTAAGGCCGGCGTCATCCCTTATTTGACTGGGAAAACTGCCGGGTTGGCCGTGATGTAGGCATTCAGGTTGTCGACGTTCAAGCTGCCGAAGCCGGTTGCCGCGCTCCATCCCGAGGCCGCAGCCTTCATCCCTGGATAAGTCGCGCTCCAGCCGTTGTATTCAACCGCATCGCCGTCCACCGTGGCGCTAGTCACAGGGAAGACCAGATTCGGGTGCGACGGGATTGCAGCGTACAGGGCCGAGCCAGGGAAACCCAGATGATTGCCGTGCGCCGACTCCAGGCGCGACCAGAAGCCGGCGAATATCGGCGCCGCCATGCTGGTGCCGCCGACCACGCCGGCTGCGGTGCCGCCGTTGTTCGCGGCAGTGACGTAGATGTAGGTGCCGCTGGCCGATGCAGCATCGAAAACAAGATCAGGCAAACCACGTGTAAGGTGGCCGATGCCGACAATGCTTAAAATCTGCCAGAGTGGCGCAATCTCATATTTACTGAAGCCGCCGCCAGTGGACCAGATACGCACGGCGCTGCCGACGCCGGTGGCAGCGCTGCCTTCATTCCACACCGCCTGGCCGTTATAGGCGCCGGTCGAAGTAGTAAACAGCGCTGTGCCGCCCACAGCAACCACATATGGCGAGCTGGCAGGTTCGCTCACGTCATAGGTCTTTTGCTTGGTAGTGGTATTTGCCACGCCGGGATTGCCTTGGGAATCGGTATCGCAGTTGTAAGGACCGGCATCGCCAGAGGCGACCGAGAAGGTGATCCCCTGCGCCACGCCTTGTTCAAACACGGCGTCATCGGCTGCTTGTGCACCGGACGCCTTGGCCGCAGCCTCGCACTCGCCCAGTGAAACATTGATCACTCTGGCGACGTTGGCGGTTACGGCAGCGTTATAGGTAGCGTACAGCGGCGCATCTTGCAGCGAGCTGGCGGTGTAGAAAATCAGTTGCTTGACGCCGCCCGCAGCGCCGTAGATCACCTGGCTGTCCAGCGCCCATTCGACTTCGCCGGATTCGTCAGAGCTCTTGGCGCCGACGTAGACCACGGCTGGCGTCAGCCTCGGCAGACTCGGATTATTGTTGAGGAAGGTCTGAAAATCATTCAGGGTATACGTCATGTCGCCTGCGGCGATCGTACCGACCACTGCGTTGGAAGCGGCTGGCGTGGTGACAGCGTTATAGATCCTTGGGTATTGCACCGGCGTGTGCGGTGTTTCGGTGCCGGCGACGGTTTGCACAATGCTCCTCTGCGCGCTGTGCACGCCGCTGTGCGTCACATGGTGGAGCGCCGCATTTTGCAGGCCCAGCACCGAGCCGATGACGGCCCCCAGTTCCGGCGGAACCTGGGCTGCCGTTTCATTGGCGAACACATCGCGGCCTTCATGCGTAAAACGTTTCAGGGAAGTGTTGAACGCTTGCTTGATGGTGGCGGCGGTGCCGTCGGCGCTCACCAGCAAGCGATTCGAGCTAACGTTGATATTCTTGAAGCCGGCTTTGCTCAAGTGCGCGGTGACGGCGTCCACTTGTGCCTGCGTAGGCGAATACTGGGCGGCGAACTGCGCTGGCGTCAGGAACTGGTGATACACCGGACTGCCTGGCGTGTAGAGTTCTTTGACGAAGTTGTCCAGTTGCGCCTTGTTGCGCAGTTGCAGGCTGACAGTGACGCTCTTCTCTTCACCTTGCACCATATCAACCGCAACCTTGTCCGCGGTGATTGCGGCGCCAGTGCTGTCGTGCGTCAGTACCTGTGGCAGGAACGCCTCGGTCTTGGTCGATACCCAGGTTGAGGTATCGGCAGCTGCCTGCGCCGCCATGCCGATGCATGCCAAGGAAAGTGCCAGTGCTGAAAAGCGCGCGAGCGCAAATCCCCTTGTTTTTGCCGCCGATGGTTTCATTTTCTTATTCCTTATATGGACGTAACGTCCCGCTGGAAAGGACGGAAGCGCTACCACATCCGAATTTACGAATATATGAGCGTGGTGTGATCCTGGCGGTCATTGGACACTTTGCGGAAGTCCGCCAGGTAGGCCCGGCCTTTTCCGGTCAGTTGTGGCTTGCCATGACGTTGAACGGCAAGTCTGAGGCCGTAAAATTTCTTCAAATATAGTTCTGGGATCGATGCTGAATTGTTCTTTTCAAGTTCAAGCAAAGCGTCTCGCTCGAACGGACTTAGCTTGCAAAAAATTATCTTATTGAGAACTTTTTCGACCAGGATCGTTAGGCCAATCATGATGGCGTATCGCTCCGCATCCTCAGGCGTCCTTGCACAATTGTTGACTGTTTCCACGTGCAGTTCGGTGGCCCCCTTTGAAATGTGAAAACTTCCTTGCCACTTGCCGGGACGAATTTCATGACTCACCGCGCCTAGGAAAAACCCCATGTATTCGACCGGATTGTCGTAAATCATAGTGACCTCCCGAAAAAGGCAGTTGTAGCGTGTGCAGGGCCAATTTCCAGCATCAAGGATTTTTTTTTCGATCAAATCAATAGCGTCTTTTGTCTCAAATAGGGAATCGCGGAATACTACTTACTTCCGAACCTCAATTTGACAGAGCAATGAGAAGATTTCCCCGTGGAAATAATTAAGTGTAGGTTAAGGGGGGCGTTTGTCAACGTAGTAATCGTTTGCTTCTAAGTGATGTCTTTTGATGTCGAGTGACTTATCTGATACAGCATCGACAGGGAGCGCGGCGAGCCAAGCACCAGTTAAGAATTAGTCTTCACGAACTGGTACGGTACCGTTTTAATGTCTGCCGTAACCCGCATCAATCATCAGCTCATTGCCGCTGACAAAACGGCTGGCATCCGACACCAGATACAAGATCGCCGCCGCGACATCGGTGGCCGAACCGCTGCCGCCCAGCATTTGCAGCTCGGCCCTGTCGCTCAATGCCTGCGGCAGATCACCGCGCTCACGCATCGCTAGCGCCAGCGCCGGCGGGCGCACCAGACTGGGGTGGATGGAGTTGACGCGAACGTTGCGTGCGGCGTACTTCATCGCATTCAGATTAGCCATGCGCAGCGCCGCTTTGGCGGCATGATCGGCGGCGTCCTGGCGCTCATCGTCCATATTGCACAGCGAAAGCACATTGACGATCGAACCGCCGCCGGCCCGCTCCATGGCGGCAAGCACATGTTTGCTGCACAGGATGCTGCCGTGGACATTGAGCTGCATCGCCCTCTCCCAATGCCTTAACGGGAGCCCTCGGGCGGACGGGTTATCGGCATCGACGCCGGCGCTGTTGACCAGAATATCGATGCGGCCGAAATGCGCCTCGACAGCGTCGATCACCTGCTGTACTGCGCGGAAATCGCTGACATCGAGCCGCCAGAATTTTGCTTGATCTTGTCCCTGGTCGAGCAGCCCGGCGATGACGCGCCCCTCCCTTTCCAGCACATCCAGAATCGCCAGCCGCGCACCGGCGGCGGATAGCGCGCAAGCGATTTGCAGCGCCATGCCGCGTGCTGCGCCGGTGATCAGCGCGACCTTGTTTTTGAGGGGGAAGTAGGTTGATAGCTGGCTCATTTTGTTTTCCTTACTCTGTGCGGCGCGGTTTGGACATGCGCCAACATTAGCTTGGCATTGGCGTCGTTGGCTCCTGCAACTTGAGTGATATGGCTGCAACGACCGCATTCCAGCGCATAAACCATCTTCATATTTCCCTCCTTGAACAAATATTCCGGCAAGTAATCCTATCCGAATTCAAGATATTTTTAAACCAATTGAGATAATATTATCCCAATTAGTTGATATGAGGCACTAAGAGATATCGCAGAATGCGATCATGCCTACCAACACTGAGAAAGCGGCGTTCACAAAACGCCTGGAATTTGCATTGAGACGCAGCCCAGAATCCGTCCAAGGCGCGACTGAACTCGCGCTGCGATTCAATCTTCGGCACCAAGGCAATGCGATCTCGCCGCAGACGGCGCACAAGTGGCTGACCGGACGGGCGATTCCCACTAACGACAAGCTGGCGACCATCGCGAAATGGCTCAATGTGGATCAGCACTGGTTGCACTATGGACCTGCGCCAACGAAGTCAACGCCTGATGCAAAAGATGTAGCCGCGAAAAACGCAAAAAAGCTACCACCGGAATTGATCAATCTCGCGGCGAAAATTCAGGAATTGCCGCCACACCGTAGATATTTGGTTGAAGAACTGGTGGAGCAGTTGCAGCAGGAAATTAGATAAGGGAAACACAGTCCGCCGCTATGAAGCACTTTGACGAATCTTTGTTCCTCGGCGACGACTGGATTATGTATGTTGGCGTCCCGGGCGACTTCGAACGCTCGGAAATGATCTCGCCATGCATGGTGCTCAGTCAGCCGAGCACAGAATTTCGTTTGTGTTTCGACCGGTCTGACCCACTTGAAGCTTCCTGCTTCTTACACGCCAGCGGACATTGGAGTAGTGGTATTGGAGCGGGCGTGATTTTTCTCTACTTCGACGCTCTAAGCTGGGAAGGGCTTGCGATTCAGAAAATCGCGATGCACAACAGTGGGTGCCTGCCATGGCAGACGAAGAACCTTTGCACGCTCGAAACGTTCGATGCGCTGCGCCACAATCCGAACATGGAAGAGCTCGCACTGGCCTGCATCGCAAGCTATCGAGCGGAGCTACGTGCGACGTTGCCTGCCCAACCCGCCGTCGATCCGCGCCTGCGCCGCGTCGCAGCACTTATCGCCGACTGTCCCGATGGCAGACTAAGCCTGTCACCTTTGAGCATTTCTGCCGGCATCTGTTCTGACCACCTGCGGCAGCAGTTCAGACGGGTTTCAGGCATGACTTTGTCTCGCTATCAAATGTGGCAAAGAATGCGCAGCATGATACGTCATGCATGCAAAGACTACGCATTCGCTACCAATGTCAAAGCTGACGCAGTGATCCATGCAGCGGGATTTCATGACACCTCGCATGGCGCCCGAGTGATCCGTCGCTATTTTGGAGCAACTCCATCGTCTACCAAGAACATGCACTTTGTGGACTGCTGCGCACTCATCACCACTGCGCAAGTTTAGCTTTCACCGTGGATTGCGACTCGATTCAAGGTAGGGGCCAAAAAATGAGTGGAAAATCCCATGCGTTCCATGCGGTCCGCCGTGTCGCATCAGGATCATTGACCGAGATGGACGATATCTGTCCTGTCGTATCGTTCTTCCAAAGCATGGTTGGACGGGTCGTCGTGTTGTATACGTTCCACGTTGGGACATCCGCGCCGTTGGGATTTCCGTTGCGTGCGAAGTTCGTCCAGGCACTCATCATGCTATTGGCTAAAGCCTGCGCCTGATCGCGCTGACTTTGAGTCATGAGCAACTTCCTTCCCCCTGGAACCCAATCCAAATTGAGTGTTCCAAAAACAAACGGTAATTCAAGAGAGTGGATGGCCCCAACGTCCTCGCTGTCCGATGAAAGGAATGAGCGTGGCACTTTCCATTGGAAACGGTAGAGATAGGTATTGGGATTGTTCGCCGCTTGCTTCTCCGCCAGGCGGGTCATTGGAAGAATCATGATGAAATCGTGATCCTGGGTAAGCTCAACGGTCTGACCGAGAGTACGTCCACCCATAGTTGCTCCGTTGGCCGCGATCCAATCGGTGTAGACGGCATCCAGGCTGGAGGGCGCCAGCGCCGAATCGAGGAAAGCGCGCTTGGCCGAAGAAATGAGAGGGGACGGAGTGCCGGAGTCTGTAGTCTGTACGTAGGGATTACGCAACTGGCTGTCGTATAGACTCCAATAGCCCAATTCATCTTGGTTGGCGCCAACCATCAAGTCAATACCTTTCGCGTTGCCGTTCGCGATGACATCGTATGGATTACCGATAAGCAAATCATTATCGAAGAATGGGGCGAATAGAGCATCTCCTACCCCGGAATTCTGTATGGCGTTCTGTTGCTGCTTGAGCAGCTCTCTCACGCTGGCCCCGTTCAGATCGGCAATTGTTTTCTTTGGGCCGCCATCTGTAATCACGGTTGCGACAATTTGCTGGAAACCGCTTGTGTGCAGTAAATTTGGGCCGCCGCTTTGGCCAATCGCACGCTTAAACAATTTTTCGGGTGATTTGGTGGCGAGCAAGGCGGACAGCGATATCGAGCCCGCGGACTCACCGAATACCGTGATGTTGTCTGGATCACCTCCGAACGCCGCTGCATTCCGGTGTGCCCATTGCAGAGCGGCGATCTGATCGCGCAGGCCGTTGTTGCCACTACCGGCGTAAGACGGGTCAAGCTGCCCAAGCTCCAGAAACCCGAGTATCCCGAGCCGATAGTTGATGGTCATCACGACGACATCCTGGGCTGCCAGATGTTGACCGCTGTAGTATTCGCTCGAACCATCTCCAACTTGAAATGCACCGCCTGGGATGAACAACATTACCGGTCGTTTCTTCTGATCCAGCGCGGGCGACCACACACTGACGTGAAGGCAATCCTCGTTTTCAAATATTTCAGTATCCGCTCCAGTCAACTCATTGAAAACCTTTGTCGCGGCGTACGGATAGAATTCCAGGGCATCTTTGATCTGCGGGCACACTTCTTTGAATTGGCTGGCATCGCGTACGCCTGTCCATGTCACAGCTGGCTGCGGGGGGCGAAAACGAAGTTTCCCGGTGGGAGCAGCCGCGTAAGGAATGCTCTTGAAAGCCAAAACCTCGCCTTCCCTCACTCCCTTCACCACACCGGCGTCCGTAGCTGCGCAGGTGTCACAAGCGTCAAGATTATCGCCACCACCACCGCCGCACCCAACGATCAAGGCTGCCAGACCCATGACGCCAATCCATTTCCATGTTTTCATTTTTTGTCCCCGTTATTATTCGGAGATCCAGTATGGAAAAGACTCAGATGCCTGTCTTGTACGAGACGGTGGTTTGCGTCATTGATCTAACACTATTCGTCGGCTAGTCGACTCAAATACTGCCTGCTATTCCAGCTTTGGCTACGAAGCCAGGCTTTATCAGTTGGGAATTTCAAGCACTGTCCGATTTAGCCGACATGATGCCTGCCATAACCCGCATCAATCACCAGCTCATTGCCGCTGACAAAACGGCTGGCATCCGACACCAGATACAAGATCGCCGCCGCGACATCGGTGGCCGAACCGCTGTTGCCCAGCATTTGCAGCTCGGCCCTGTCGCTCAATGCCTGCGGCAGATCACCGCGCTCACGCATGGCGAGCGCAAGCGCCGGCGGGCGCACCAGACTGGGGTGGATGGAATTGACGCGAACGTTGCGTGCGGCGTACTTCATCGCATTCAGATTGGCCATGCGCAGCGCAGTTTTGGCGGCATGATCGGCGGCGTCCTGACGCTCATCATCCATATTGCATAGCGACAGCACGTTGACGATGGAGCCGCCGCCGGCCCGCTCCATCGCAGCAAGCACATGTTTGCTGCACAGGATGCTGCCGTGGACATTGAGCTGCATCGCCCTCTCCCAATGCCTTAACGGCAGCCCTCGCGCGGACGGGTTATCGGCATCGACGCCGGCGCTGTTGACCAGAATATCGATGCGGCCGAAATGCGCTTCGACAGCATCGACCACCTCCGGCACTGCGCGGAAATCGCTGACATCGAGCTGCCAGAATTTTGCTTGCGCCTGTCCGTTGTCGAGCAGCCCCGCGATGACGCGCCCTTCTCTTTCCAGCACATCCAGAATCGCCAGTCGTGCACCGGCGGCGGAAAGTGCGCAGGCGATTTGCAGCGCGATGCCGCGTGCTGCGCCAGTGATCAGTGCGACCTTGTTTTTGAGAGGGAAGTAGGTTGAAAGCTGGCTCATTTTGTTTTCCTTTTGATCTTCGGTGCAATTAATGCGGACGGTTTTCTCAAAGAGATGTTCTACATAGATGAGTGGCAATTAAAGTGGATGCGAGAACTGGCACAGCGAAATCGGCCGATCATGGCAGTGCTGTTTTCTTTGCGGGTCGGCCATTCTGCGACGCCAAATAGTCCAAAATGGACTATTCCAAAACGGACTATAGCATGCCCTCATGCTCTACAGTCAACGTTATGAGGCACTGCGACAGATGTTGCAGGATGTGCGACATCAGTCAGGCCTGACACAAGTGGAACTTGCCGAGAAATTAGGCAGAGGGCAGAGCTATGTCTCGAAAATCGAGCGAGGGGAAAGGTATCTTGACGTGCTGGAATTCATACTGTGGTGCGAAGCATGCAAAGCCAATCCAGAATCTGTGCTTAGCCAGATTTAGCGTCAGGTGGTTGACTCAAAACCAAGATAAGAGTTCGCTCCAGCAAGGACTAAGTATGTGGTCAGAATTTGATAACTTTGGTATTCCCGAAGAAAACATAGCTGCCGCCAAACATAAGAATGAACCAGCCACGCCAAAATCTTGACGCATCCCCCTCGACGGATAGGAGACTCTCAATGAGACTGCAATTTAGTTTGGCCACTTGCCTGATCGCTTGCCTGTGGGGATGCACCACGCAGGCGCCCGCACCTGGATCGGACCGCGATGAACACGGGTGCATTGCCTCGGCAGGATATTCGTGGTGTACCAATACCAACCAGTGTGAACGCCCCTGGGAACTCGCTCAGAAGCACGGCCTCGATAAAACGAAGGAAGCTTTCAATGAATTCTGCAAGAACCCATCTATGAAGCAGTAATGCATATTCCAGCGGATACGGATCTCTCGCCAAATTAACGGGGAGAACGGAATACCGATCAGTATCGTCTGCACTATGGGCGAAAATTCAGGAACTGCCACCACACCGTAGATATTTGGTTGAAGAGCTGGTGGAGCAGTTGCAGCAGGAAATTGGATAGGTGCAAATAATGAAACCGTCATCAGTCATCGTAATGGTATCGATTGTGGGGTTGTTGGCATTTACAAACCCTAAACTAGACAGCTATGAACAACACATTCATCAGATAATCACTCAGGAAGCCAATAAACGGGATGACTTAACTCAGACACTGGGGACGTTATTTGGAGGGGTGGCTAGCAGTCTCATAGCTAGTAACACCGTGAGAAATAATTACATTCTGTTTAGCACTTACGACTCGAACCTGGGGAGTCGACATCTAAAATTTGTAGGTATTCTTGGCAATTTCTTTCAGATTTCACAGTCACATAGCGACGATCACGCACCGTGATCACATAGAATTCCCGCTCCGCAAAAAACAGAATTCTCTCTGCCTTAATCCCAATAATTATCCCGCTCTAATTATTTTTGCGGAGCGTTTTCCAGAACGCTAAGGAACGGCATAGATCAAGATCACCGCTTGTGTGATTTCGGTTAGATTTTTTTGATCCGCAGCGCAGCGACGACGGTATCCACCAACGGATTTTTCCGCGCTGCGTTCCAGGCTATTGCGGTCGTCACCACGCTCACATTTTCCTTTAGTGGACGTACCACCACATTCTCAGGCGCCAGTTTCTTTAACGCTGACGGCACCAACGCGATACCCTGGCCGCAACCGACGAACGCGATCTGCGATGCGACGGTACGCACTTCATGAACAATCCTTGGTGAAAATCCACACGCGCGACAAGAGGCGACCAGGCTGTCGAAATACACCGGGCTTACCTGACGCGAGAAAATGACGAAATCCTCCTCCGCCAGCGACGCCAGCCGGATGCGCGGCATACCCGCCATCGCATGCGTCCGCGGCAGCGCAACCGCCAGGCGGTCCTGCATCAATGGCAATGACTGGATTGTAGTTCCCAGATCGCCTTCCAGCCGGGCGAAGGCCAGATCGACATCACCGGCCTCAAGCGCCGGAATCGCATCGACGCTGTCGATTTCCTTGACCGACACCGTGAGCTGCGGGTAGTCAACCTTCAGGCGCTCAATCAACGGCGGCAGTACGTCCATCATGGCCGACGTGATGGCGCCGATGGTCAGCACGCCGGTATGGCCGGTGGTGGCTTCGCGCACTGCCAGTTCCAGCCGCTCCAGCTGTTCGGCAAATTTCCTGACCGCCGGAAGGATGGCAGCCCCTACCGGCGTCAACTGCGCACCACGCCGCGAACGCTCGAAGAGTTTTACCTTCAAGGCTTGCTCCAGCACCTGGATTTGTTCAGTAAGCGGTGGTTGCGACATGCCCAGTCGCTTAGCTGCCCGCCCAAAATGCTGTTCCTCGGCGACGGCCAGGAATAGCCACAGGTGACGAATAAGTCGGAAATTGATCATGGCTGCTCGATATATTCGATAGGTTTAGCGTATCAAACCATTCCATTCTTCGGAATTTACATATCGAACTGTAAGCCCGAAAGTAGCGGCAACACAACCACATTTCGGAACTGACATGACCTCTGCCTCCTTGCTTGATCGCCTCGCCGCGCTCGACACCAATACAGTGTCGGATGCGTTAGATTTCCTCAACCTCACCGGCGCCACCTTCGGTCTGCGCCCATTGTGGAACTGTCCGAAAATCGTCGGCCGTGCCAGCACCATCCAGCTGGGACCAAAGACCGGTTCGCAACCAACCGTCCATTTGATTTCGCCTGTGATTGCGGAGATCCAATCGGACGACCGCATCCTGGTCATTGCCGGCGGCGTCGACGGCGTCTCCTGCTGGGGCGACATCCTGGCTAACGCAGCACAGTACAAGCAAATCCGCGGCTCGGTGATCGATGGCTTGAGCCGCGATATCGATGGCAGCGAATCCATCGGTTATCCGCTGTTCGGACGCGGCGTCACCATGATCAGCGCCCGCAACCGGGTAGTGCAGCTGTCCTGCGGACAAGCAATTGCCGTCGCTGGCGTGACGGTTCATGAGGACGACTATGTCATCGCCGACAACTGTGGCGCCGTATTTGTGCCGGCCGCCCGCATCGAAGAAGTGATCGCATTGGGCGAACGCATCGCTCATCGCCAGGGCGGCATGGTGCAGGCGGTTCGCGCCGGACGCTCGGTGGCCGAGGTGATGCACGACAAGGAATTTGACGCTATCAAGGAAGGAAATAAACAATGAACTACGAAGATCAAGAATTGGTCGCCATGTTCGACGGCCTGGACACTCCCGGCGTTTCGGACGCCATGGACAAGCTGGGCCTGCCCGGTCAATGCCTTGGCATTGCGCCGCTAGATAACTACTCAAAAGTCGTGGTCGGCCCGGCATTCACAGTCAAATATGTTCCGGCGAGCACACCGGCAGGCACGGTTGGCGACTTCATCGAAGATGTCGCCGCCGGCGATGTAGTGGTAATCGATAACGGCGGCCGCACCGATTGCACCGTATGGGGAGACATCATGACCCAGTATGCGGGCGCCAGGCAGATAGCCGGCACGGTCATCGACGGCGTCTGCCGCGATGTGAACAAAGCACTGGGCGACGCTTATCCGATATTCAGCAAAGGCCGTTTCATGCGCACCGGCAAAGACCGAGTCCAGATCGAAGCGGTCAATGTGCCGGTTGCCATCGGCACCGCACGGGTCTGCGCGCGCGACATTGTGGTCGCCGATGCCAACGGCGCGGTCGTCGTTCCGCGTGATCGCGCGCGCGAAGTGGCAACGGTAGCGCGCCAGATCGAGACAGTTGAAGCGGAAATCCGTAAACAACTGTCGCAGGGAAAAACACTCAAGGCGGCACGCGAGGCCTTGGGGTACCACACACTGCAAAGGAAAGCGCCATGAACAACACATCACCGCCGCCGGCGTTGCCAGCAGACTTCGCGGCACGAGCGCGCGTACTCGGCAGCTCCACCCTCTACGAGGCCTCAGGCCTGTCATGCTCGGTGGACCCGCTCATACGCGGTATCTGGAGCGGTGCGTTCATCGCGGCGCCTGCTTACCCGCTGGTTTGCTCGCCGGGCGACAATCTATCCATCCACATTGCCATGGAACGGGTGCCGCGTGGCTGCGTGCTGGTTGTCGGGACCGGCAACTTCGTGGCTGGCTACTGGGGAGAAGTACTCACCGTCGCGGCCGAGGCTGCCGGTGTGGTCGGCTTAGTGATCGATGGCGGCGTACGTGACGTGGCCGCTATGACAAATCGACGGTTCCCGGTGTTTGCGCGCGGCATCTCGGTGCGCGGCACCGTGAAGGCCAGTGCACCGTCGGTCGGAGAATCTACGATATTCACCGGTGTGCCGGTCGCCCCAGGCGATCTGGTAGTGGCTGACGACGATGGCGTCATCATCATTCCCGCAACCGAAGCGGAACGCACGATCTCCGCCGGCGAAGCACGTCTCGCTAAGGAAACCGAGATGATGCAGCAACTAGCTAAAGGCGCCAGCACGCTGGAATTGATGAGTTTGACAGAATGGAGAAAACTGTCATGAGCAAGAATCTTGAACGCTTGAACGCCAATCTGGCCAAGGCGCGGCCGTCAGCCACCTACCGCATGATCGATAGGGTCGCCGCGCGCCGTGCGACGGGCGCCAAAATCATTTCGCTCAGCGCTGGCGAACCGGACTTCGACACGCCGGAACACGTCTGTGACGCTGCGATAGCAGCGATTCGCGCCGGCCACACGCGATATACACAGGTCGCCGGCATGCGTGCACTACGTGAAGCCGTGGCCGCTAAATTTCGCACTGAAAACGGCCTCGATGTCAGCTGGCAGGACACTATCGTCTGTAGCGGCGGCAAACAGGTTATCTACAACGCGTTGGCAGCCACCCTCAATGAAGGCGATGAGGTGATTGTGCCGGCGCCGTATTGGGTCAGTTATCCGGAAATGATTCAGTTGTGCGGTGCGAATCCGGTTATCGTGGCATGCGGCGAAGACAGCGGCTTCAAGTTGACGCCGCAAGCGTTGGCCGCGGCGATTAATCCGCGCACGCGCTGGCTGATCCTCAACTCACCATCGAACCCGACCGGCGCAGTTTACAGCCGCGATGAACTGGCGGCCCTGGCCGAAGTGCTGCTGGCTCACCCGCATGTGTTGGTGCTGTCGGACGACATCTACGAGCATCTGATTTTCGATGACGCTGATTTCCATACCATCGCGCAAGTCGAGCCGCGCCTGCGGCCTCAAACGCTGACAATGAACGGTGTCTCCAAGGCTTACGCCATGACCGGCTGGCGCATCGGATTCGGGACTGGGCCGCGCTGGCTGCTCGATGCGATGGAAAAATTGCAAGGGCAGCAAACTTCGGGTGCAAGTTCGATCTCACAACATGCGGCACTGGCCGCATTGACTGGTCCACAGATATTCATCGGCAAGACCCGCTCGATATTCGAGCAGCGGCGCGACCTGATGGTGCAAATGCTCAACGACACGCCTGGCTTGACGTGCGCAGCACCTGGTGGCGCGTTCTACGCCTTTGCATCATGTGCAGGGCTAATCGGGCGCAGGACGCCAGCGGGTACGTTGTTGAATAGCGACGAGGATATCGCCAACGCTCTGCTGGATGAAGCTAACCTGGCGGTGGTGCATGGCAGTGCATTTGGCCTGGCGCCGTACATTCGGATTGCCTACGCGCTCGACAACGACTCCCTGCTTGAGGCATGCCAGGCAATTCGCCGGTTTTGTCTATCGTTGACGTGAATTAATACTGATTTCAGGGCCGTCAATCTAATCAAGGCGAGGAACGGGAGTGGAAATCCTCCGTCGTCACTTGTGAGTTTAGAACAGCGTGCCAGACAGCTTCTACCACGGGCGCCACATCACGGACTGCATAGCAATGTGGCGCCGGCTCAAAAACGGCAGAAAATATATGCCAAACACTATTTGCCATCCCCATGGCTGCGCTTGTATCGGTGGGCACGGTTTTGGGCCTGACGAAGCTGCAACGTGCGGCTAATGGCACCCTCGGATACGCCCAAGTCTGCTCTCGCTCCCCTACTGTCTCCTGTCTCAAAATTCCAACAAGAGTGTCAATTCTTGCAAAATTTGCCGTTCATACATATTACCCACAAGAAATTAATGGCGTTGGCAATTATAATTTGATGATGTATTTAATAAGTAGAAAGCTCTGTCTATTCTGCTAAAACAATATTCTCATTGATAACACTTCAATTTCGGGGAACGCTGCATGAGTAGCCTGCTTCAATCCTTATCGGCCTTGATACAAGGACGGCAGAACAATCGTATCCTTCGCCTGTCGTTTCCTCATGACGATGGGCCTCGCGCCCAGCTCTTGGTGAACAAACTCGATGCCGTAGAAAGCCTATCGCGGGATTTTGAATTCACTATCGAGCTTTTGTCAGATGACCCTGCCCTGGCGCTCAAAGACCTGCAAGGCAAGCTGTTTAATGTAGAGCTTGTTCGTGGCGATGGCTCCCTCCGATACTTCAGTGGCTTTTGCTACGAGTTCAGTTTGCTCCGCACTGATGGCGGAATTTCCTTTTATCAAGCCCGGTTAGGCCCTTGGCTGCAGTTTCTGCGCCTGCGCATTGATAATTTTATTTTTCACGGCAAGACCCTTCGTGAACAGATGGAAAGCATTTTCAACGATTACGGCACGTTGCCCAATTGGGATTTCCGGGTCAGCGGTGAAGATGCTGCCATGACTGACGCTATCCAGTTCGGGGAAAGTGACTATAACTACCTGCACCGACGCATCGAGTCTCGCGGCTGGCTCTACCACTATGTGCACGATGCACAAGGTCATAAGCTCGTTTTCAGTGACGATTCAACGAGGGCTGAACCGGTCGACGGTGGCCCGGAGATCAAATTTCAGCGCCACGGCGGCGCAACTGAAGAAGATGGCATCGGCGAATTTTCATCAACGCGAAAAATTGTCCCTAGCAACGTCACGCTGGGAGGATTCAACTTCAAGAATCCAAAGCCATTCAGCGCCGGCGTGCCGACCCTGAACAAGCAAGGCAGTGTGCCTGACATCGAGGTATATGAATATGCCGGCGCCTATGGCGTCAAGAATATCCAGGATGCTGACAAACAGTCGCGGCTTCGCATGGAAGAAATCGAAGCGACCGGCAAGCATTTCGAAGCCGTGGGTAATAACCGCTTTGTCGTCCCTGGCTGCTGGTTCCGCCTGACCAATCACTTTGCTTTCGATCTGTTCGCTAACCATGAGGATGCCGCCAAGAGCGAATTCCTGATTATCTCGGTGCATCACGTTGCGACCAATAATTATCTGCAAGAGGCCGGCGAGCAAGCCAGCTATACCAATACCCTGACCTGCATCCGCAAATCCATTCCTTGGCGGCCAGGGCGCGGGTTCAATAGCATCGACACCAGGATCACTTACCCGCAAACTGCCACGGTCGTCGGTCCTTCCGGTCAAGGCTCTGTACACACAGACGAATATGGGCGCATCCGCATACAGTTTCACTGGGACCGCATCGGCAATAACGATGAAAAAAGCTCTACCTGGGTGCGTTACGCCAGCTCGTGGGCTGGCGCCGAACTTGGCGGCACAATGATTCCGCGTGTCGGGTCAGAAGTTATTTGTCAGTGGCTGGACGGAAATCCAGATCGTCCAATCATCACTGGTAGCGTCTATAACCAGCAGAATATGCCGCCGTGGAAATTGGCAAGCCAGCAATCGCTGATGGGCTTTCGCAGCCGTGAACTAACCCCCAATGGCGGTAACCAGCCTGGGGGCAGAAGCAACCATATGATTTTGGACGACACTCCAGGGCAAATCCAGGCGGTGCTCTCCTCCGATCACTATCGGAGCCAGCTAAATCTTGGTTATCTGACTCGCGTTCAGGGCACTTCAGGACGCCAGGATTACCGCGGCGAAGGGTACGAATTGCGCACCGATGGGTGGGGTGCATTGCGTGCCGCCAAGGGGCTGCTAGTCACCGCCTGGGGGCAAGCGGTCCAGGATCAGGGCACGACCCAGCAAGACAACGCCGAAGGCGCCGATACGCTCCGGGCGGTCTTGGACAGCGCCGAAAACCGAAGCAGCGCGGCAGAAATGGCCAGCGCGCAGCGGGGAGATAACAAGCATTCTCACCGGGGGCTGAAAAATCAGAAGGAGTTGCATGAAAACAGCTGGTCACTGTCCAAGCCGATCATCTTTCTCTCGGCGCCGGAGGGTGTCGCCACCAGCACCCCGAAAAGCATCGTGCATGCCGCCGGTGGCGACCTTGCTTCCTATGCGGTAGGCAATCTGGACATGACATCCGGCGAAATCATCTCGATTAGCTCAGCTAAAGGCATACAGCAGCACGTCGAACGAGGCGGCATGTCCACCGTACTTAGCCATGGCGACCACTATATCCATGTGCAGGATGGGAAGAGCGAAATCGTCTCGCAAAAGAGCATCACGCTTGAGGCCAAAAGCGGTGACATAGTGCTCAAGACCAAGGGCGGCAGTATTGTATTGACCGAAAGCGGCGAAATCAGGATCAAGGGCGCCAGCGAGACTCATGAGATCCAGGGCGCGATCCAGCTAGGCGCGGCGCAGGTCGTCAATAGCGGGTCAGTTGCAGCGGCGCCTTCCAGCGACTTCTGGGGCAAGATGAACATAGGTAAATTCAGCCAGAAGCTGGTCTTTGCCGATGCGCTGCACAAAGTTGCAGGCAAGGCCGCCGGTTACGGCTACAAGATTGTCAGCAAGGACGGCGCAGTCTTGCAGACCGGAAAATTGGACGAGAGCGGCAAGACTGCCCGTGTGTTTACCGAAGATATGGAAGAACTGCATGCCGAGGTAGACGTCAATCAAGGGAAGTGGCAGTTCCTGGAAGACGTCAAACACGATCTGGGCCTGACTAGCGACGACCTCGCTGCGGCACCAACGCCGATCGGCATCGATCTGCTGGCGGACAAGACGCAGTTGCCGGTTGCTGCGATCAAGGAATTGTTCAAAAGCGACGGCAGCATCGAACCCGCTTCGACGGCTATGGCCATCCTGGAAAACAAAACGAATCTGCCCGCATCTACCATTATCAATCTGGTGAAAAATAACGGCGAAATCAAGCCGCACGAGATCCTGGCGGACATGGTTGAGCAGCGGGTGAACGAGGCCAGCGGGAAACTCTTGGGATTGCTGGGCGGCAGCTGGAAAGGCGGAGATGTGCCGCACGACGTGCAAAGCCAGTTTGAAAAGGCCGCGACGCAGCGCACTGCTAAACTGCCTGCCGATCAGCAAGAACAAAACACGCAGCCGCAATCGCTGCCAGGCAATGCGGAAGATCTGACCGTCTTGTCCGAGTCTGATCCGCTTGCTTTCGATATGGATCATTCGCCCGCTGACCAACGTGTCGAGCACGGCTAGTTTTTTATCTTCAATACAACATGAATAATGCCATGAATAAAAATATCTTTTTGCTGAGTACACTGGTTTTTACGTTGCTCATGAACCAAGCACTGGCTGAAAATAAGGCCGCGCTACAGCACAAATCGGCCAGCTTGCAATGCCTGGATCGCAAGATAGAATTGCAAGCCGATTGTTTCCAAGAGGACGGCGTGCCAGGGCTGTCATGCACACGCCAGAGTCTGCGCTTCAGCAATGCTGCGGACAATAAGATCTTGAGCAGCCGCATTTTCAAAACTGCGCCGAAGGATGCCGACCAGGATTACCCAGTGGTGCCGGATAAAATCAATGACCTGGTTTGTGTAGCAACGCCGCAGGACGAGAAATACATCGTGACAAAAATAGACAATGGCGGCAACTGCGATCAGTGCGAGTGGGCCGAAGTTTATTCCTGGGATGGCATCTTGATTGGTTCGGATCGTGACAAGAAGAAAAAGAACATCGTGGTCAAAGCCGCCGTCGCAGCTGCATTCGGTGCAAAAACAAAAAAGATTATCGATAAAAAGGACTTGACGAATTTTTATCAGGGAGCTGGCCATAATGGCGATTGACTACAATGTTTTTTATACACAAAAAAAAGGCGCTGCCTATAAGGACGAACAGATTGAATCCTATTCCCACTACAACGATCCGATAGAGCACGGCAACGGCCGGCTGGCCGGTAATTCCAGGATATGGGGCGACGCCTCCAAGGAAACGCAAAAGCAGGTGATAGACAAAATCATTGCGGCGGCCAAGCAAGCCGGCTTCAATGACCGCCGTCTGGCGTTGCTGCTGGCCACAGCAAAAATCGAATCGGGATTTAATCCCGACGCCGCCGCAGGTACCACGTCGGCCAGCAGCCTGGGACAATTTGTCAAGCGCACCGCCACCTATTACGGGTTGGACGATAGCAATCGCTTTGACGTAGACGCCAACGTCAAGGCCTTGCTGGCACATTTCCAGGACAACGAAAAACTCGCCGCGAAAAAGGGAAAGCCGGACGTGTGGGTTTACAAATACCATCACGACGGTCCCTCGGGGGATTACGGGGGAGAAGCGCTTGCGACCGGAAAATTTGCCAAGATTGCGGACGTCTACGAGAAGGCGCTTGATGTCGGCCATGCCTTGACGGTAGTTGATCCGTCTGGCAGTCCGATCGCCGATGCGTTCATCAAGCTTGTGCAAGCTGGCAAATCGGCGGTGTTGAAAACCGATGAAAAGGGAGCCTTGCCTAAAATAGTAGCTAATCCCGAAAAAGGTGCTTTGACCGTTTATATTCAGAAGATTACAGACGAATTCAAGGAAATCGGCCAGATATCGCTTAAGGAAATTGGCTCGTCATGGACCATCATTGCGCCCAAGCAAAGAGTGAAAGTCAAGACTCATCTGCATCAATCCGATGAAAGTGCAGACGCGCCCAACACCCATAAAGTAAAAAAAGGCGAAACGCTATCCGGCATCGCCCGCGCCAACGGCATCACGTATCAGGAACTTGCCAAATTCAACGGCATTGAAAAGCCGTATCTGCTGCACCCCGGGCAGACCTTGAAGATGCCAGGGGAGGCGGCGCCAAAAGCGCATGCGCAGGCGACACCTACCCCAACCACAACGACGGCTCCCGCTCCAGCAGCAAGTCATGGCAGTGTGGCTAACGATCATGCGACCGGCGCCAAGCCTGCATCTCCCGCGCCAAGCCAGGCGCCGGCAGCTCCTGCGGCAAAGACGGGCGCAACAGCCACCGCGGCTGCGCCGGTAGTTGCTGAAAAAAGAAGTGCGGAATCCAAGCATCCCGAGGCACAGGTGAAAAAAATAGACCCTGCCGACAAGATCCAGGCGACCATCACCTATGCATTGGCACACAAGGAGCCCCACTCCATCCATCGTTGCCTGCGTTATGTGAAGCATGCTCTTGTCGCTGGTGGCCTGTTAAGCAAATACCCTGGAGTCGAACATGCAAAAGATTTCGGGCCCGTGCTGCAAAAAGAGGGGTTCAAGAACCTGCTGGAGACAACACCGGGAACCAACCTGAGCACGGCGCCTGTTGGTTCGGTGATTATCTATAAGCCGGTCGAGAAGCAAACGCACGATGGCAAGGTGATTTCGGGGCATATTGAAATCAAGTACGACAAGGGATATGTCAGCGATTTTTCCACGCCGATTCCAACCTATCAGACCGATAAGGTAAGCTTGCTGTCACCGATCAACAAGAAATATGAAGTGAAATTCCAGGCAATCGGAATTTGGTACAAGGATCAGTAATGAAAAAAATATATGGAGTTTTGCTGTGCTTTCTGTTTTCCAATCTCCCTGTCGTACATGCGGCTGATGCTCCTGCCGTCGCCGCCAGCTTTCAATGCAAGGGAAACGATGCCGATTTTTCCGATCAGAATATCGCTGCAATCACCCATGCGCTGGAAGAAAAACTGAATGCCGCCTTTGGCCAGAACTGGACTAACAGCAGCGTATCGAAAAGCAACAAGAAAATCGACCAAGACAAGATGACGGATATTGCAAAGATCTCTGGCTGCGCCGCAATTGTCGACAGATCCTCCTGCTCCATTTTTTTCGATCCTGAATTCAGCAGTACCTTGGGTGTGTTCATGATGCTGCCCAAGGCGGCGCCGTTGCGTAAGCAGTTTGAAACGGCGGTCAGCTCCCTGAGCGATGGCAAGGCTAAAGGGGCCGCCCAGTATTGCATCAAGTCTGTCGGCAAGAAATAATCATGGCCGTTACCGTTATCCGCAACTATAGAAATGGAAGCCGGCAATGAATCGTCCTGTGATACGCGTAGGCGACAAAACTTCCCATGGCGGTGAAGTCATCTCAGGTAGCGCTTCGATGAAAATCGACGGCAAGGATGTGGCGCGGGTGGGAGATAAAGCTACTTGCCCACTTCATCCCAGTGAAACCGTGATCAACAGCGGCAGCGAGAGCTACATCATCGACGGCCAGCCGGTGGCACGCGACGGCGACACCACGGCATGCGGCGCCACCTTGATTGCGAGCCAGACCAGTTATCTCATCAAGTGAATTTTCTCCACTATGGCGGGTGTCTCTACTCGTCTGCTGCGACAAAGACGACGGGACGATTGCGTAAGGGTAGATGGAATCGCCGTAGATTCCTGGACGAAAATTCAGTACGTGTTGGTATTGGAATGAGCTTCTATATGAACGCCTCCCCCTCGATATTTCAATGGCATTTACATCCAACTCAATGCCCTCCATACCCGGCGTCAATCACCAGCTCGTTGCCGCTGACAAAGCGGCTGGCGTCCGACACCAGATACAAGATCGCCGCCGCGACATCGGTGGCCGAACCGCTGTTGCCCAGCATTTGCAGCTCCGCCCTGTCGCTCAATGCCTGCGGCAGATCACCGCGCTCGCGCATGGCTAGCGCCAGCGCCGGCGGACGCACCAGACTAGGGTGGATGGAATTGACGCGAACGTTGCGTGCGGCGTATTTCATCGCATTCAGATTAGCCATGCGCAACGCCGCTTTGGCGGCATGATCAGCGGCGTCCTGGCGCTCATCGTCCATATTGCACAAGGACAGCACATTGACGATGGAACCGCCGCCGGCCCGCTCCATGGCGGCCAGCACATGTTTGCTGCACAAGATGCTGCCGTGGACGTTGAGTTGCATCGCCCTCTCCCAATGCCTTAACGGCAGCCCTTGCGCAGACGGGTTGTCGGCATCGACGCCGGCACTGTTGACCAGAATATCGATGCGGCCGAAATGCGCTTCGACAGCGTCGATCACCTCCCGTACTGCGCGGAAATCGCTGACATCGAGTCGCCAGAATTTTGCTTGATCTTGTCCCTGGTCGAGCAGCCCGGCGATGACGCGCCCTTCTCGTTCCAGCACATCGAGAATCGCCAGCCGCGCACCGGCGGCGGAGAGCGCGCAAGCGATTTGCAGCGCCATGCCGCGTGCTGCGCCGGTGATCAGCGCGACTTTGTTTTTGAGGGGGAAGTAGGTTGAAAGCTGACTCATTTTGTTTTCCTTTTGATCTTCGGTGCAATTAATGCGGACGGTTTTCTCAAAGAGATGTTCTATACAGATGAGTGGTAATTGATGTGAGTGCGAGAACTGGTATTGCGGAATAGGTGGGTCATGGCCGCGCCTTCTTTGTCGGCAGACCGTCCTGCGGGTTGGGATAAATCACAGGATTCAAAATATGCGGCGTGTAAATGAACCCGGTTTCTTTAGCTAACCAGATGGTTCGCAGAGCGGGTAGTTTTGTCCGCCATTTCGTGACTGCCCAAGAGGTTTTCAGTCCCGCACGTTTAGCGACCGCTTTGTCACCGCCAAGATGATCGATTGCTTCGGAAACCGGATTAGAGACGGGAATTTTTGCCATTTGATGTGGGTTCAAAGTAGAGTACTTGAACCGATATTACTACTTTAAGTAGTTTTCAACAACTACTTAAAATTGCGGTGACACAACTAAAAGTTTTATCTATTCTGCTACCTATGGTAGACAGCAAAGAATCCAAAGGTATGCCGGGCAAATATCCGGGTTTCGCCAGCCGCGTTCAAGCAGCTATGAAAGACCACGCCATTACGGTGACTGACATCAAAGCCAAATTATCGATTAGCTATGAAATGGCGCGCCGCTACACGCATGGTCAGGCGATGCCGCGCCAGGACAAAATCGTGTTGCTAGCTGAACTTCTGAAGTCGTCGCCCGCAAAGTTGCAGTTTGGCGATAGCGAAATGGGGGCTGAAAGAAAAAGCAATGCCAATAAATTGGCACCGCTGCAAGGGATGGGCGACAAAGCAATGATTGATGCAAGCGATCTAACTAAGTTAATTGACCTATTTGCTAAATCAACTCCTCGAGGTCGCGCATCTATTCTTGATATGGCGGCTCGTGTCGAAAAGGTTGCCGTTAGGCGTAAGAACGTTGCTAAAGACAAGTCTCGATGAAATCGCGTGCACGTAATCGGCCACAGGCATTCATTCAAGACTAGATTGTAATTCTCCCGTCTTTCGCTTATCACATTAGGAGTGAAACACATGGTAGTCGCCGGAGTATTCTTAAAAGCAAATATGGCTCGTATTTCAACTCTCACGGGAAATCGCAAGTCACATTCTGTCGCAGCGATTAAATTCAATAAACTCGAGTTGATAAAGAATCCGTCCCAAGACGATGTGGAAACATTTATCTTAGCATTTCAAGCTTTCTGCTCGGATCATGCGGTGGACAAGGTTGTCATAAATAGACGAGCGACCGCGGGTCAGGGAGCGGGCGGAGCGGGCACATTTTTGCTTGAAGGCATATTGCTCACAGGATCACCAGTTCCAATTATATTTATCCATTCCGCAACTATCGCAGCAACAGAGCGAAGAGAATCCAATCTAAAGATCCATCGTCCGCCTACCGCAGATCTTGGGAAGGCATATGACCTTGCGTACGACGGACTTGGTTAAGCAATGTTGATCGATCTTCCACAAGAGGTCATCAGCGCCCTGAAACTTTTCCCGGAATTTCAGTTATCAACGTTTAATGATTCAGGTGCTAAACGTACATCGCTTCGCCTTCGATCTCACCGAGAACACGTGCAGTTACATCGGGGACCGCTACAGTCTTTAAAGGCAGCGAATGGACGTGCCGTATGCGCTCTTACCAACAAAATCATCATATCCAATGAACATAAAATTCAAACGCGAACGAATGATAGGGCAGTTTTTGCTTGTCGTTGCTATCGCACTCTTAGTTTCAGATACCGCACTGGCTCAAACACCACCGCTTTCAATAAAGCCTCAAGGTGGTCTTGCTATGTTAGATCCTAAAAAGCCATTGGAAACGCCGCATATACGCACATGCGTTGAGGTACTGAAATGCGAAGATGGTACAAATGCTCTCACCCGGCAAGAAAGGGAGCAATTAGCCGAGATGCTGAAAGTGATCAAGCCAGGAGTAACTGAGGCAAAAATTTCGTCCGTGTACGAACTTGCACCTGGCAGCAATTCTTCGCCAACGCAAGCAATCGCTCAGCCACAGAATACCCTCGTTTCTCTCGTTACTTGGTACGTGGCAGGTCAAAAAAATAGCGCGGCGATTGCACGGAATTTCTCCGAATCGCATGTCAGCGTTTCCTTCGTGAACAATTCTGCAGTCAAATTCCGATGGAACACCGATGGCATGAAAAAAAACGTGACCGTTGTTCTGACCGAATAACTGCCTGCGGGTTTAAAGGCGGCGAACGGACGCGCCGTAGCATTTGCAACTCAACTGTCGACATATAAAAAAGCTACGCGCAAGGAGAGGAAATGGCGCAACCGAACAGGACTTATGGTGCTGGCTTGATATACATCGGAGCGTTTGTGCTAATTATTATTTTTCCGGCCACGCTGTTTATGATCTTTCGCCACCCAGCTCACGCTGATCATTGTCCGATTTCCTCTTCTGGCGAAATGATTCCAAATCGAACAATTGATGGGGTGCTTGTTTTTTCCAGTGATTCAATATTCGCGCAAAGCTATGATGGAAAACAACATGTTAGAAAATATCTAGCTGGATGCCAGCCAAAAGGTGGATGCACTGGGCCGTTTCGGGAGCTGGAAAATGACATCGGGAAGCCGGTTCACGCTGAATTTTGTGGCGCTAGTCTGATCCGAGTCGCGTTGACTGAACGGGAAGTATTTAAATCAGTACCCGCAACTCAAGAACAATTGGATGCAGCAAATCTGACAGGAAAGAAAGTTGGCCTTGGTATGATGTTCTTTCCTTTCTGCCTGATCTTTTGGGGGATATTTCGACTTCGGAGAAAACGGCTGGAAGGTCAAGCTTTGCAATAGCACATAGGAATACGCTTGGGACGAAATCGTAACGGGTCCGAAAGTTTGGCACTGTACACTGGGGCAGTCTGAATGAAATTATCCATATTAGACAAATATATTTTTTCCCTGACACTGTTTTTTGTCTCAAGCATCGCACTGGCAGCGGATGATCATCCCGTTGCCATGTATAAGCAAAAGATATCAGCCAATGCCGAGAAACAATTAAGAGATGCAGTCTGTTCCATAGCGGAGTTTGACTGCTCGCAGCGCACAGATAGCTCTTCAATTGCGCTATACAAGGTAGAGCTAATCGACGGTGCCGCATATTATGTCATTTCGGAATCCAAGCTCCAATTGGCTCGAGTGAACCCTATAAGTGACGGCAGCTTTAGGGTGGAGCATATGTGGGATGCCTCGACCTATACACATTCTGTCGCTCCACCAGGCAATGAAGATGATTTAAAAGACGGTGGTATCTTTATTTTTCCAGGATTATATGCCATTGGTCCCGAGCGTTATGCGGTTGCCGTCGCCCGGAATTCCTACACCAGCTATTCTCGTGGCGGTGCTTACTATGAGCAAGCTGACTTCCTTTTTCTCGACAATACCAAGACCAGGTTTGATGACACTTCGCGGGTTTTCACAGGCGTTCCATTTTCCTGTAATAACCAACCAACGCCTGGATGTGCGAACGGCAGTTGTGAAAAATGGATTACAGGTCAATCGGAGGGTCACCTGACATTAAGATTTGTGCCAGCGCGCGTCCATAATCAGTACGACTGGCTGGCAACCTGGCATGCGTCTGATACTCCTGATGGAAAAGTTGGCACCGTTCGAACTACGAAATCAAAGCAGACGGTGAGATTGGTGGTAAGTAGCAGGGATAACGAACGACAACTTAACGCTCTCAGAACGAATTTTTGCCGGTAGAACCCAACGGAAAAACTCGTCACATGGCTCGTGATCACTAAGAACGGAAAATTCTGTGTATAAAAATATATTTGTGACTATCGGGCTTCTTCTACTTATCATGACTGATGTCGCAGCCGGTGCAAGCACGCTCTGCAAAAAAAGTGAAAAGGTTTATTTTTCTTGCGCTACGAATGGGGGAAAAATAATTTCTTTGTGCGGAGAGGTTTTTAGCAACGATAAAGATGAATTTGGAAACCCTATTGAAATGGACAGTCCGTGGCTTCAATATAGATTCGGATCGCCAAGAAAAATAGAATTGTCTTATCCCCGTCAAAAAAAGGATTCACTTAAAAGCTTCAAGGCCGAGATAATTCGAGCACAAGGGGGAGACATTCGCCTGGATTCGATTGTTTTCGCCAACGGCGGAATTGGCTACAGCGTGGAGCACGTCGTCCCAGATACACAAGAGGTATTTGAAGGGGTGAGTGTTGGAGATCCGCGAGACTTCGATATTAAGATTCTCGGTAAAACCAGAAAGAAATATCCTAACGACAGAATACAGTGTGCGGAGCCAGCGGACACAAGAAATTTCTTCAGTCTTGTCGATTACATAGCTAAATGAATGGCATATTTTTTCTCGGTGATTCCTTAGGCAATAACGTGTCTAAATATCGCTTTTTTTTGAATGCTATTAACCCATATATCGCAAAACATGCGAATTCTCAAAAACCTTTCTTCGGCATCGATTTGAAAAATTCCATGATCACTTCATGGGCATATCCTGTGTTCAATCGCATAAAAATCTGCTTGATACTAGCTCTTTTATGCATTGGCACGACGTCGATGGCTCAACATGCAAGCGGTACATATCTCGTTGACGGCGAAGGAAATGCTGTAAAAAACAGTACTGGCCTATGCTGGCATACAAGCGCCTGGAAACCGCCTACTGAGGGAAGCGAGGGCGATGCCCGTTTGCTGTCTATATTGTCTGACGAGGAATTGCCCCCCAATGACGTGGAACAATACCAACGAGCTTTGCCCGGTTTTCTCAAGGCGGCTGAACGGAATGATTTGGGTGCAATGAACGCGCTTGGCATCATGTATCTGCGCGGTGCAGGCGTCCCTCAAAGTCGGCAAACGGCCTTGTCTTGGTTTGAAAAGGCAGCGTCCTTAGGGTTGGCGGATGCTCAGGTCAATATGGGCTACATGCTGATCGGAGAGAATTTCTATGTCGACAATTCGGTGTCCGCAGAAAACCGATCCAAAGCACTCACGTGGTACCTTAAGGCAGCGGAGCAAGGGAACGCTGTTGCGCAATACAGAGCGTCATTATTGTATTACGTTGAATTAAGAGACGAGAGCAGAGGCTTGTACTGGCTTGAGAAATCGGCTAATCAAGGGTACGGCACGGCTTTGTTTGATGTAGGTATTCGCTATAACGGCAATGCAAATTATATTACACAAAAAAATAGCGATCCTGCAGAAGACATCGTCACGGCGTATATGTATTTTACGTTGGCGTTTAACAATGGTTTTGTACATAAAAATCAAGGCAGAATTTTAGCAAGAAGCACTTCCGATTTTGACGATTTTAAAATTACCAAGGAACAAATTGCCGATGCCAATCGGCGCGTGAGTGAATGGGGAAGACAGCACGTTATTAACGTCGATAAAGCGTGCTCTAACAACGGAGAAGCCAAGACACAGGACGAGACCCTGACAGCTGATATGAAAAGTGTTATTCAGGAAATAAAAACGATGGTAAAAACTTCCGAGGAAAAGATACCTGATTTTGTCGTTCATTATGCGACGCCGGCGCAAATAGACCGCTTATATAGCACGCCGGAAATCAACAAGTCTACAACCGGCTTTAAGGAACATGGACTTATCTTCGCGGGGCAAGGGGGCCGCACACTGGCCTTTGATAGCCCGTCAGACATCATCAACAAAGTATCAAGATGGTTTCCCGAGGAAATGCAGGCTGCGCGAATGCAAACCCCTATGCGAACGTTTGGCAGCATGACGTTGCGCGGCCCCTATCTGAATTGGAAAGAAGAACCTGCCGCGTTCATTGTTTTGTGGAGTTGTATGCCGGAACGTGCCTGGCTCATGCCAAATCAATCACCGTTCCTGCAACCCGAAGGCGGATTTCGTGGCGTGGCACTCTGGCAATACGATGCCGACTTTGGCCAATGCGTGCGTGGCGTTGATAATGGGTGGTACCACTGGCCACCAGAGGAAAGACACCGGTTGGAGGATTCTGTAGAAAAGACCTTACAGTTAAAGTTTGCCAATTTTCTGAGCACTAGAGCATGTCAGGGAACCGGCCCCGATGACTGTGCATTGGTACTGCTGCTTTGGTCAAGTTTATCGCCGTCCGACCCTGCCTTGGCCACGTCAATTCAGACACTGGAAACACAGCTAGGGTTGGCTGTCCCTTCCTCCGAGGTGCAGCAAGCTGAAACAGGGCCACTAAAGCCAAAAAAAATACACAAGCAAAAGCGTCGTCAGGAGGAGGGGAATTACGCACAAGGAATCCGCAAGGAAGCTTTTTTACGTGCCAAATTGGCGTCGATAATCAATGCACCTTCGGCATGGCCGGAGAGTGCTCTGGTAGGCGTGTTCCGGCAAATGGCTTTAGTTGATAATGAATTGCCAGCAGGAATCAGAGCCTGGGGTTACTCTCCCGCAGGCAAGGATGGGTATGGCATGACGAATTCAAGTGATTACTATGTCGATCCGTGGAGATTGTTTACAGCGGAGCTTGAACTAAATCCACGAATTCAGTTAGCTATCGCGACGTATCTGAACACCTTGGATGGAGAAGCTCGTTGTGGGGAATTGTTTTATCACGCGTCCAAAGACCTTCAACGGAATTATATTCGCCATCACCCCGAACAGAATTGGACAGCGGATTGTAAGTAAGCTGTCAGGCTAGGTCGCATGAAAAAATGCGACACGAATTCTCGTTTAGTCTCTTCATATATTTCAGCGGCTTGAATCAGAGACGTATACAGGCAACGTCGGTTAATTATATCGAATCGGTTGAATGTGTGAATGCCCGTTCCTGGCCGTTCACGGACTCATGACACCGCAAATTTTTGTGCCATTCAAGTACAGCATAATTCTCGTCCTCAGACTCGCCAGAGCCTACCTCGCGCCAGTCACTCCTGAGGTAGTAAGCTAGTGCGCGTTGATTTTTTCGAACACATTCGAGTCGCCAAGGAGCCGGCAGCCCGTTCTGCGACGGCGACAGTAACGAGCGACCAACTCCGTATAACGGTAATCCCCCCAATAAAAAGTATCAGTTAAAAATGGAATTTTCTTAAATGTGACGTCAAATGCGATTTTGAGGAAGTTTTACATGAAGACATCACGCTTTACCGAAAGTCAGATCGTCAACATCTTGAAACAGGCGAGGCCGGCACGCCAGTGCCGGAGCTTTGCCGTGAGCACGGGATGAGTTCAGCCTCGTTCTACAAGTGGCGTAGCAGATACGGCGGCGTGGACGCGTCGATGATGAAGCGGATGAGGGAGTGGGAAGACGAGAACCGTCGGCTCAAGAATATGTATGCCGAAGAGAAGCTGAAAGCCGAGATCATTTCGGAGGCGATGCAAAAAAAAAAGTGGTGAAGCCATCTCACCGGCGTGAGATGGCACAAGCGGCAGTCCGAGCGCATGGAATCAGCGTCAGCAGCGCATACGCGATTTTCGCGACAAGCCAGACCTGTCATCGCTCTCAGTCATTACGAGACGCGCGTAGATCGGCAACGACACAGTTTCAATCGTGAGTATGATTTTGAGTTTCGGTGCTTGCCTTTGCCCGCGAAGTTATCTGCCATACCCGGCATCAATCACCAGCTCATTGCCGCTGACAAAACGGCTGGCATCCGACACCAGATACAAGATCGCCGCCGCGACATCGGTGGCCGAACCGCTGTTGCCCAGCATTTGCAGCTCTGCCCTGTCGCTCAATGCCTGCGGCAGATCACCGCGCTCACGCATCGCTAACGCCAGCGCCGGCGGGCGCACCAGACTGGGGTGGATGGAATTGACGCGAACGTTGCGTGCGGCGTACTTCATCGCATTCAGATTAGCCATGCGCAGCGCCGCTTTGGCGGCATGATCGGCGGCGTCCTGGCGCTCATCGTCCATATTGCACAAGGACAGCACATTGACGATGGAACCGCCGCCGGCCCGCTCCATGGCGGCCAGCACATGTTTGCTGCAGAGGATGCTGCCGTGGACGTTGAGCTGCATCGCCCTCTCCCAATGCCTTAGCGGCAGCCCTCGCGCGGACGGGTTGTCAGCATCGACGCCGGCGCTGTTGACCAGAATATCGATGCGGCCGAAATGCGCTTCGACAGCGTCGATCACCGCCCGTACTGCGCGAAAATCGCTGACATCGAGCCGCCAGAATTTTGCTTGCGCCTGGCCGTTGTCGAGCAGCCCGGCGATGACGCGCCCCTCCCTTTCCAGCACATCCAGAATCGCCAGCCGCGCACCGGCGGCGGAGAGCGCGCAAGCGATTTGCAGCGCCATGCCGCGTGCTGCGCCGGTGATTATGGCGACTTTGTTTTTGAGGGGGAAGTAGGTTGAGAGCTGGCTCATTTTGTTTTCCTTACTTTGTATGGCGCGGCTTGGACATGCGCCAGCGTTAGCTTGGCATTGGCGTCGTTGGTTCCTGCAACTTGAGTGACATGCTTGCAGCGGCTGCGGTCCAGTGCATAAATCATCTTCATAAATTTAATGTTGATAGATATGCCTACGACACCGACATAAAAACTGCAAACAAAACATAATATGCCTAATATAGGCATATTGAGATATTACACAAAAGTACTCACTAAGACAACATAACTTGCTTCAACTTAGCAACTTATAGCCAGTCCATGAGTGACAACATCGCACAACGAATTGGAAAAAATATTGCCGCCGCCAGGAAGGCAAGCAAGCGAACTCAGGCAGACGTGGCTGAGGCGGTGGGGATCGATACGGTATCGCTGTCGAGAATAGAACGTGGAGTCGTCACGCCGGGCCTGCCAACGCTGGATAAGATCGCCGATGAGCTGAACACTCCAGTGGGGAGACTGTTTGATGGCGCGTCGACAAATACTACTGCATTGGCAGACAACATCATTTCGCAGTTGGAACCGTTAAGAGACGCCGATCGATTATTCTTGGTCGAGCAGGTACAAATCTGGGCAAAAAAACTCGCTGCAAAAAAATAATATGGCAATCGCTGAGCGTGGTTCAGCATTGGCTGCACTATGGGCCAGCGTCGACGTAGCCCGCATCTGCGGCAAAAGATGTAGCCGCGAAAGGCGAAAAATAGCTACCGCCGGACCTGATCAATCTCGCCGCGAAAATTCAGGAATTGCCGCCACATCGTAGATATCTAGTCGAGGAACTTGTCGAGCAATTACAGCAGGATGTTTGATAGTCGAAGCAGATACGGAACGTGATTGTGCTCTGGGCCAAATCATTGATATCGCAGGCGCATATTGCCTCGGATATTGGGAGCCCGAGATAAGGGAATCCGTCCGAAAGCATATTTAGCCATACCCGCTGAAGGACATGTTCCAACTATATAGCTGACCTAGTTTTCGCCCCTAAGGAGATCAACTTGGACGACAAAGTAAAGCAGTGGGTAGAACACGAAGGGTATCCGTTAGAGTTTTCTACTGCGCACAAATTTAAAAAAAGAAAATTCTCGGTCGAGCAAAGCTATTTCACAAAAGATAAAAGCGGAAAGGTGAGAGAAGTGGACGTTCTTGCGACGGTTAATGTCCCAATTGATCAGTCATTTCTCCGCATTAAGCATGTAGTTGAATGTAAGTGGAGCAAAGATAAACCTTGGGTTTTATTTAAAGATGAAAAGCGCTTTGCTACATCCGCTCTAGCGGCTCAACTTATATCATCCTCGGCTGGCCAAGCATTGACTTGGGCTGCGGCAGGTGATCAAAAATTTCTTGGCTTGGAGCTCTTCAAGGAAACTGGGTTTTCGTTTTCAGGAAGGCAGGTTTTTTCCAAGGGGAATGATCTTTTTTACCAAGCTGTACAAGGAGTTGTTTCGAATTGCCTAAGTATCGTTCAGTCTTATGACGAATATAATTTTCAACCACACGAGCGCATGCTCGCAGTAATTACACTGCCAATGATCGTTGTGGACGGGAGCCTGTTTGAAGCAACCTATGATGCCGAAAGTGATGAATTGAAACTTAATAGCATTACTCATGCTCGCCTGCGCTGGCAGGGAAACGAGGGGCGCCGATTAAATACTGTTGTTGATATCGTAACAGCGGATTATCTTGATCTATTTTTAGCTACTAGGGAAAAGGAAGTTGATGTTCTTATAGGTTGTTTTGGAGAGTCTCTAGAGCAACTGATAAAGTGCTTCCAAGGTAAGACAGAAAAGCATTTAGTAATAAGCCAAGGCGCAAGGGGAATCTCTGGTATCCCGAAAGTACTACGGCAGCTTAAGGAGATTTCGGCAACTAACAAAAATCTGCACTCGGGCGCATCTGACGACGCCCCGATGAATTAAGCGTTACCTTCGGCTTGCTACAGACAGAGGATGATGGTGGTGGCGAAATGACTTGTGTGGAACGTGCCTGGAAGCTGCAGGCATTTGCCGATCAAGAATTAACCGAGCTAGCTGGAAAATCCTGGGAAAAGGTCGCACAGTTAGCGATGAGTGTCGCGACTAAGTTGGGTGCATCGGTGATAGTGCCGAAATTCGAACTCGCAGATCCAATGATGATTCGTAAAGAAATTTATAGACATGATTGGGTTAAAAAGCAGTTAGAAGAAGCGAAGAGTTCTTGAAGGTAAATCCCGATTGGGGAAATATCAACGAAGTATCTCAGTAATGGCCACGATTCAAAAAAATCAATGCGATCACACTCCGGATAAATCGGCCATCACATTCCCCATCCCCTCAAACATCTTTCAAGTTTGCAAACCCCATCAAATCCCGCGTAAAATGCGCCTATCGCGGGTGTAGTTCAATGGTAGAACGAAAGCTTCCCAAGCT